>Ga0209801_1001203_pt1 | contig 16280 bp, 19 predicted proteins | sample GraSoiAngelo_127_FD_185884 | JGI IMG/M metagenome (GOLD analysis project Ga0209801, IMG submission 185884) | Grasslands soil microbial communities from the Angelo Coastal Reserve, California, USA - 14_0927_09_40cm (SPAdes) (version 2) | ecosystem: Environmental > Terrestrial > Soil > Grasslands ... | reverse complement strand
CGCGCCTTTGATCACCGGAAAGCCGGAGGTGTCGAAGCCCGCGCAGCGGGACCGGCTGTACGGTGGCTTTCACGAGCTCCGCCGACGGCTCGCCGCGGCGCGCCCCGATCTCATCGTGATGTTCGTGAACGACCACATCCAGAACTTCCCCTATAGCAACATGCCCGCCTTCTGCGTCGGCCTGGCGGAGGCCTACGACGCGCCGAGCCCGGGCGGCTCGCGCCTGATGCGAATCCCACCGCGCAAAGTCCGGGGCGCTCCCGAGTGGGGGAGAGCGCTCCTCGAGAGCGGTCTGGCCGCCGGCTTCGACTTCGCCTACTCCTCCGAGATCGAGAGCTGGGACGAGCTGTCTGTTCCTCTGCACTTCCTGAACCCGGAGGGTAACATCCCGGTCGCGCCGGTCTACACGAACTGTGCGGCACCTCCGCTGCCGACCCCACGGCGGTGCCACGAGGTCGGCGCGTTCGTCGGAACGTTCGGCCGGTCCCGGCCCGCGACGGAGCGCATCGCACTCCTCGCCACCGGCGGGATCTCGCACTGGGTCGGCACGCCCGAGACCGGGCGGATCAACCCCGACTTCGACCATCGCGTCCTCGATCACGTCACTCGCGGCGATATCGAGCCGCTCATCAGTCTCACCCACGCCGAGATCGAGCGCGACGGCGGCAACGGGGGTCAGGAGATCCGCAACTGGATCGCGCTGCTCGGAGCCGTCCCCGGCTGGAAGGGTGAGGTCCTCGCATACGAGCCGGTCGCGGAGTGGATCACGGGCTGCGCGACGGTGTGGGTGCATCCATGATCAGGACCTCATACGCCCTCAACAAGATCCTGACCGCGCTGGCCCGTCAGCACACGATGAAGGACAAGCTCACCGACGACGAGCTCGTGGGTCACGACTTGAGCGACGAGGAGCGAGAGGCGCTCAAGGCGGGCGACATCACGGGCCTCTACCACCTGGGCGCCAATCCGTATCTGATCCGTCGGGTGTTCCGTTCTCGATTTCCGATCTGACGCCGGGTGGCCCTTCGGGGACAGCACGCGGCGGGTCGGGAGAGCCGCTTCCGGCCCGCCGCGCGTGGCTACTTCAGGCCCTCGACTCCCGCCCGGCCGATCTGCGCATCCTGCTGGGACGTGACGCCGGACACCCCGACCCCGCCGACGAGCTTGCCGTCCACGATGATCGGCAGCCCGCCCTCTAGGGGGCTGAGGCCTGAGACCCGCAGGAGGCGCATGTTCACCCCGCCCTGCTCGATGAGGTCCTGGAACAGCTTGGTTGGTCTGCGGAAGGCGACGGCCGAATAGGCCTTCTCGCGCGCCACCTCGATGCTGCCGAACTGCGCGCCATCCATCCGCTGAAGCATGACGACGTTGCCGCCCGAATCGAGGACGGCGATGACGACATTCCAGTTGTTCTTCTTCGCCTCGGCCTCGGCGCCGACCATCACCTTCTTGGCCTGCTCGAGGGTGATCGGGAGGCCGTAGGGCGGGGGCGGCGACGGCGCCGCCGGCGCCGGCGTTTGAGCAGCCGCCGAAGCGGCCGCGAACACCAGCATCGTGCCGACGAGCGGGGACATGAGCTTCTCCATCTTCATGGGTCTCCTCCTTGTGAACCGTAGTTGAGATCGGCGTTGCCCCTCGACACCTGCGTCGTGAGCGCCGGAGTCACGCGACATTGCGCAGAGAGGATGGGCTCCACCGCGGCCGATGATAGCTCACAATGACTCGCCCCATGAGACGACTCCCGCGACTGGGCACCTGCACTCGCCGGCTTAACCAGAAAAAGCAATCCAGTGGCGTCCCGCCTCTCGTAATGACGATATGGAGGGATGTCCATCTTTCGAAGATCGGGTCGCCCTCGTTGACCTCCGAATCCAAACGGCCAGGTGCGCCCGTAGAGGCGGATGAGAGGAGGAGGCCCATGATTCGCAGCGTCCCGATGCTCGCCGCGCTCTTCCTGGCCGGTTCCTTCAGCGCCACCGCTGCCCTCGGGGCGGATTCGGACGTCGCCATCAAGACGTTTCAGTTCAAGCCCACTCCCATCGAGGTGAAGGCGGGCACGCGGGTCACCTGGGCCAACGCGGACGACATCACACACACGGTGACCTCCGGAACCCCAGAGAACCGGGACGGCCAGTTCAACACGCCACTGCCGGGCAAGGGCACCACCTTCAGCTTCACCTTCTCCAGAGCCGGGACCTACACGTACTTCTGCGACCGCCACCAGTCCATGCGCGGCGAGATCCGCGTCAAATAGTTCCTACACGTCGTCGCTAACGACTCACACGAAAGGAGCAGAGCAATGAACAAGCAGTGGATTCGACTCGCGGGGGGCGTGGCCACCGTTGCCCTCCTCGCCGTAGGCTGCAGCATGAGCCCCTCGATGACCCACGCGATGCCCGGCTCGATGGCGGGGACGGCCACCTCCGCGACCAAGGCGGCCGACCTGCGCACCGGCCTCAACGCGCTCCTGGGGGAGCACGTCTATCTGGCCTCGGCCGCGACGAATGCGGCTCTGGGGGGGCGGCAGGCGGAGTTCGAGGCCGCGGCCGCGGCGCTCGACGCTAACTCCGTCGATATCGCGAAGGCCATCGGCTCCGTCTACGGCGCCGATGCCGAGAAGGCGTTCCTCCCTCTTTGGCGCCGCCACATCGGATTCTTCGTGGACTACACTGTCGGCGTTGCCACCAAGGACAAGTCCAAGCAGGGCAAGGCCGTCAACGACCTGGTCGGCTATACCGAGGACTTCGGCGCCTTCCTCTCCTCGGCGAACCCCAACCTACCCAAGACCGCCGTCGCCGACCTCGTCAAAACCCACGTCCTTACCCTCAAGGACGTCGTGGATGCGCAAGCGGCCGGCGACCCGGTCAAGGCGAATAAAGCACTCCGCACAGCCTACAGCCACATGCACATGATCGCGGATCCGCTGGCCGAGGCGATCGTCAAGCAGTTCTCGAGCAAGTACGCGGCCCAGTAGGCCGAGGCTCCCGTCGCGCAGTCCCGAGAGCGCCCTCGGCCTTCAGGGGCGCTCTTGCGCGTCAGCGCAACTCTTTCAGGACTTCCTGGACGTCGAGCGGAGTCAGGGAGATCTCGATCCGGCGGTTCTCGGCACGTCCCTCCGGCGTGTCATTGCTGGCGACCGGCCGAAAGGATCCGTAGCCGACCGCCGAGAGGTACTTGCCCTCGACACCGACCTTCTCCTGCAGGAACCGGAGGACCGTCGCCGCCCGCTGCGTTGAAAGCTCCCAGTTGGTGGGGAATTGCTGGCGGAGAGCTCCGCCGATCGGCACCGCATCCGTATACCCTTCGATTCGGATCTGTTTGTCTTTCACCGCAAGAAGCACGTTGCCGACTTTGGTCAGAACTTCTTTGCCTTCTGGCTTGATCTCCGCCCTTCCCGAATCGAAGAGAATCTTCTCCACCAGCTGCACCGAGAGTTTGTCCCGGATCTGCGTGACCTTGATCTGGCCCTTCGAGATCTCACCCTGAAGGTCCTTGACCAGACTGTCGTAGGTTCCCTTGAGGCGAACGATTTCTGCGCCCGTCTCCGTGGCCCGCTTTTCCGTCGCCCCGAGCTGATCGTTGAGGCCGGCGATCTGACGCTCATGCGCCGCCTTTCGAGCCTCCAGATCGGCCGTCTGTGAGCGAAGCGCCGCGATGTCCCGCGAAGCCTTGGTTTCGAGCTCCTTGTATTTGGACTGCGAGACACACCCGGCGAGCAAGCATGCTGCAAGCGACAGGACAAAGAGCTGGTTCCCCTTCATGATCGGCGCCCTCCTTTCGGGCGAACGAGACAATTAAATTGTAGGATGGCCGACGTGTTTCTCAGGCGGAAATTCTTCTACACACAAACGAGCAGTGGGGGGACGGACCATGGCGAAGATCGACAAGTACTGCGCGGTCGGCGTGTACGACCCTCCTGGGTATAGCCAGGGCATCAGGGTGACGGCTGCTCAGACGATCTTGTTTTTGGCGGGGCAGGTCGCGTATGACAAGGACGGGGGCGTGAAGCACCGTGGCGACTTCACAGGGCAAGCGCGCGACGTCTTCGCCGCGGTCAAAGCGCTGGTGGAGGCGGGCGGTGGCACGCTGGACAATGTGGTGAAGATCAACACGTACGTCACGGACGTGCGCTTCCGCCCCGAGTTCCGCGCGGTTCGTGAGGAAGTCTTCGGTTCTAAAGGTCCTGCTTCGACGATGGTGGAGGTCAGCGCGCTGGCGCACCCCGATTACCTGATCGAGGTCGAGGCGATCGCTGTCATCTGAGGACGCTCGAGGATCGGCGGTGCCGGCGAGACGTTCCCAGCGTGAAGAGCCCCCAGCTCACGAACACGGCGACGGGCGCCGCGCCGAACGGCACGGTGTACGAGCCGGTCACGTCGTAGAGGAACCCCGCGGCGGCGGGGCCGAGCGCAGCCCCGGAGCGCCAGCCGAGCGTGAGCACACCCATGATGGCGCCAATCGCGCGCATCCCGAAGACGTCGGGGATCACGTGCGTGATCATCGTGTCCGATGCCGCGAAGCCCACGCCGAACACCGCCAGCGAGCCGAACATCGCCTCGCGCGAGGGCACCCACAGGAGTACCAACAGCGCCAGCGCCTCGATGACATAGGCGATGCGGATGGTCGTGAGCGTGCCGATCCGATCGGACACCGCGCCCGCCGCGATCCGCCCGGTCACGGAGCCGACGCCGTAGGCGCTGAGCGCGAGCGACGCGTCGGCGAGGCTGATGCCCCGGTCGCGCGCGAACGGCACGATGTGGACGGAGACCATCATGGCGAGGCCGCCGAGCAGGAGCCACGCGACGTTGAGGCACCACTGGCGCGGATCGACGAGCGCGTCGTGAAGCGTGACGCTCGGCCCCGCGTCGGGCGGAGAACCGCCGCCGCCGCCCGTCGCGTTGGTTCGCCCCGCTGTCCCGCGAAGCACCGTCACCTCCACCGCGCGGGGCAGGCGGACGGTCAACGCGGCGAGCATCGTGATCAGCCCGCAGCCGCTCCCGAGCAGCGCGTAGGCGCCGCGCCAACCGAGCTCTGCGATGAGCCACGCCGCGAGGGGACCGCCTGAGATGTAGCCCAGGCTGAACCCCACCAAGACCAAGCCCAGAGCGAGGCCACGGCGCTCGGCGAACCAGTGCGTGATCGTCGCTGCGCTGAGCAGGTAGAAGCTCGACATTCCCACCCCGCCCATCACGCCGACGAAGAGGTAGAGCTGCCACAGTGCGTCGACCGTCGAGACGAGGGCGAACGCCGCGCCGGCCAGGGTCACGGTGAGGACGAGCATGACGCGAGGCCCGTGGCGGTCCGCGAGAGCGCCGATCCCGAAGCCCGCCAGGCCCCCGAGCATCAGGTTGATCGAGAGCGCCGCCGAGATGGCGCCACGACTCCACGCGAACGCTTCGGCGAGGACGGGGAGGAACACGCCGTAGGCGGCAAGCGGGGTCGCGATCCCGTACGTGACCACGAACAGCGCGGCCACGATCAGCCAGCGACGAGCGGACGGACGCACCCTGAGATTCCTACCACAATCGATGTCGGCCGCGCAGTCTGGCCGACTTGCGTGGCTGTCCTCGGAGCCTCGTCTGTCCTCGGCGCCTCGTTTGTTGTATAAATGGCGGGAACGTCGAACGCCAACGGAGGAGAAGACGACATGGCCCAGCTGAAGATTCCCCTCGACGCACAGCGCTTCGCCAAAGGCTTGACCTGGAAGGACTACATGGCCCAGATGGGCGACACTCGGGCTCGCACCGAGGACAACTACGCGAAATCGGCGCTGACCGAGGAGGAGCGGAAGTTCTTCAGTGGCATCGGCCAGGCGCGGTACGTGCTGATGCTCGCCGAGAACTGGTGCGGGGACGTCCACCGGAACTCGCCGCTGATCGCGCACATCTGCGAGGCGATGCCGAACTGCGAGCTGCGCGTGTTCCTCCGTGATCAGAACGCCGACCTGAGGGACACCTTCCTGAACAACGGCTACCAGTCGATACCGGTCGTGGTCTTCTTCGACCGCGACTGGAACGAGATCGGCCGCTGGATCGAGCGGGCGCACGCCGCGACCGCCAAGGTCGTCGGGATCCGGGCCAAGACTGTGGATGTCGCGCCGAAGGACAAGCAGGACGCCGCGATGGCCGAGTACCGGAAGCAGGTCCAGGTCGAATACGACGCGCCCGGCGGCCCCCTCTGGCGTGCGGCCGCCCAGGAGGTGCGGCTCGTGCTGGAGCAGCGGCTGGGGCTCGCGCCCAAGAAGTAGCCCGCGCAGCCCGCGGCGAGGCCGAGGGCGCGGGTCAGTCGCCCGTCGGGATGACCCCCGCGCCCTCGATCATAAGAATCACGCTCCGCTCGGGGGCCCGCGTCCGATGCATCACGCCCTTCGGGACCGTAAGCCCCTGTCGCGGTGCGAGCTCGACGGTCCGGCCTTCGAGATCAATCACGAAACGCCCCTCCACGACATAGAAGAACTCGTCTTCCTTGTCGTGCTTGTGCCAGTGGAACTCGCCCTGCAGCACGCCGAGCCGCACGACGCAGTCGTTCACGCGGCAAAGCGTCTGGTTATACCAGGGATCCGTGCACGCATCGACGAGCGCCTGAACGTCAACCAGCTCGAGCGGAGCATATTTGGTGTCGAGATTGATCGAGTACGGTGTCTGGGTCCCCACGGTTGACCTCCTCGAGCATGATCGATCCTTAGCCCAGCACCTCGGGGTTCACGACGTTGATCGGCTTGCCGCTCGCGTAGGCGAGGATCTGGTCGAAGACCGCACCGAACATGGTCTCCAGCCCGTCGCGCTCCACGTAGCCGAGGTGCGGGGTGCAGATCACGTTGTCGATCGTGAGCAGGGGATGCCGCGCTCCGAGGACCGGCTCGTCCTCGAAGACGTCGACTGCCGCCATGCCCGGCCGTCCCGCGCGTAGCGCGGCCTCCAGGGCCCCCGGCGCGATCAGCCCGGCCCGGCTGGTGTTGACGAGGAGCGCGGTCGGCTTCATCCGGGCGAGGTCAGCCGCGCTGACGATGCCGCGAGTCGCGTCGATCAGCCGCAGGTGCAGCGACAGCACGTCCGACTCGGCGAACAGCGCCTCCTTGCTCGCCGCGACGGCGTGGCCGTCCTCGCGCGCCTTGGTGAGCGACGCCTCGCGCCCCCAGGCCAGCACCTTCATGCCGAAGGCCTTGCCGTAGCCGGCGACGACGGCACCGATCCTGCCGTAGCCATAGATGCCAAGCGCCTTCCCGCGCAGGCCCGTCCCGATGGGGTACGCCTGCCACTTCCCCGCACGGAGCGCAGCAATCTCCTGAGGGATGCGGCGGAGCGCGGCGATGATGAGCCCCCAGGTCAGCTCGGCCGTGGCGTACGACGGCCGGCCTGGCGCCATGTAGGACGACACGATCACGCCGTGCCGCGTGCAGGCCTCGACGTCGAGGTGCGGGTACACGCCTGTCTGGCTGATGAGGCGGAGCTTGCCGAGGCGCTCCAGCAGCGGCGCGCGGATCGGCGTGCGCTCGCGGATGAGTGCCAGCGCCTCGGTGTCCTTGAGCCGCGCGGCCAGCATGGGGACATCCTTGGTGTGGTCGTTCCAGATCGTCACGTGGTGGCCAGCGGCCTTGCCGAAGCACGCCAGCGTCCTGATCGTGTCCTGATAGTCGTCGAGGATCGTGATGTTCATCGCTCCTCCTCAGCCGTCCCGACGGGCCTGGACAGCCTAACACGGCCCGCCGTGCGTCGAAGCTGGATGGTGCGCCGCGGGCCTGCTACACTTCGCGCGCCGGTCATTACCGAAGGAGGACGCTATGGCGGAGACGGCGAGGATGGCGGTATTCCATGGGGCAGGAAAGCCGTTCGAGATCCGCGAGTACCCGGTGCCGGATCCGGAGCCGGGGGCGGCGCTCATCAAGGTCGCGCTCGCGAACGTGTGCGGCTCCGACCTGCACTACTGGCGGGGTGAGCTGGACTACGCGAAGATGGGCCGGCCGCTGCCGCTCAACACGGGCCACGAGCACGTGGGACGGGTGGCGAAGCTCGGGTCGGGGGTCACGACCGACTCCGCCGGCCGGCCCCTCGCGGTGGGCGACCGCGTCGCCTACCGGTATTTCTTCCCGTGCGGGCGCTGCCGCGCGTGCCTCCAGCAACGCACCAAGTCGTGCCCGGTGCGCCAGGCCAACTGGCTTGTCTCCTGCGAGGTGTGGCCGCACTTCCAGGGCGGCTTCGGCCAGTACTTCTACCTGCGCCCGAACCACGCCGTCTTCAAGCTGACAGACGAGATCACCGACGAGATGGCGGCCGGCGTCAACTGCGCTTTCACCCAGGTCTACGCCGGCCTCGACCTCGCCGGCCTCCGGGCCGGGCAGACCGTCGTCATCCAGGGCGCGGGCGGCCTCGGCGTCTACGCGTGCGCCGTGGCGCGCGAGATGGGGGCGGGCAGCGTGATCGTCATCGACGGCGTGGACGAGCGGCTTGCGCTGGCCCGGCAGTTCGGCGCTGACGAGATCGTCGACCTCCGCGAGCATCGGACGCCGGAGGCCCGCGTGAAACGGGTCACGGCGCTCACCGATGGCTGGGGTGGCGATGTCGTGATGGAGCTCGTGGGCAACCCCAGCGTCGTCGACGAAGGGCTCCGGATGACGGCGCCGGAGGGGACGTATCTGGAGATCGGCAACATCAACATCGGCTGGAAGGCGGAGTTCGACCCTGCCTGGATCATCTTCGGCAATCGCCGCATCCTCGGCCTGGCCCACTACGAGGCGGAGCACCTGCGCGGCGCCCTCGACCTCATGCGCCGTACGCGCACGCGCTATCCCTGGGACCGGGTCGTCTCTCACAAGTTTCCGCTCGAGGCTATCAACGACGCATTCGTTCAACAAGATAAGGGTCACGTGACTCGCGCCGCGATCGTGCCGAACTGACGGCCCGGCGCGACCCGAGGTCGGCAAGACACCATGCGCGTCCACAGCATCGAGGCGATTCCGATCGAGGTTCCGCTCGGCAAGAACTTTGGCGGGAGCACGTACACCGTACTCACGCGCTGCGCGGTCATCACCCGCATGCGCACCGACGAGGGGCTCGTCAGCGAAGTCTACAACGGCGACAACCGCGAGCACGGCCGCCAAGTCGTGCGCCTCATTCACGACGAGCTCGCGCCGCGCGTCAAGGGCATGAGCCTCTTCGAGGGCGAGCGCATCTGGGAAGTGTTGTTCGCCCTCACCCATGCCGGCCGCGACCGCAAGACTCTGCTCGAAGCGATCGCCTGCGTCGACTGCGCCCTCTGGGACCTGGTCGGCAAAGCGCTGGGGAAGAGCGTGTGCGTCCTGCTCGGCGGCTATCGCACGAGTCTCCCGATCATCTCCATCGGCGGCTACTACGTCGAGGGCAAGACGCACGCCGACATCGGGCGGGAGCTCGAAACGTATCGCCGCGCGGGCATGGCCGGCTGCAAGTTCAAGGTCGGCGGGCTGACGCCGGAACAGGACGCCGAACGCGTCGCGACCGCGCGCGACGCGGCCGGTCCCGATTTCATCCTGGCCGTGGACGCCAATCGCGGCTGGTCGGTGGAGGAAGCCGTCCGCTTCGCGCGCCTCGTCGAGCACCTCGACATCCGCTGGTTCGAGGAGCCGTGTCACTGGTACGACGACGTCGCGATGATGGCGCGCGTGCGGCGGGCGACGCGGATCCCGATCACGGCCGGTCAAAGCGAGATCACCAGCCGCGGCGTGCGCCGCTTGATCGACGGCGGCGCCGTGGATCTCGTCAACTTCGACGCCTCGGAAGGCGGCGGCGTCACCGAGTGGCGCCGCGCCGCCGCGCTGTGCCGCGTGGCCGGCGTGCAGATGGCGCACCACGAAGAGCCACAGATCGCCCAGCACCTGCTCGCCGCGGTGCCGCACGGCACCTATGTCGAGTGCTTCGCCGACCCCGAGCGCGATCCGGTGTGGCAGGCGATGTGGGCGAACCGTCCCCCGATCAAGGATGGGATGATGGAGGTCGCGTCAGACCCGGGCTTCGGCTTGATCCTCGACGAGGGCATGATCCGGAGATATCGCGTCGATTAGGCCAGAGGTCCTCCAGCGCGTGGCGTCGTTCGGAGGAGGAGCGGAAGCTGCTTCGACGCCTCCGCCGTCATGCGGAGAAGGGCGCGCAAGGCCGTGGCGTGGGAGGGAGGATCGGGGGCAGCCGCGACGTAGAGGCCGGCCACGAGGTCGCGCCAGCGGAGCAGCTCTCGTCGGAGCGCTGCCCGATCGGCGACCTGGACGGTGAGGTCGGCAAGCTGGAGGATCCGCTCGTAGGCGCTCCTGAGTCGCTCCTGATCGGTGGGAGCCATCAGCTTCGCTGCCCGGTTCATCTCGTTGGCGATCATCAACACTTGCTGATCGAGCGAGAAGGCCGCCCATCGCTCGGGCGAGAGGCCGGCGTGCTGGCTCATCTTAGAGAGGTCCTCCTTCCCCGATGAGCGTGAACGTAAGGGCCCGGATGCGCTCTTTGACCGCCGGGTCCTCGACCTCCATGCCACGGTTGCCCCTGGCCGGTCGGATGTTGATCAGCGAGGTGAATTCGATGCAGCCTTCCCGCCCGCGCCCGGGATAGTAGTTTGCCCCCCAGAGGTCGGCCTGGTGGCTGCCCTGCTCCAGGAGCACCTGCTCGGCGTCAGCGTGCAATTCGCCGCCGAGGGCCACCACACCGCGCTCCACGTCCACCACGTACTTGACCATGTCGCCGAAGAGCCGAAGAAGGCGGACCAGGTCGTCACGCGCGATGCGCCGCTCGAGGACAAGAATATCCGTCGGCTCGGGCGCCATGACCGCCATGCATCGTACACGCTGAACGACGTCAGGTGCTAGACTCGCGGCTCAGCACCGCCACACGACAGGAGATCATGCATGGAGCTGAAGGGACAGGTCGCGATCGTCACCGGCGCGGGCCGCGGCATCGGCCGCGCCACCGCCCTCGAGCTGACGCGGATGGGCGCTGACATCGTCGTCGCCGAGCTGGACCGGGCCGGGGCCGAGCGCACGGCCGCCGAGGTGAAGGGCCTCGGGGGTCGCGCGAGCGTCGTCCCGACCGACGTCACCTCGCGCGCCGACCTCGCCGCGATGGTGGAGCGCACGCGCGCGGAGTTCGGGCGGATCGACGTCCTCGTGAACAACGCCGGCATCTACCAGGCGGCAGCGCCCCTCGACATCACCGAGGCGCACTGGGACGCCGTGATGAACGTCAACGCCAAGGGGGTGTTCTTCGCCTGCCAGGCGGTGCTGCCCACAATGATCGCGCAGAAGCGGGGAAGCATCATCAGCCTCGCCTCGATGGCGGGCAAGATCGGCAATCGCAACAACCTCCCCTACAACGCGAGCAAGGCGGTCGTAATCAGCATCACCAAGAGCCTCGCCCTCGCTCACGCCAGAGACGGGATCCGGGTGAACTGCGTGTGCCCCGGCTTCGTGGAGACCGACATGTGGACGGTCGTTGCACGCGAGCAGGGCGCCCTCCTTGGCCTGCCGCCCGAGGAGTTCACCCGGCAGCGCCGCGCGCAGGTGCCGCTCGGGCGGCTGGAGCGTCCGGAGGACGTGGCCAACGTGATCGCCTTCCTCGCCGGGAGCCGGGCGGCGTACATGACCGGGCAGGCGATCAGCGTTGACGGCGGCCTCGTCATGCATTGAGGCTCGTCTTGACCTGGAGGACGGCGAGGAGAACGCGCGGCCGAGCGTGCTCTGAGAAGCGCCGCCCCCAGTTCCGGGGTCGCTGACGAGAGCGTATAGTACGACGCCATGAGCCAACGACCTGGGCCCCCGCGCTTCGTCACGCTGCCCGAGATCCGCCGTGCTGCCCGCGAGCGCCTGCCTCGCGAGGCGTGGAACTTCGGCGACGGTGGCGCCGAGACGGAGACGACGCTCCGCCGCAACCGCCGCCACCTGGACCGTCTGGCCATCGAGCAAAACGTCCTCGTCGACGTGCGCGAGATCGACCTCCGCACGAGCCTCCTCGGCGTGCCGCTCTCGTGGCCGGTGTCCGTCGCGCCCATGGGCGGCCTCGTCCTCTTCCACCCCGAGGGCGATGTGGAGATGGCGCGGGGGGCGGCGCAGGCCGACACGCTCCAGTGGCTGAGCGGCGCCACCGGGTGGCCGGTCGAGGAGGTCGCCAAGGCGGCCGGCAAGGCGCCGCAGATGTTCCAGCTCTACCATCACGGCGACCGCGGGTGGGTGCGCGAGTTGCTCGCGCGCGTGGAGGCCTCCGGCTACCAGGCGGTCGCCCTCACCGTGGACGTCCAGCTCTACGGCCGCCGCGAACGCGACGTCCTCGCGCGCTTCAGCCCGCGCAAGGCCATGGAGATTGCGCCCAACCCGCGCGGGCCGAATCCTGAATACCAGGCGCGCCTCACCTGGGCCGACGTCGAGTGGCTGATGAACACGACGAAGCTCCCGGTCGGGCTCAAGGGGATCATGACGGTGCGTGACGCCCGCCGCGCGGTGGACATGGGCGTTCGCCTGATCTGGGTCTCCAACCACGGTGGCCGCCAGCTCGACCACACGCAGTCGACCATCGAGGCGCTGCCGCCCATCGTGGATGCCGTGGCCGGTCGCGCCGAGATCGTGGTCGACGGCGGCTTCTCGCGCGGTACCGACGTGGTGAAGGCATTGGCGCGCGGGGCGAAGATGGTGGCGATAGGGCGGACAGTCCTGTGGGGCCTCGCCGCCGACGGCGCCGCCGGCGTCGCCCGCGCCTTCGAGATCCTGCGCGAGGAGGTCCGGACGACGATGGGCCTCTGCGGCCGCACCAGGACCGCCGACCTCACGCCCGACCTGGTCTTCAGGGTCGACTGAAGGCGTCGGGGACCATCTTCGGTATTGACGGGGGTCGCGGCGTGCGGTAAGCATCGTCGAAAATCCGTCTACCGGCTCCCACGCAGGCACCCGGGCGCTCCCGGCGGAGGTGACGCCATGGCCAAGCAGTGGACGCGTCGACAGGTACTGGCCCAGATCGGGATCGCGGCCGCGGCGGTCCACACGCTGGATCCGCACGAGCTCTGTTGCGCCGTCCCGGCCCACGCCAAGACGACCGACAAGGACCTCTTCGAGCTGAAGAAGGTGGCGGACGGCGTCTACGCGGCAGTCGCGGCGGCGGCGTACAAGGTCAACTCGAACGCCGCCGTGATCGTGACCGACGACGGCGTCGTGGTGGTCGACTCGCACTCGAAGCCGTCGGCCGCGCGGGCGGTCTACACGGAGATCCAGGGGATCACGAACAAGCCGATCCGCAAGATCGTCAACACGCACTTCCACTGGGACCACTGGCAGGGGAACGAGGTCTATGCGGCGGCGAATCCCGGCCTCGAGATCGTCGCGTCCCAGCGGACGCGGGAGAACCTGACACGGCCGGACGCGGGCGCCGGCGGCATCCCCTTCATCGAGAAGCAGCTGGCTGGCGTTCCCTCGGAGATCGAGAAGCTGAAGGGCGACATCATGCGGGCCTCGAATCCCGAGATGAAATCCCGCCTCGAGGCCAACCTGCAGCAGGCCGAAGCGTACTTGCAGGAGCTCAAGCAGCTCAAGCCGATGCTGCCGACCCGAACCGTGTCGACCACGGTGACCCTGCACGAGCAGGGGCGCGAGATCCAGCTCCACCTGCTCGGCCGGGGCCACACCGACGGCGATCTCTACATCTACCTGCCGAAGGAAAAAGTGGTCGCGACCGGGGATGCGCTGATCGACTGGATGCCCTTCTTCAACGACGGCTACCCCGAGGAATGGGTGCAGACGTTGAATGCGCTCGAGAAGCTCGACTTCACGCACATCATCCCCGGCCACGGGGAGGTGCTCCCCAAGGCGCATCTGACGTTCTTCCGCGGGTATCTGACGGATCTCATCACCGCGGTCAAGACGGCGTCGGGCGGAGGCGCGACGCTCGAGGAGATGCAGAAGAAGATCGCGGATCAGCTCGCGCCGAAGTACGAGCAGGCCATGTCCAAGTACCCGCTCGGCCGGTATCGGGACCGCATCGGGCAGAACGTCGAGATGGTCTACCGCAAAGTCGTGAAGAAGGGCTGACAACTCTCTCGACCAGGGACGACGCGCCCTGGGGACGAGCGCCGAGGAGCGGCACGGCGCCCCCCTGGAGGCCTACCGACGCTTCGCCGAGGCGCTCGGACTGAACCGGGGGTAGTCCGTCCGGTCGACGCTGGCATCCGCCACGTCGACGTGGCTCAGTACATGACACGAGTGTCAGTCTGCGTTCACTCGCCCCGCGGGGTGGGTGCGGGTCGGCGCGCAAAAAAATTCGAGTTGTCGGACGCTTGAACGCCGCCGGATGCAACAGGCGCGCCTGGCATGGCCGGTGCACGGCCGATCACGGATCGATGACGTTCGAGGACGAGCAGACCCCCGATGATGAAGGAGGCCGGATGCGCTCTCGAGAATTAGTGTCGACCGCCCTTGTCCTCCTGTGCGCCGTCGTCGGGCTGTCCGGCTGCAAGACCGCCCCTCCGCCCGATCGTCAGAGCCAGCTCATCGCGAAGGGGAGGGACCTGTTCTTCAACGAGACGTTCGCGGGCAACGGGCGTACCTGCGGCACGTGCCATCCGGCGGAAAACAACTTCACCATCGATCCGGCATTCATCGCCACGCTCCCGAAGGACAACCCCCTGTTCGTCGCCGAGTTCAACCCGGAGTTGAAAGAGAACTTCGAGAATCCCGCGCTGATGCGGGAGTTCGGGCTGATTCTCGAAAATCTGGACGGGTTCGACGATCTCAAGAACAAGTTCGTCATGCGGGGGGTGCCGCACACGCTCGGTCTCCGGACGTCGGTGCAGAGCCCGGGAGGGCCGCGCACCGGGTGGTCCGGGGACGGGGCGCCGGGGGACGGATCACTCCGGTCCTTCGCGACCGGCGCGGTGATTCAGCATTTCACCAAGACCCTGCATCGGATTCCTGGCGTCGACTTTCGCCTGCCCACGGATGAGGAGCTCGACGCCCTGGAGGCGTTCCAGCTGTCCCTGGGGCGGCAGCAGGACCTCGCGCTGCCCCTCCGGCTCAAGGGCACGGTGCCCAAGCGAGGGCAGGAGATCTTCCTCGACAACACGCTCGGCAAGTGCAATATCTGCCATGTGAACGCAGGGGCGACGGCCAACTTCCCTGGTCGGGGCAGCCTCGGGAATGCCAACTTCAACACGGGTGTGGAGGATCTGCCCGATCAGCCCGCTCGCCTGACGGGCAGGCGGGTCCCGCGTGACGACGGGTTCCGCACGCCGGGCGACGGCACCTTCAACGTTCCGCCGCTGGTGGAGGCGGCGGACACCGGGCCCTTCTTCCACAACAACGCGATCGAAACCATCGAAGGCGCGGTCGCCTTCTACGACGGCGAGGCGTTCAACAATTCCCCAGCCGGCCGCGCGCTGGCGAAGGCCGACCCCAAGGACAAGGGTATCGAGCTCGATGGGACGCAGATCGTGGCGATCGCTGCCTTCCTGCGGGTCATCAACGTGCTCGAGAACATCCGGCAAAGCATCGAGCTGCTGGAGACGAGCCGCGCCGTGTCTTCCTCTACGGAGCGAGCGCGGCTGCTCGCGCGCGCCATTCGCGAGACAGACGACAGCGCCCGAGTGCTGAGGGGCGGCGGCCTTCACGCCGAAGCCGTCGCTCACCTCCAGGAAGCACGACGGTTGGCGGACAAGGCCGGCCGGAGTGCATTCCTCGGACGGAAGTACTCGGAGGAGGCCATCCGAGAGCAGAAGAAGGCGAGAGCGTTCCTCGTCGAATGAGGCACGCGAGGGAGAGCGTATGACCATCCGGAGGTTCGTCGTCGCGCTGGTCGGGATGAGCGCGCTCCTTGTGGGCGGCCCCCCGGCGCCCTCCGCGCAAGAGATGACCGAGCAGTTTATTCCGGTCGGGCAGTCGCCCGGGCTCTCCGGCAAATACACCGTCATCGGGAAGCTTCACTCGGTCAACGCGCGGGAGCAGATCTGCTCGGTCGCCAGCGCCGCCGGGACCGTGAACGCCAAGATCACGGAGCGGACGAAGATCTGGTTGGACCGGAGCCTGCTTCGGCAGCCGAACGCGAAGGGAACGATCGCCGACCTCAAGCCAGGCTTGACGGTCGAGGTGAAGCTCGAAGCCCATCTCCGCGGGGTCCCGAGCGGCCCCGCCGAGTGGATCAAGGTGCAGGTCGCGGCGTCCCCTTGAACACGGGGTAGTCCGTCCGGTCGACGAGCGCCGCCTCCCCATCCGTGGGGAGTTGCTCGGAGTAGTTCTGCGCCGCGTCGATGTCCGTCTCCCACACTTCTCGCGGGAGCTCGTACAGCACCTCGAT
>Ga0209801_1001196_pt1 | contig 16301 bp, 13 predicted proteins | sample GraSoiAngelo_127_FD_185884 | JGI IMG/M metagenome (GOLD analysis project Ga0209801, IMG submission 185884) | Grasslands soil microbial communities from the Angelo Coastal Reserve, California, USA - 14_0927_09_40cm (SPAdes) (version 2) | ecosystem: Environmental > Terrestrial > Soil > Grasslands ... | reverse complement strand
CCCAGGCCGAGGTGAGGCGGCTCGGCCACCGGGCGACCGTGGAGCACCGGGCCCGGATAGCCGATCGATACTGCGTCGTACTTCCATCCTGCGGCGACCGTCTTGACTCCGGCGACCATCTGCGCGGCTGTCAGCGTCGGCCCCGAGGGAAACTCCCGCGGTGCCTTCTGTCCCGTGGCGAGCACCTTCACGTGCGTCCCGCCGACGTCGACGACCAACACGCGCATGGTGAGCACTCAGCTCGCTTTGGCCAATGCGGTGCTCTTCCCGGCGATCACATCCATGAGCTCGCGCCAGGAGCTGACGAACGACTTCGCGCCTTCATCCTGGAGCTGGCTGGCGAGGGCGTCCACATCGATGCCGGCCCCGGTGAAGCGGGCCACCACTCGCTCGCCGTCGCCACCGTCGGCGGTCAACATCCCGCCGAGTGCGCCGTGATCGGCGAGGGCCTTCAAGGTGCCCTCGGGCATCGTGTTCACCGTGAACGGCGCGGCGAGCGCCCTGACGTAAAGGATGTCGGACGCGGCGGGATCCTTGGTGCCCGTGCTGGCCCACAGAAGGCGTTGCGGGCGCGCGCCGGCGTTGAAGACGCGCTGCCAGCGCGGAGAGCCGAGCAGGGTGCGGTACGCCTTGTACGTCCGCATTGCGATCGCGATGCCGAGCTGATTGCGAAGCGCCTCCGGCACTTTGTCCTTGACCGCCGCGTCCCACCGGCTGATGAACACCGAGGCGACCGAGCCGACCTCTGGTGAAAGCCCGGCGGCGACGCGTCGCTCGATACCACGCAAGAAGGCGTCGGCCGCAGCCAGGTAGTGCTCGTGCGAGAAGAGAAGCGTCACATTGATCGGTACGCCGGCGAAGATCGCTTCCTCGATGGCTGGCAGCCCTTCCTTGGTGCCGGGGATCTTGATGAGGAGATTGGGTCGCCCCGCCCGGGCGTGCAGGGCTCTGGCGGCGGCGAGCGTACTGGCGGTGTCGTGAGCCAGCAGCGGCGACACTTCGAGCGACACCCAGCCGTCCACGCCGGCCGTCCGGTCCCAGATCGGTCGAAACAGGTCGGCGGCTCGGGTCAGGTCCTCCAGCGCAAGCTCGAAAAACAATTCCTCGCCCGACTTGCCTTCCTTGACCTTCTTCCGAATGGCGGCGTCGTAGGCCGAGCTGTTCTTGATGGCGTGGTCGAAGATCGTCGGGTTCGACGTAAGCCCCGTCACGGAGAGCTCGTCGATGTAGCGCTTGAGCGTGCCGGTCTCGAGCAAATCGCGGGTGATGTTATCGAGCCAGAGACTCTGGCCTCGGTCGTGGAGCGTCTCGGTGGCTTTCATCGTGTCACCTCCGGTAACAGGAGCTCAGGCAAGTCATGAGTCAAGAGGTCGCCGATGCGTTCGACCGTGAGGTCAGCCGGACGATAGGCCTTCGCGTCGCGAGCGTATTGGCCCTGGCGCGGAAAGATCGTGGTGACGCGCTCGCCCCAGGCCTCCTTGACCGCGGCCAGGATCCGCGGCTTGTCGTCCACAAGAACGTAGTGCTGCGCTGGATAGCGTTGCTCGACGTCATCCAGCGCCTTTTCCTTGTGGATATAAATCAACACGTGGCCGTCCACGGCCTCAGAGATGCCGGACCGCTCGACCTTGCGGGGCTGGAAGACCACGTCACCGTCGGAGAGGATCACCGTCGGGCCCCACGCGCGGAACCGCTCCAGGACGTCGAGCGCCCCGGGAAAGAGGCGATTGGCAAATGGGTAGTCGACCAGGTACGACGACATCGACACGAGGTGGATGTCCTGAGGGTGCTCGGCCCGGTAGCGCTGCAGTGCGCCGAGATAATCGCGATACCCGAGCTCGACGAACAGCGCCTCGAGGATCGTCCAGTACCGGTCACGACACGCGGCGCCGAACTCACGCTCGAGATGGCGCTTGAGGTCGTCCTGAATGCGATCATTGTCCAGCAGCGTGTTGTCGACGTCGACCAGGAAGACGATGGGAGCCGGGATCATGATGCGGCCGCCATCGAAGCGTCGGTCCGCGGCGTCTCCAGACCACCCGATCGGCCCGAGGCGTTGGTCAAGTCTCGCAGTGACTCGAAGGCTGACGCCGACAGAATGGTTTCGGTGCAACGCCAGCGCCAGTTACCCTCCGCGCTTCCGGGCTGGTTCATCCGCGCCTCCTTGCCCAGGTTGAGAACGTCCTGCAACGGGGCGATCGCGAGCGCAGCCACCGACGACCACGCCAGACGCAACAAGGCGGGGGCGGCGTCCGCGCTGGTGCCTCCCGTGCGCTTCACGTACCGCCACAGGTTGCGCCGCTCGGCGTCGGACAGGTCCTCATACCACCCACGCGTCGTCGGATTGTCGTGAGTGCCCGTGTACACGACCGTGTTCGGGACGTAGTTGTCGGGCAGATATGGATTATCGGGGTGGCCGTCGAAGGCGAACTGCAGCACGCGCGTCCCGGGGATGTGAAACTCGTCGCGGAGCGCCTCCACGTCCGGCGTGATCAATCCCAGGTCCTCGGCCACGAAGGGCAGTCCGCCCAGCGCCTTCTCGACGGCGCCGAAGAACTGTGCGCCCGGGCCGGGCATCCACTGACCGGACTGCGCCGTCGGCGCCCCGGCCGGTATGTGCCACGCCGCCGCGAATCCTCGGAAGTGATCCAGACGGATCGCGTCGACGTGAGCCAGCAAGGCGCGCAGGCGGTCGATGCACCAGCGGTAGCCGCGCGCGGCAAGCGCGTTCCAGTCATAGATCGGATTGCCCCAGCGCTGTCCCTGCGAGCTGAAGTAGTCCGGCGGCACACCGGCGACGACGCGCGGCCGGCGCTGGGCGTCGAGCAGGAACAGCTCCGGGTAGGCCCACACGTCGCTCGAGTCCGGCGAGACGAAGAAGGGCAGGTCGCCGATCAAGCGCACGCCTTTCGCACGCGCGTGGGCCTTCAGGCGCGCCCCCTGACGGGACAACAGGAACTGAGCAAATCGAACCTGCTGGACCTCGCTCGCTAGATCTCGCCGCGCCTGATCGAGCGCGGCCGGCGTGCGGCGGACCAGCTCTTCCGGCCACTCTAGATACGAGGCACCGCTGTATCTCGCCTTCAGTGCTCGGAACAGTGCGTAGTCATCCAGCCAGTGGGCCTGTTCCTCGCCAAAGTGTTCGAAGGCTAGGCGCAAATCCGGGCGGGTGCCGGTGCTGAGGTTTTTCCATGCCGCATCGAGCAACGAACGCTTGAACCGCTTGACGGCGTCGAAATCGACCGCCGTGGCCGAAAACGACCAGCCTGCGCAATCCCGCGCCCGCAACAGTCCGTCCTCGATCAGCCAGTCGGGGCTGATCAAGAGCGGGTTGCCGGCAAACGACGACAGGGATTGGTACGGCGAATCGCCATAGCCGGTGGGACCCAACGGCAGCGCCTGCCACCAGCATTGACTCGCCTCGTGAAGCCGGTCGACCCACGCCACGGCGGCCGGGCCCACATCGCCGATCCCGTACGGCGAGGGTAGGGACGTGACGTGCAGCAGGACGCCGGACGCTCGGTACTCTGCCGGGAACGGAGGCGGGCTCATGGGCGGCCGCCGAGCGCGGTGGTGACGAGCTCCTGGGCCTCGCTCACGAGCGCGTCCAGGTGCGTCGCGCCCCTGAAGCTCTCCGCGTAGATCTTGTAGATGCTCTCCGTGCCCGACGGCCGAGCCGCGAACCACCCGCTCGCCGTCACGATCTTCAACCCGTCGATCGCCGCGTTGTTGCCGGGGGCACGGGTCAGCTTGGCGGTGATCGGCTCGCCGGCGAGCGTCTCTTCCTTGATGGCCTCGGCCGACAGCTTCTGCAGGCGTGCCTTCTGCTCGGGCGTGGCCGGCGCGTCGATACGCGTGTAATAGGACGCGCCGAACTCCGCCACGAGCTCCCGGTAGTGCTCGCCGGGGTCCTTGCCGGTGCGGGCCGTGATCTCGGCCGCCAGCAGATCCATGATCGGGCCGTCCTTGTCGGTCGTCCATGCGGTGCCGTCGTGCCGCAGGAAGCTGGCCCCGGCGCTCTCCTCACCGCCGAAGCAGCACGAGCCGTCGAACAGGCCAGGCACGAACCACTTGAAGCCCACGGGCACCTCGGAGAGCCGGCGGCCGAGCTTCTCGACCACGCGATCGATGAGGCTGCTGCTGACCAGCGTCTTGCCGACGGCGGCGTGCGCCGGCCAGTGGGGGCGATGGGTAAGCAAGTACCGGATGGCCACCGCCAGGTAGTGGTTGGGGTTCATCAGCCCCGCGGAGCGCGTCACGATGCCGTGCCGATCCGAGTCCGGATCGTTGGCGAAAGCGACGCGGAACCGATCTTTCAGCTCGACGAGCCGCGCCATGGCGTACGGGCTCGAGGGGTCCATGCGGATCTTGCCGTCGTGATCCACCGTCATGAACGAGAATGTGGGGTCGATCACCGGATTGACGACGGTGATGTTCGTCTTGTAGACAGAATTGATGGGCTCCCAGTATGGCCTCGCCGCTCCGCCGAGGGGATCCACGCCCAGCGCGAGGCCGGCGCCCCGGATGGCGTCCATGTCCACGACGTTCCTCAGATCCTGGACGTACGGCAGGACGAAGTCATCCTGGTGTGTGCTCCCCGCCTTGATGGCGGTCGCGAACGGCACCCGCTTGACGCCGGCGCTGCCGGCCCGCAGCAGCTCGTTGGCCCGGTTCTGAACCCACTCGGTCACGTCGATGTCGGCCGGTCCGCCGTTGGGCGGGTTGTACTTGAAGCCTGCGTCCTCCGGCGGGTTGTGCGAGGGCGTGACCACGATCCCGTCCGCGAGGTGCGCTTGGCGGCCGCGGTTGTACGTGAGGATGGCCCACGAGATGACGGGCGTCGGCGTGACGCCGGCGTCGCGCTGGATGATGGTCTCGACGCTGTTCGCCGCCAGCACTTCGAGGGCGGTGCGCTGGGCTGGCTCGGACAGGGCGTGCGTGTCCTTGCCCATGTAGAGCGGGCCGTCGATCCTCTGACCGCGGCGATAGTCGCAGATAGCCTGCGTGATCGCCGTGATGTGGGCCTCGGTGAACGAGCCGCGGAAGGGTGAGCCACGATGGCCGCTCGTGCCAAAGCTGACGAGCTGCGTCGGGTCGCCCACATCGGGCTTCCGCTCGTAGTACTCTCGCTCGAGCCGGACCAGGTCGACCAACAGCGACTTCGGGGCCGGCTTGCCGGCCAGCGGCGAAATCGAGGCCGCCTCCTTCATGTCGTGGATCATCGCCGGCTCCATCACGCCACCGGGCACGGCGTGACGTGCCAGATGTCGGCCGCGTACTCGGCGATGGTGCGATCGCTCGAGAACTTTCCGGAGCTGGCCACGTTCAGGATGGCCGTGCGCGCCCACGCGTCCCGGTCCACGTACAGCGCGCAGAGCCTCTCGTCGGCTTCCAGATAGGACACGAGGTCCGCGAGGTGCATATAGTAGTCGCCGCGAGTGAGCAGGGTGTCGCGCAGCGGCGCGAAGATGCCCGGCTCGTTGCGGCTGAAGTGGTCGGAGAAGATCAGGTCCAGCGCCGCGCGCGTCTCCGGCTGGTGGTCGTAGTGCCAGCGCGGGTTGTACCAGCCTCGGCTGCCGGCGACCTGCTCCGCGGTCAACCCGAAGAGGAAGAAGTTCTCCTCCCCGGCCTCTTGCGCCATCTCGATCGTCGCGCCGTCGCGCGTGCCGATCGTCAAGGCACCGTTCATCATGAACTTCATGTTGCTCGTGCCGCTGGCCTCGTAGCCGGCGGTCGAGATCTGGTTGGAAACATCCGTGGCGGGGATCAGCCGCTCGGCCAGCGACACGTTGTACTCGGGCAGGAACAGGACCTTGAGCCGACCCCGTGTGATCGGATCGGCGTCGATGGTCTCGGCGAGGTTGTTCAAGAATTTGATGATCAGCTTCGCCAGGTGGTAGGCCGGCGCCGCCTTGCCCGCGAACAGGAAGGTTCGCGGCGTCATCTCGAGCGTCGGGTTCTCCCGCAAGCGGTTGTAGAGCACGACGATGCGCAACGCATTGAGGAGCTGCCGCTTGTATTCGTGGATGCGCTTGACCTGGCTGTCGAAGATGGTGTCCGGATCCACCGTCTGCCCCGAGGTCGATCGCAGCCATTGTGCGAAGGCCGACTTGGCCGACCGCTTGGCCGCGCGTACCGCGTCGCGGAAGCCCCGATCGTCGGCGCGCGATCTGAGTCTCGCCAGCTGGCCGAGATCGGTCATCCAGCCGTCGCCGATGGCCTCGGAGATGAGACCCGCCAGCGCCGGGTTCGCCAGCAACATCCAGCGCCGCGGCGTGACCCCGTTGGTCTTGTTGCTGAAGCGCTCGGGGAACATCTCGGCCAGGTCCTTCACCGTGGTCGAGCGCAGGAGCGCGGAGTGGATCGCCGCCACGCCGTTCGTGCTGTGCGAGCCCACGATGGCCAGGTTGGCCATGCGCACGTGTTTGCTCGGACCCTCCTCGATCAGGCTCGTGCGCACGACACGGTCATCTTCGCCGGGGAAGCCGCGTCGCACCGCATCGAGCAATCGGCGGTTGATCTCCAAGATGATCTCCAGATGGCGAGGCAGCAGCAGCTCGAACCACGCGAGGGGCCATTTTTCGAGAGCCTCGGGCAGCAGCGTGTGGTTCGTGTACGCCAGCGTCCGTTGGGTGAGGTCCCAGGCCTGATCCCATCCGAGGTGCGCGTCGTCGAGCAAGATCCGCATCAGTTCGGGGACGGCGAGGGCCGGGTGAGTATCGTTGAGCTGGATGGCGACCTTTTCGGGAAGCGCGCTCCAGTCGGAGTTGCCGCGGCGGAATCGTTGGATCAGATCCGCCAGCGAGCAGGCGACGAGAAAGTACTCCTGCACGAACCGCAGCTCTTGCCCCTGGGTCGTGGAGTCGTCGGGATAGAGAACCCGCGTGAGCGACTTGGCGGCGAGCGACTTCGCTAGGGCGCTGACGAACTCGCCATGACTGAACGTCTGGAAATCGAACTCATCGGAGGCGGCCGCCGCCCAGAGCCGGAGCGTGTTGATCGTCTTGCCGCCATAGCCCACCACGGGCCGATCGTACGGAATACCGAGCAAGGTGAACGGTCGGCCGGGGACGGCGCGCAGCGTCCCATCCCGCACCTCGATCGAGTGGTTCATCCTGATCTCGACCTTCTCTTCCGGGCGGACCACCTCCCACGGGTCGGGGCGGCGAAGCCAGTTGTCGGACTGCTCGTGTTGCCAGCCGGCCTCGATGGACTGTCGGAACATCCCGTATTCGTACCGGAGCCCGTACCCCATCGCCGGCAACTGCATCGTCGCCATCGAGTCGAGAAAACATGCGGCCAGACGTCCGAGCCCGCCATTTCCCAGCCCGGCGTCGGGTTCTTCTTCGAGCAAGCCGAGCCAGTCGAGGGACTCCTGCTTGACGGCTTCGCTCACGAAGGGACTGAGCAACAGATTCGTGATGTTGTTGGTCAGCGAGCGGCCGATCAGAAATTCCATCGAGAGGTAGTAGACGCGCTTGGGGTTCGCGCGCTCGTAGGTCTGCTCCGTGCGGACCCAGCGCTGCGAGAGGACGTCCCGGACGGAGCGCGCCAGGGCCTCGTACCGCTCACGGGCGTCGGCGACCGCGGGATCGGCGACGTTGTCGAAGAGGAGGTGCCGCTCGTAGAGCGCATGAGCGGTACCTGTGAGGTCCACCGGACCGCATCCGTATTGCCGGCGCAGCGCCGCCATCGCCTCTGAGGCGCTTACTGCTCGAGGAGCCGCCGTCCCTTTTTCGCTCATCGCCGTGCGTTCTCCCGGTGTCCCCGCACCTGCGCTGGGCCGCTGCGCCCCTCCCGAGGCGTCTCGTCCCAGAAGCGGATCACCGGCTCCGAGCGGTCATGTTCGTACCCCACCGCACTGAGGCTGGCTGTTCCGAGCACGAAGTACCTGCCCGCCCCCGGCTCGAGCCCGAGCCAACGCGCGGCGAACACTCGGAGAAAGTGTCCGCTCGAAAAGAGCAGCACGTTCCCCTCGATGGCTCGCACCCGGCGTACCACCCGGTCGGCGCGCGCTCCCACCTGGTCCGGCGACTCCCCGCCCGGGCAGCCGTCGCGGAACAACTGCCAGTCCGGGCGCTCGGCGTGAATCTCGGCGCTGGTGCGACCTTCATACACGCCATAGTTCCATTCCACGAGATCGGGCTCGACGTCGGCCGCAGAGCCGAAGCCCGCCATCTCGCACGTTCGGACTGCGCGCCGTAAGGGGCTCGTGAGCACCGCGGCGAACGTCAATCGCTCGAGCCGTTCTCCGAGCCGAAGCGCCTCGGCTTCACCCTGGGCGGTCAGCGGAAGGTCGGTCACTCCCGTGTGCTGACGAGAGATGGTCCAGGCCGTTTCACCGTGCCTGGCCAGGTACACGACCGGAAGCAGGTCGCTCATGGCCAGGTCCACTGATCGATCTCGGGCTTATCGACGCCGTGCTCGTAGGCGTAGTGCTGACAGTCGATCTGCATGTTACGTAGCTTTTCCTTCGCGTGCGCGCCGGCGATTTGCAAGCGCGGTACACGATCGATGACGTCGATCGCGAGGCTGAACCGATCGATCTGGTTACGAATGGCGAGATCGAGCGGCGTGTTGATGTTGCCCTTCTCCTTGTAGCCGCGCACGTGCAGGTTTTTGTGATTGGTGCGCCGGTAGGTCAGCCGATGGATCAGCCAGGGATACCCGTGGAAGTTGAAGATGATCGGCTTGTCCACGGTGAACAGACTGTCGAAGTCCCGGTCCGACAAGCCGTGCGGGTGCTCGCTGGAGGGCGTGAGCTTCAACAGGTCGACGACGTTGATGAAGCGAATCTTCAGATCGGGGAAGTTCTCCCGCAGCATCACGATCGCCGCGAGCGCCTCCTTGGTCGGGATGTCGCCGGCACTGGCCATCACCACATCCGGCTCCGAGCCCTGGTCGTTGCTCGCCTGCGGCCAGATGCTGAGGCCCTTCGTGCAGTGTTCGATCGCCTGGTCCATGGTCATGTACTGCAGGTGCTTCTGCTTGTCCGAGACGATCACGTTGATGTAGTTGGTGCTCCTGAGGCAGTGGTCGGCCACGCAGAGCAGAGAATTTGCATCCGGCGGCAGGTAGACGCGACACACATTGGGGCTCTTGTTCAAGACCAGGTCGATGAATCCAGGATCCTGGTGCGTGAAGCCGTTGTGGTCCTGGCGCCATACCGTCGAGGTGATGAGGAGATTGAGCGAGGACACCGGCGCACGCCAGGACAGCTCGCGGGCGATGGCCAGCCACTTGGCGTGCTGGTTGAACATCGAGTCGATGACGTGAGCGAAGGCCTCGTACGTCGAGAAGAAGCCGTGCCGGCCGCTGAGGAGATACCCTTCGTACCAGCCCTCGAGCGTGTGCTCGGAAAGCATCTCCAGCACGCGGCCGTCCGGCGACAGCTCGCCGCCGTCGGCGTCCTCCGGCAGGTAGTCGGCGAGCCACAGCTTCTTACTCACTTCGTAGATCGCATCGAGCTTGTTGGACGTGGTCTCGTCCGGGCCGAAGACGCGGAAGTTCGTCATGTTCTGGCGCGTGATGTCGCGCAGGAAGCGGCCCAGGGGCCGCGTGTTCTCGGCGCTGGCCTGCCCCGGCTTGTCGACCTTGATGGCGTAGTCCCGGAAGTCCGGCATGCGAAGGGCCTTACGCACCAGCCCTCCATTGGCGCGAGGGTTCGCACTCATGCGTCGCGTCCCTTTGGGAGCGAGGGCCTTCAGTTCCGGGATCAGCCGTCCCGTGTCGTCGAACAACTCGTCGGGCCGATAGCTACGCAGCCAGTCTTTGAGCTGCTTCAGGTGGGCCGGATCCTCGTGCATCCCTGCCAGCGGCACCTGGTGGGCCCGCCAGAAGCCCTCCACCTTGTGACCGTTCGCGCTCTTCGGGCCGGTCCAGCCCTTGGGCGAGCGCAGCACGATCATCGGCCAGTGGGCGCGGCTGGCCGTGCCGCTCGCGCGCGCCTCCTGCTGGATCCGCCGGATCTCCAGCACGCAGTCCTCCAGGGTGGCGGCCATCTTCTGGTGCATGTACTCGGGATCGTCGCCCTCCACGAAATAGGGCGTCCACCCGTAGCCCTTGAACAAATCCGCCAGCTCCTCCCGCGGAATTCGCGAAAGCAGTGTGGGGTTGTTGATCTTGTAGCCGTTGAGATGCAGAATCGGCAGCACCGCGCCGTCGCGGATCGGGTTCAGGAACTTGTTGGAATGCCAGGAGGTGGCCAGCGGTCCCGTCTCAGCTTCGCCATCGCCCACCACCACGGCGACCAGCAGATCGGGATTGTCGAAGGCGACGCCGAACGCGTGGGAAATGCTGTAGCCGAGCTCGCCGCCTTCGTGGATGGAGCCCGGAGTCTCGGGCGTGCAGTGGCTGCCGATGCCGCCAGGGAACGAGAATTCTTTGAAGAACTCGCGCATCCCCTCTTCGTCCTCGCCCTTGTTCGGGTACACCTCCGAGTACGTGCCTTCGAGATACGCCGGCGCCAGCACACCCGGCGCGCCGTGGCCGGGGCCGGCGAGGAAGACGGCGTCGAGGTCGTACTTGTTGATCAGACGATTGAGATGAACGTAGGCGAAGCTCAGGCCGGGGCTCGTGCCCCAGTGCCCCAGGAGCCGCTGCTTGACGTGCTCCGGCTTCAACGGCTTCCGGAGCAGCGGGTTCTCGCGGAGGTAAATCATGCCGGCCGCCAGGTACGTGCACGCTCGCCAGTAGGCGTCTATCCTGCGAAGCTCTTCGCTCGACAGCCGCGCGGCTGCCACCACATCGCCGCCCATCGTCGGCCGCGTCTGAGTCATCAGCTCTGTCATGACCCCTCCTCCGTTGTCCGAGCCACGATCAAGGCGATCGCGCTCACCATGCGACCATGCGTTCGCGCTGCACCACCGCGAACCGCACGACCAGGCGGTCGGAGTCGTAGTCGCGACCGACTCCGAGGAGCTCGTACAGCCCGCCGCAGCGTGCGTCTCCGCCGGCGAGCGCCCGCAGCCGGCCGTTGGCCATCACGAGGTAACCATCGAAATGAGTCCTCTCACTTGCGTCCCAGCACGTCTTGCGTGTGGCGCGCGATCATGAGCTCCTCGTCGGTCGGGATCACCCACGCGCTCACGCGGCTAGGGCCCGCGGTGATCCGCGGCCTGCCCCGCAGGTTGGCCGCCGCGTCGAGCTCGATTCCGAGCCACGCCGCGTCGTGGCACACTCGCTCGCGGATCGCCGGCGCGTTCTCGCCAATTCCACCGGTGAACACGATCGAGTCGAGTCCGCCGAGTGCAGCGGCGAGCGAGCCGAGCTCGCGCCCGATGCGGTACACATAGACGTCGATCGCGAGCCTCGCTGACGGCTCGGCGCTCGCCAGCAGTGTCCGCATGTCGCTGGAGATGCCCGATATACCGAGGAGCCCCGACTCGCTGTAGATCAGTCGCTCAATGGCGCGAGCATCCATTTTGTGCTCGTCCATCAGATACAAGATCACGCCCGGATCCACCGCGCCGCAGCGCGTGCCCATCGGCAGTCCGTCGGCCGCCGTGAATCCCATCGTCGTTGCCATGCTCCGCCCCGCCTCCATGGCGCACATGCTCGACCCGTTGCCGAGGTGCAGCACGATCGTCTTGGCCGACGCCGCCTTCGCATCCATGCGCGGAAGCTCGGAGGCGATGTACTCGTATGACAGGCCGTGGAACCCGTAACGCTGGACGCCGGCGTCGTGGAGCTCTGCCGGGAGCGCGAATCGCTGGGCGACGTCTGGATTCGTCCGGTGGAACGACGTGTCGAAGCAGGCGACTTGTGGCAGCTCCGGCGTGCGCTCGAGCAGGAGTGCGATCGGCGCTAAGTTATGCGGCTGGTGCAGCGGCGCGAGTGGGATGAAACGCTCGAGAGCCTTGAGGGTCGCGGCATCGACCCGAACCGGAGCCGTGTACTCCAGACCGCCGTGGACGACCCGGTGGCCGACCGCCACCAGCCGGTGATCTGCGAGGTGGTGCTTCAGGAAGTCACTGAGATAGTCGACCGCGCCATCGTGACCCAGCGTCGTTCCGCCCCATGACTTCTCGGCTACGACGCGGCCCGCTGGGTCGTGCGCCAGGAAGCGCGGCGCAGTGTACAGACCCTCGACCTCCCCCCGCAACTCAAGCGCGAGCTCACCGACACGCTCGGCGAAGACGGACAGCTTGATGCTCGAGGAGCCGGCGTTCAGAACGAGGATGGCGTCGTTGGATTTGCGCATTGCTTTCGACTACTGTGGTCGATCAGCAACTGCCGTGCCGAGCGCGAGGAAGGCGCCGCGACGTCCGAAGTGGCTGAGCGAGAAGGCGCATCTTCGACGCGTGCACGCGCTTCGAGTCCTCGCGCCAACCTGGAGATGCTAACAGGCTATCGCCCGCCAGCCGATTGGCACCCGGCCGCGCGAATCACCGGCTCGGCATCGTGAGCAAGTGCTCCGGCGCCGGCGGACTGGGTGAATTGCGATCGGTAGTTGGCGACGAGGCTGATCCCCTCGATGACGACGTCATAGACGAGCCAGCAGTCGCCGCGCCAGTGCATTCGGTAGTCGACGGGAACCTCCGTGCCCTGCTTGGTGACGATCTTGGTGCGCACGGTCGCCTGCTCACCCTCGACCGACTCGCCGGCGTAGCGGATCTTCTCGCCGGCGTACAGCTCGAGCGTGGACACGTACGAGCGCTCCATGAGGTCGGCGAACAGTTGGACGAATTCCTTCTGCTCGGCCGGCGTGCGTCCGTGCCAGTGCCGCGCCAGAGCACGCTTCGTCATCTCTTCAAAGTCGAACGCCTCGTTCGCGATCCCGCGGAGGGCGGCCCGCCGCTCCCTGGTTCTGATGTCCTTTCGGAGGTCTGGATCCGCCAGAGCCTTGAGGGCCCGATCAATGGACTCCCGCAGTTGATCGGTTGGTGGCCCGGCAGTGGCGCCCGGACCGGTCAGCAGCACGAGGGCGAGGGCGCTCGCGAGCACGAGGCCGGCACGGCAGCGAGGCTTCATCACCGGATCTCCAGTCGGAGATCGTCGATCATCTTCTGCCGCTGTTGCAGATACCCATTCCGGACTGCGCTGTAGAGGTCGACGGTGCTTTCCTCGACGTTCTCGTACAGATCGAGGTTGAGCGCCCGCTCGTCGACGCGCTTCCCGACCGCTGTGCCCGCTAGGGCGGCGAAGGGGAAGATGACGTAGTTGAACGGATTGAGCGCTGTATCCACGACGAAGCCGATTCCATCGCGGGCCGTCAGAGGAGGCAGAAACGGTAACACCAGGTACGGCCCGGGCCTCACGCCATAGCGGCCCAGGGTCTGGCCAGTGTCCGCCTCGCTCGCTTCGACACCGAAAACTTTGGCGACGTCGAACAACCCCGCGAGCCCGAGGGTCGAGTTGAGGCCGAACCGAGCCAGTTCTTGACCGGCACCTTTGAGCTTGAGCTGGAAGAGATTGTTCACCAGGCGACGCGGCATGCTGAGGTTATCGAAGGCCCTCTTGAGGCTCCGCTCCACCGGGTCGGGCACGATCTTGTCCCACGCCTTCGCGACCGGCTTCAACACGTAGCGATCAACCTTGCGGTTGAAGGAGAATATCGCCGTATTGAAGGGCGCCCACGGGTCGTAATCCTCAGCGACGGTCTCCTCACCTATCGCCCTTTCGGCTCCTTCGGAGGTCGGGGACGGGGACAGGGACGATTTGGGGAGGGCCGATGCGTCTGCATCGGTCTCCGTGGTCGACACGCTGACACACCCGGCGATCGCCATCGCGACGCCAAGCGCAAGGAGCCACCATCGTGATCCGCTCATCACCCTCTCCTCTCCGACACGAGTACACAGATTCCAGCGGCTTCCCGACAGACCTTGAGACGGCCGCTCCTGCCCGCGGGATTCGGTCCTCGAAAAAGGACTTGCGCGGGCAGATCGACGTGCGCGAACCTGCCTGACAGGCTGCTCCTCGACGTGCTCACGAGCGCGCGTCGTGCTTTGTCGATGCATAGTGATTCACGATCAGGCGAGAGCCCCGCTGCCCGGTCAGATACGTCCACACCCACTGCACGAAGACACTGACGCGGAGACTGGATTGTCCCAGGAATTCAAGATGCACAGCAGCCCATGCCATCCATGCGAGAAAGCCGCTGAGGCCCAGCCTGCCGCTCTGCAGCACGGCGAAGCCCTTGCCGACCACCGCCATGTTGCCCTTGTCGAAGTAGCGGAACGGAGGCGGCACGGGTTTCGCGCCGATACGTCGGTGAATCAGCGTCCCCGCATAGCGTCCCTGCTGCATCGCGACCTGCGCCACGCCGGGCAGCGGATGCCCGTCCCGATCGAGCGACGCCGTGTCACCGATCACGAAGATCTCCGGATGCCCGGTCACGGTGAGATCTGGCTGGACGCGGACGCGGCCGGCGCGATCCGTCGCCGCCTTGAGCCACTTGCCGGCTGGCGAGGGCGCCACCCCCGCGGTCCAGATCACGGTCTTGCTGGCGATGCGCTCGCCGGCCACGATGACGCCGTCGGCGTCGATATGCTCAACACCGTGATCGAGCCGAACCTCGACGCCGAGCTTCTCGAGCCGACGCCTCGCCGCCGCCGACAATTTCTCCGCAAACGTTGCGAGCACACGGTTCCCCATGTCGATGAGGACGATCCGTGCCGACGTGGGATCGATTCGCCGAAACTCCGATCGCAGCGCCCTGCGCACGAGGTCGGCCAGCGCGCTGGCCATCTCGACGCCCGTGGGGCCGGCGCCCACGAGCACGAAGGTCAACAGATCGCGGTGACTCTGCGGATCTTCCTCCGCCTCTGCCTGCTCGAAGGCTCGTAGGATTCGGTTTCGGATCGAGACCGCGTCGGCGAGGCTCTTGAGCCCGGGCGCAAACTGTTCGAATTCGTCGTGGCCGAAGTAGCTGTGGCTCGCGCCGGTCGCGAGAATAAGATAGTCGTACTCGACGGCAACACCCTCGCGGTCCACCGAGTCGACGAACACGCGTCGCCGATCGCTGTCGACACGGGTCACTTCCCCAAGGAGCACCGTGGTGTTGCGCTGCTTCCTCAGAATCCCGCGAATCGGCGAGGCGATCTGCCCCGGGCTGAGGACGGACGTCGCGACCTGGTACAAGAGCGGCTGGAACAGGTGGTGATTCTGCCGGTCGATGAGAATCACCTGGGCGTTGGTCTTGCGGAGCGCCTTTGCGGCCGCCAGACCGCCGAAGCCTCCGCCCACGATCACGACGCGCGGGACCGCACGAGGCATAGTGGTCATTCGTGGACGGGTTCCGGCACTTTCGCCGGCGACGACAACTCAACGACCAGCCGGAGGATCGGAAGCAGAAGCGGAAGCGATCCGGGAACCCACATGATGACGCCGGCCAGTGCCTGGTCGTCGAGGGACGAATATCCGGCGTAGATCACGCGGTCGGAGAACGTCAGGATCGCGGCCAGCGGCAGGCTCTGGAACATCGCGAGGCCCAGGTACGGAATCATCGTCCACCGCGCCCAGGTCATCCGGGCCGGCCACGCGAGGATCACCGGCCGCCAGAACAGCAGCGCGCTCACGAGGAAACACGCGTGCTCGACGTGGTGCCAGAGGTCGGACTCGAGCGCGAGGTCGTAGAGCGCCGGCACGTGCCAGATCCAGAAGCTGAGGGTGAACGCGATCCAGCCGACGCCCGGGTGACGCAGCCACCGCGTCAGACGTCGCACCCTTGGATCTCTCACGGCGCGGAGCACCCAGACGCGGAGCCATCGGGGCAGGCTGACGAGCAGCGGAATCACGGGCGCGCCCATCCACACCATGGGCGCGACGACCACCATCAGAAGCAGGTGCTGCACCATGTGGGCAGCCAGCCAGCGACGCGTGAGGGCCTCGAGCGGTGACGCGAGCGCGAACAGCATGATGGCGAGTCCGGCCATGAACACGACGGCGTGACGAGCATCGAACCGCTGCGCCAGGCGCCGGCGCAGGAGGCTCCATCCACGGAGATACACGGCCGCCGTCACCACGACCGGGACGCTCACCGAGGGCTCGACCGGCCATGCGCTCATGGGCGCAGCGTTTCCATGAACGCGACGAGTGCGTTGACTTCCGCGGGGCTGAGATTCTTGCCGTAGGCCGGCATGTTGCCGCCGCCCTGCAGCACCTGACGAATGAGCTGATCGCGGGTCTGGCGCGTCGCGATGCCGTCCAGCGCCGGACCGCGGCGGCCTCCCTCGCCGCCCAGGCTGTGGCAGGTGCGGCACTGCTTGTTCTGCAACACGAGTGCGCCCTGCAGCTCGAGCGGCGTGCGGCCCTGGACGTAGCGGACCGGGGTGGCGGCGGCGGTCCACGCCTCCATTTGC
>Ga0209801_1001192_pt1 | contig 16335 bp, 7 predicted proteins | sample GraSoiAngelo_127_FD_185884 | JGI IMG/M metagenome (GOLD analysis project Ga0209801, IMG submission 185884) | Grasslands soil microbial communities from the Angelo Coastal Reserve, California, USA - 14_0927_09_40cm (SPAdes) (version 2) | ecosystem: Environmental > Terrestrial > Soil > Grasslands ... | reverse complement strand
GGGCGTGGAGGGCCTCCGCTCGGTGCTCCGTACCTCCGCACAGGCGCTGCGCCCCATCGCGCGCATCCACGTCCCGCTGGGCGACGGGAAGTTGTTGGCCGCGCTGCACCGCGACGCCGAGGTGCTGGGAGAGGCCCAGGTCGATGGCGAGGTCCAGGTCACGGCACGCGTGCAGGCGTGGCTCCTCGGCCGGCTGCGACGAGACGGCGTGGGAGTAGACATCGGATCGTAGACGCCCGGGGCCGACCGACGGGACCGACGCGCTGTCTCAAGTTGGTGCATTACCCATTGACACCGCGGCGACGTTCCTCGGGCACCGGCTCAAGTCACTGAGCGATGTTCCGCAACGTGACATCACATTCATCTCCGGATCGCCCGTAAGTGCCGGGCGCGCGTGAAAATGGAATTAGTCGTGGAGAGGCCGTGACCTAGGTCACGGCAGTGCTTGCGACGCGGCGGGTAGTTTGCCGCTCGAGAGCACGCTGCTCAGAGCAAAACCGTCGAAAGACGGTGACGCAGAGCCACGGGGCTAAAGCGGGTTGTCCGCTATGCTCGCCGGGCCGCCAGCGCATCGACGCGGGTCGACGCTGGCGGCCCGTTCGTTTTCCATCCCGTGGAGGCGTGCTATGCCGTTCGGACACAAGCTCCCGCACCGTCTCGCCCTGCTCAAAGGTCGTCTCTCTCGCGGTGCGCTGCTCGCGCTCGTTCTTTCCTTCGTCGCGAGCTGCGAAAAGCCGAACAGCATCACCGGCACCAACCCCCCCCCCGTCACGCAACTCGTCGTATTTCCCAGCACCGCCACGCTGCAGCCCAACCAAGTCCAGGACTTCACCGCCGTCGGCTTCACGGCCGCCGGCGATACGGCGCAGATCGCCGTGTCCTGGAGCGCCTCGGGCGGCACGGTCGACACGAACTCAGCGGGGGGCCGCCACTACGGGCACTACCATAACGCGAGCTGCGGCCAGTACGGTCTCACGGCCACCAGTACGCCGGGCAATCTGAACGCGTCTGCCAACATCACGGTGGCCTGCGCCCCGGCGCCGGTCGCGACGGTGACCGTCAGTCCCGCGTCGATCAACCTGCAGACCGGGCAGACCTCGCAGCTCACGGCGACGCTGAAGGACGCGAACGGCAACGTCCTGACCGGCCGCACGGTGACCTGGTCGAGCGACAACGGCTCGGTCGCGACCGTCAGCGGCACCGGTTTGGTGACCGCCTCTGGTGCTGGCACGGCGACGATTACCGCGACGAGCGAGGGGAAGAGCGGGACCGCGAGCGTCACGGTCTCGAATACGCCGGTCGCATCGGTGGCGGTCAGCCCCGCGACGGCGAGCCTGACCGTCGGGCAAACGGTCCAGCTCACCGCCACGACGAAGGACGCGAACGGCAACATCCTGAGCGGCCGGCCGGTAACCTGGTCGACCAGCAACGGCTCGGCCGCCACCGTCAACGCCACCGGATTGGTGACCGCCACGGGTGCCGGGTCGGCGACGATCACCGCGACGAGCGAAGGGCAGAGCGGCACCTCCGGCATCACCGTGACGCCCGCGGCGGCGAACAAGTTCGTCATCGGCGACCGGGTGCAAACCACCGACGTCACGAACATCCGGAACGCGCCTGCCCTCTCCGGGACGTTGGTGGGAACCCAGCCGTTGGGCGCGCAGGGCACGGTTGTCGCCGGTCCGGTGCTCGACGCGGCAGGGGACCAGCTCATTCGCTGGCAGATCGACTTCGACCAGGGACCGGACGGCTGGGCGGTGCAGGACTATCTCGTGAAGATCGTTCCCACGGTGCCTGTGGCATCGGTGACGGTGACGCCCGCCACGGCGAGCCTGGTGGTGGGAGGGACGGTTCAGCTGACCGCGACTCCGAAGGACGCAAATGGCAATCCGTTGACCGGCCGGACGATCGTCTGGTCGTCGAGTGACAACACGATCGCCACGGTGAACGGCAGCGGGCTCATCACGGGTGCCGGAGCCGGTGGTCCGGTCACAATTACAGCGACGAGTGAAGGCCAGAGCGGCACGGCGACCGTCAACGTCTCCCTCGCCCCGGTCGCCTCGGTGACGGTGACGCCGAGCTCGGCGAACGTCGCGATCACCGGGACGGTGCAGCTCACCGCCACGCCCAAGGACGCCAACGGCAATCCGTTGACCGGCCGCGCGATCAGCTGGTCGTCGAGCAACAACGCGATCGCCAGCGTGAACGGCAGCGGGCTCGTCACCGGCGTTGCGGCCGGCGGTCCGGTCACGATCACGGCCACGAGCGAGGGGCAGAGCGGCACGGCGAGCATCACGGTGGCGGGTGCCCCAGTCGCTTCCGTGACGGTGACCCCAGCGTCGGCCAGTGTACAAGCGGGTCAGACGGGTCAGCTGACAGCGACGCTCAAAGACGCCAACGGCAACATTCTCACGGGCCGCACGGTGACGTGGTCCTCGAACAACACGTCCGTGGCCACGGTCAACAACACCGGGCTCGTGATGGGGGTCGCGGCGGGTGGTCCGGTGACGATCACCGCCACGAGCGAGGGGCATAACGGGACCTCGGCGATCACGGTGACGCCGGTACCGGTCGCGTCGGTGACGGTGACGCCGTCCACGGCGAGCGTCGCCGTGGGAGCCACCGTCCAGCTCACCGCCACGCCAAAGGATGCGAACGGCAATCCGCTGACGGGCCGGGTCATCACCTGGCAGTCGAGCAATAACGCGATCGCCAGCGTGAGCGGCAGCGGGCTCGTGAGCGGCGTGGCCGCAGGCGGGCCGGTGACCATCACGGCGACGAGCGAGGGGCAGAGCGGCACGTCGGCGGTAACGGTGGCGACGTCGACCGGCACCCAGTTCGGGCACGTCTTCGTGGTGACGGAGGAGAACACCGACTACTCGGGCGTGACGAGCTCGTCGATGCCGTACTTGACCGGTCTGGCGGCACAGTACGGGCTCGCGACGCAGTACTACGCGAATACGCACCCGTCGATCGGGAACTACTTCGAGCTGGCCACTGGGCAAGTTCTGACGAACGACGACGGCTCGTCGACGATCGAGAACGTGCCGAACATCGTGCGCAGCCTCGTGGGCGCGGGGAAGACCTGGAAGTCGTATGCCGAGAGCATCCCGAACGCCTGTTACCTCGGCGGCGATACCGGGAACTACGCGCGGAAGCACAACGTCTTCGCGTTGCTGTCGGACGTCGCGAACGATCCGACCGGGCAGGCATGCAACATCGTCCCGTTCACTCAGTTCGCGACCGACCTGGCGAACGGCACATTGCCGACGTTCTCGAACATCGTGCCCGACCTGTGCAACGACGCGCACGACTGCTCCTTGGGTACGGCCGACAGCTGGTTACAGACCAACATCGCGCCGCTGATCGCGAGCCCGGTGTTCCAGCAGGATGGTCTCCTGATCATCGTGTTCGATGAGTCGGGCGGGGACAACACGCTGGGCGGCGGGCGGGTCTACTGGACGGCGATCAGTCCGAGTAAGTCGAAGCGGGGCTATCAGTCGACGACCACCTACCAGCACCCGAGCACGTTGCGGCTGATTCTCAAAGGCCTGGGGGTGAACGTCTTCCCCGGCGCCGCGGCCACGGCGCCCGACATGAGCGAGTTCTTCAATCCATGAACCGATTCCGGCGCGCGCTTCACGCCGTGAGGCGAACCCCAGCGATGGAGCAGATTTTATGACGTTCAAGCACAAGCTGTCGCAGCGACTGGCCTTGCTGAAGGACCGGCGCCTCGCCATTCCCGTTGCGGCACTCGCCGCGGCGGTCGTGTTTGCGTGCGAGACACCCCTTCCTGTCAGCTCCACCGGCGGTACCATCGCCGATCTGGTCATCTCCCCGAAGAACGTCACCCTACATTTGAACGATACCGTCGAGTTCACGGCGGCCGCGTTCATGAGCACGGGTGACACGGCGAACGTCTCAATGACGTGGAGCAGCACGACGGGCACCATCACGGACATGGGCACGAGCCCGAACGGCAAACAGCATTACGGGCAGTACAAAGCGGGGAAGACCACGGGTCAGTACAAGGTCGTGGCCACGGGAGATCCCGGCGCCGTGTCGGATACGGCCACCGTGAACGTCACGCTCGCGCCGGTCGCGGCGGTGAGCGTAACGCCTCCGACCGCCACCATTGTCGTGGGCGCGACCACGCAGCTGCAGGCAACCACCACCGATTCGGCGGGCAACGTGCTGACGGGCCGGACCATCACATGGTCCTCGAGCAACGCCTCGGCCGCCACGGTCAGTGGGAGCGGCCTCGTGACCGGCGCGGGGACGGGCTCGGCCACGATCACCGCGACGAGCGAGGGCCAGAGCGGCACGTCGAGCCTCGCGGTCTCGACCGTCCCGGTCGCGTCCGTGACGGTCAGTCCCACGTCCCTGAGTCTGCAGACCGGCCAGACGGGGCAGCTCACGGCGACGCCCAAAGACGCGAGCGGGAATCCCCTGTCCGGGCGGGTGGTCACCTGGTCCTCCAGTGATACGACGATTGCCAAGGTGAGCGGGAGCGGGCTGGTCACCGCGCGGTTGGGTGGCTCGGCGACCGTGACGGCTACGAGCGAAGGACAGAGTGGTACCGCCACGGTCACCGTGACGTTCGTCCCGGTGGCCTCGGTGACGGTCAGCCCGGCCTCGGCCAGCTTGCAGGTCGGCCAGACGACGCAGCTCACGGCCACGCCCAAGGACGCAAGCGGCAATCCCTTGTCGGGACGTGTGGTGACCTGGGCCTCGAACAACACCACAGTTGCGACCGTGAGCGGCTCGGGTCTCGTCAGCGCGAAGGCGGCGGGGTCGGCGACGATTACCGCGACGAGTGAAGGACAGAACGGCACATCAAGCATCACGGTCACGCAAGTACCCGTGGCGACGGTGACCGTGAGCCCCGCGTCTGCGAGCGTGCAGGTGGGCCTGACGGTCCAACTCTCCGCGACCACGAAGGACGCCAACGGCAATACCCTGACCGGCCGGTCGGTGACGTGGAGCAGTAGCGACACCACGATCGCGAAGGTGAGCGGTAGCGGTCTGGTCACGGCCCGCGCCGCGGGCTCGGCGATCATCACCGCGACGAGCGAGGGCAAGTCCGGCACCTCTGCGATCACGGTGACGGCGGCGCCACCTCCCGGAACGCACACCGGCTGGTACGTGACCACGAACGGGTCGAGCGGCGGGAGCGGAACCGCCTCGAGCCCGTGGGACTTCTCCACCGCGTTGAACGGCGGCAACGGCAAGGTGCAGCCGGGCGACACGATCTGGGTCCGGGGGGGGACCTACACCGGTACCTACAGCACGAATCTCAACGGCACGGCCAGTGCGCCGATCATCGTGCGGGCTTACCCGCTGGAACGCGTCACCATCGACGCGAACGAGCTGAGCAACGACGTGTTCGTGACCCATGGCTCGTACACGTGGTACTGGGGATTTGAGTTCACGGACTCGGATCCGACGCGGGTGTTCAGCACGATCTCGTCGTCGTCGCGGCCCGATGTTGTGGTGAACAATGGAACGCACATGAAGTACATCAACATGGTCGTCCACGACGGTGGCGTGGGGTTCTACACATACACGAACATGCCGGACGTCGAGATTTACGGGGCCATCGTCTATAACAACGGCTGGCAGGCGTCGGATCGCGGCCACGGCCACGGCATGTACTTGAAGAACGACGTCGGACCGGTGGTGGCACGGGATAACGTGATCTTCAACCAGTTCGGGTACGGCGTGCACATTTACACGGACGGCGGCGCCGGCCTGTTGAACAACATCTCAGCGATCGGGAACATCTCGTTCGACAACGGGAGCCTGGCGTCGACCGGACCGTCGGCGGAAATCGGCAATCTGGGCCAACCGGCCGCCAACAACCTGGTCATTACCGATAACATGACGTATGTGGCTCCGAGCGTCGGCGGATCGAACATGGTCCTCGGGAGCGGCAACGGGTTGACGGCAACCGGCAACTACGTCGTCGGCGGCGACGGGATCACCCAGGGGTCGTGGACTAACGCCACGGTGGCCAACAACACCGTGATTCCGCCCAACCCGAGCCAGACGGCCGTTTTCGTCCGGCCCAACGCGTACGAACCGGGCCGCGCCTATATCGCGGTATACAACTGGGCCGGCCTGGGTGCTGTGTCAGTCGACCTGTCGGGGGTCCTCAAGCCAGGCGCCACCTACGCCATCTCGAACGTCCAGGACCTCTTCGGGACGCCGGTGGCGACCGGGACGTATGGAGGGGGCAGCGTGAGTATCCCGATCACCGCCGTGCCGCCGCCAGTGCCGATCGGTATCACCAGCCTGGCGCCGAGCACGGGCCCGCTATTCAACGTGTTCGTGGTCACGTCGAAGTAGACAGTCCAGTCGCATATTTGAGCGGCCTCCGGAGCGAGCTCCGGGGGCCGTTCTGTCGTTTGTGCTAGCGTAGCTTCCACTGGGGGGAGGCTGGCGGATGCGGATTGCAACGTCGTGCGCTGTGGCGATCCTTCTCGGGGCGATGGCATGCGAACGCCAAGGCAGCACGGCGCCGGTCTCCCCCGGGACGCACGTTGGTTACTACGTGACGACCGGCGGCTCGAGCAGCGGGGACGGTAGCTCGACCAGCCCGTGGGATCTAGCGACGGCCCTCTCCGGAGCGGGGGGGAAGGTGCACGCCAGCGACACGATCTGGGTACGCGCGGGCACGTACCTCGGCACGTATGACACGAACCTTGCGGGCTCGGCCGCGGCCCCGATCATCGTGCGCGGGTACCCGGGGGAGCGCGTCATCATCGACGGCAACGACGGCTCGGGGAACGATGGGTTCGTGGTGCACGGGTCGTACACGTGGTATTGGGGCCTCGAGTTCCGAAACTCGGACCCGACCCGCACGACGACGTCGACCAGCAGCAACTTCCGACCCGACGTCGTCGCGAACAACGGAACACATATCAAGTACATCAACCTCGTGATCCACGACGGCGGAGTGGCGTTCTATACATACACGGCGATGCCGGACGTCGAGATCTACGGCTCGATCCTCTACAACAACGGGTGGCAAGGGCCCGACCGTGGACACGGGCACGGTCTGTACCTGAAGAACGACGTCGGACCGGTGGTGGCGCGCGACAACGTGGTGTTCAACCAGTTCGGGTACGGGATACACATCTACAGCGACGTCGGGGATGGTCTGCTGAACGGCATCTCGGCGATTGGGAACATCTCCTTCGACAACGGCAGTCTCGCGTCGACCGGGCCTTCCGCCGAGATCGGGAATTTGGGCCAGATGAACGCGAACAACCTCGTGATTACGGACAACTTGACCTATGTCGATCCGAGCGTCGGCGGGTCGAACCTGATCCTCGGCTCCGGCGACGGGTTGACGGCCACTGGTAATTATGTCGTGGGGGGCGACGGGGTCTCCGAAGGCAGCTGGACCAACGCTACGGTGATCGGTAATACCGTGATCCCACCGGCGCCGACGCAAACGGCGGTCTTCGTCCGGCCGAACGCCTACGAGCCGGGCCGCGCGTTCGTCGTGGTCTTCAACTGGGCCAGCAACGGGTCCGTCTCCGCCGACGTGTCGAGCGTATTACAGTCGGGCGATGCCTACGAGGTCCGGAACGTACAGGACCTCTTCGGCGCCCCGGCTGTCACCGGAACGTACAGGGGCGGAAGCATTTCCATTCCCATCGCGGCCGTTTCACCTCCGGCACCGGTCGGCATCAGCAGCTTGGCGCCGACCACCGGCCCCGCATTCAACGTGTATTTGGTCGTGCGGACCGGCTCTTAGGGAACGTGATGGAGCAGCGTCGGTGAGGGTCCTGCTCGGACGGGTCTTGGTCGGCGCAATCCTCGGCCTCCAGCAGGGGTTGCCGGGCCAGACGCGCGTCGCGGCGCATTACGCGGCGCCGACGGGGCGGAGTGACGGTAGCGGTACGGCCGACCATCCGTGGGATCTCGCCACAGCCCTGCGGGGTGGCGGCGGCCAGGTGCAGCCCGGGGACACGGTGTGGCTGCGCGGCGGGACGTACTCAGGGATGTGGGTGAGCACGCTCACGGGCACGCCGAGCGCGCCGATCGTCGTGCGGCAGTATCCGGGTGAGCGGGCGACACTCGACGGACGGGGCACGCACAACGATATGTTCGTGGTGAGAGGCGCCTGGGCGTTCTACTGGGGTTTCGAGCTGACGAACAGCGATCCAAGGCGCGTCAGCCCAGACCGATCGTCGAGATTCCGGCCGGACGTCGTCGTCAACAACGGACCGCACAACAAGTACGTGAACCTCGTCATCCACGACGGCGGCGTGGCGTTCTACACGTACAGCGACGCGTCGACCGTGGAGGTGTACGGCTGCATCATCTTCAACAACGGGTGGCAGGGGCCCGACCGTGGACACGGGCACGGCCTGTACTTGAAGAGCGACGAGGGGCCGCTCGTCGCCCGCGACAACGTCCTCTTCAATCAGTTCGGGTACGGCGTCCATGCCTACACCGATGCCGGGACCGGCCGACTCCGGAATATTCGGATCGAGGGGAACGTGGCGTTCAACAACGGCCTGATGGGGGGGGACCGGGACGCCGATGGAGCGAACGTGCTCGTCGGGGGGAACCAGCCGGCGTCGGGGATCGCCGTTGTCGAGAACCTTACGTACTTCTCCCCGGGCGTCCGCGGCCCGAACCTCGCCTTCGGATTCCGCGAGATTCAGAATGTCGACTTGGTGGCGAAGGGCAATTATGCTGCCGGGGGCCGTCCCGTGCTGACGGTACGGCGCTGGAGCGCGCCTCAGGTGGCCGACAACACCTTGATCGACGACACTGCGGGTCAGCGCCTCAAGACCGCCGCCGTTTACGTGAAGCCCAACGCGTACGAAGTGGGTCGCGCCTATGTGGTCGTCTACAACTGGGGCCGCACAGCGGTAGTGACGGCGGACCTCGGGGGCGTGCTGCGGGCGGGTGACCGCTACGAGATCCGGAGCGTGCAGGATCTGTTCGGCCCGCCCGTTAGCTCCGGCACGTACGCGGGTGGCGTGATCGAATTGCCGATGGTTTCGCGCCCACCTCCGATCCCCGTCGGTATGTCGTCGTCACAGGCGCCTCCGACCGGCCCGACGTTCGACGTGTTCGTAGTATCCCGAGTGGGCCGCTGATCGGGAACGGTGCCCCTCGCCGCGCGCAGCGGGCCGCCAGTTGAGGCTCAGGAGGCGCGGCTCACGCGGCCGGTGCCGAGCTTTGCGAGTAGCGCTTCCCGCTCCGTGGTCGGAATGGCGCACACGACGGAGCGCAGCTTCCCGTTGGCGGTGCGGGGGATCTCTGCCACGGGCTCCAGCACCACCGCCACGTCACCGAGTCGCTCGCGCAGCCGTTCGGCCATTAACGTGCCGCTCGCCGCGACAAACTCGTCGGCAGGGACATACAGGACGCGAACCCGATCGATTGTTTCCTGGACGATCTGGGCCTGCCGCACGGGAACGCCGTACAGCACCGGATTGAGCCAGGCCACCCGGCGGCCGTCCCGAGTCAGGAGGATGTCGTTGGTCCGACCATCGATACTCGCGACCGCGGGGAGGCTGCGACCGCACCCACAGGCGTGAGCGGCGGGCGCCAGGCTGCCAGAATCACCCACGCGATAGCGGATGAGCGGCATATCGTCGTTGAGCAACCCGGTGCCGATGAGTTCGCCCGAGGTGCCGGGCGTGACGGCGTGGCCGGCCTCGTCGTGGACCTCGATCCAACCGATCTCCGGCCATTCGTGCAGCGTGCCCGCTTCGCACTCGCTGGCCCACGCGACGAGCTCGCCCATGCCGTATGTCTCGCGCACCGGGCAGTGGAACGCGGTCGCGATAATCTCCCGGTCGCGCGGCGACACCGGCTCGGCCGACGTAATCGCCACACGCATGCGCAAGTCGCTCCGGCCCAGCCGTATGGCCTCCTGGGCGAGGGCCACCATGGACGACGTGTAGCCGAAGAGGTACGCCACCCGATAGCGCGCCAACGCGTCGAGGTAGTGCGGGATCAGGTCCGGGGCGAGGTGGTAGGACGACATGTAGAGCTGGCGCAGCGCCGCGTTCCATACCCAAAACGGCGGGCGCCGCCGCTCGGTCGCGACCACGAGCTGGCCGCCCAGCATGGCCCACCGGTCGCTCCGCGAAACCCCGTGCCACTCTCGCGTGCGGGTGACAGACAGGGCGTACAGCGTCTCCACCGTCAAGCGGGAGCGCCACAAGTGCAGGGGCTTGCCGCTCGTGCCGCTCGTCTGCTCGTGAAACATGCTCCGCGGGCGGTCGTCGGCGATGAAGGCGCGCGGGTTGACCCGCAGTGGGTCCTTCTCGAGGATGGGCCAGTTTTCGAGATACTCGGGCGACGCACGATCTCCATGCCGACGGCGGGCGGCCCAGGCGTCGCGGTAATAGGGGACGCGTGTGGCCGCGCGGTGCAGCACATACGAGAGACGTTCCGCTCTCCAGGTGGACCACTGCTCCGGGGTCCACTGTTCGCGCTCCCAGACGGCGGCCACGAGCCGATCGCTGTCCGGACCATAACGCCACCACCGGAGGTACAGGCCGCGTGCCGTCGCGACCACGGACTGCGCGAACGGTGGCAGGCGATGGTAGAGGCGAAGACTGCTCACGCCGGGGTGCTCGCGGTCGAGGCGGCAGACACGCGCTCGGCCCCGGCGAGCCGGCGCGTGGCCCGCAGATGATCGGCCAGGCGCGCGCCGTTGCGCCACATGTCGAACATCTGCTCGGTGCGTTGGCGACCCCGCAGAGCCAGCGTCTGCCGCAAGGCGGGGTCGCCCAGCACGCGTGCGATAGCGTCGGCAAAGCCCCCGACATCCTTCGCTGGCACCAGGAGCCCGCAGCGCCCGTCGTCCAGCGCTTCGGGGATCCCCGCCACGTTCGAAGCGATCACCGGAGTGCCGAGAGCCATTGCTTCGCGGAGCACGTTGGGAAGGCCGTCCCCCAGCCCGTCGGACGGGTGCACGAGGACCGTAGCCGCGCTCATCGCCCGGCGCACGTCGTCGAACTTGAGCCAGCCTCTGAAGGTGACGTGCTTGGCGATCTGCAGCTCGGCGGCGAGCCTCTCAAGCGTGCGCCGTTCGTCACCGTCACCGACGAACTCGATCTCGACGCTCACCCCGCGGTCTCCGAGCAGGCGCGCGGCCCGTAGCAGGCAGTCGAACCCCTTGTGTCGGGCAAGCCGGCCCACGGCCAGCACTCGCGCGGGGGGCCGACCCTCCGGCTGATATGGGAAATGGGCAAGGTCGAGCCCGTGATAGCACACGTGGACCCGCTCGGTGATCGGAGGGGACAAGTCCGCGTAATGCTGGGCGAGGTACGACCGATTGAACTCGCAACACGTGATGACGCTGTCCGCGTAGGCGAGCTTCTGCCGCATGTACACCGGCGTCCGGTAGAGGTCCACGCCGGCGTGCAGCCAGATGGAGAACGGGATCGGGCGGCCGATGAGGCGATGGAACGCGTACGCGCACGTCGCCGAGTAGTTGCCCCAGTAGGCCAGGATATGATCGTAGCGATCGGCGTGGGCCGCCGCCCACGCCCAGGCTTTGGGGAGCACGTATACGGTCTTCGCGAGCGGCACGAGGCCGAAGCGCGCCGCGGACGCGGTCACCGCTGCCGCGTCGCTCAAGGCCACGCCGAATCCCGAGCGGCGCCACGGTCTCGCGCGCCGCACGCTCTCCCACAGGCCGAGGTGATGGACGCGGTTGCGCGGGAGGAGCAACTCGTTCAAGAGATCGAGGCTGTAGCGCCAGAGCAGGGCATCGAGCGGATACATCGGGAAAATGTCGAGCTCCACTCCTGCGTCGAGCAGCCCTCGCATGTCGCGCTCGAAGAACGTCGCGACCCGCGCAGGATACTTGCTCGTGAAGACCGCCAGCCTCACGTGATCTCTCCCTCAGGGCTCATGATCAAGGCGAGTCAATGCAAGAGACGTACATAGGGCCTTTGGCATGCAACGCGTTGTGCCAAAACACCTTATACTATGCCTCGCCAACTGGCGGGCGTGGGTTGTAGCGGATGTGTTACAGGTTCGGGCTGCACGGCGCGCGGGAGCGTCGCTCCGAAAACAGACGCCGGGTCGTCGTGACTTGGGTCACCGCCGGGCTCGTCGGGCGGCGGATAGCTTGCCCATTGAGAGCACGCTGCTCAGAGCAAAACCGCCGAAAGGCGGTGACGCAGAGCTACGGGGCTACGGCGGATTCGTCCGCTACGCTCGCCGGGCCGCCAGCGATCGACGCGGGTCGAAGCTGGCGGCCCGTTTCGTTTCCAGCCCCCATGGAGGCGTGCCCATGCCGTTCGGTCACAAGTTGGCGCACCGACTCGCCCTGCTGAAAGATCGTTTCGTCCACGCCGCGCTCCTGGCGCTTCCGGTCGCGGCGTTCGTTATGGCATGCGAGAAGCCCCTTCCCACAAGCTCCACCGGCAGTACCATCGCCGATCTGGTCATCTCCCCGAAGAACGTCACCCTGCATCTGAACGATACCGTCGAGTTCACGGCGGCCGCATTCATGAACACCGGAGACTCGGCGAACGTCTCGGTGACGTGGAGCACGACCTACGGTTCCGTCACCGACCTGGGCACGAGCTCGAACGGCCGGCGCCACTATGGCCAGTATAAGGCGGCCGGGACGGCGCCCGGGCAGTACAAGGTCGTCGCCACGGGTGCTCCGAGCGGCGTGTCCGACACGGCGACTGTCAACGTGACGCTCGCGCCGGTCGCGGCGCTGAGCGTGGCTCCCTCGTCGGCCACCATCGTCGTGGGCGCGACCACGCAGCTGCAGCCGACCACCACCGATTCGGCGGGCAACGTGCTGACGGGTCGCACGGTTACGTGGTCCTCGAACAACGGCTCCGTCGCGACGGTGAGTGGCAGCGGCCTCGTGACCGGCGCGGGGACGGGCTCGGCCACGATCACCGCGACGAGCGAGGGCCAGAGCGGCACGTCGAGCCTCACGGTCTCGACCGTCCCGGTCGCGTCCGTGACGGTCAGTCCCACGTCCCCGAGTCTGCAGACCGGCCAGACGGGGCAGCTCACGGCGACGCCGCGGGACGCGAATGGGAACCCCTTGTCCGGTCGCGTGGTCACCTGGTCCTCCAGTGATACGACGATCGCCAAGGTGAGCGGGAGCGGGCTGGTGACGGCCCGGGCCGGCGGCACGGCCACCGTGACCGCCACGAGTGAGGGGCAGAGCGGTGCCGCCACGGTCACCGTCACGTTCGTCCCGGTGTCCTCGGTGACGGTCAGCCCCACGTCGGCGACCCTGCCCGTCGGCCAGACGACGCAGCTCACCGCCACGCCCAAGGACGCGAACGGCAATCCGCTGACCGGACGCGTCGTGACGTGGGCCTCGAACAACACCACAGATGCGACCGTGAGCGGCTCGGGTCTCGTGAGCGCCAAGGCGGCGGGGTCGGCGACGATCACCGCGACGAGTGAAGGCCAGAACGGCACATCGAGCATCACGGTGACGCAGGTGCCGGTGGCGACGGTGAGTGTGACGCCGACGTCGGCTGCGGTCCAGCCCGGCCAGACGACGCAGCTGACGGCCACCACGAAGGACGCCAACGGCAACGTGCTGACTGGTCGCGTGGTCACTTGGTCGACCAGCGACGCCACGATTGCGACCGTGAGCACGAGCGGGCTGGTGACCGGTGTGGCGACCGGCACGGCACTGATCACCGCCACGTCGGAAGGCAAGACCGGCAGCGCCGCGATCGCGGTGGGTACGCCTCCGCCGCCGGCGGGCTGTGCGCCGACCAGTTCGGGCGTGTGTCGCTACGTGGATGCCGTAGCTGGCAACGACGGTAACCCGGGCGACAGTGCCCACCCGTTCAAGACCGTTCAGCAAGCTGCGAACGTCGTGAACCCGGGGGATATGGTCATTGTCCGGAACGGCGTCTATACCGGTGACGGCAACGCCGTTCTGTCCATCCAGCGGGGTGGCACGGCGGGCGCCCTGGTTGTGTTCCGGTCGCAGAACAAATGGGGCGCGGTGCTCGACGGGCAGAACAACCTCTCGGCCGACGTGCTCGAGATTGGAACCGATCACGTGCGCGTCGAAGGGTTCGAGATGAAAGGCTCGAACCACTACGGCGTCGATCCGAGCACCGGCACCAACGACATCCAGATCGCCGGCAACAACATCCATGACGTGGGCCGGTACTGCGAGTCGAGCGGCATCGGGCTGTCGGCGATCGACGCCTATAGCAACAACATGATCATCGAGGGCAACTGGGTGCACGACATCGGTCGCTTCGCGGCGGGCGAGAACGGCTGCCAGCCCGGGAACGACTACTGGATGAACCACGACCATGGCGTGTACAACGGACAGGGCACGAACATCATCATCCGGAACAACGTGTTCTATAACATCACGCGGGGCTGGGCGATTCAGCGCTACGGGTCGAGCGTGGATCAGCTGTACATCGTGAACAACACGTTCGCGTTCCCGAACCCGAACCGCGACGGCCAGATCATCCTGGCCGCGACGACCACAAACCTGTTCATCGAGAACAACATCTTCTACCTCCCCGGCCAGAACGTCGGGATTTCGGGGACGCAGAGTGGATCCATCATCGACCACAACCTGAGCACCGGCGCCGTGGGCGGCGGCGGGACGGGTACGAATATCGAGAATACGGACCCGCTGTTCGTGAATCCGTCAACGCTCGATTTCCGCTTGCAGGCAGGCAGCCCGGCGATCAACGCGGGATTGGCGCTGAACATCGTGCTGAATGACTTCCTCGGAACCCTGCGCCCGCAGGGGGCCGGGTGGGACATCGGCGCGTATGAGTTCAAGTGACCAGCTGAGCACCTGACGAGGAGCAGACACGGTCGACGGGCGCCGGCATTCCAGCCGGCGCCCGTTCCGTTTGGGCGCCGCGTAGCCCGACGTGCGCCCGGCGTCTGTATCTGGGGTGCCACAAGTTTGCCGACCGATGCCCCGTGCTGCGGCATTGAGCCGGCGCCGTAGGGCGGAGCGATTTCGCATCTCATTGCCAGCAAACCGGTTACGGCCGGTAAATCGCGAGCTGAGAGGCGCCATACGGCATGCTTCTTGAGTGATTTCCGTCACGATGCTCTCGCCGTGATCTCCGCAGGGCGAGCCACCCTTGGGAAGGTGAAACCGGCGGATGCGGACGCTGAGCCACCCGGGAGACGCGCGATGTGCGGGATCGTAGGCGCCGTCGGCCTCGGCCGTCCGATCGAGGTCGCCGCCCTGCAACGCATGAACGACCTGCAGGCGCACCGCGGACCGGATGGTGAAGGGTTCTTACTCGGTTGGGTCAACGGCGGCCGATTCAGTCACACCTTCCTCAGTCATACCACGCAGCGGGATACAGACACGCCGGTCACGGTCGGCTTAGGCCATCGCCGCTTGGCGATCATCGACCTGTCGGATCGAGGCCTGCAGCCGATGACGGTGGACGATTCGCAGCAGTGGATCGTGTTCAACGGCGAGATCTACAACCACCGGGAGTTGCGGGCGCAGCTCGAAACGCGCGGGTACCGGTTCACGACCCGGACCGATACGGAGGTCCTGCTCCAGGCCTACCGCCAGTGGGGGGACGCCTGCCTCGCCCGGCTGGACGGGATGTTCGCCTTCGCCATCTGGGACGCTGTGCGCGGGCGCCTGTTTTGCGCACGCGATCGGCTGGGGATCAAGCCGTTCTACTACGCCACCCACCCTGGTGCCTTCGTATTCGCCTCGGAGATCAAAGCCCTGCTCGCGTTCCCGGGCCTCGACGCCACGCCCGACGACGACGCCGTGCTTGCGTTTCTGGTGCACGCCAACTGCGACTACGGGGAGCGCACGTTGCTGCGCGCCGTGAAGGCGCTACCGCCGGGGCACGCGCTCACACTGGACGTGGCCACCGGCTCGGTTGCGACGCACCAATACTGGCAGCTCCTCCCCCGGACGTCGAACGGCACCGGCGACCGCGAGCAACTCGACGGGTTGCGCGAGCTGCTGCTCGAGACGATCTGCCGGCACCTGATCAGCGACGTGCGGGTCGGGAGCTGCCTCAGCGGCGGGCTGGACTCCTCGACCGTCGTCTCGCTGATCGGGAAGATCTGGCGCGAGCGGCCGGAGGCGGCCCGGGCGCTGGGCGATACGTTCCACACGTTCACGGCCTGCTACGAAGATCGCGCGTTCGATGAGCGCGAGTACGCCCTGACTGTCGCGGGGGCGGTGAGTGCGACGCCGCACCTCACCTTTCCGGCGCCCGAAGACTTCCTGGAGACGTTCGCGCGGATGGCCTGGCATCAGGACATGCCGTTCGGCGAGCTGACGTATTACGCCCAGTGGCGCGTGATGCGGGCCGCCAAAGAGGCGGGGGT
>Ga0209801_1001179_pt1 | contig 16425 bp, 15 predicted proteins | sample GraSoiAngelo_127_FD_185884 | JGI IMG/M metagenome (GOLD analysis project Ga0209801, IMG submission 185884) | Grasslands soil microbial communities from the Angelo Coastal Reserve, California, USA - 14_0927_09_40cm (SPAdes) (version 2) | ecosystem: Environmental > Terrestrial > Soil > Grasslands ... | reverse complement strand
CTGGACGGTGGCTTTCTTGAAGCTCGCTCCGTTGATATCCACGCCTGACGCCTTCAGCGCGTCGGCGGCCTTCTTCGCCAGATCGGTCCGGAACGCGCCGTCGGTGGGCTTGTTCTTCAGCACCTGATACGTCGTCGAGATGTTGACGGTCTGGTCCCACGCCGTCTTGTCCAACATGCCGATGCCGTTGGGCGAAGGCCAGATGAGCGCGTTGATCTCGTTCAGCTGCCACGTCATGTGGCCCTTGCCGAGCGTCGTTCCGGCCTTGAGCACGATGTCGACGCACTGGCCCTGGTTGTCACGGCAGAACACCCAGCCTTTGAACGAGGCCTGGAGAAATTTCGCTGCGATGTCCTCGTTGCCTGACTTCTTGAGCCAAGAGTCGCGAACGAAGACGTGGTCCTGAAGCATCGCCGTGCCGACCTGGTTGAAATCGATGACGTTGAGGTCGGCCGGCGTGTACAGCTGTCCGGTCTTCGGGTTCTTCTGCTCGAGCACCTGCGCGTACTCGTTGTAGATCATGGCCTGCGCCGCATCGACCTGCCCGTTGAGAAGAAGCGACATATCGAATGGCTGGGCCACGATGTTGACATCGCTCGCCTTCGCGGGGTCGATCCCGACCTTGCGCATCGCGGCGTAGAGCTCGGGCTCGTTCCCGAAGCCCCACGTCCCGACCTTCTTGCCCTTCCAGTCCTCGGGCTTGGTGATGTTCTTCTCCTTGAAGGAGACCTCGAGGGTGCCCGACCGCTGGAAAACCTGCGCGATGTTCACGAGGTCCGCGCCCGCCTCACGTGACGCGAGCATCTTCGGGACCCACGCGATCCCAAACTCGGCCGCGTCCGACGCGACGACCTGCTGCGGCACGATGTCGGGCCCACCGAGCTTGATTTCGACGTCGAGACCGAGGTCCTTGAAGTATCCCTTGTCGAGCGCCGCGTAGTAGCCCGCGAACTGCGACTGCGCGACCCACTGGAGCTGCAGGCGCACTTTGGTGAGCTGTCCGCCGCCACCACCACCGGTGCCGGTACCGCTGCACGAGACCGCGAGCATGATCGCGACGATCGCGAACGACAGCGAACGATGACCTGCGCTTCGCATGGCAACCTCCCTCACGCGTGACCGGAGCGCGTTACGACGAGTCGGCGATGCGGGCCGAAGCGTGCCACGGGATCGCGACGCGCTCGATCGCGAGGATGATAAGGAAGAAGGCAATGCTCACGGCCGAGGCGACCACGATCGCCGCCCAGGCATTGGCGAAACGAAAGAAAGCCGCCTCGGTGATGATGAATTGCCCCAGGACCGACCGCGATCCGCCGAAGTACTCGGCGACGATGGCGCCGATCAGCGAGAGCGTCGCGCTCACCTTCAGGGCGGTGAAGATGTACGGAAGCGCGTTCGGGACTCGCACCTTCGCGAAGATGGCCAGCTCGCTCGCCGCGTAGGAGCGCATGAGCTCGAGCGATGCCTGATCCACGAGCGTGAGCCCGCGGAGCGTGTTGATCATGATCGGAAAGAACACCAGGACGGCTACGACCATCATCTTCGAGAGAGGGTTAAGGATCCCGAACCAGTTGTTCATGATCGGCGCGAAGGCGATGATCGGCACCGAGTTCGCCGCGATCGCAAAGGGCAGGAGGGTGCGGCTTGCGGTCACCCAACGGGCCGTCGCGAAGGCGACGACGAGCGCCGCCACGCCGCCGATCACGAGGCCACCGACCGCCTCGACGAGCGTGTTGCGGCCGACCGTCGTGAGCTCGTCGAAGTGCTCCACGAAAGCGAACGCGATGGCGCTCGGCGGAGGGAGCAGGAACTGCTGGATACCGAACGCGCGCACGACGAGCTCCCAGAGCCCGAGGACTCCGACGAACACAGCGACGGCGGGGACGTAGTAGGCGAGCCGCCTGGTCAACTCGCGGCGACCTCGGCCGCGCCGGGCCGGCCCATTTCGCGGCCGCGCAGTCGCTCACGAACACGCGTGATGAAGCCGAAGTAGCGCTCGTCCTCGCGGGTGAGGTCGTTACGCGGTTGCGGAAGATCGACCGGGATGAGCTCGATGATCCGTCCCGGACGCGCCGACATGACAGCGACGTGGGTCGAGAGAAAGACCGCCTCGGGGATGCTGTGCGTGACGAACACGATGGTCGTCCCGGTCTGCTTCCAGATCCGCAACAGCTCGATGTTCAGCCGCTCGCGGGTCATCTCGTCGAGCGCGCCGAAGGGCTCGTCCATCAAGAGGATCGCCGGCTCGAACGAGAGCGCGCGCGCGATCGCGACGCGCTGCTGCATCCCGCCGGAGAGCTGCCAGGGATAGCGCCGCTCGAACCCGGTGAGCTCGACGAGCGCGAGCATCGCCTTCGCTCGATCCGCACGAGCGGACCGGTCCTTCGCGCTCACTTCGAGCGGCAATTCGACGTTGCCCTGGACCGTGCGCCAATCAAAGAGGACCGGCGCCTGGAAGACCATGCCGTAGTCGCGGTCGAGCCTCGCGCGGTGCGCCGTCTTGCCGTTCACCTCGACCGTTCCTGCGCTTGGCTGGGTGAGATCGCCGATGAGCCGCAGGAGCGTGGATTTGCCGCATCCCGACGGACCGATGAGCGAGACGAATGCGCCCCTCGGGATCTCGAGGTCGATGTGCTGCAAGGCGGGTGTCTTGTCGGCGCCGGCGCCGAAGACCTTGTCGACGCCACGGACACGCACGATCGAATCGCTCATGCGTCCGACGGTGCGACGCGCCCGCGGAGGACGACCGTCTCTGCGGCCCGGACGAGCGCGAAGAAACCGATGCCGACGATGGCGGCAACGATGATCGCGGCCCAGAGCTTCGGCGGACCCGACACGTAGAACTGGTTGAAGTTGAGGATCGCGCCGCCGAGGCCGTCACGTATGCCGGACGGCAGCTCTCCGATGATCGCACCGACGACGCTCGCGGTCGCCGCGACCTTGAAGGCCGCGAAGAGATACGGCGCGGCCGCCGGCAGCCTCACCTTCCACAGGACGTCGCGCGACGACGATGCGTACGAGCGCATGAGCTCGAGCGCGCGCGGATCGGGCGAGCGAAGGCCGCGCAGGCCGGCGATCGTCACCGGGAAAAATGTCAGGTACGCGGAGATCAGAGCGACGGCGAGCCATCCTCCGCCCAGCCAGATCACCAGGACGGGCGCGATCGCGATGATCGGCACGGTCTGCGACGCGACGACGTACGGAACAAGCGCGCGCTCGAGCAGCGACGAGTGCACGAAGACGATCGCCAAGGCGAGCCCCAGCACCGCGCCGAAGACGAAGCCGCCGAACGCCTCTCGGAAGGTGAAGATCCCGGCATTGATAAGCACGAGCCCGAGCGGCGGCCCGTTGCGCTGCGCCGGCTGAGCGAACGACGCGGCGATGTCCCAGACGTGCGGCATGTTGAGATCGCTCGCGACGGTCCACTGGAACGGAGGGGTCCAGGCCTCGCTCGGATCGCCTCCGAGTAGCTTGACGACCTCCCAGAGGACGGCCAGCGCACCGATAACGACGAAAAGCGAAAGGGAGCTGCGCGCGGCGCGGAACACGGCGAAAGTGTAGATACTGGAGGCGCTTGTCCATGCAGCTCGGAATCAACCTCTGGCCGCAGAACACCACGTGGCAATCGCTGCGCGAGCACGCGCTGCTCGCGGATCGGCTCGGGTTCGACTCGCTTTGGGTGTGGGACCACTTCTACTCGATCAACGGCGACCTTCATCGACCGAACCTCGAGGGCTGGCAGCTCCAAGCCGCGTACGCCGCGCTGACGAAGAACGTCCGCATCGGCTGCCTCGTCTCTGGAGTTACGCATCGCCATCCGGCGGTGCTCGCCAACATGGCGACGACGCTCGACAACATCTCGAACGGGCGCGCGATTCTCGGGATCGGCGCAGCGTGGAACGCGCTCGAGCACAACGCCTACGGGATCGATCTGGGGACGCCCGCCGAGCGGTCCACGCGTTTCGCGGAGGCGGCCAAGATCATCCGGCAGCTCGTCGACGGCAAGCGCGTCACCCACTCCGGTGCCTACTACGAGCTCGTGAACGCCGAGGTACTGGTGCGACCGGTCCAGGAGCGACTGCCGATCTTGATCGGCGGCGGCGGCGAGCAGCGCACGCTCCGCACGACGGCGCGGTACGCCGACATGTGGCATGGCTACGGAACGACCGAGCAGATGGCCCATAAGCTCGAGGTGCTGCGCAAGCACTGCGAGGACGTCGGGCGCGATCCGAACGAGATCACCGCAGTCGGCGGTAAGTGGTGCGTCGTCCGCGAGGATGGCGCCGAGGCGAAGCGGGTGCTCGATCGCATCGTCGAGCGGCACGGCATGACGTCCCCGCCCGAGCCGTTCATCGGGGGTCCGGACGAGATCGCCGAGAAGATCGCGGCCTACTGGAAGGTCGGAGTGAAGGGATTCATCCTCGCGTTCGCCGATCCGTTCGACACCGAGAGCATCGAACGGCTCGGCACCGAGGTCCTACCCCGCGTCAAAGAGCTGACGTCGGAGACGCCCGCGGCCGTTTCCCGCTAGGCTTTTCCTCGTTCCATGAGGATCGGTGTCGTGCGGGAGACCGCGCCCGGCGAGCGGCGCGTCGCCCTTGTGCCGGAGACGGTCGGCCGCCTTGCCAAGAGCGGGAACGAGGTGATCGTCGAGCGCGGCGCGGGTGAGGCCTCGAGCTTCCCCGACCGGATGTACACAGAAGCTGGCGGCACCATCGGCGACGCATGGGACGCGGAGCTGGTCCTGAAAGTGGCGAAGCCGTCCGACGAGGAGCTGGCGCGACTGCGCCAGGGCGCCGTCCTGATCGCGTTCCTGTCGCCGCTCAGCAACCACGACCTGGTGCGTGAGCTCGGCCGCCGGCGCGTGACCGCGCTTTCGATGGACGCGATCCCGCGCATCACGCGCGCGCAGCCGATGGACGCGCTCTCGTCGCAGGCCACGGTCGCCGGCTACAAGGCCGTGCTGCTCGCGGCGGCGGCGCTCCCCAAGTTCTTCCCGATGCTGACCACCGCGGCGGGCACGATCGCGCCGGCGAAAGCGTTCGTCATCGGGGCGGGCGTCGCCGGCCTGCAGGCGATCGCCACGGCGCGCCGGCTCGGCGCTGTCGTCGAGGCATTCGACACACGCCCAGTTGTGAAAGAGCAGGTGCAATCGCTCGGAGCGAAGTTCCTCGAGGTCGATCTCGGCGAGACGGGCGAGGGCGCGGGCGGATACGCGAAGGAGCTGTCCGAGGAGGCTCATCGCAGAGAGGTCCAGCTCCTCGCGAAGGCCGTCAAAGAGAACGACATCGTCATCACGACCGCGGCGATCCCGGGCCGGCCGGCTCCGAAGCTCATCACGGCGGACATGGTCCGATCGATGAAGCCCGGTTCCGTGATCGTCGACCTCGCCGCAGAGACCGGGGGCAACACCGACCTCACCGAGGCCGGTAAGGTGATCGACGTGGACGGCGTTCGCGTCGACGGGACAACGAACATCCCGTCGACGATGCCGTATCACGCGAGCCAGATGTACTCGCGCAACATCCAAAGCCTGCTGGGGTTGATGATCACGAAAGAAGGCAAGCTAAATCTCGACATGAGCGATGAGGTGATCCGCGGCACCGTGATCACAAAGGACGGCGAGGTCGTGCACGACGCGACACGCAAGGCGATCGGCGAGAAGGTTCCCGCTTGAACGAAGCAATCATCGCGGCCTACGTCCTCATCCTGGCGATCTTCGTCGGGTTCGAGGTCATCTCCAAGGTACCGTCGACGCTCCACACGCCACTCATGAGCGGAGCGAACGCGATCCACGGCATCGTCATCGTCGGCGCGATGCTGGTCGCGAGCGCGATACCAGGTCCGATCGGCAGCGTGCTCGGATTCCTTGCGGTCGTACTCGGCACCGCGAACGTCGTGGGCGGGTTCGTCGTGACTGACCGCATGCTCGCGATGTTCAAGCAGCGGCCAACACGGAAGACCGAATGACCGTCGAGACACTCATCCCGATCGCCTATCTCATTGCGGCGGTCACATTCATCCTGGGATTGAAAGGGCTTTCGTCACCGACGACCGCGGTCCAGGGCAATCGCATCGCGGCGGCCGGGATGCTCATCGCCGTCGTCGCCACGTTCTTCGCGCAGGACGCGCAGGGGAGCGCCCCGTTGATCCTCGCGGGCATGGCCGTTGGAGGCGTCGCCGGATTCGCAGGCGCACGGGTCGTGAAGATGACCGCGATGCCGCAAATGGTCGCCCTGTTCAACGGCGCCGGCGGCGGGGCTGCCGCGCTCGTGTCGATCCTGGAGTTCTCCCGCGAGCTCGATTCGGGACGAATGCCGGATTTCGGGGTGACCGTGGCGACGCTCCTCGGCCTGGTGATCGGCGCGGTGTCGTTCTCGGGAAGCGCAGTCGCGTTCGGAAAGCTGCAAGGGATCGTCAGCCCAAAGGCTTTCCGATATTCGGGCCAGCAGTTCGTGACGGGGGGACTGGCTGCGGCGATCGTTCTCCTCGCGCTCCTTCTTGTGGCCTCCTCACTCGGGACGACGACGCTCGATCCGATGGTGATCCTCATCGGCGTAAGCATCCTCGCGCTCGCTTTCGGCGTCGCGCTGGTGATGCCGATCGGCGGAGCGGACATGCCGGTCGTGATCTCGCTCCTCAACGCGTATACCGGACTTGCGGTCGCGATGGCCGGATTCACGCTCGCCAACCAGCTGCTGATCATCGCTGGCACGCTCGTGGGCGCTTCGGGCACGATCCTGACCCGGCTCATGTCGAAGGCGATGAACCGCTCGCTCGGGAACGTGCTCTTCGGCGCCTTCGGCGCCGCGACCGCCGCGGGGACTACCGGACCGGCCGCGGGGGAAGACGGACGCTCGATTCGCTCGATCGGCCCAGAGGACGCCGCGATCCTCCTCTCGTACGCGCAGAACGTGATCGTCGTCCCAGGCTACGGACTCGCGGTCGCGCAGGCGCAGCACAGCGTGCGCGAGCTCGCGGATCTGCTCGAATCGAAGGGCATCAACGTGAAGTACGCGATCCATCCAGTTGCCGGACGAATGCCGGGTCACATGAACGTGCTCCTCGCGGAGGCGAACGTCCCGTACGACAAGCTCTTCGACATGGACCAGATCAACCCTGAATTCCAGCGCGCCGACGTCGCGCTCGTCATCGGCGCGAACGACGTGACCAACCCGGCGGCACGCTCGAATCCCGGCTCGCCCATCTACGGCATGCCGATCCTCGACGTCGACAAGGCCCAGAACATCATCGTCATCAAGCGCTCGATGAAGCCGGGCTTCGCGGGCATCGACAACGACCTTTACCTCGACCCAAAGACCGCGATGCTTTTCGGCGATGCGAAAGACGCTGTCGGCAAAGTGGTCCAGGAGCTCAAGAAAGCGGCATAGCGCGTGCGCCGACGTTCTTCCGGCGCTAGCGCCCTTTCCGCTCGGTGAGGCTGTACCAGTTCCCTGAGTCGTCCCGGAAGACCGCCTCAACGCCGTACGGCCGGTCGGCCGGCTCCTGAAGGAACTGCACGCCCTTCTTGCGCAGATCCTCGTACGTCTTTCGGCAATCGTCGGTATCCAGAACACCAGCGCCAAACGCGCCCTTCGCCACGAGCGCGCGGATCGCTTTCGCGGCCTCTTCATCCACCATCGGCGGCTTCGGCTCTGCGAGCAGCATGCGGAGATCGGGCTGCTGCTTCGGTCCGACGGTCAGCCAGCGGAATCCACTCGTTCCCGGCATGTATTCATTGGTCATCACGGTGTCGTCGCGGACGTCGAAGCCGAGCTTCTCGGTGTAGAACTTCTTCGCCGAATTCTGGTCGAGCACCCAGACGGTGGTGTGCGAAAGGCCTGTGATCATGGCTCACCCCTCCGACTCATGGTCCTGTCGACGATATGGCCGTCCTGGCGCCGACGGCTTCTTCGCAATTGCGGAGTTGGCGTGCTCCACATGAGAACAAAGCACCCCGGGATGGGCGGCGGCCCGCCACGGGCGATCTCATGCTCGCGGTATTCCGACGGCGAAACGCCGACGTTTTCTTTGAACCGCGCGCTGAACGAGCCGAGGCTCGAGAACCCGACGAGATAGCAGATCTCGGTGACGGTCAGATTCGCGGTGCGGAGCAGCTCCCGCGCCCGCTCGATGCGCCGCTCCGAAAGGTATGCGCGCGGCGTTCGGCCATAGGTGTCGCGAAAAGAGCGCACGAAATGGAAACGCGAATACCCGGCCTCGCCCGCGATCGCGTCGAGATCCAGCTCTTCGGAATACGAGCGGTCCATGAGGTCCTTCGCCGCGCGGAGGTTCACGAGACGTTCGACGTCAGGCGCTGTCGTCATGTCGGCTCGCTAACCAGGCCTTAGGCGGGCCGCGGCGCCGGCTGGCAGGTCGGGCAGTAGTAGCTCCTGCGGAACTCGTTGGGGTGGAAGCCGACGTCGATCGGCGTCCCGCATTCGTAGCACGGCATGCCCCGCCGCTCCTGCACGGAGCGGAGCTGCCGGCGATCGAGCACAAAACGCGAGCGCCGCGGCCCGCCGTCGCGATTTCGCCGCAGAAGCTCGCGCGCGGCCAGGACGACCCGGCGGAGCTCGTCGTCGTCGATCTCGCCGATCTTCGTCCACGGCCAGGTGCGAGTGATGAACAGCGTCTCGTTCTTGATCTCGTTCCCGATGCCCGAAAGGGTGCGCTGGTCGAGGAAGGCGGTCGCGATGTCGCGCTCGGGTTGGGCACGGAGGCGGCGCAGGCCTTCCTCGAGATCGAAGTGGTCGGCGATCACATCCGGCCCGAGCTCGGGAATGACCGGATGCAGCGCGACCTCGCGCGCGGTCATGAGCTCGACCACTGGAGGGGTCTCGCAGGGAGCGACGTAATCAGCCGTGCGGATGACGACGCGCGCGTTCGACGGCGCGAACCACCAGCGCTGGCCCGGACGATAAACGTGCCACTGCCCCTGCATGCGCATGTGCGTGTGGAGGACGACATCCTCGCCATCGGTCGTGAACGTGATGAGGAGGTGCTTGCCGTTCGAGTCGACTGCTTTCACCGTTCCACCGACCACCTGCCGGCGTGCCGCGGCCGGGGTCACTTTGGGCGCGACGAGCTCGAACCCGGTGACGATGCGTCCTGCGAGCGCGCGGCGCAGTACGGTCGCGGTGCGAAAGATCGTGTCGCCTTCGGGCATCCCCTAGGCGCGCGAGACGCGCCGGAGATAGCCGCGCGGCGTCCGCGCGAAGCCGGCCTCGCGAAGGGCGTCCGAAATGGGCGACTCATCCACCGGCGCTCCGTCGACCGATTGGATGAAGAGCGTGCTCCTGCGGTCGGGACCAACCTCCGCCGCGAGCGCGGTCGCGAGCGCTTTGCGGGTTGGCTCGGCGTCCGCTTCGTCGGCGACGAATGTGAGGAGCTGCTCTTCGCCGCGACCAAGCCATCCAGCGATCCGGCCATCGACAAGGACAACGAGCGCACCGGCGGTGCGCATGGGCTTGCGGCCCTCGGGACGCTCGGGCCACGAAAGGGCCGCGCCGTACGGATTTGCCGGATCGGTCGCGGCTAGGACGACGGCGTGCGGCTCTTCGGTCCGCTCGCGCGCGGCGCGAAGTCGATCGACAGCACCGGGCAGCGCGAACTGCGCGGCGCCGAGGCCCGCGACGAAGTAGCCGCGCCGAATGCGGCCCGCGTCCTCCATGGCCTTCAAGATGCCGTACGCCGCCGCGAACCCTCCGCCGGTCCCTTCCGACCGAACGATCTCGCGGGTGAGAACCCCGTGCCGCTCGAGCAGCTGCCGGATCTGGGCCGTCGCGCGTTCGGTCGGGGTGATCGGCGCGTCGCCGGCGGCATCGGTCAGAGACCATCGTCCGGCAACGTCGTCGCGGACCGTGAAGCGCTCGAGGCTGCGCACATGCATCGCGCGACCGACTGAATTGGTTCGGCGCGACCGGCGAATGGGCGCGAGCAGCGCGCGTACCGCGTGGAAGCTGTCGTTGGTGACCTCGCCGGCCCAGACGAGGTCCCACAGCGCGTCGCCAAGCTCCGGCGCGAAGCCGCCGCGTGCCGCGGCCAGGAGCTGGGGAAAGAACGACGCGCCTCGCGCCTGCAGCACCTCGCGAAGGCGATCGTGGATCGGACGGTCAGGGCGCGTATCGGGAGCCGGCCGCAGCAGCGAGAAATGCTCGGCGAGGAACAGCGCGACACGCCCGTCCTTCGGGCCGAGGGCGCCGCCACCCATCCACATGACGGCACCAGAGCCGAGCAGGGCATCGAGGTCCCTGGGGTCGTACTTGGCGACGCGGGCGGGAAGGATCCGTGTCTCGAGGTCCGACGCCGGCACGAACGCGCCTTCGAGCTTCGCGATCGCGTCGAGGAGCGCGGCCTGCCCGCGCTCGCCGGAATCGATGCCGTGCCAGGCGACGGCGAACCGGCCGAGCGCATCTTGGTCGACCGGCTCAACCTCGCGGCGAAGGCGCGCCAGCGATCGTCCGCGAAGCGTGCGGAGCACCCCCGTGTCGACCCACTCGGCGCCCGACTGCCCCGGGCGGAACTGTCCCTCCACAACCGTTCCCGCCGCGGCAAGCCGGCGCAACGCCTCGACGACCGGAGCCTCCGCGAGGCCGAAACGGCGGGCCGGATCACCGGCAACGAACGGTCCGTGGGTGCGCGCGTATCGCCGCAACAGCGAGACGAGCGGGTCGGCGTCATCGGTCGTCAGGAAAGAGGCAGGGAGCCCGAGCGGAAGGCCCACACCGAGCGCGTCCCGATAGCGGCCGGCGTCTTCAGCCGCAATGAAGCGGCGCTCGCCGGCGATCCGAACATCGAGCACGCGGCGCTCGCTGACGAGCTTCGAGATCCAATCCTCCACGGCCGCGGGTTCGGCGCTGCGGCTTCCGATCTCTTCGGCGGTCAGATCACCGAGACGCAGGAGCATCTCGTGGACGCCGTCGGGGTGACGCGCGGCCCGCTCGCGAACGAGATGCTGGAGCGAGAGCTCAAGATCGGCGACCGCATCCTGGTCGAGGAGCTCACGAAGCTCGACCTCGCCGAGAAGGGCGCGGAGCTGCGAAGGGTCGACGGTGAGCGCCTGCGCGCGCAGCTCGGCGAGCGGCGCGTCGCCCTCGTACATGAAGTTCGCGACGTAGTTGAAGAGCAGCGACGCCGCGAACGGCGACGGCGCTCTCGTGTCCACCGTCACGACGCGAAGCTTGCGCGACCGGATCGAGGCGAGGAGCTCGGTGAGGCCGGGCATGTCGAACACGTCCTGGAGGATCTCGCGGTAGGTCTCGAGGACCATCGGGAACGACTCGTACCGGCTTGCGACCGCGAGAAGATCGCCGGCACGTTTGCGCTGCTGCCAGAGCGGCGCGCGCTGTCCCGGTCGACGCCGCGGAAGGAGCAATGCGCGCGCCGAATTTTCGCGGAAGCGTGCCGCGAAGAGCGCGGTCGTCGGCGCACCGAGATTCGCGGCGCGCGCTCCGCCGCCGCCGACGGCGAGCGACGCCTGGACGAGATCGCCGACGGTGTCAGGGTCGGGCAGAAGCAATTCGACCGGCGGGGGCTGGTCGGTCCCCGGGAAACGCACGACGATCCCGTCGTTCGTCCAGAGGATGTCCGGCTCGTCACCGTTCCGCTCGCGCACCATTGCACCGATCGCCATCGCCCACGGCGCGTGCACGCGTGCGCCGAAGTGGCTGAGGATGCACACGCGCCAGTCGCCCATGTCGTCGAGATAGCGCTCGATGACGATCGTGTGGTCGTCGGGCATGGTGCCCGTGGCCGCGACCTGATCGCCGAGGTACTGGAGGAGATTGCGCGCGGCGCCCTCGGCGAGAGCGTGCTTCGTGACGAGCTCCTTCGTCGCCTCCTCACTGGGCAGCGACCGCATGCGGCGCGCGAGCGCGCCGATCGCGCGACCGAACTCCAGGGGACGCCCGACGTTCTCCCCGTGCCAGAACGGCATCCGTCCGGGCACGCCAGGCGCGGGCGACACGAGCACGCGGTCCTGCGTGATCTCCTCGACCCGCCAGCTCGACGCGCCCAGGAGGAACACATCCCCTTCCTTTGTCTCGAAGACCATTTCTTCGTCGAGCTCGCCGACGCGTCCCTTTCCCTTCTCGGCCCCCGCCAGGAACACGCCGTACAGGCCGCGATCGGGGATCGTCCCGCCGTTCGAGATGGCCACGACCTTGGATCCCTCGCGCGAGCGCACGACGCCGGCCGTCCGATCCCAGACGATCCGCGGCCGCAGCTCGGCGAACTCGTCCGACGGATAGCGACCCGAGAGCATGTCGAGCACGCCCTCGAACGCGCTCCGCGGAAGCTCGGCGAACGGCGCCGCCTGGCGAATGACGCGCTCGAGATCGTCCACGCCCCAGTCGTCCATCGCGGTCATCGCGACGACCTGCTGCGCCACGATGTCGAGCGGATTTCGCGGGTAGCGGAGGGGCTCGACCGCCCCGGCGAACATCCCCTCGGTGATCGCGGCGCTCGCGAGAAGGTCGCCGCGGAACTTGGGGATGATCACGCCGGTCGACGGCTCGTCGATGCGGTGACCGGCGCGCCCGATCCGCTGCATGCCGCTCGCGACAGAGGGCGGCGACTCGACCTGGATGACCAGGTCGATCGCGCCCATGTCGATGCCGAGCTCGAGCGAGCTCGTGGCCACGAGCGCCGGAAGCCGCCCGGACTTGAGATCGTCTTCGATCCGCAGCCGCTGCTCGCGCGCGATCGAGCCATGGTGCGCGTGGACGAGCTCTTCGCCCGCGAGCTCGTTGAGCGCGCCCGCGAGGCGCTCGGCAAGACGGCGCGAGTTCACGAAGATGAGCGTCGAGCGATGCGAGCGGATGAGCTCGAGGATCTGGGGATGGATCGCGGGCCAGATCGACGAGCGCTGGACCGCCGTCACGGGACCGGTCGGTATTTCGGCTGGCTCGCCGAGGCGCGCCATGTCCTCGACCGGGACTTCGACACGTAGCTCGAGGGTCTTCTTACGACCGGCGTCGAGCACGCGCACCGGTCGCGGCACGCCGTCGTCGAGGCCGCCGAGGAATCGCGCGATCTCGTCGAGAGGCCGCTGCGTCGCGGAAAGGCCGACCCGCTGCAGCTTCTTCGCGCCCCGGCCGCGCAGTTCCTCGAGCCGCTCGAGCGTGAGCGCGAGGTGGGATCCGCGCTTTGATGGAACGACCGCGTGGATCTCGTCGACGATCACACTTTCGACGCTGCGAAGCGCATCCCGCGCCAGACTTGTGAGGATCAGGTAGAGCGACTCGGGCGTGGTGATGAGGATGTCCGCGGGCTCGCGCTGGTAGCGCGCGCGCTCGCGCGAGGGCGTGTCGCCGGTTCGAATAGCAACGGTCGGCTCGCGGTACGGGATCCCGAGGCGCTGCGCCTGCCGGGTGATGCCGACGAGCGGCTCGCGGAGATTGCGCTCGACGTCGACCGCGAGCGCTTTGAGGGGCGAGACGTACACCATTCGCGTCGCGGGCTTCTTCGGAGCAGGCGAGAACATGAGATGGTCGATCGCGGCGAGGAATGCCGCGAGCGTCTTTCCCGAGCCCGTCGGTGCGAGGACGAGGACGCTGTCCCCCGCCGCGATCGCGGGCCAGCCGAGCTCTTGCGCGCGCGTTGGCGATTGGAAAGTCGCCTCGAACCAGGCCCGCGTCGCGGGATTGAACGTTGCGAGCGGATCGCTCCCCACGAATACAGAGGTTACCTTTCCGCGGTGGAGATCGGCCTTGGTATCGACGTGCGCTTCGATTTGAAGGAGGGCGACCACCGGGCGATCGCGCACGAGGCGGCGAAACTGGGCTACGAAAGTCTGTGGACGTCCGCGGACGAGACAAGGCACCCCTTCCAAAGATGCGCCTGGTGGCATCGGGACAGCGGTCTGCAGACCGGAATCGCGGTCGTGCCGGTCTCGGCCTGGTCGATCGAGACGCTCGCCTCTGTATCAAAGGAAACAGTCGAGCGCAATCGAGGGGAGTTCACGCTCGGCATCGGAGCCGGCCGGGAACGAAGCGCGCCAATCCGCGTGATGCGCGATGCCATCGAGACGCTGCGGCCGCTTCTGCCTGGAGTCCAGGTCTATCTCGGCGCGCTCGGACCGCAGATGCTCAATCTCGCCGGCGAGCGCTACGACGGCGTCGCTCTGAACTGGTGCACCGTCGAGCAGGTCCGTTCAAGTCGCGACTCCGTCTCGGCCGCCGCCAAAGGCGCGGGCCGGGATCCGGCGAAGGTCGCGATGCATGAGTACATACGGATCTGCATCGACCACGATGCGGAGACAGCGAGGATCGCTCTGGCTAGGACGGTGATGTCGTATGCCCTTGCGCGCCCGGGCGCGGATCTCACCAAGGGCTATCGGGGCCACTTCTCGCGGATGGGTTTCGACGAGACGCTCAGGGACCTTGAAGCTCGACGCGCCGACGGTGCGAGTGAGGACGAGCTCGCGCGAATGTTCCCCGCTGAGGTATTACGCCGCATCGGCTACTGGGGTCCGCCCAACGGTGCGCGCGACGCGTTCCTCAGGCTCTCCGAGGGGCTCGACATCGCGATCGTGCGTGTCGTAGCTTCGCGAAAGCGCCCCTACGACCTGCAAACTGTTCGAATCGCGATGGCGGCGTGCGCGCCTCGGTCCTAGCGCACCTGCTCCGCGAGAACAGCCAGATCGCGCAACGAGAGCGAACGCGATGACACCTCGTACGTCATCCCGTTCTCGGTCCATCGGACCGCGCTGATGGACGTGGCCTCGACGGAATAGTTCGCCGCGTACGCGCCGTGGACGGACAGGGCATCGGCGGGCGCCGTCGCGGGCCGGACCACCGCAGGCGCGCCGGGGAACATCGCGACGACGACGATGGCGTTCGAGCCACGCAGGCGGAACGAGCGGACCGTCGGCATGGGTCGCGCCGGCCCGTAAATTCCGTCGACGCGTTGCGGCAGGACTTCGACTGCTATGTCCGAGGGGAGCGCGAGATGAAGCGTGGGCGGCGGCTTTGGCTTCGCGAACGCCTGCTCGAGGATCGACGGACCGGCTTCGGCAAAGCGCGGCCCGGATTGGTGCGGAATCGCGGCGATGGCGAGCAGAGCCGCGGCCGCCACGGCCGCCGACGCGATCGACAGCATCGGCCCGAGTCGCGGAGAGATCGCCCGGCGCCCTGACGCCCCCTCGATGTCGAGGATCACGCCGACATTCTCCGCCGAGTCTAGAAGTCGGCGATGGCACCTTCTGCCCTGGCGTACGCCCACACATCGAGCTCTGGCGCCTCGAGGCCGTTCAGGGTCAGGATCGTCCCGATCTGCGAGCGGTGGTCGCTTCCGTGGTGCGAGAACTGAGCGAGCGGGACCCAGAGCTCCAGATCCACCTTGCGCCGCTCGTCGTGTTTCTTCTGATCGAAGTCGACGTCCTTCGACTCAAAGAGCTGCTCGACCGCGTCGCGAACGCGGGCCAGACGCGATGCGATCTCATCAACCGATGCGGTGAGCTCGATGAAGGGCTGCGGGATCACCCCGTACGTGTTGAGGTAGCCCTCGTTCGCGCGGACGATATGCGCGAACGTCTTCTGGATCGAGCCGTACGTTCCCGGTGCGGTGAGCTGGAGCTGGTCCGTCGTGAGCGAGCGGCAGCGCTCGAGCAGCTTCCCGGTCGCCCACACGTCGTGTCGCATCTGACGAAGCATCGGTGGTGTGCTCATCGGTCCTCCTTGGCCTCGCGGCTCGCGCCGAGCTCCATCGCGTACGGCCACACCTGCAAGTCGAGCGTCTCGAGACCGTGGGTACTGAGGATCGTGTCGATCTGCGAGCGGTGATCGATCCCGTGATACACGAACTGCGCCGCAGGTGCCCACGCAGCCATCTCGAATCGCGGCGCGCCTGCCCGGCGCAGCGGTGTGTCAGCGATGACGCGATCCGGATCGAGACTCCCCTTTGCGAAAAGCCGCTCCACGGCGCTCGTGACGTGCGCGATGTGTGCCGCGATCCCATCCAGCGTCGCCAGGTCCTGCTCGCGAACCGGCGGCTCGTGGAGGAGCGATCCCAAGAGGCGCACGAGATATCCCTCCTCGGATGCCACGATGTGTGCGAGCGTCTTGCGAATCGTCCCGTACGTGCCGGGCACCGTGAGCTCCAGCTGTTCGTCGGTGAGGGCTCGGCAACGATCGAGGAGCTTCTCGTTCGCCCAGACACCGTGCCGCATCTGGCGCAGGAGGAAGTCGGTCAAGCCTCAATCCCCATCGTTTCGTGAGATGCCGTTCGCGATGCCATACGTCCACGCGCCGATCTTGGGCGTCATCCGGCCGTGCGAACCGAGGATTGTCGTCGCGTGTGCGCGATGCTCGTTGCCGTGGTCCACGAGCTGCGCGAGCACGATGCCGACGGTGGTTTGGTCCTCGCCCGGGCTTATCACGCGCGCCGCATCGTCGCTCGCGGCGACGTCGATGGCACGGGCCC
>Ga0209801_1001175_pt1 | contig 16454 bp, 11 predicted proteins | sample GraSoiAngelo_127_FD_185884 | JGI IMG/M metagenome (GOLD analysis project Ga0209801, IMG submission 185884) | Grasslands soil microbial communities from the Angelo Coastal Reserve, California, USA - 14_0927_09_40cm (SPAdes) (version 2) | ecosystem: Environmental > Terrestrial > Soil > Grasslands ... | reverse complement strand
TCACCGCGATGCTAGCGGCGAGCGGCTGACGCTTTACCCGCTAATACGTTTGGACTGATCCGACAGGAGCCGCCGCTCCGCAGTACGCGGGCAGCGGCTCGACCTACCAGGTGGTCTTGCCACCCAGCACGCTATTTGGAACAGATTGCGTAGATGGTCCAGCTCGCGTCGGTGACGTTCAGGCTCACCGTCCACTGGTTCGACGCGTTCGGGTAGCTCTCGATCGTGTACTGACCGTTGCCGCCGGCGCCGATTCCGGTGTATCCACCACTGACGACGTTCGGATTCGCGGCTGGACAGGTCTGCGTCGCGGTGGTCCCCGACGCCGGCGAGCTCGCAATCGTCAGCATCCCCGTGAGGGAACCCGGTCCGGTCGCGCCGGTCGCGCCAGTGGGTCCGGTCGGTCCCGTGGGTCCAGTGGGTCCAACGGGTCCCGTCGGTCCGATGGGTCCGGTCGGTCCCGTGGGTCCAGTGGGTCCAACGGGTCCCGTCGGTCCGATGGGTCCGGTCGGTCCAGTCGGGCCGGTAGGTCCAATAGGTCCGGTCTCACCGATCGGACCGGTAGGTCCGGTGGCGCCAGTCGCACCGGTCGGTCCGGTCGGGCCTGTGGCGCCGGTCGCTCCAGTTGCACCGGTGGGGCCAGTCGCTCCGATTTCTCCGGTGATACTGATACCTATCGGTCCTGTGGGTCCGGTCGCCCCCGTCTCGCCTGTCGCACCCGTCGGGCCGGTTGGGCCCGTTGGCCCGGTCGGCCCAATGGGTCCGGTAGGTCCGATGGGTCCCTCAGCGCCGGTTGGCCCGGTCGGGCCTGTGGCACCAGTCTCTCCCGTAGCACCGGTCGGACCCGTGGGACCCGTTGGTCCCGTTGAGCCGAGAAGGCCTATGCCCGTTGCTCCGGTCGGGCCCGTTGGACCGGTCGCGCCCGTTGCGCCCGTTGGGCCAGTCGCACCAGTCGCACCGGTCGCACCAGTCGCTCCAGTCGCGCCAGTCGCTCCAGTTGGGCCAGTCGCACCGGTCGCTCCTGTAGCGCCAGTCGGACCCGTGGGACCGGTTGGTCCCGTTGAACCGAGAAGGCCTATGCCCGTTGCTCCGGTCGGGCCCGTTGGACCGGTCGCGCCCGTTGCGCCCGTTGGGCCAGTCGCACCAGTCGCACCAGTCGCACCCGTTGGACCGGTCGCGCCAGTCGCACCCGTTGGGCCGGTCGCACCGGTCGCTCCAGTAGCGCCAGTCGGACCGGCGGGGCCCATTGGTCCCGTCGAACCGAGAAGGCCTACGCCTGTTGCTCCGGTCGGACCCGTTGGACCGGTCGCGCCAGTTGGACCGGTCGGGCCGGCAGGACCTGTTGGCCCGACCGGGCCGGTCGGCCCGGTACCGCCCTGATCGCCCTTGTCGCCCTTGTCGCCCTTGTCGCCTTGGTTCCCTTGGTTGCCCTGAGGTCCTTGGTTACCCTGCGACCCCTGCGCGCCCTGAGGTCCCGCCGCGCCGACCGGCCCGGGGATTCCCGGAAGCCCGATCGGGCCTGTTGGGCCTGGGACCCCAGCTTGGTTCCACGAGATGGGCGTTTCTGTCGCCGCGCAGCTCGTAGCGGAGGTGACAACCCGCATCGCGCCCGTGGCGTTGTCGTAGCAGCCGTGAATGAGGCCGGAGGGATCCGGGATCAACCCGACCGACGCGACCACAACACCGCCCGTTGCTAGTGTGAGCGCGACCATGACGATGGCGCCGTAGCGCACGACTCGTCGGAGTCCGAGTGCGGAGTTCTTGATCATCGTCGTCGCTCGGACGTGCCATTACTGCGTCCGGATCCACGGTTGCGCGAATAACAACACAGCCCGCCCACGGCCCGTTTGTACGATGAGCCTCGCGTACGTGTCCGTTAACGGTCGGGAAACATTTCGTCAAAAAGAGTGTCCGATCACGTACAAAAGCGTTACGAGAGGCGTCGCTCAAACTGTTTGGGCTAAGCGACCTCAGATCTCAACATGACGCCGACGCCTGGAACCGTGTGGAGCAATTGCGGGGAAGTCGGGTCCTCTTCGAGTTTGCGTCGTAGCCGGTAGACCGTGACCCGCAAGACTTCGCGCCCTGCAGCATCGTCATGTCCCCAGACCTCTTTGAGGATCGCCGCCGTGGGCACGACGGTGCTCGCGCGGTTCATCAGGTAATGGAGCAGCCGGAACTCCGTCGCGGTCAGGTCAAGTGAGCGCCCCTCCTTCTCCGCGCTGTGCTGCGCGACGTTCATGAGGAGCGGACCCGCGCGGAGGATCGCTTGATCCGCAGGGTCGTGGTAGATCGAACGATTACGTCGGAGATGCGCTCGGATTCGAGCGACGAGCTCACGGTGGCTGAACGGCTTTGCGATGTAGTCATCCGCTCCGGACTCGAGACAGCGAACCTTGTCGTCATCGGAGTTACGAGCCGTCAGCACGATGATCGGCATATCGCTGCGCGCGCGTAGATCGCGCACGAGATCAAATCCGGACCACGCGCCCAATCCAAGGTCAATGATTCCGAGATCGGGTCGCTCCGCATCAAAGAGCGCTAGAGCGCCCGAAGGGTCTTGCGCCGGCAGCGCAACCATCCCGAGTCGCCCGACAAGGAAGGCGAGCAGCTCGACGATGTCCGGATCGTCATCAACGAGCAGAATCTTGTGTCGCACGAGCTACCCCTCTGGTCGGGTACCGCCAGCCCACCGAACCCACCAAACCCACCAAACTCTGGCGACTTCGTCAGAGCATATTTCCGGCCGTCAGACTGTCCAGTCGCCGCACCGTGCTGCTACTGAACGGTTGGCGAAGTAGAGAGCTGGCGAAAAAAGGCTCGCTAAATCGCGTGCTCAAGCGATACCGCGGACCTCGCCGGTCGCGAGAAGGTCCCGAAGGTAGCGCCCGGTGAACGACCGCCGGACGCGCGCCACAGCCTCAGGGGTGCCTTCGGCGATGACCTCGCCGCCGGCCTTCCCACCTTCGGGACCGAGATCGATCACGTGGTCGGCTGTCTTCACGACGTCGAGGTTGTGCTCGATGACGACGACCGTGTTGCCCGCATCAACGAGGCGGTGCAGGACCTCGAGCAGACGCTCGACGTCTGCGAAGTGGAGTCCGGTCGTCGGTTCGTCGAGGATGTAGAGCGTCCGGCCCGTCGCTCGGCGGCTGAGCTCGGTCGCAAGCTTGATGCGCTGCGCTTCGCCCCCGGAGAGGGTCGTCGCCGGCTGACCGAGATGGATGTACCCGAGGCCGACGTCATTCAGCGTGCGCAGCTTGGACTCCGCGATGGGTACGTTCTTGAAGAACTCCAGCGCTTCCTCGACGGTCATCTCGAGGACGTCGGCGATGGACTTCCCCTTGTAGTGGATCTCGAGCGCCTCGCGGTTGTAACGCTTCCCGCCGCACACCTCGCACGGGACGTAGACGTCCGGGAGGAACTGCATCTCGATCTTGATGATCCCGTCGCCGGCGCAGGCTTCGCACCGCCCACCCTTCACGTTGAACGAGAAACGACCCGCGGTGTAGCCGCGGAGCCGCGCTTCGGGGACCGCCGCGAACAGCTCGCGGATCGGCGTGAAGAGACCCGTGTAGGTCGCCGGGTTGGAGCGCGGCGTCCGGCCGATCGGCGACTGATCGATGTCGATCACTTTGTCGATGAGATCGACCCCTTCGATCCGGTCGTGCGCGCCCGGCCGTTCCTTGGCCCGCGAGATGATCTGCGCGAGGCGGCGGTACAGGATCTCGTTCACGAGGGTGCTCTTCCCGGAGCCGGACACGCCGGTGACGGCGACGAACTGCCCGAGCGGGATCCGCACGTCGATGTCCTTGAGGTTGTGCTCCCGCGCACCACGTACGACGATCGCCTCCGGCCGCGGCTTGCGACGCCGGTTGGGCACTGGGATACGCCGCCGGCCTGAGAGGTAGGCGCCGGTGAGCGAGCGCGGCGACTTCAGGATGTCGTCGATCGTGCCCTCCGCGACGACCTCGCCGCCGTGCTCGCCGGCGCCGGGGCCGATGTCGACGATCCAATCGGCGGTGCGGATCGTCTCTTCGTCGTGCTCGACGACAAGTATCGTGTTGCCGAGGTCGCGCATCCCGAGGAGCGTGCGGATGAGCCGGGCGTTGTCGCGCTGATGAAGCCCGATCGACGGCTCGTCAAGGATGTACAGGACACCCATCAGACCCGATCCGATCTGGGTCGCGAGCCGGATGCGCTGCGCCTCGCCACCTGAGAGCGTCGTGGCGGATCGGTCCACCGTGAGGTAATCGAGCCCGACATCCATCAGGAAGCCGAGCCGCGTCCGGATCTCCTTCAGTACCTGCTTCGCGATCTTGCGCGCGCGGATGCCGAGCCCGCCGCGCTCCTTTTCGAGCGAGGTGGTCCACTCGAGACATTCGCCGACCGTAAGCGCCGTGACATCGGCGATGTTGCGATCTCCGATCGTCACCGCAAGAGCCTCGGGCTTCAGGCGCTTGCCCTTACAGACCGGGCACGGTCGCTCGCTCATGTATCGCTCGATGTCCGCGCGAATGAAATCGGACGTGGTCTCGCGGTACTGCCGGTCGAGCCAGGGAAGAACGCCCTCCCATTCGTACTCGTACGAGCGCCGTTGCCCGTTCCGGTTCTCGTACGTCAGCTTCAGCGCGTCCTCGGTGCCGTTCAGGATCGCGTCGACGGCCTTCTTGGTCAGCGACTTGATGGGCGCGTCGAGCGAGAACTTGAACTTGCGGGCGAGCCCCTCGAGGATCGCCATGCGGTACTGGGCCGTGCCGCTCGATTTCTGCCACGGCAGGACCGCACCGTCTTTGAGCGTGAGGTCCGGGTTGCCGAGCACGAGATCGGGGTCGGGCTCGAGCTTCGTCCCGAGACCCGTGCAGGCGGGACACGCGCCGTGGGGCGAGTTGAATGAGAACGTCCGCGGCTCGATCTCGCCGATCGAGAAGTCGCCTTCGGGACAGGCGAGCCGTTCCGAGAAAAGGCGCTCCGGGCCCTTGCCGTCCGCGTCGGCGACAAGCGCGAGACCCTCGCCGAGACGCAGCGCGGTCTCGACCGAGTCCGTGAGCCGCGAGCGTTCGGCCTCAGCCTCGGCGCCACGGCGGACGATGAGCCGGTCGACCACGACCTCGACCGAGTGCTTCTTCATCTTGTCGAGAGTGATGTCTTCGGAGAGATCGCGGACGAAGCCGTCCACACGAACGCGCGCGAAACCGCCGCGGCGGGCGGTCGCGAAGAGCTGCTGGTGCTCGCCTTTGCGGTCGCGGACGAGCGGCCCGAGCACCAGGATGCGCGACCCTTCCGGCATTGCGCCGATCTGATCGACGATCTCCTGGACCGTCTGCGCGACAATCGGGATCCCGTGGTTCGGGCAATGCGGCACACCGACCCGCGCGAAGAGAAGACGCATGTGGTCGTAGATCTCCGTGACGGTCCCGACCGTCGACCGCGGGTTGCGTGTCGACCCCTTCTGATCGATGGACACCGCGGGCGAGAGACCCTCGATGAAGTCGACGTCCGGCTTCTCCATCTGACCAAGGAATTGACGCGCGTAGGCCGAGAGCGACTCGACGTAGCGGCGCTGTCCCTCCGCATAGATGGTGTCGAAGGCGAGGGATGACTTCCCCGAACCCGACAGACCCGTGATCACGACCATCTTGTCGCGCGGGATCTTCACGTCGATGTTCTTAAGGTTGTGCTCGCGCGCGCCCTTGACGTGGATGTGGTCGAGGGGCATCAGGCGGCCGTGGGCGATGAAGGCGGCGCGGTCCGAAGGGCGCGCTGCACCAGCCAGAGATAGCCAAGCCAGAGCGGAAGCGCGGCGAGACCACCCGACAGCGCCTCGCCCGCGCCGGGACGGAACGTGAACTGATCGGGCGGAACGATCGCAAACGACAGGGCCTGGTAGATCCCCATCGGGAGAAACGCGATCGTCGCGATGCCGAAGATCGCCGTGCCGAGGATGAGATACGCGCGATGTAGCCCGCTGACACGGTCGGCGATGCCGGCAAGCGCTCGACGCGCCCACCAATGCGCTCCCCAGAAGACCCCGCCGAAGATGACGAACGTGATACCGCGCACGAGGTCCTGAGTCTGCTGCTGGATGCGGTTGTCCTTGAGAAAAACCGGAGGAGGCACCGGCGCAGGCGTGCACGCGACATTCGGTGGGCAGGGCGCGACGGTAAAAGGCACCGGCTGAGGAGGCTGGCCGCCGTAGATCACGTCAACGCCAAACGCCGCGGCGAGGACGAACGAAATGATCCCGGCGAGCCCGATCGCGATCGCGATCACGCCGGCGAGGGAGGCGAGATAGAGGTAGACCCGGAGAAGGCCGCCGAGCGAAAGGTCCATCCCGTCGCGTGCGCGTTGCAGGAACAGCACGACGAGGAGGCCGATCGCGCCAAGGACGCCGAGGGCTGTCAGCACGCCGACGAGCATGCGCTAGGGACCGCGCCGACGGCGGGTGCCCGCTCGGATGACCCGCGTCGTCGTGCCCACGGGCTCCGCGGAGGCGTCGAGGCTCTCCGGCCCCTGCTCGAGAACCATGAGACCGCGGAGCTCGACGACCTCGTCGCGAAGCAATGCGGCTTTCTCGAACTCGAGATCCTTGGCGGCTCTCTTCATCTGGCCCTCGAGATCCTTGATGAGCCGCAGAAGCTCGTCCTTCGGTACTGACCCTGCGGCGAGGGGACGGCGTGCCTTCTCGTTGATGCCCTCGACATCGGCGACGTCGCGCAGACGGAGACCGATGTCCCGGATGGCTTTGACGATGGTCTGCGGGTCGATCCCGTGCGCCGTGTTGTATGCGACCTGGATCTCGCGGCGTCGATCCGTCTCGTCGATCGCCGCTTTCATCGACGCGGTCACGCGGTCCGCATACATGATCACGCGCCCTTCGACGTGGCGGGCCGCCCTTCCGATCACCTGAATAAGCGAACCCTCCGAACGCAGGTAGCCCTCCTTGTCCGCGTCGAGGATCGCCACGAGCGTGACCTCCGGAAGGTCGATACCTTCGCGAAGCAGGTTCACTCCGACCACGACGTCGTAGACCCCGAGCCGCAGGTCGCGAAGGATCTCGACGCGCTGGAGCGTCTCGATCTCGGAGTGCAGGTACTGCACTTTGATGCCCATCTCGCGGAGGTAATCGGCGAGATCCTCGGCCATCTTCTTTGTGAGGGTCGTGACGATCGCGCGCTGGCCGCGCTCGACGCGTGTGTTGAGCTCGGCAAGGAGGTCGTCGATCTGCCCCTCGGTCTTGCGCACCTCGATCTGTGGGTCGATGAGACCGGTCGGCCGGATGATCTGCTCGACCACGTGGGAGGAATGCTCGAGCTCGTACGGGCCGGGCGTCGCAGAGACGTAGATAGCCTGATCGAGGCGCTGCTCGAACTCGGCGAACGTGAGCGGCCGGTTGTCCAGTGCGCTCGGAAGCCGGAAGCCATAGTCGACGAGGATCTCCTTGCGCGAACGGTCACCGAAGTACATGCCGCGCACCTGCGGGATCGAGATGTGGGACTCGTCGACGAACGCGAGGAAGTCCGGCGGGAAGTAGTCGAGGAGCGTCCAGGGCCGGCTCCCCGCTGGACGCCGCGCGAGATGCCTCGAATAGTTCTCGACGCCGGCGCACGTGCCGGTCTCGCGAAGCATCTCGAGGTCGAAGTTGGTGCGCTGCCGCAGGCGCTGCGCCTCGAGCAGCCGGCCCGCGTCTTCGAGCTCCTTCACGCGATCCACAAGCTCGACCTCGATGTCCTTGATCGCCTCGAGGAGCTTCTCGCGAGGCGTCACGAAGTGCCGCGCCGGGTAGATGTCCATCTTGTCTCGCTCCGCGAGCACCTCGCCGGTGAGCGGGTCGAGCTCCGTGATCCGCTCGACGTCGTCGCCGAAGAACTCGATGCGCACGGCAAGCTCTTCGTACGCGGGCTGGATCTCGAGCGTGTCGCCGCGGACGCGGAACTTGCCGCGCATCAGATCGGTGTTGGTGCGCTCGTACTGGATGTCGACGAGATGCCGAAGGACCGTGTCGCGGCGAACGCGCTCGCCTTTGTTCAAGCGGACCGTCACGGCACCGTAGTCGACCGGCGCGCCAAGACCGTAGATGCAGGAGACCGACGCGACGATGATCACGTCGCGTCTCTCGAACAACGACCGCGTGGCGGAGTGCCGCATGCGGTCGATCTCCTCGTTGCGCGAGCTGTCCTTCTCGATGTACGTGTCGCTCCGGGCGATGTACGCCTCTGGCTGGTAGTAGTCGTAGTACGAGACGAAGTACTGGACGGCATTCTCGGGGAAGAACTCCTTGAACTCGCCGTAGAGCTGCGCGGCGAGCGTCTTGTTGTGCGCGAGGACGAGGGTGGGCCGTCCCGCATCGGCGATGACCTTCGCCATCGTCACGGTCTTCCCCGAACCGGTGACGCCGCGTAAGGTCACATGGCGCTCGCCCGCCCCGAGTGCGCTCTGGAGTCCTACGGTCGCCGCGGGCTGGTCACCTGCGAGATCCCACGGCAAAACGAGCCTGAAGGGAGCCTTCGCGGCCGGCCTATCGAGAGGAACTTGGAGTGTCTCGCCGTGGGGCATGGGTGCCTCATTCTAGAACAGGCGTTCTGCTACTGAATCGCCGCCCGCAGACCCTCCCATTGTCGCGCATCAACACCCGTTTGAGTCCCGTCCAGATGTATGCCGTTGCTACAGTCGCCGCCGACACCCGCTGAGAACGTCCGAGAGGGAAGGATAAGAGTGGAAGATCGATCGCGACGCCGCGCCCGACTGGTGCTGATTGTTGGACTTTTGTTTGCCGTCGGCGCCGGAGCGACGACCTTCTTCGTCGCGAACACGGCCAAGTCCGAGGCCCCCGCGGCGATCCCGACTTCGAACATCATCGTCGCCGCTCGGGAGATCCCGGCAAAGACGCAGATCACGGCGGCGGACCTGAAGCTCGTCAAGATGAACAGCGAGGTCGTCCCCCCGGCCGCCCTCACGAGGCCTGAGGACGCCGTCGGCAAGATCACCATCGTCGGCATCTCGGTTGGCGAGCCGATCCTGCCGACTAAGCTCGGCGGCCCCAACGGCCAGGTCTTCGTTGTCATCCCGGCCGCGTCCCTCGGTTCGGACGGCAACCCGCTTCCCGGCTCGCCGAACTACCGCGCGATGTCGATCACCGTTCCCGACGGGCAGGCCGCCGGCGGCAGCATCCAGCCGGGCGACATCGTGGACGTCCTCTTCAGCTTCACATTCGACCCCGTCAAGCTCATCGAGCGGCCGAACCCGACAAAGAACGGAGCCGACGTATCGGCCCGCATCGTCCTGGAGCGCGTGCCGATCCTCGCGCGGACCCTCGCCGTCTACACGATCCGCACCGACGCCGCGACGGCTGAGCGCATCGGCTACATCCAGGCGTCCGGCGGCTCGATGCAGCTCCTGCTGCGCGGACCGAAAGATGACCGATCCACCGGCACGACCGGCGCGACCTTCAAGTCGATCTACCCGGTATTCAAGTTCGAGATTCCCGAGAAGATCACACCCTAGGACGCCGAAGCTTTAGCCAGGCGTCACGCACGCGCGCTCGAGTCCCGTCGCGGTCGCCGTCGTTCACGATGACGGCGTCCGCCGCTGCCCGGAACTGATCGTCGGTGAGCTGCTGCGCGAGGCGGAGCTCCGCCTCGCGCTCACCGATCCCGCGTGCGGCAAGCCGCTCGATCATGGTCGAGCGCGGAGCCACGACGACCCAGATGCGGTCGCACGCCTTGCGGAGGTCACCGTCGAGCAGCTTGATCGCCTCCACGACGAGGACCGCGTCGTCGGGGAGCATCGAGCGTGCTTCGAGCACGCGAGCGATCACCCGCGGATGGAGGATCTGCTCGAGGCGGCGGAGCTTCGCTGGGTCCCCGAAGACCTCAGCGGCGAGCTTCGATCGGTCGATCTCCTTGTCCTCGCCGAGCACTTTCGTCCCGAACGTCTGCACCTTCGCGCCGAGCTCGCGCAGCATCGCCGCTACCGTCGATTTCCCCGCGCCTATCGGCCCAGTGAGTCCCACGACGAACGCCGTCACTCGCTCTTCTCGCTCTCCTTCGCCCACTCGTCATACAGAGTCCGCAGATCGCGTTCGAGGGACGCGTACTCTTCTCCGACTCTCCGCGTCTCCATGTAATTTCCGCTCTGCGCGATCTGACCGACCTTCTCCGAGAGCTGGCGGAGCTGAAGCTCCATGGCACTGATCCGGGCCTCCAGCGCCCGCAATCCGCTGACCCGGCGAACTGCCGAGGCTCGGCGCTTTGAAGTCGCCGCCAGCCGCGGGTCCTGTCCCGGCTTCGGGGACCTCTCGCTCGCCGCACCCTTCCCGGCCCTTGCCGCTTCCGCGGCGGGCCGGGTCCTGGGCACCCGCGGCTCGAGAGAGATCCCCTTCGCCGTGCCACCCGCGGCGGCGGAGTCCTCGAACTGCGGCATCGGCAACTCCTGGCCGCTGGCGCGCAGGCGCTGAAGGCCAGACCAGTTCCCTTCGAAACGCTTCAGCACTCCGTGTTCGATGGGCCAGATCTCTGTAGCGAGCTTGTCGATGAAGTAGCGGTCGTGACTGACGAAGAGGAGTGCTCCTTCGAACGCCTGAAGTACAGTTTCCAGTTGCTCTCGAGCGAGAAGATCGAGGTGGTTCGTCGGTTCGTCCAATACGAGGAGATTCGCGTGACGCGCGGCGAGACGCGCCAAGGCAAGGCGGCTGCGCTCTCCGCCGCTCAACACGCCGACGCTCTTGAATACATCTTCTCCTCGAAACAGGAAGCGCGCCAAGTGATCACGAGCCTCGGCATCGGTCATTCCGCTTGTCAGCTTCATCGCGTCGAGCACCGTGTCGTCACCGGTCAGCTCGAGCTGAGCTTGCGCGAGGAACGCGACACGCGCGGTCGGCGCCGACTGTACGTAGCCGTCGAGCGCGATTAGATCGCCGACGAGCGTGCGCACCAACGTGGTCTTCCCTGCCCCGTTCGGACCTACCACCGCGATCCGTGCGTCGCGGCCCACGCGAAGCGTCCCGGTGCGGAGGAGCGGCTCGCCGTACCCCACCGCGAGCGGCGTCGTCTGCACGACTGTGTCTCCGGCGAGGTGCGCTGCCTCGAGCTTCCAGCCGTGCTGCTGGGCGCGCTCCGGCGCCTCGATGCGAACGACCCGCGCGAGCTTCTTTCCTCGCCCGCGCGCTTCCTTCGAACGCTGCCCGGCGCCGTAGCGGCGGATGAACTCCTCGGTGCGCTCGATCTCGATGGCCTGTCGCCCGGCCGCCTTTTCCGTCGCTGCCTCGCGCTCCGCGCGCTGACGGGCGTACGAGGAGTAGCCGCCGCGGTACTCCACGATCGTGTTCTTCTCGAACGACAGCGTGCGGCCCGTGACGCGATCGAGGAACCAGCGGTCGTGCGAGGAAACCAAAATTGTTTCGTTCTTCTCGATGAGGAACCGCTCCAACCACTCGAGCGCGGCGACGTCGAGATGGTTCGTCGGCTCGTCGAGGAGGAGGATGTCCGGGTCATCGAGCAAAAGCCGCGCAAGACCGAGACGCGTTCGCTCGCCGCCGGACAACGTCGCGACCTGCCGGTCGCGGAGCGCATCGAGGCCGAGTCCGCCAAGCACGCGGCCGACCGTGGCCTCGAAATCGTAGCCGCCGGCGTGCTCGAACTGGTGCTGCACTTCTGAATAGCGCTCGAGGAGCTCCTGGTCACCGCCTCCGAGCCGTGGCTCGAGCTCGCGCATCTCCCCTTCGAGCTCGCGCAGGTGCGCGGCCGCGCCGCGGGCATGCTCTTCGACGGTACCGGTCGCGTGGGTGAGCACCTCCTGCTCCATGAACCCGATTCGGGTGCCGCGAGCCAGAGCAACATTTCCGGCATCGGCCGACTCGAGACCCGCGCCTATACGGAGCAGCGTCGTCTTCCCCACGCCGTTCGGCCCAACGAGCCCGACGCGATCGCCATGCGCGAGCCGAAAGGAGACGTCGCTGAAGACAAGGCGCTCGCCGAAACGCTTCGCGACCGCCTGGACCGAGAGAACGCTCATGCGCGGGGTACCCGCTGGCAGCGTGGGCAGTGGAACGTCCCCCGCCCGCCGACGACGGAGCGCACGATCGCGCGGCCGCAGCGCGGACACGGCTCGCCCGCACGTGCGTAAACCTGAAACTCGCGCTGCATCCGTCCCTTGTTTCCGCGTGCGTCTACGTAGTCGCTGGGCGACGCGCCACCGAGGCGGATGCCCTTGCGGAGCGCCCAGCGGATCGCCTCGTGGAGTCGCGCGATCTCGTCGGCGCGCAGCGAGCCGGCCTTGCGAAGAGGGTGGATCCGCGCGCGCCAAAGCGCCTCGATGGCGTAGATGTTCCCAATGCCCGCGATTGCGCGCTGGTCGAGCAGCAGCACTTTGATGGCAGCCCGCGGGCGACGCCGCAGGAGCGCGCGCAGCCAGGCCACCGTGAAGCCACGGGCGAGGGGCTCCTGCCCGAGCGAGGCATGCAGCGGCATCTTCGGGCGGCGGGTCTCTCCATTTCCGTCGAGAGTCGACGCGTCGATGACCGCCATCCGCCCGAACTTGCGTGTGTCCGAGAACCGCAGCGCGGTTCCATCTTCAAAACGGATCTCTCCGCGCACGTAGCGCTCGTCGACATCTTCCACGCCGTAGAGGAGCTTGCCAGTCATACGCAACGAGACGACCAGCGCCTCGCCGCCATCGAGATCGAACACCACAAACTTGCCACGACGGCGCACGTCGCTGATGCGCCGGCCGCGAAGCCGCGCGCCGACCACCTCCGCCGGCTCGGGTTCGGTGAGGCGAACCCAGCGCGACTCAAATTCGCTGATCGTTCGGTCGACGACGAGCCCGCGCAGCTGCCGGGCGATAGTCTCGACCTCTGGGAGCTCAGGCATTGGCGGTCGCGGTGACTTCGAGCCGCTGCATCTCGTCCCAGTTGGGCCCGGTTCGAACGTCGACGACGAGCGGCACGTCGAGCTCGTACGCCCCGCTCATTTCATCGCCGAGCAGTCGCGCCATCCGCTCGACCTCGAGCCGCGGCACCTCGGCGACCAGCTCGTCGTGCACCTGCAGGAGGACCCGCGCGTGCAGATCGCTGTCGTGCAGCGCGCGGTGCACGCGCGCCATCGCGATTTTCATGATGTCCGCGGCCGTACCCTGGATTGGCATGTTGATCGCCATCCGCTCCGCGGCGTTGCGGACCGCGTTTACCCGGCTTGTCATATCCGGGATGTAGCGGCGGCGTCCGAGGAGCGTTTCGACGTAGCCCTGCTCGACGCAGAAGGCTTTCGTCTCGAGCACGTACCGGCGCACCTGGCCGTAGCGCTTGAAGTATTCGTCGATGAACCGCTGCGCTTCCTCGCGCGGCATCTGCATACGCCAGGCGAGGCCGAAGTCGCTCATGCCGTAGATGATCCCGAAGTTCAGCATCTTCGCGACATCGCGCTGCTCTCGCGTGACGGCGCTTTCGGAGACGCCGAAACCCGCGGCGGCCGTGCGCCGGTGGATGTCGGCGCCCGAGCGGAACGCGTCAAGAAGCGCGGGGTCCTGCGATACATGGGCGAGCACGCGAAGCTCGATCTGCGAATAGTCCGCGGCAACCAGGACCCGGTCGGTGGATCCGGCGACGAAGGCGCGGCGGATGCGGCGGCCGAGCGGCGTGCGAATCGGGATGTTCTGTAAATTTGGCGCGCGGCTCGAGAGACGGCCGGTGGCCGCGACGGTTTGCTCGAACGTCGTGTGGACGCGACGCGTCTCCGGATCGACGAGTCCGCCGAGGCCTTCCGCATACGTCGAGCGAAGCTTCTCGATCTCGCGGTACTCGAGGATCTTCTCGATGACCGGGTGCGCGCCGCGAAGCTCCTCGAGCACCGTGGCGTCGGTAGAGAAGCCGGTGCCCGTGCGGCGTCCGCGAGGGAGCTTCAGCTCCTCGAACAAAAGCGACTGCAGCTGCTTCGGCGAGTTGAGCCCGAACTCATGGCCGACCACGGCGAACGCCTCTTGCTCGATCCGCGCGACCTCGCGGGCGAACTCCTCGCCCAGCGAGCGCAGGTAGCCGGTGTCCACCGCGATGCCGGCCTCCTCCATCTCGACGAGCACGTCGACGAGCGGGAGCTCGACGTCGCGGTAGAGCCGCTCGAGGTTCAGCCGCTCGAGCTCCGCGGAGAACTGCTCCCCGAGACGCGCCGCCGCGACCGCGCCGGCCCCGGCACGCACGAGACGCTCGTCGAGGGTCGCTGTGCGGTACGGATCCTTCCGGTCGGGAACGGGAAGCGCGGGCACTTCGAGCTTGAGCCGCTCCGCCGCGAGGTCCTCGAGTGCGTGATACCGGCGACTCGCGTTCACGAGGTAGCTCGCGATCATCGTGTCCATTGACAGACCGCGAACGTCCGCGCCCGCCCGTCGCAGCGCACGGCGGGCAGTCTTCGCGTCGTGTGCGGTCTTCGCGACCGTTTCGTCGAGCAGCAGCTCCGCGATGGGGCCAGGGACGCCATCGGATGTCGGCACGTACCAGGCCCGGTCGCCCCCAGCGAGGCCGAGACCAACGAGCAACGGGTGTCGGCCGGATGTGTCCATGTCCGCATGGATGGCGAACGCGCCGAGCTCGCGCAGCTCGGTCGCGACCTTGTCCGCGTCGACATCGGCGACGAGCGCGGTCTCGACTGGCGGAGCGACGGCGGGCGCCGGTTCGAGGCCGAGCTGCATCTGCCCCCCGCGCGGCACCATCTGCGTCGTCACCGTCGGGGCCGGTGCCGCGAGGTTCTGGTCCGCGGGAGGCAGACGAGGCACGAGGCTCCGGAACTCGAGATCCCTGAACAGTTCGAGCACGGCGGCGCGGTCGTAGGTCGTCCGGCGCGTGCGGTCCAGCTCGAGAGTCACCGGCAGATCCGTCACGATCGTGGCGAGCTCGCGGCTGCGCAAGACCTGATCCTTGTTCGCGGCGAGCGACTCGCGTAACCGCGGCGTGTAGCCGCCGAGGTCCGCATAGACGCCCTCGAGATTTTTGTGCTCGGCGATGAGCTTCGCGGCGGTCTTTTCTCCCACACCGGGCACACCTGGAATGTTGTCGGTGGCGTCGCCCTTCAGCGCCTTGAAGTCGACCATCTGATCCGGTCGCAGCCCGTAGCGCTGCCGGATCATCTCCTCGTCGTAGATGACCGTGTTCTGGAAACCCTGGCGCGTCGTCATCAGCTTGATGAGTGGCGTGACGAGCTGGAGCGGGTCGAGGTCACCCGAGACGATGATCGTCTCGAGCCCCTTTGCCTCGGCCTGCCGTGCGAGGGCACCGATGACATCGTCGGCCTCGAACCCGGGGAGCGAGTACATCGGAATGCCGAACGCCTCGAGCAGCTGCTTGCAGCGCTCGAACTGGGGCCGGAGATCGTCGGGCATCGGCTTCCGCGTGGCCTTGTACGTCGGCTCCATCTCGCGTCGGAACGTCGGGACCGGCAGGTCGAACGCAGCTGCGATGTGCTGCGGGGTCACCTGCTCGAGGGACTTCAGGAGGATCGAGGCAAAGCCGAACGTCGCGTTCGCGAGCTCGCCCTTGGTCGTGGTGAGCGGTGGCACGGCGAAGAACGCCCGGTAGATCAGGCTGTTCGAGTCGATGAGCGCGAGACGCTCGGTCACCTTACGAGTATCGCGGCTAGGCCGAGCGAAGCCTCCGCCCGAGGATGAACGAGACGGCCGCGAAGGCGACGCCGAGAACAAGCCACAGCCACGGGAACGGATTGAACGGAGGTTGCTCGGTTCCGCTCGAAATCCGCGAGGCGACCGCGAAATCGCCGATCGAGGCCGAGGGCGCGGCGGATCCGGTGTCCAGGCGCCTCGTCGCGTCGCTCGCGGTCGCGAGCTCGGGCGGTGCCAGCGTCGGTGACGGCACGACGTTGAACGCCGCGCCTGGAGACGCCGACGCGGACGTTGGCGCGGCGTATTTCTGATCACTCTGAGGCGCGGCGGACGCCGAGGTCGCGCCACTTCTTGCGGCGTCGAGGGCGGCGGTCGGCGCGGGTGCGGCGGCGGGGGCAGTGCCGGCGCTCTGTGTGCGCGGGAATGAGGAGATCGCCGCCGATACGACGAACAGGAAGATGGCGGCCGCGCTCGCGACCGTCGAGAACGTGCGAAGCGCGACCATCCAAACCGGGGCGGAGATGCGTGGGACCAGCGATCGCGACGGAACGGGCATCGGCAGGGCCGCAATGAGTCGCGCAGTTCCGCGGAGCTCGGCCAGGCGGGTCCGGCAGAGGGCGCACGTATCGAGGTGCGCCTGCAGCGAGGTTCGAGCCTCGGGCGAAAGCGCGCCGTCCAGGTACGCCGAAAGATCGCCGAACGGATGCACGGCCTAACCTCCTATCCCTAGGACGACGGCGCTCGGAATCGGTTCCCTCACCCGCTTGATCCCTTCCAGCCACGGCTGACGAGGATGTTCCGTACTGCGACACGGCCGCGATGGATGCGCGACTTCACGGTACCGATCTCGG
>Ga0209801_1001165_pt1 | contig 16510 bp, 14 predicted proteins | sample GraSoiAngelo_127_FD_185884 | JGI IMG/M metagenome (GOLD analysis project Ga0209801, IMG submission 185884) | Grasslands soil microbial communities from the Angelo Coastal Reserve, California, USA - 14_0927_09_40cm (SPAdes) (version 2) | ecosystem: Environmental > Terrestrial > Soil > Grasslands ... | reverse complement strand
AGCACGCTGATTTCACTGGCGGGCGGCGCGGCTGGAATCTTGCTGGCCTTCTGGGGTGTTCGGGCACTGATGGCTCTGGCGCCTGCGGGAAAAGTCCCCCGGATGGAAATGATTCGAATCGATGGGTGGGTGCTGGCCTTCACGTTTGGTCTTTCGGTTATCACAGGCGTGGTGTTCGGGCTGGCGCCGGCCTTCCGAGCAACACGTCATGGCGCGCGCGAATCGTTGGGTCAGGCCGCACGTGGCGTGATTGGCGGACGAGAAAGGTTACGAAGCGCACTGACGGTCTCCGAGATGGCCCTTGCGCTCATCCTGCTCACGGGGGCGGGTTTGATGCTGAAGAGCTTTCTGCGGCTGCGGGCTGTGAATCCTGGCTTTTCGCCGCATAGCGTAATGACCATGACCGTGGACTTGCCGGATTCTGAGTATCGCACCGCAAACCAGATGCAGGCGTTTCATACGCGAATGCTCGGGGAGCTTTCGCGGCTACCCGGCGTACTTGCTGCAGGCGCAGTGAACTGGATACCACTTGGCGAAACTCTGGCTGAGGGCACTTTCCAAGTGGAAGGCAGCAAGCGACCACCGGGTTTCATGGTGGACAAGCCGTGCGTTAGTCCTGGCTATTTCAAGGCGATGGGCATGCCGGTGTTGCGCGGGCGCGACTTCACCGAAAGTGACAGCGCGACGACTCCTCGCGTTGTGATCGTAAGCCAGACCGTCGCCCGAACGCTCTGGCCCGGGCAAGATCCCATTGGCAAGCGCATTTCGATGCAAGATGAACCCAAGCCCGAAGATTGGCTCACGGTGGTTGGGGTAGTGGATGATGTGAAGCAGCAAGGGTTGGCGAAAGGATCGGAACCGGCCATCTACCAACCTTATCTTCAGGTTTCGCAACCATTCTTCCTCAACCACATGACATTCATGGTGAGAACCGCCTTGGGGCCAGAGAGCGTCGCTTCCGGGATGCGCGCCGTTCTGCGAAATGTGGACAAGAACGAGCCAATCTCGATCCGCTCCATGGACAGCCTGATTGCCACGACAACAGCCGAGCCGCAATTTCAGGCAAGACTGCTGGCCACGTTTGCAGTGGTGGCGCTAGCTCTCACCATTGTGGGCATCTATGGCGTGCTGGCGTACTCCGTGGCGCAACGCACCCGCGAGATCGGCGTGCGCATGGCGCTAGGCGCTCAGAGCAGGGACGTGATGCAGATGCTCCTGAGAAAAGCGCTGGTCCTTATGTCCATGGGAATCATTTTGGGAGGGGCCGGTGCGTTCGCGTTGACTCGCGTCCTCACAAAGTTTCTGTTTGAAGTCAAACCGACTGATGTGCCCACCTTTGCGGCGGTCGCTTTGACGCTGGTTCTTTCGGCTCTAGCAGCATGTTATGTCCCGGCGAGGCGGGCGATGAAGGTCGATCCGATGGTGGCGCTGAGGTATGAGTGAGGAGAAATGACGATCTGGAGCCGTTTTCGGTCTTGCGTGCTGGCGATCCTGGGGCGCGCCGGGATGGAAAGTGAGATGGATGCGGAGCTGCGTTTTCACATCGAAGCATTCACAGAGGACTTGGTCTGCAGCGGCGTGCCTCGCGACGAGGCTTTGCGGAGAGCGCGGTTGGAGTTTGGCGGAATTGAACGCTCGAAAGAAGAATGCCGCGACGCCCGCGGCGTTAACTTCATCGAAAGCCTCATCCAGGACCTTCGCTATGGCTTGCGCATGCTGTGCAAGAATCCAGGATTTGCTTCCACCGTAATTCTCACGTTGGGATTGGGAATCGGACTGAACTCGGCAATTTTCACCGTAGCAAGCGGCTTCCTTCTCCGCGAGCCTCCGGTTAAGGATCCGCCTAATGTGGTTATGTTGACGATGGTGAATCCTGCGGAAAGCTGGGATCGGAACCCACTTACGCCAACAGAATTCTCGGCTCTGCGCGGTCAGGTGCATTCATTCGAGGGCATGGCAGCAGTCTTGATTGAGAATCTGCCGTTGATTGGGCGAGGCGACCCGGAAAGCGTCACAGTCGCCCGGGTGACCTCCAACTATTTTGCACTTCTTGGTGTCCCTGCCCACCTGGGGCGAACGTTTGCGCCGGGTGAGCGTCCAGCGACACAACAGTTCAACGTGATAATCAGCAGCGATCTGTGGCAACGAAAGTTCAACGCCGATGCTGCAATCGTCGGCAAGACGGTTACGCTAGGTGGGCAAATCTACACAGTCGTTGGCATTATGCCGGAGCAGTTTAAGTACGCACTTATGCCGTGTGCAATCTGGATTCCAGATTCATTTGCTGCGCAGACCGTTGGTTCTGCGCAGCGTGAAGACCGAAATCTCTACGTTTTCGCAAGGCTCAAAACAGGTGTGACTCTTCGAGAAGCCCAGGTCCAGACGAACGCGATTCTCGAACGCCTGGCGCACGACAGTCCCGTTGATAGGGGTTGGGTTGCAAATGTGATGACGCTCCAGGCCGCTTTGGTCGAAGAGGGCACTCGAACTGCGGTCCTGCTCTTAATGGGGGTCGTAGTGTTTGTTCTCCTAATCGCATGCGCCAACGTCGCAGGCATTTTCCTTGCCCGCTATGCTGATCGCGAGGTTGAATTCGCCGTTCGCGCAGCTCTGGGGGCCCGGCGCTCAAGGTTGATTCAACAGTTGCTCGGTGAGAGTTTGTTCCTTGCACTCCTTGGAGGCGGTTTCGGTCTGCTGCTATCGCTCTGGGGTGTTCATCTGCTGCGGGCTAAACTTAGTTTCAACGCTGAGACTGCCTGGCTAGCTGGAAAAGTCCAAGTCGACAGCAAGGTCTTTCTTTTCACTTGCGTCATTTCCTTGCTAACCGTGCTGTTGTTCGGAGTGCTGCCAGCACTCAAGAGCTCGAAACTTGAAATACAGGCGGGCCTGCACGGCGGTGGATCAACACCGTCTCATGGTCGAAGAGAAAGTCGTCTGCGGAGTGGATTCGTGGTCGGCCAGATCGCATTAACTGTAATACTGATCGCCGCAACAGGGACATCAATCCAACTTGTGACGAGAGAAATGCGGGCTCGACTGGGGTTTGATCCCAAAGGCGTACTTTCTGTGGATCTCTCACTTCCCAGTTCGAAGTATCCCACGATTGACAGCCAAGCCGCGTTTTTCAGCGAAATTGTCCAGCGAAGTCAAGGGCTCCGCGGAGTTCAGTTTGCGGCTGTAACCCAGGAAGTTCCAGAATCGTTCCCACGCCGAGTCGCATTTGAAGCAGGAGTCCCCCCGGCCTCAAGACCGGAGGAGCGACCTCAGGCTGGGGGTTACTTTGTTTCTCGCGATTATTTTCAGGTGATGAAGATTCCCCTTCTGAGGGGGCGAGCGTTCTCAAGCTCTGACAGCGCGCGCTCGCTAAGGGTCGCCGTCGTCAACGAAACTCTTGTGAGGCAGTATTTTCCGAATGCCGACCCGATCAGCGGGTTCATTCGCACTTACGGAACCCCCCTGAGCCCGCCGGTTTCGCGCCAGATCGTAGGAGTTGTGGCAGACGTGATCGACCGTGTGGGACAAAGAGAGAACGTACCCCAGATTTATGTGCCCTTTGTTCAAGACCCAATGAACACCATGAAACTCGTGATTCGCGTGAACGGGGATCCAAGTGCTCTTGCAGCCGCTGTGCGCGACTCGATTTGGGCAATCGACAAAGAACAACCGATTGGGGACATCAAGGTGATGACCCAGGTGATTGGGGCAAAAGGTGCTAATGACCGTTTCTTGGGCTGGATGCTTGCCGGCTTCGCGAGCACTGCGTTTGGGCTCGCGACAATCGGAATCTTTGGTGTAGTCGCCTACACAGTTGCGCAGCGGACTCACGAGATCGGGGTGCGGATGGCACTCGGCGCACAAAAAGGCAATGTCTTCCGTTTGATCGTGGGTAGGGGAATCTTTCTCGCTACAGTTGGAACGGCGATGGGATTCATCGGGGCAGTTGTCGTCGTTCGAATTCTCTCCAGCGCCGCTTACTCAGATTCATGGTTTAGCGCATTATTGATTCTTGTCATCGCACCGGCGAGCGTCATATTGGCGGCCCTATTCGCATCCTACATTCCAGCGCGACGCGCGATGCGCGTCGATCCAATGGTTGCGTTGCGTTATGAATAAGAAGGAGCGCGATCGCAGATAAACCGCAGTGTACGATCACTGTCTCGTCGGTCCGTCGCGTTCAGTACTCGGCCTGTTTCCGCGTCATCTCTTACACGCTCTCAGTGCAGCCTCTGCTGTTTAGGGTTCGTTTTATGGCAGTAGCCCCGTTATCCGCAGAATCGCTCCGCATCGCGGATACCGCTTGCTGATTTCGTCGTCCAAGTATTTGCCGACCCGTGTAACCCGCGATAGCGAGGAGTATTGCCGCAACTACAACCATGTCTTGAACAAGATGACAGGGCAGGCAAGCCGAACATGGGTGCCGAATTTTGGGATAAAACGTATATCAAAAAATGGATAGAACGCGCGGCACTTACTTTGGATTTGGTCGGCGGAGAGTGGCCAACTATATCCGCATCTGGCTCCAAATTGACTCCAATTGAAGCTTGGCGGAAGCTGCAACGTCATCATTCGCCGTGAGTTGGGAGTTGAAAGTTTGGGTTCGACTCCCACACGCTTCCGCCATATCTAATTGAGATGACGGCAGTTGCAAAAAAATGAGGCGGCAAAAGGCGGCATTAGCGGCAAAGTGACCGGTTTTGTGATTTGATTTTGAGCGGCGCGAGTGACAACCGGTTCCTCGAACTGAGCCGAGAAAAAGCAGGTAGCGCTAGCTGCGACATCTTCACCGTGCCTCAAGGAGGCAGCTTGCGGATGTCCCAGATCGTCGTTTGAACCGCCGACATTTGTGAGTTTTGGAGTCCGCTTGTCGCCTGGGGCGGCTAAAAGGGACTTGTCCGGTTTCGGCGTTTATCAGGACTTGGCCTAGTCGCTTCCCTGAGGAACCGCCTATAATTCTGTGGTGTCCAAATGTTGATGATAAATCGTGCAATCGCGTGCGGCTTTCTTCTCTTCGCGCCCTGCATATACGGACAAGACAAACCGCTTGCCCATTCCTGAGGTGATGGTGTCTGGGGCATTGAAACCACCTTGGCCGGTAGAAACCACGACCTCTTGACCCGTCTGAGCTGCCCCCTGAAAGTTTTCCGTCGTCCTGCTATTTGGTCTACGCTAGGAACGACAACGGGAAACTAAGCACCAGCATTTGTTCTTGCGTGACGGCACGCGTGTGGATGACTTGTTTGGCACCGTTGTGATGGGCGGGAATGGCGTAGGCTTCGAGGCCCTCACGCAGGCGCGCCCGCTGCCAAACGTCGCAGTGCATGCCACTAGCAGCGGTGGCTCGGTGCTCTCTGCCTCGACCGACCAGCATGGCGCCTACGCGTTCCCGTCACTTCCGCATGACATATATCGGATCGACGAGGATCTGCCCGTGGGACTGAGCACTTGGCAACGCAACAGCGGCCAGCTGCCTACCGTCGAAGTAAAAGACGGGGATGGAAATGGCTCGGGCTGTCAGGTTGACGTTCTCTCGCGTCCCGACGGTCAAATCTCCGGCACGGTGGTGGATGCTCACGGCAACGGTCTTCGGGGATTCGTCACGATCAAGCCGGCCGACCGCATAGAAGCGGAAGCAGCAATGCAACGCGGGGGACTTCCCGGCGATGACACTGAAGACGGCAGCTTCTCGCTTCCGCAACTCCCCCCAGGAAAGTACCGGTTGATTTTCTATGCGAAAATCCGAAATGCAGTAAGCTTTGCGCACCCGTTCTACTGGCCACCGCCTAACGACACGTCGAGCTCACCGGCGATTGATCTCGGTTTCGGCCAGCATCTCGACCATTTGCGCTTCGAGGTTTCGGCAACGAACGATCCACGGTAATCTTTGACTCTCTTGAGAGTTTCCTAAATGGGGTCGTTCTTCATCCGTTGCCGAGCTTTCCATTCTTCCTTCAACTGATAAGTCGTTACCGGTAAAGTTCGTTTGGCCGATTCAACTTTACCGGTTTGCGCGTTAATCAGGGAGCGCCGGGTTAAACCGGCGTGTTGTAGGGAATGAAAGAGTCCCACAAGAAAGGAGCCAGCGACTCCATCTTGGCCCTCAGTCTTGCAGGTGACATCGCGAGGTGTCACCCGAAGCGTAGACAGGGGTATCGGTGGGCCGGGCTATTGAGCTTCGAAAAACGCAAAACCAGGATGCCGACTCTCTCCTGATTGGAGGAAGGCAACACGGCTGCTTCGCGATAGTCGCGAGCGAGCAGTTGGTCCTGCGTAGTCTTAGAACCCGCGCACGCTGAGAAACAACATGCACGAGAACCGGGAGACCTCTGGAGCGCCTCGGCCCGCAAGGGAACGAGGCCGGTCCGCGAAGGCGCAAAGCCAGAAGGCGGACGCGCACGCTCCAGAGGAGTCGGACCGCACCATACTATCGATGAACCAGACGAACAAAGAAGAGCGATCTTCGGCGGAGCCTGGGGAGAAAAGGGTGCGGGCCAAGGAGAACATCGTTCAACCCAACACTCACCCGACACAGAGCGGAGAACGAGTGTCCCAGGGATTGGGCGGTGTGCGAGAAGCAGCAAAGAAAAGGAGGCAAGAACGGTTCACAGCTTTACTTCACCATGTGAGCGTGGATTTACTTCGGGACAGCTACTACGCCTTAAAGCGGCAAGCAGCACCGGGAGTAGATGGCGTGACGTGGCAGGAGTATGAAACCGGGTTGGAAAGTCGGCTTACCGATCTACACAACCGGGTACACCGTGGAGCGTATCGGGCGCAGCCCTCACGAAGAGTCTACATACCGAAGGCTGACGGACGGAAACGCCCGTTGGGCATTGCGGCACTGGAAGACAAAATCGTACAGCAAGCCGTGGTGACCATTCTCAACCAGATATATGAGGTGGACTTCCAAGGATTCTCGTATGGGTTCCGTCCCGGACGCAGCCCGCACCAAGCGCTGGACGCGCTGACGGTGGGCCTCCAAAGGAAGCGCGTGAACTGGGTGCTTGACGCCGACATTCGAGGCTTCTTTGACAATATGAGTCACGAATGGACGATGAAGTTTGTTGAGCACCGCGTAGCCGATCGCCGGATCCTGCGCCTGATCCAGAAATGGCTGAAGGCGGGGGTATCGGAAGACGGCCAGTGGTCGGAGAGTAAGGTAGGAACCCCGCAAGGAGCAGTGGTTTCACCGTTGCTTGCCAATGTGTACCTGCATTACGTCTTCGATCTGTGGATCGAGGCTTGGCGCCAGAAAGTGGCCACGGGCGATGTGATTGTCGTCCGCTACGCCGATGATCTGGTGGTGGGCTTCGAAAACCGAATGGAAGCCGAGCGATTCCTGAACGCATTTCGGGAACGACTGGCTAAGTTCGGACTGGAACTACATCCGGAGAAAACACGACTGATCGAGTTTGGGCGGTTCGCTGCCCAAGATCGGGAGAAGCGTGGAGTAGGGAAGCCGGAGACCTTCACGTTCCTGGGCTTTACGCATCACTGCGGGAAGCGCCGGAGCAACGGGTCGTTCATCGTCTGGCGGAAAACGGCGAAGAAACGCATGGTGGCGAAGCTGCACGCAATCAAAGCAGAACTGCGCCTCCGAATGCATGAGCCGGTTGCCGTCGTCGGTGCATGGCTACGAAAGGTGGTGAACGGCTACTACCGCTACCATGCGGTCCCGGGAAACATCGTCCGGTTGAGTGTCTTCGGACAACGCTTGCGGCGATTGTGGCGGCTCATTCTACGCCGTCGCAGTCAACGACCAACGTCATGGAACCGGACAACCCGGATCTTCAAGCGGTGGATTCCAGCCCCACGCGTTTTGCATCCTTATCCTATAGCTCGCTTCCTCGCCACTCATCCAAGGTGGGAGCCGTATGCGTAGAAGCGCCCGTACGGTTCTGTGCGGGGGGCGATCAGCGATGGTCGTCCCTACCGCGACACGTATCCTGCGAATTATTGCTTTTGTTCGCTTTGCTGCGGACTAAACTCGAACGTCACGTAGGCTTTTACCTGCACGTCTACAGGTTCACCACTGACCGTGGTGGGTTCGTACTTCCATTGTTGTACCGCTGTGACTGCCGCTGGCGCGAGTAGCGGGTGCCCCGCCCCCACGTTCTGCACCGTCACCGTCCCATCCTTATGGATAACAACGTTGACGGACACCATCCCGCGTAGCCTCAATGTGCGTGCGGTCTCAGGGTACATCGGTTGCACCCTGCTAATTAGTTTTCCCGGCAGGGTCGGTCCGGGTTTGGTGGTCGAAAGTATCTGAACCTCGTGCGGGAAACTCTTTAGGCGAAACTTACCGTCCACAAAGCAAAAGTACCCGATTGCCTGTCTGGCAGGCCCGGCCGACGAGTCCGTTTTCTTCCAATCAGCTTTGAACTCGTCCGTTGGGTTTGCGAGCGCGTCATCCTTCTTCGCGAGGTCAAATCTTCGATTCGCAGCGTCTAGCTTGTTAATCGTAATCTCGCCTTCCTGCTTCGCAAGTTCCACCCACAGCATTTCAAACTGCTGGTCACTCAGCTTTAGGGACTTGCCGTACGCGCCTGCCAGTGCTTGCCCCTTCTCTTGCCCATAAGTGCGCGTAAACCAGTTTTCGCAATCCGGTATCTCCATTTGCGCAATCTTCGACCAGACCTTGCCTTCGTCATCGCCCTTGGCGACGGCCAGCAAATCGGTCAGAAGCGAATGCAAGCCGTCGGCAGTGTTCGGGTAGGATTCTGCGGCAGTGGACTGGGTGGTCTTCGACGCGGCCAAAGATTGCGCCGTTACATCCTTGCCTTGGAGTCGAATCATGCTTGTCAGAAGCTCTTGTAATCGTTTCGTGTCATCGGCCTTGACATCAAGACCGAAGATGTAGCCGTTTAGAAATGTGGCGTACACGCCCCGATAGTAGACTTGGCCTCGAATAGATACCTTCATCACTGTGCCAACAAAACGCACGCCAGAGATGTCAATCGAAAATTCTTCACGGATTGGTTCCAATGTTTCCACAGACTCTTTTGTTAGCTGATGACTAACCGCACGGACATATTGTTCAAGCGAATGTATTAGCGGATTTTTGGCGCAGGAGTCCACTAACACTCCCATCGAGTATCTAAAGGGATGAACTTTCAGCAGCGCTGATGCATCCATGAGGCGTGCTCGTTGTGCCTCGGCGTTCACAAATACGGGCGCTTGGATTTCGCCATTAGCCGCAGTAACGCTCAGTCCAAAATATTCATTACTGTATCGATTGGCGACGACCTTACCAGTTGCTACAACGGATTTGATGTCGCCTACAGTTTGTGAGGCGCATGGCTCAGCATGACTCAGCGCATCTGTAGTTGGTTTCGCTTGCCGAGCTTCTGCGAAGTTTACTGTAAACACAGCTATGCCAAAGACAGCAGAAATCGTTCGGGGCAACATAGTCGAAAAACATAGCATAAAGAACTCTCACGAGCGATAGGGTCAAGTCCTGATTAGTCGCAAAACCGGACAAGTCAAGTTCTAGGACTCCACATGGACGGTTTCGGCGTTTACCAGGACCTGGCTCATCAGCGGCCACATGAGACTGTTCAAATCGAATACAATCGAGACCTACAATCCAGAGGTCTAACGGATACAGTTCAAAGCGTTGCGAGAGGTTGAGCTTGAGAAGCGCAAGTGAACTTGCGGAGATAACCGTTGTTCTTCTTGCGCCAGCTGGGTTTATTTATAGCTGGCACTTCTACTTCACTCAAATGAGGAGAGAGCCGACTGGCTGGCGGAATCGCGTCACAATGTTGTCGCTGGCACTCGCTTCACTGGCAGTTTTGCTCTGGCCGGTCATGGTGATGCTCATGCCACGAGCAGACTGGGGAAGCGGTGTTGGAGTAGACCGCCAGTTTCAATGGGTAGAATCGTGGCACAGACCTATTTTTCGCAGTCTGCTGGTTGCGTTGCTTCTTTGCTTATTCGGCCGACCTCGCCTGATGGCGCCCATCGCAATCGCGTGTATCGGTACGGCGGTGTTTTGGCTATTGAGCACGGCGCCTTAGGGATATAACCGGGGCGACCCATCATTGAATCAGCCGACCGGAGAAGTGGTGGCGAGTTGCCAGGTGTCCGGTTTCGGCGTTAATCGGGACCTGAGACCTTTTCCGCTATCGAACCAGCATTAATGCTTTGAGTCCCCGGAAGATGCTGCGCCAAGAAAATGTACTGTGACCGGAGGGGTGGAAGTTGTATTTGGGTAGAGATTCTGCGTGTCGGTGAACGCGCTTCCGGACACCGGACGGTAGGTGTTTTTTCGCAGCCAAAACCCTCCCCGAAGACGAGCTAAAATCGGTTCGCTGGGCCAAGTGTGGAGTTTCATGGTCGTTCTAACACGAATCCATTCCCCGGGTTTTAATTCCATCATGCTTCCCTCATGCTCATGCGAACCATACAGCATGATGTAACCAAGAGCAGGTACATTCGACTGCTCGCTTTCTCCTTTGACGACCAGCGCAAGGCTGAAATAGCTGAATGGTACGGACTCATCGGATGGCTGAAGGTCGGACAAATGAGGATAGACCGGCACTTCAATGGGAACGCGTCCGGTATTGACAATCCTAAACTCGGCCTCGAATGGCTCCGACGCACGTATCTCTCTCGGAGTGACTTGTAACAAGTAAACGCCAAGTGCACGCGGGTCGCGTTGGTCTGGTGCACCATCTCCGGCGCTGGCACCGCCGATACCGCCTCCTACGCAGTTCCCATCTTTGCAGTCCGGTGACGGCGCTGGAGGATGGCGGAGTTCAGTGCGTTGTTGGACGGAAGTGATGTCGATGTATTTGATTTCTTGCGCCCTCAAGAGACATGGCAGGGCGAACAGAAGGAGCAGAAATCCTCTTCGAAAAGGCATGACCAATTACCGCCGTTTCCATTTCCAAGTGGAAGTTTATCTCAATAAAGCGCTCAAAGTGCCTCGTTTGTCGTCCTTACCGGTAAAGTTCGTACCAGCACCGCATCCTCTGAGTTTCATCTGCGGCCGCGCACGACGCCTCTGCAGGTCAGCTCCTCACGTTCCAAACGGCAAGTATCCTGGTTGATGCGTTTCAAAATCCTGGCAAGCTCTTCGCGCCTACGCATGTCTCCGGCCTCGGCCTCTTTCTCGTGCTCACAGCGGTAGTAATCCCGAATCTGTTTCACCCGCTGCTCAAAAGCCCTTTCGAGCGAAATAAGCACCTTGTCGCGTTCCACGGCCGCCGTGATTTCGGCAAGGCGCTTCTGCATCCGCTCGTTCCACTCGCGGGCTTCTTGGTCCTTCCACTTTTCCATTAGCTTCTTTATCCAACGAAGACGGCCTTGCGCGAATCGGTGGTTGCGGAACGCCTCACGCTCGTCCTTGCTTGGCTCGAAATCGTAAGTCTCGAACGAATCGTGGAAAATCCTAGGCTCGTCGTAGGGCTCATGTTTTGGTTTGAACTTCGCTTCCACGGTTGTCCACCACTTCAAAAAGTTCGTGCATGCCACGGCACGTCGTCCAATTGCTGCATTGCGTGTAATCGTTCGGCCCGCGTCCTTCCCACTCGCGCAGCACGCGGCTCCGCGCGGCGTACGTCTCGAACAGGTGGATTCGTCTAACTCCCGTACCGTCCGGGCAACTTGCCAGAGCGTACGGCCCGTGACCAATGACTGTCCCGGCAGCAAGTGCCTTCGGACATTTCGCAGTCAACATGGGTACGGTAGACATGGCATACCGGGCATCCCATGTTAGGGGTGGATATGGCCCTGGCAACCCCACGACAACCCCTACCCTACGCGCCGCCCGGCCCGGCCCGGGATTTGGTTCGGCCATTTTCAGTTCGGCTAGGTGTGCTCCCAGGTTTGTATCTATCAACTGGCAGCAAACGGACGGCCCGTAGGGCTGGTATCAGTTCTAAAGTTAAATCTTAGTAACTCATACCTAAGAACAAACCTTACATCCTGCTTTGAAGTAGGGTGTCACCTACCTAGAAGCAGCCTGTATTAGCAAACTGCTTTGAAGTAGATTTTCCACCTACTTCAAAGCAGGATTTTCTACCTACATACGGTCCCTTTTCCGCGCCCTAAAGTGGCGCACGACGTTCCAAAACTTGTGAGCATGGCCAGCCGGTTTGCCATTGGCGAACTCTTGGCGCAGGGCATCAAGGAACTCCTCTTCGGTACAGTTCTCACGGGCAGCGCCTAGCCAGTTCGGCATTAGTCTAAGGTTCCCACCGGACGCGGCGTGTATCTTGCCGACAAACGGGTCAGCCTCAATCGACCAGAGCGGTAGGTCGGGCAGTTCGGCGCAATCCTTCTTGGCCAATGCCCTATCGTCATGGGGGACGTATTTGTAATTACCTTTCCTGGGAAGGGGTTGAAACCAGCCAGCGTTCACCAGCCGTTTGAAGGCGCGGCGTGTGGATTCTAGGTTTGCATCGAAGTACTTGCTCAGGGTCTTCGGCTTGATTGTGATGTCGTTCGTGCCGCCAGACGTGAGTTCACCGACACGCTCGTATATGGCGAGCGATAGGCCGTAGCGCCACAAATGGCGTTCTGGGCTGCACCTTGGTCGGTTGGATTTCGGTGGGGATTTCTTGAAGTCGGACACTGACTAGACACTCCTGGGATGGGGCAGGACTGTTGCTTTTCTTGGAGGGGAGTGTTTCCTCCTGAAAGTCAGTCCCGCCTAGCCATTCCAAATATCGCGGGCGACCGGATGTGCCATATTTAAGGTGGCGGGCACACGCTCCAATAGGTTCCAACAGTGTTCCAGGGTAGGCCAGCCGCTTAGGTGGTCTACCGTGACACACCGTCTTAACAAAATAAAATATCAACTATTCGCCGGTGAATGTCTCTGTGGAGATTGAAATTATTTTGGCCGCGAGTGAGGATTTCCGGTGGAGGGAGCCGCCGGTCAGTCGTGGTTCCAGTCCACTCCTCTAGCTTGCCAATGCTCGGTCATGTAGGCGTTTAACTCCGTATCCGCCCGCATCGCCTTCTCGTGGTAGTAGTAAACCAGGTTCGCTTTGAATGGCGGTTTGTAATGCCGGATTGCCGATAATGTGTGACCGCTCTCGACCGCCCGACGACCCCATTCGCTTGACGGTACCCTTTGAATCCTGCTTCCATCGAAGAAAAAGAAATATCCCTTCCCACCTAGGAGCCACGCCCTGCTGTCCACACTGAACCATGGATAAGTCCTCATCAGCTCGGGCGAGGACACACCAAGCCCATGCGTCTTGATGGCGTTGTGCATATTACCCGGCTTCGGGAGCTTGCCCATAGCATCAATGCGGCGGAAAACATCATTGAGCCACTCCATTTTTTCTTGGCGCGTTGCATCGACTTTACGCGGAGAGATTCCGATGTAATCGGTGTCCGTCGCCATCATGTCCAGGAACTGCCACGGGTCGCCCTGGTGAAAGGTAGGAATGGTCTTGAGCCCGGCTGCTTTCTCCCTCTGGTAATTTGCCCATCCTCGGGTGGCCGCGGCGTGAAACTGTTTCTCGGTCGGGTAGTCGCCCTCCAAAGTGCCAGGGATGATGTCCAGGGAAGCAAACACGACGCGCTCGGGATAAACGGCGCGGTATAGCAAGTCTTTGGCGTAGGCAATGTACGCGTCGTGGTCTATGGCCTTACCTTTGCTACCTTTGCACCAGACAGTGAAGGCTCCCGAGTCGACGAACAACCGAAAACGCTGCTCCATGCACTCAAAGGACGCAAAGTGGTCGGCGCAGTTACGGGAGCCCTTGTGTGCGTTGGTTTCAAGCCAGTTGCGCGCACCAGTGCGACCTGCCATCGCCGCAAGAATTTCCGGGGCCATGTTCCCCGCGCAATAAAGAATCACATCCCCTCCGTCTGGAGACTTATGACCTCGTAGTCTCTTGGCGTTGCGGCTCGCTCCAAGACAGCGTCTGAAGTCTCTTCACCTGCACGTGGGGGTCGTCCCCGGCTTCCTTGGCTTTAGCAATGACATCCTCAAGCACGCAGAGGGGAATTTCTAGCCAGCGAGCATGCCCGCATTCCTTTTCCAGATATCCCTTTATAAATTGGGGCACTGGCTGACCCGTCCTATTCCGTAAGTCGAAAAAGTAGTCTTGAAACCGCTTACGCTCGACCCTCAGGGCTTCCAGTTTGGCCTTGTCGGCCTTGCGAATTGTCCGCGCCTCCCGCGTAGTTTCGCGTATATCGGCTTTCCAGGCTTCCACTTCCTTGGTGATTGCTTCCAGGTTCTCACTAAAATATTTGGTCACGATGGCGGAGAGGATTTGTTCAGGTCTCTGGTCACGAATATATCCAAGCTGCTTAAGAATCTTGGCGGTTTCAGGTCCAACGGGAATTCTCACGAACTTGACCTTCCCCAGCCGCTTCTTCTTCGCGGTCTTCTTCTCGGCGTTAGCCCTGCTCCGCAACTTCATTACACTAAGGTTGCGCCTCTCCGCCTGTTCTAGCAGTCGGTCTTGCATAACGTCATCGAATTCATCGACCGCAACCTCTTTATGGTGACTGAAGAACAGTGACTCGCGACGTCGCGAGTGGTCCCTAAACCTTTCAGCTACACGAAGATAGTCCCAAATTGTTGAGATGGGCATCTCCCTGTGAATGTCAGCGACCTCAGCTTTCAGTCGTTGAGCATTATTGAGACCATTTTCCTTGCCTCTTAGGAGCCAGTCGGCAATCTTCCACTGCAACTTGCTCCGTTCTTGGGCGTGCTTGCGGCCATAGGCCGATAATGCGGACAACTCTTCGGCGTCCACACGGCCCTCAGCGCGCCAGTTCTCAATTGCAAACTCCTCTTCGATGATAGGTAGTTGTACGTCCATGCTCCCAAGTTACCCGTGGACGCGGCACGAAACCAACTGGGTTCACGGTCAGGTGGCACTAGCTGGTAAACGGCGCACATCCTCGTTGAGGAGCACCGCGCAGCCGAGGTAAAATACGGTTACTGGAAGGGTTGCGGCCCACTCGGTCGGCGGCCGTAGAACAGCACCCGAAATTCCAGCGACCGAGACCACCGTCGGTAACTCCTACCTGAACCACCGTTCGGGCAGACCCGAAATCCAACACAAGGATTTCGTGTGTCCATGCCCGGCTTGATTTCCGCACCCGCTGCGGTACAAAGTACACCTGCGGTTACACCAAAGGCCAAGCGAGGTCCATGTTTGGCCAGAAGAACGGGTCAGTCAGGTAACGTGTATCAGCCCGCACATCCTGGAACGTGGGAACCCAAAGCACCGTGCTACGGTCGCTATTGGGTGGACGTTCCCGGTACCGAGCGACAACGCCGCACCGTTTCGCTCGGTGTTTGTGCGACCAAGACCATAGCGCGTAAGCGTCTTCGTGATTACATTGCAGAACAGGGTGTAAACGACGCCTCCGCGTTCCACCAAAACACAGCGCCAGCCACGACGTTCGCCGAACAAGCCGAACAATGGCTGAGCACAATGAAGACACGACGCCGCAAGCCGGTTAAGCCGGCCACGATTGCAGGCTGGCGCCACTCCCTAGACAGGTGGTTGCTCCCACTTGTCGGTGAACTTCGGTTAGCCGAGGTAGGGAACGCCACGCTCAAGATGGTAATCGACAAGATGACCGCATCGGGGTTAGCCGCGCAGTCCATCATCACGCATACCCGTGTGGTGAAAATGGTCGTGGCTTCCGCCGTCAACGAAGAAGGTGAAGAACTCTATCCTCGCAAGTGGAACCATGACTTTTGTGGCCTCCCGCTTATTGACCCGACGAAGCAGCATCGTCCCACCGTCACCAAAGCCGACATAGAGCGAATCATCGCCGAAGTAAACCCACGCTTCCAAGTTCTGGCCGCCTTGCTCCCAGGCGCGGGGCTTCGCATTGGTGAAGCTCTAGGTTTGAAGACCGAGGACCTAACCGACGACTGCCGCGTGCTACACGTTCGCCGAAGTGTTTGGCACTGCCACGAACAACTCCCGAAAACTGCTAACGCCGTTCGTGTGGTAGACGTACATGAATCGCTGGCCCGAGTCCTACGTGAATACATCGTTGGACGCTCCGGGCTGCTGTTCGCCACACGGGACGGTAAACCGCTTTCTCAACGAAACGTGCTCCGCTCTTTCCTCAAGGCTGGTGCGTGCGGGTTCCATGCCTTCCGACGGTTTAGAACAGAGACACTAAGACGCGAGCGTGTACCCGAAGACCTTGTGCGCTTTTGGCTAGGCCACGCGGGTGCGAGCATTACCGACACCTATGCAAACGGTCTGCGCGAAGACTTAACCTGGAGACAGGAATGGTCGCAGCGCACCGGGTTAGGATTCAGCTTGAATGGGTTACATGGGGTTACAAATGTCGTTCAAATTGACGCGACGCGAGTTGCGTAACTGCTTCAAACTGTTTTGATTAAGTGGCGCGCCCGGGGAGACTCGAACTCCCGACCCTCTGCTTAGAAGGCAGACGCTCTATCCAACTGAGCTACGGGCGCGCTGGGTATGCACCTGATTCTAAATCATTTCGAATCTCGGCTCCACGCCCCTCCGTTGGTCTGTGTCAGAACTGTGCCAGAATT
>Ga0209801_1001162_pt1 | contig 16535 bp, 16 predicted proteins | sample GraSoiAngelo_127_FD_185884 | JGI IMG/M metagenome (GOLD analysis project Ga0209801, IMG submission 185884) | Grasslands soil microbial communities from the Angelo Coastal Reserve, California, USA - 14_0927_09_40cm (SPAdes) (version 2) | ecosystem: Environmental > Terrestrial > Soil > Grasslands ... | reverse complement strand
GGCCGTGCCGCCCCCCGAGGGCGCGGTGCTGCGCGCGCTCATCGTCGGCGACGAGGAGGGCATCGACGCGGACCTGCGCGAGGCGTTCACGCGCGCCGGCGTGGTGCACGTGCTCTCCATCTCGGGCCTGCACGTCGGCCTCGTCGCGGCGGCCGGCTTTGCGCTCGCGCGCCGGCTCCTCGGGCAGAGCGAGCGGCTGCTGCTCGCCGTGGACGTCGAGCGGCTCGCCGCGCTCGTGAGCCTCGGGCCGGTGGCGCTGTACACGGCGCTCGCGGGCCTCGGGGTCGCCACCCTGCGCTCCGCGATCATGGTCGCGGCCGCCGTCCTGGCCGGGCTCCTCGGCCGCCGGGTCGACGTGCTCCGCACGCTCGCGCTCGCGGCGCTCGTCCTGGCGCTCGCCTGGCCGGGGACGCCGCTCGAGATCGCCTTTCAGCTTTCGTTCGTCTCCGTGGGGGCGATCGTGTGTGGGATGCGGCGGCTCGCGCCCGCCGCGGCGGCGGGGTCGTGGCGCGCGCGGCTCTCGGCGGCCGCGCTCGTCTCCCCCTGCGCGCTGGTCGGGACGGCGCCGCTGACGGCCTTCCACTTCCACCAGGTATCGCTGGTGGGACTGGTGGCCAACCCGCTCACCATCCCGATCTTCGGCTCCGTCGTCGTGGTCCTCGGGCTGGTGGGGGCGGTCCTGGAGCCCGTCGCGCCGCCCGCCGCGGCGGCGCTCTTCCGCACGGCGGGCCTCGTGCTCTGGCCGGGCATCGCCCTGGTGCGTGCGCTCGCGAAGCCGGCCTGGGCGGCGGTCGACGTGCCGATCCCGAGCCTGCTCGAGCTGGCGCTCGTCTACGGGCTCCTCGCGGGTCTCCTGCTGCTGCCGCGCCGCGGCGCGCGCGCGCTCGCCATCGTGGCGCTCGCGGGTCTGGTCGCGGACGCGGCATGGTGGGTACGCGAGCGGTACTGGGCCGAGCGCCTGCGCGTGACCTTCCTCGACGTGGGGCAGGGGGATGCCGCGGTCCTGGAGCTCCCCGGGGGCCGCGTGCTGGTGGTCGACGCCGGCGGCTTCCCGGGCGGCGACTTCGACACCGGGGCGGCGGTGGTCGGCCCCTTCCTCTGGACGCGCAAGATCCTCCGCGTCGACGCGCTCGTCATGACCCACGCGCACCCCGACCACTCGGGCGGCCTGCCGTACCTGCTCGCGCACTTCCGCCCGCGCGAGTTCTGGTGGACGGGCGTCCCCGGCGACGGCGTCGAGTGGGGGCGCCTCGAGGCGGCGCTCGCGGCGAGCGCGACCCGGGTGCGCCTCCTCACCACGGGCGCATCGCTCGCCGCCCTCGCCGGCGCGACCGAGGTCCTGCACCCGCCGGACGGCGGCGGCTACGCCTCGCTCAACGACTCGTCCCTCACGCTGCGCGTGCACGAGGGAGCGACCGCCGTGCTCCTGACCGGGGACATCGAGGCGCGCGCCGAGGAGCGGCTCCTCCTCGCACCGGATCGGTTGCCGGCGGCGGTGCTGAAGGTCCCGCACCACGGCAGCCGCACCTCGAGCACGCCCCGCTTCGTCGACGCGGTGGCGCCCCGCCTCGCGGTCATCTCGGTCGGCGCCGACAACCGCTACCGCCTCCCCTCTCCGGAGGTGGAGGCGCGCTACCGGGCACGCGGCACGTGCGTGCTGCGCACCGACCGCTGCGGCGCGATCGCCGTCACCGCCGACGGCGCGCGGCTCGAGGTGGGGACGGGGCGGCCGGGCTGCGCGTGCGCGGCTACGCCGCCTTGGAGAGGCCGTGGCGGAGCGCGTACATCACGAGCCCGACCCGGTCGCGCACGCCGAGCTTCTGGTGCGAGACGGGGGTGAGGGAACGCGTGACCGAGCGCACGCTCGGGCAGGAGCCGAGGGCCTGACTCCGCAACCGATGTGCCGGTGGGCCGCGCATTCCGCGCCTCTGCCAGGCAGACCCGGCGGCGGAGTCTCGCATTGCCGCACGATGGGGAGAATCGGCGAGCTCCGCCGTCCGGCGGGGAGCCGGGCGCGCACCGCGTTGACTTTGCGGGACCCCGCCTCTATCGTTCCCGCATGATTGAAGAGGCAGGCACGCCAACCGCGCGGCTCGTCTTGACGCCCAGGGCGGTTGAGATGGTGAAGCAGGTGCGGGCGAAGGAGGGGTTCTCGGAGGCCCACGCGCTCCGCGTCTCGGTGGTTGGGGGCGGATGCTCGGGGTTCAGCTACCAGCTCGACTTCGACGAGCACCCGCGAGAGGGGGACCAGGTGCTCGAGTACGATGGGATCCGGGTCCTGGTCGATCCGGCCAGCGCCGCGTACCTGGCCGGCACCGAGATCGACTTCGTCTCGCGCCTCCACGGCGGCGGCTTCCAGTTCTCGAACCCGAAGGCCACGCACACCTGCGGCTGCGGCTCGTCGTTCGCGGTGTAGGAGCAGGCGGGCCATGAGCCCGCGTGCCGCTCTCGTGTACGAGCACGTCGCCTTCGACCTCGACGGCACGCTGATCGACTCGCGCGCCGATCTGACCGCGGCCGTGAACCACGTGCTCCGGCGCCTCGGCCTCGCGGAGCTGCCGCCCGCCACGCTCTACCGCTACGTGGGCGACGGCGCGCGCGTGCTGGTCGAGCGCGCGCTCGGCTCCGACCACCAGGACCGGCTCGAGGCCGGAGTCGAGGCGTTCATGGCCTACTACGCGGCGCACCTCCTCGACGCCACGCGCCCGTACCCGGGCGTCGAGGCGGCGCTCGCCGCTCTCGCCGCGCGCGGGGTCGCCTGCTCGGTGCTCACCAACAAGCCCGAGGCGATGAGCCGCGCGATCTTGACCGGGCTCGGGCTGGCGGCGCGCTTCGTCGCGATCCTGGGCGGGGACTCGCTGCCCGCGCGCAAGCCCGATCCCGCCGGCCTGGAGCAGCTCCGGGCGCTCACCGCAACGGCGCGCGAGCGCATGCTGCTGGTGGGGGACTCGGGCATCGACCTGCGCACCGCGCGCGCGGGCGGAGTCGCGTTCTGTGGCGTCGCGTGGGGGCTCGCGCCCGAAGCGCTCGCGGCGGCGCGGCCCGAGCGCATCATCGCGCACCCGCGCGAGCTGGTCGCGCTGGTCGAGGGTAGCGAGGTTCGATGACCGATCCGGTGCCATTCGCGCGCGGCGGCGCCTACCCGCCCCGGCCGGGGAACGCCGCCCGCCCGCTCGTCGACGGCGAGCCCGCCTTCCGCCGCATCGCCGCGGCGGTGGAGGCGGCGCGGGCAAGCGTGTGGGTGACGGTGGCCTTCGTCGAGCGCGACCTCGTGCTGCCCGGGGCTCGCGGCACGTTCTTCGACCTCCTCGAGCGCGCCGCGGCGCGCGGCCTCGAGGTGCGCGCGCTCTTCTGGCGGGAGCCGGAGCTCGGCCGGCTCCTACCCGGCGCCTCGCACTTCGCCGGCAGCGCGGAAGAGCGCGCGTGGCTCGCGGCGCGCGGCGCGCGCTTCCTCGCCCGCTGGGACCACCTGCCGCACTACTGCCATCACCAGAAGAGCTGGCTCATCGACGCCGGCCGGCCGGGCGAGGTCGCCTTCGTCGGCGGCATCAACCTGGACCACGGCTCGCTCGTCGCGCCCGGCCACCCGCCGGTCCGCGGCGGCCGGAGCGACGAGGACATCTACGCCAACATCCACGACCTCTACCTCGAGCTTAGCGGGCCCGCCGCGACCGACGTGCACCACAACTTCGTGCAGCGCTGGAACGAGGCGAGCGAGCGCGACCGCCCGGACGGCGCGTGGCCGGACGCCGAGCGGGCGGGCCGCCTGCCGTTCCCCGCCGCGCTGTCGCCGCCCGCCGGCGCCACGACCGTGCAGATCACCCGCACCGTGCGCGGGAGGCGCTATCGCGACCCGACCGCGGCGCCGGGTGCCGCGCCGTTCCCGATCGAGGGCGGCGAGCGGAGCGTCCTCGAGCAGTACCTGGCGGCCGTCGGCGCCGCCCGGCGCACCATCTACCTGGAGAACCAGTTCCTGCACGCGCCCGAGGTGCTGGCGGCGCTCGACGCCGCGCTCGGGCGCGGCGTCGAGGTGGTGTTCGTCGTGCCCGCGGTCCCCATGCCGGAGATCGGCGCCGCGCGCCGCGATCCGCGCGCGGCCGCGGTGTTCGCCCAGCTCGAGGCGCTCGCCCGCCACCCGCGCTTCACGCTCGCCGGCCTCGCCGCCTGGTGCGGCGGCGCGCGCTACCAGGACATCTACGTGCACGCCAAGGCCGCGCTCGTCGACGACGCGTGGGCGACCGTCGGCTCGACGAACGTGGCGAACCGCTCCTTCTACGCCGACACCGAGCTGAACGCGTCACTGTGGGATGAGGGGACGGCAAGGGCGCTGCGCGTGGCGCTCTTCGGCGAGCACTTGGACGTCGACACCGCCGCGCTCGACGCTCGCGCGGCGCTCGCCCTCTTCCGGGACGTCGCGCGCGCGAACCGCGAGCGCCGCACGCGCGGCGGGCCGCTCCAGGGCCTGGCCTTCGCGCTCGAGCCCGCCCGTTACGGAGCCTAGCCCCCCGCTCACGACGGTGACCGTGGCCGCGGAGCGGCAGCGTGTGTACCTCAGCGATTTGCCACGCAAGTGGAGGCGCGGTCTCCGGCGCGCTCGCAAACGACTCAAGCGGGTCGAGTGGGCGATCTTCTTCTCGGAGACCCGATCCGACTCCCGCTGCCGCTGCGCAAGCGGGGTAAAATGATTTCGCCCTCTGTGCTCCCCGCCGCCCGCAGCGCGCCAGCGCGCCAGAACCGCGTGGGGACCGTGTCTCTCGTGGTGGCCGTCGGCGGCGCGGCCGCTTGCCACCTGGGCCTCCAGGGCGGACCCTTCGCCAGCGCGACCTGGCTCCGCATTGTCGCCGCGGGTTTCGAGGCAGCGACGGTCGGCGGGTTCGCGGACTGGTTCGCAGTGACCGCCCTCTTTCGGCATCCCCTCGGTCTCCCGATCCCGCACACGGCGATCATTCCGACCCGGCGGGCGAAGATCATCGAGGGCATCGTCACGATGGTCGAGGAGGACTGGCTCTCCCCCGACGTGATCAGCGCGCGGCTGGCGCGCATCGCGCCCAGCACCCTGGTCGTCGATTGGCTTCGCGACCCGACGCACGTCGAGCGAGTCTCTGCCCCAGTGCGCGACGTGCTGCGCGGGCTCACGCCCACACTCAGCGGTCCGGAAGCGGTCGGCTTCCTCGAGCGAACGCTCCAGCGCCAGCTCCGGGAGTTGCCCGTCGATGCCGCGGCGGGCGCCTGGCTTCGTCGCGCGGTCACGAGCGACGGGGCCGGAACAGCCTTCGCGACCGTAGCGCTTTCGCTCGCTAACCTGGCCGAGCGCCCTCGCACCGCGACTGAGCTCCACTGGTGGCTCGACCGCTCGGCGCGCACGCTGCGCGCAGGTGGAAAGCGGCTCGTTCCCTTCGTGCTGCGACGCCGCTTCGTGCAGCGGCGACTCGTCGATGCCGCCTGCGGCTACGCTGCGGCCGAGCTGCGTGCGGCGGCGGGAGACCCGCAGCACCCTCTCCGCCAAGTGGTGCAGGGAGCGCTGCTCCGCTTTGCCGAGCGGCTCGAAGAGGGGGATGCGAAGGCGCTCGCCGACGCTGGCCGGCTGCGGACCGCGGTCGTCGAGAGCCTCGAGGCGGACCCACTGGTGCGCGCCGCGCTCGCGCGCCTCCGTGCCCAGCTCGAGCAGGACCTCGACGATCCACACGGCGCCCTTGCGGCCCTCATCGATAGCTGGCTCCGGTCTGCGGCCATCGACCGGCTCGATGACCCAGAGCGCCGCGCCGCTTTCGACCAGTGGGTGCGGCGGACGGCTGACGAGCTGCTCCGCCGCTACCATCACGAGATCGGGCGGACCGTTCGCGAGCACCTGGAAGCGCTCGAGACGGGCAGGCTGGTGGCACAGATCGAGGAACGCGTCGGCGCCGACCTCCAGTTCATTCGCCTCAACGGAGCGGTGGTGGGTGGCCTCGTCGGCGTGGTCCTCGCTCTCGCGCGCTGGCTGGTCGGCTGACGGGGCCCGCTGCCCTCGCGGACCGCTACGCGGTGCGGCCGCCGACCAGCGTCTCGTAGAGCGCCCGATACTCGGCCGCGGCCCGGCTCCACGAGAAGTCCTGCGCCATGCCGTTGGCGATCAGGTGGGCCCAGAGCGCGGGGTCGCGGCGGGTGCGGAGCGCGCGCGCGAGCGCGGCCAGGAAGGCGTCGGGCGTGTAGGGGCTGAACTTGAAGCCCGTGCCCGCGCCGGTCGCCGGATCGAACTCCACCACGCTGTCGTCGAGGCCCCCGGTCGCGTGCACGATGGGCACGGTCCCATAGCGCAGGCTGTAGAGCTGGTTCAGGCCGCAGGGCTCGAAGCGCGACGGCATCAAGAAGACGTCCGCCCCCGCCTCGATGCGGTGCGCGAGTCCCTCGTCGAAGCCGACGCGCGCCCCGACGCGCCCCGGGAAGCGGGCCACCAGCTCGCGGAGCCACCGCTCGTAGCGCTCCTCGCCGCTGCCCAGCACCGCGAGCTCGGCGTCCGAGGGCTCGAGCGCGCGGGGCAGGGCCGCGGCGAGGAGGTCGAACCCCTTCTGCTCGGCCAGGCGGGAGACGATGCCCAGGAGTGGTGCGTCGTCGCGCACCGCGAGCCCGAGCTCGGCCTGGAGCGCCCGCTTGCAGCGGACCTTGCCGGCCAGGTCGCCCGCGCGGTAGCGCGCCGGCAGGTGCGGGTCGGTGGCCGGATTCCAGACGGCGTCGTCGATCCCGTTCAGGATGCCGCGGAGCGCCGCGTGGCGGGCGCGCAGCACGCCGTCGAGGCCCTCGCCGAACGCGGGCGTCTGGATCTCGCCGGCGTAGCGCGGGCTCACCGTGGTGAGCGCGTCGGCGAAGACGATGCCGGCCTTCAGAAAGTTGATCTCAGCGTGGAACTCGAGGAACTCGGGCACGAAGTAGCGGGCGTCGAGGTTGAGGAGGTGCCAGCACTCGGGCGGGAAGCGGCCCTGGTAGGCGAGGTTGTGGAGGGTGAGGACCGTGCGCACGCGCGCGAGCTCGGGGTAGAGCTCGGCGGTCCCGCGCAGGAAGGCGGGTGCGAGCGCGGCCTGCCACTCGTGGACGTGCAGCACGTCGGGCGGCTCGCCCTCGGCACGCAGCCACTCGAGCGCGGCGCGGCAGAAGAAGGCGAAGCGCTCGGCGTTGTCGGGCCAGTCGCGCCCGCCCTCCCCGTAGAGGCCGTCGCGGTCGAAGTACTGGTCGGCGCGCACCAGCACGGTGGGGACGGACGCCCCGGGCGCGCAAACCATCTCGGCCGGCTCCATGCGGCTCCCGATCGGCGCGTGCAGCCGCGTGCCGGGCGCGAGCGCGCCGGCGGCGCGCAGCGCGGGGCGGTATCCCGGCATGCACACCGTCACCTCGACGCCGGCGGCGGCCAGCGCGCGCGGCAGGGCGGCCAGCACGTCGGCGAGCCCCCCCGTACGGGTAGACCTCGGGCGAGAGCATCACGACACGCATCGGTCCCTCGACGGCCGCTCAGGCCGTGGCGGCGCGCTGCTCGCGGTCGCGCCGCTCGCGCTCGGCCTGCGCCGGCTCGAGCGCGTGCTCGAGCACCTCCTCCACCGTGTCCACGAAGACGAAGCGCATGGCGCGCCGCACCGGCTCGGGCACGTCCTCGAGGTCCTTCTCGTTGCGCCGCGGGAGGATGACCGTCTCGATGCCGGCGCGCTTGGCCGCCAGCACCTTCTCCTTGATGCCGCCCACCGGCTCGACCTTGCCGCGCAGCGTGATCTCGCCCGTCATGGCGACGTTCGGGCGCACGTGGCGACCCGTGAGCAGCGAGGCGAGCGAGGTGACGATGGTGACGCCGGCCGACGGCCCGTCCTTCGGGATGGCGCCGTGCGGGACGTGGATGTGGACGTCGGTGTTCTCGAAGAAGTCGGGCGCGATGCCGAGGCGGCTCGCGCGCGAGCGCACGTAGCTGAGCGCCGCCTGCGCCGACTCCTTCATGACCTCGCCCAGGTGACCGGTGAGGGTCAGGTTCTTCTTGCCCGCCATGCGGGTCGACTCGACGAACAGGATGTCGCCGCCGTTTGGCGTCCAGGCGAGCCCCACCGCCACGCCCGGCTCCTCGGTGCGCTCGGCGACCTCGGAGAAGAACTTGTCGGGGCCGAGGTACTCGCGCACCTTCTCGACCGTGCACACGACGGGCTCGGTGCGCCCCTCGGTGATGCCGCGCGCGACCTTCCGGCACACGCGTCCGATCTCGCGCTCGAGGTTGCGCAGCCCCGCCTCGCGCGTGTGGGCGCGGATGATGTGCACGAGGGCGTCGTCCTCGAAACGGAGGTTCTCTTCCCGCAGGCCGTTCTCCCGGAGCTGCTTCGGGATCAGGTGCCGGCGGGCGATCTCGAGCTTCTCCTCCTCGGTGTAGCCCGCCAGCTCGATCACCTCCATGCGGTCGCGGAGCGCGGGCGGGATCGGGTCGAGCACGTTCGCCGTGGTGACGAACATGACCCGCTGCAGGTCGAAGGGGACGTCGAGGTAGTGGTCCTGGAAGCTGTTGTTCTGCTCGGGATCGAGCACTTCGAGCAGCGCCGAGGCCGGGTCGCCCCGGAAGTCCATGCCGAGCTTGTCGATCTCGTCGAGCATGAAGAGCGGGTTGTTGGAGCCCGCGTTCTTGATGTTCTGGATGATGCGGCCCGGGAGGGCGCCGATGTACGTCCGGCGGTGCCCGCGGATCTCCGCCTCGTCGCGGATGCCGCCCAGCGACAGGCGGACGAACTTGCGGCCCATGGCGCGCGCGATCGACTTGCCGAGCGAGGTCTTCCCCACCCCGGGCGGCCCGACGAAGCAGAGGATGGGGCTCTTCGGGTCCTTCCGGAGCTGGCGCACGGCCAGGTACTCGAGGATGCGGTCCTTGATCTTCTCGAGGTCGAAGTGGTCCTCGTCGAGGACCTGGCGCGCGTGGTGGAGGTCGAGGTTGTCCTCGGTCGACACCGACCAGGGTAGCGACACCAGCCACTCGAGATAGGTGCGCACCACCGTGTGCTCGGCCGACTCGGGCGGGATCATGCGCAGGCGCTCGAGCTCGTGCTCGGCCGCCTTGAGCGCCTCGGGCGGCATCTTCGCCTCCTCGACGCGCCGGCGCAGCTCCTCGACCTCGGCCGACTTGCCGTCGCCCTCGCCGAGCTCCTTCTGGATCGCCTTCAGCTGCTGGCGGAGGTAGAACTCCTTCTGATTCTTGTTGAGCTCGGACTGCACCTGCGACTGGATCTTGTGCCCGAGCTCGAGCAGCTCGATCTCGCGGTTCAAGATGGTCGAGAGCTTTTCGAGCCGCGCCCGCACATCGAGCGTGGAGAGCAGGTCCTGCTTCTCCTCGAGCGAGATGTTCAGGTTCGAGGCGATCAGGTCGGTCACCTTGCCCGGGTCCTTGATGTTCATCACCACCACCTGCAGCTCGTCGGGCAGGTAGGGGATCATGGAGACGAACTTGGCGAACTGGTTGACCATGTGCGCCTGCACGGCGTCCAGGTCCTTGGAGGGCTCGAAGCTGTCCTGCAGGTGGCGGATGCGGGCTCGGAAGTAGGGCTCGCGCCGCGTGAACGCCACGATCTCGATGCGTCGGAGGCCCTGCACCAGGATGCGCACGCTCTGGTCCGGGTACTTGAGCATCTTCAAGATGCGGCCGGCGGTGCCCCGCGAGTAGAGGCCCTCGGGCGCGGGCGACTCCTCCTCGGCGTTCTTCTGCGCCGCGAGGCCGAGCATGCGGTCGCCGGCGAGGCACTCCTCGACCAACCTGAGCGAGGCGCCGCGCGAGATGAGCAGCGGCACGATGGCCGAGGGGAAGATCACCACCCCGCGCAGCGGCAGGATGGGCAGCTCGGCCGGCACCGCGACGCCGCTGATGTCCTCGTCGAAGCCGAAGAAACGCTGGCCCACTTCGGGGCCGAGGCCCGGGGATTCGCGGCTCGGATCGTCCTCCGCCATGCCTATGCCTCCACCCACGATCATCGCGCGCGGGGCGACGGGCCCACGTTGTCGGCAAACCACGACCATGAACGCGCTCCTGGAGAGGGGCCTCGAATGTAACCCAGGGGTCCCGGACGCACAAGGGTCTCCGCGCCCGTGGGCGCGCGCGGCCTCGACACTCCGGAGCGAAGCCGCTAGCATCCCGTCCGGCGTGCGACCCGAAAAGACGTTCCACCTCGCGGAAGTGAACGCGATCGTGCCGCGCCTCCACGTCCTGATGGAGCGCCTGCAGCGCGGGGCGCTCAGGCTGCACGAGGAGATGAGCGGCCTGGCGCGCGAGACGGGCGTGGAGCTCGCGACCCTCGCGACGGAGGAGCTCTTGCGGCACCGGCCGGCGGCGCGCGCGCTGGTGGAGGAGCTCGACGGGATCGTCGCGGAGATCGAGGCGAGCGGCGCGCACCTGAAGGACGTGCAGCTCGGCCTGGTCGACTTCCCTGCGGAGCTGGACGGCGAGATCGTCTACCTCTGCTGGCAGTTCGGGGAGCCCGAGGTCGCCTTCTGGCACCGGATCGAGGATGGCTTCGCGGGGCGCCGGCCGCTGCCGGGTACGGCGCGCCCGCGCTACCTCCAGTGATCGGGCTCCTTCGCGTCCTCTACCTCCTCGCCCTCGCGCTCTGGGTGGGCGAGATCGCGTGCTTCTCCTTCGTCGTGGCGCCCGCCGTCTTCGGCGTCCTCGGCGCGGCGCGCGCGGGCGACGTGGTCGCGGCCATCTTTCCCCGCTACTACGCGCTCGGGGCGGCCGCGGGCGCGGTCGCGCTCGCGTGCGGGATCGTGCTCGGGCGCCGGGCGCCGGCGGGGGGCTGGTGGACGGGTACCGTGCTCGTGCTCGCGCTCGGGCTCGCGGCTACCCTGTGGGCGGGCCGCGTGGTGCACCCGCGCGCCCAACGCCTGCGCGTCGCGCTCCAGGCGCGCGGCGAGGCGCCCGCCGCCGACCCGGCGTTCCGGCGCGCGCATCGCACGGCCGTCGCGCTGAACGGCGTCGCGCTGCTGGCCGGCCTGGTCGGGCTCGGCCTCTCCGCGGCCGCGCTCCGGCAGTAGCGGCGGGCGATGGCGGCGCCCTACCGCGGCGTCCTCTTCGACCTGTTCGGGACGCTCGTCGCCTTCGATGCCGGGCGGCTCCCCGAGCTGGAGGTCGAGGGCGTCCGTCACCGGACGACGGTGGGCGGGCTCGCGCCGGCGCTCGCCGAGTGGGTGCCGGGCGTGTCGCTCGCGGCCTTCGCGCGCGCGCTCCTCGCGGTGAGCGACGAGCTGGCGCGGGCGCGCGCGGTCGATCACATCGAGCTGCCCTCGCGCGAGCGCTTCCGCCGCGCGCTCGCGCGCGTCGGCTGCGCGCCCGGCGTGCTGGCCGAGGCGGCGGTCGATCTCTCGCGCGCGCACATGGCGCTCATCGCGGCCGCGACGGTGCTCCCGCCGGCGCACGCCGAGCTGCTGGCGGCCCTGCGCCCGCGCTACCGGCTCGGCCTGGTGAGCAACTTCGACGACACCGGGGCGGCCTACGACATCCTCGGGCGGCACGGCATCGCGCGCTCGCTCGACACGGTCGTGATCTCCGAAGGCGTCGGTCTCCGCAAGCCGCATCCGGCGGTGGCGCGCGCCGGGCTGCGCGGGCTCGGGCTCGCGGCCGGGGAGGTCCTGCTGGTCGGCGACACCTGGGGCGAGGACGTCGCCGGGGCGCGCGCGGCCGGGCTCGAGGCGGCGTGGATCGACGCCCACGGACACGGCGTTCCGGAGGGTGCCGACCCGCCCCGCTACGTGCTGCGCGCGCTGCCGGAGCTGGCGGCGCTCCTGTGACGCTCCTCCCCGCGCGCCGCCGCCTGCAGATCGCGGTCGCGGGCGGCGCCGTGTGCAGCCAGAGGACGGCGGTGCTGGCGCGCGCGGTGGGGCGCGCGATCGCCGCCGCCGGCGCCGTGCTCGTCTGCGGCGGGCTCGGCGGCGTGATGGAGGCCGCCGCGCGCGGCGCGGCGGAGGGCGGCGGCACGGTGATCGGCATCCTCCCCGGCTACGATCACCGCGACGCCAACCGCCACCTGACCGTCGCCCTCCCGACCGGCCTCGGCTACGCGCGCAACGTGCTGGTCGCCGCCGCGGGCGACGCCCTGATCGCGCTCCCCGGCGGGCACGGCACGCTCTCCGAGGTGGCGCTGGCGCAGGTCCTCGGGCGCCCGGTCGTCGCCCTCGGACGGCGGCGCGAGCGGGCCGGCGTGGTCGCCGGACGCACGCCCGCCGAAGCCGTCCGCCGCGCGCTCGCCCTCGCCCGCCGCCGCCACTCCCGGTAGGACGCTGACTCGAGACGGACTGTCCGCGGGAACGGCGCCCCCGCCTCCCCGCGCCGCATCTCGGGTCCGCTGCTAGCCCTGCGCGCCGCCCCGCGCGCGCGGCAGGGGCACGGGGCGCGGCGGCGCCGGGCTCCGGTACGGAAGCGGGATGTACTGCACCGACGGCCGTCCCATCGGCGGCTGCCGGAAGAAGCGCATGTAGTCCTCGATCTCGTGCGGGATGTCGGTGTTGATCGGCAGGCCGAGCCCCCGGAGCACCTCGACGTCGAGCGGGTGGTCGTGGGTCCACTCGCCGCGCGTCAGGATGGTCGCCAGCTCCTCGGCCTTCTCGGGGCCGAGGCGCGGCGTCAGGATGCCGCGCACGCACTCGAACAGCTGCACGATCGCCTTGCGGGCCACGTCGGCCAGGATGACCGTCTCGTCGTCGACCTCCTGGTTGCGGTCGGTCTTCCACTCGATCGCGCGCACGATCGAAGCGGCGGGGTGGTGGCCGAGCTGCGGGTCGAGCGAGCCGAGCACGGCGTTCGGGTCCATGACGATCTCGTCCGCGGCGAGCGCGATCAGCGTGCCGCCGCTCATCGCGTAGTGCGGCACGTACACCGTCACCTTGCCTTTGCGGGCGCAGATCGCGTGCGCGATCTGCTCGGCGGCGAGCGCCAGGCCGCCCGGGGTGTGCAGCACGATGTCGATCGGGACGTCGTCGGCCGTGAGCCGGAGCGCGCGCAGCACGTCCTCGCTGTCCTGGATGTCGATGTAGCGCACGATCGGGAAGCCGATGAAGCTCATCGTCTCCTGGCGGTGGATGAGGGCGATCAGCCGGTGCTTGGTGCGCCGCTCCCAGCTGCGCAGGAACTGCAGGCGACGCATCTCGAGCCGGCGCCGCTGCAGCACCGGCAGGAGCGCCGAGACGAGGAACAGGATCCAGACGAGGTCGAGGACGCTCAACGCGAGCCGTTCACAGCCGGCGCGGCGAGGGGGTCCCCGTGCCGCCGCGCTTCATGCGCTTGCGGAGAAGCGGGATGGCGTTGATCTTGAGCGGCCGGAGCAGGTCCCAGTAGATGCCGCGCGGGCGCGGGTGCGCCGGGCGCGTGGCGACCACCTCGGTGGGGGTGACGAGGAAGTCGACGGGCAGGTCGTGCGGCAGCATGGTGATCCGCTCGGCGACCATCTGGAGCGGGTGGACGGTGGTCAGGATCGGGGTCGACTCGCGCACCTTGCCCTCCTCGCGCAGGAGCCCGTACTCGAGGTCGCAGTAGCCGCCGCCCTTGCCGAGCCGCGCGCCGTCGCGCCCGACGGCGACCGACCCGCACACCACCAGATCGACGGGCCGCATCTCGCGCGGCGACACCGCGCGCCCCCAGCGGCAGGCGCCGGAGATGCTCGCCGCGAGCGCCGCCTTCTTGCCGAGGCGTTGCGGGTCGATCTCGACGAAGCATTTCTCGGTGCGCAGCCGCGGCACGGCCATGTAGAGGATATTGCCTTCGGCGAGGGCGAGCCGGCGCACCGGGAGCTGCGGCGCGTCGGGGTTCACCTTCACCACCAGCGCGCGCCGCCACACCGCCATCTCGCGCAGGAGCTGCGCGGCCTGCTCGGCGCCGGCGAAGTTGGGAACGCGGCCGAGCGCCCCTGGGAATCGCGCCACGCCCTCGCGCTGAATCGTCTGCCAGACCTTCTGGCGGATCTCCGCCTTCGTCATCGCGAGTCGGCGTCGTATGCGACCTGGGCGGACGCTACACTAGGGTCTCCGGGGAGTCAATTGGATCCGCCTCCCTCAGGGCTCGGCAACGGGCGCGAGACGGCGCGCGAAGACGAGGAAGCCGGTGTGCGCGACCATGCGGTGCTCCGGCCGCACGCTCCGCTCGCGAACATGCCAGAAGCGGACCAGCGTCTCGAGCGACTCGACCGCGCCGAAGGCGCCGTGCTGGCGGAAGCCGTCGACCGCCTGCTTCACCTGGAGCACGGTCGGCACGAAGGCGGTCACCACCGCCCCGGGGCGGAGCGCCGCGGCGGCAGTATCGAGGAGGCGCCAGGGCTCGGCCAGGTCGACCACCAAGCGATCGACGTCGCGCTCCTCGAGGCCGGCGAAGGCGTCGGCGGTGCGGAGGGTCCAGTTGGGCGCGGGGCCGTGGTAGCGGGCGATGTTGTCGCGCGCCAGCGCCGCGAAGTCCTCGCGCGCCTCGTAGGAGGCGAGCCGCCCGGTGGGGCCGACGGCGCGCAGGAGCGCGATGGTGAGGGCGCCCGGCCCGGTGCCGACCTCGACCACGTGGGCGCCCGGCCCGATGTCCCCCCAAAGGAGGATCGGGCCTACGTCCTTCGGATAGATGGGCTGCGCCCGCCGCGGCAGGCTCGGGATGAGCTGCGCGTAGGTGGGGCGGAGGACGAGGAGCGGCTCGCCGCTCGCCGTCTCCACCGTGCTGCCCTCCGCGCGCCCGATGAGGGCGTCGCAGGCAAGCGGCGCGCCGTGCACCGAGATGCTGCGCCCGCGCCGCAGCACGCGGAGATAGGTGCGCTCCTTGCGGTCGATCAGGACGACCGCCTCCTCCGCGCGCAGGAGGGCGCGCTCCCCCACCGCCGCCGGCTCCGGCGCGGCGCTCACGCGGGGGCGTCCGCGACCGCGGGGGACGCCTTCGCCCGCACCTCGCGCACCAGGCGGCAGAAGGCGCAGAGCGAGCCGTACGCCGGCATGCCGCAGCCCTCGCACTGCTTCGGCTCTTCCCGCTCGACCCCGGCGAAGGCCGGCTGTGCGGCGCGCAGGAACTCCTTCACGAAGGCGAGCTTGGTGCCGGGGCTCGCGGCCTCGAGCCGGTTGAGCACGTCCTTGTAGAGGAGCTGGGAGGCGCCCGCGGCATTCGGACACTCGTCGACGATGTAATCGATGCCGCGCATGAAGGCGTAGACCGCCGTCTCGTACTCGCTCGTGAGGTAGAGCGGCTTCACCTTGCGCACGAACCGGGGATGGGTCGCGGGCAGCACCGGCCGCTGGCGCGCGAGGTGGTCCTTCTGCCAGCGCAGCACGTTGCCCATGAGCCGCGCCGCCTCGTCGTCCAGGTTGTGGCCCGTCACCAGCACGTCGAAGCCGCCCTCGAGCGCGGCGGCGTCGAAGTAGTGGCGCTTCATGGTCCCGCAGGCGGAGCAGGGCGGGCGGCGCGTCAGCGCCGCGACGGCGGGAACGGCGAGGCCCGCCGCCTCGTCCTCGAGCGCGACGACGCGCAGCGGGAGGTGGCGCTGCTCGGCGAACTGGACGACCTTGGCGTGCGAGAGCTCCGAGTACGTCCCGATGCCGAGCCCGAGGTAGAGCCCGGTGGCGTCGTAGCCAAGACCGGCGAGCACGTCCCACAGGGCGAGGCTGTCCTTCCCGCCCGAGACCGCGACCAGGAGGCGCTCCGCGGGCGTGAACATGCGCTCGCCCGCGATCGCGCGCTCGACCTGGCGCCGGAAGTAGAAGAGATAGCACGGCCGGCAGAAAGCCGAGTTGTGCGCTCGGAGCTGGACCTCGGCCTTCGCCCGGCAGCGCGTGCACTTCACGCCCCACCCCCGGAGATGACGGCGCGGATCTCCACCTCCTCGGCGTCCTCCACCACCTCGGCGTCGGTGAGCAGGAGGTCGCCGCGGATCACCATGGCCGTGCCGGGGAGGATGTCGAGCTCCGCGAGCAGCTGCGCGACCCGCCGCCGCCCCGCGATCTCGACCGTGCGATGCTGCGGGTGCAGGTGAACGCGCATGCGAGAGGAGCCTGGACGCTAGCACGCGCCCCCGACCCCCTCAAGGTTCCAGCCGTGCCGTCCCGAGCGGGGGTCGCGGTAGGCACGATTCTACCGCATGACATTACACGCACGCGGACGGATGGGTCGGGTGACGTCCTCGCTTGCAGCCCGCGCGCCTCGTGCCCTCATCGCCCGGACGCGAGGACAGCACCGCGGCCGCGCTGCCCTTGACAGCCGCGCACGGCGCCCGTATACGAAGAGGCTGTCCGGCGGGGGGCCCTCCAGTTCTCCTCAACCGGACATTTTTTTACCGCCGCACGCATGGCAGAGGGCAAGAAGGCCAAGACGGCCGAGAAGGGCGGCGACGCGGCGCGAAAGCGCCTGTGTCCGTCCTGCGGGGCCGAGAGCCGCGTCGTGCAGTTCGCCGGCTTCGGCCCGCGGGGCTTCTACTGGGTGTGCGACAAGAACTGCGGCTACAGCGAGCGGACCCGCTGAGGCCCGCTTAGGCCCGCTAGGGGGGTATAATCCGGCCATGGCGCGCGCGCGAAAGAGCGACAAGAGCGGCACCGGCAAGTCCAAG
>Ga0209801_1001158_pt1 | contig 16578 bp, 10 predicted proteins | sample GraSoiAngelo_127_FD_185884 | JGI IMG/M metagenome (GOLD analysis project Ga0209801, IMG submission 185884) | Grasslands soil microbial communities from the Angelo Coastal Reserve, California, USA - 14_0927_09_40cm (SPAdes) (version 2) | ecosystem: Environmental > Terrestrial > Soil > Grasslands ... | reverse complement strand
CGTGCCAACGCGAGGATTGGGGTCAGGGTTCGGGAAGCGAGTGGTTCCTAAATGGCTCGCCCAGCCGGTGGAGGCGATGGCGACGAGGCTAATGGCCGCAAGCGCAAGCAAGTGTCTCACTCTAGACCAACCCTTCTCGCCGTGGAGCCATCCACGGCACAGGCCGAAGACGGCGAGTGAAGCGACGAAGGCAACAGGACAAGGGCGATGTGGCGCCAGACAAACGGGGAATCAAGCGCAGACGCAGCAGAGCAGTCGCGCACGACCACGACTCCGGTAACATTATTCGGCCTCCCTTTGGGCGATGGGATTCCGGTGAGATTGGGCAGCTTACGTGGAAGATATGACTTAATTAGAAAGCTGTCAACGGAAGACGCAGGAGCCATGAAATAAAAAGCGGGTTATCTACTTCTCAATAGGCGGAAGGCCTCAAGAAAGGCAGTGTTTTTGAAATGGACCCGCCAGGACGGAAGCGGTCGGCTTAGGTTCCGGTCCGAAGCGCCTCGACGGGCTCCATGCTTGCCGCCCGGAGGGCTGGATAGCTGCCGGAAATCAGACCCACTAGTGCACCCAGCAGCGGGGCTGCGAAGGGAACAAGCGGGTCCAACACGGGCGTCCATGACTGGTAGCCCGCGACAGCGACGACGACAAGAGTGCCAATGCTGGCGCCGATGACGCCACCGACAAACCCCATCGCCGCACTCTCCAGGAGGAACTGGACGGCGATGTGCCGGCGGGTCGCGCCGAGCGCGCGTCGGAGGCCGATCTCACCAGTCCGTTCGATAACCGAGACCAACGTGACGTTCGCAATGCCAATGGCACCGACCAGCAAGGAGACGCCGCCGAGCATCAGGAACAATAGGCTCAAATCGCTTTGGACGCGGTCTCGTGCGCGCTGAGGCTCGGTCGGTGCCGCCACCTTGAGCCCCCGCGGGCCGTCCGGCCGGAGCGCGAGCGCAGCCTGCTGCGAGATCAGTTTTGCGGCGCCGATTCTTGTCTCCACCACGACCAGCTCCGGGCTTGTCAGGCCGAAGTCTCGCTGTGCGGTGCCCTCAGGAATGATCACAGCCCCTAACAATCCGGGCTGGCGGGCCACACCATCGAGGATGCCCACGACCAGATACAGATCGTCGCCGATGCGAATCGCGGGGAGCTGCTCGACCCCGCTGATGCCGAGCTTTTGAGCGGCAGACGGGCCGAGTACGGCAACGCGGTCCGCTCGTTGCGAGTTGCCTTCGTCAAGCAAGCGGCCGCCGCGCAACTGAGCTCGTACAGCCGCGAACAAGTCCGGGGAGGCTGCCTGGACCGACAGTTTTAGTTCGGCCTGCCGAGCGGGATCACTGATAGGAGATGTGCTCACCTGGCGGTTGCCGACATTGACCGTGCTCATGTTGCCGGCCGCCACAACGCCATTGAGCCGCTCCAGCCGCGCTGGAGCGTCCCAGGGCAGGGCGCTGGCATCGGCGCTCGCGGTAGGCGAGCGACTGATCACCACCTGGGTCGCGGCGAGCTCATCGAAATGGCCAACGATTCGATTTCCCGCGGTGCGCGATAGCCCCAATGTCGCAACTAGCGCGGCGAGGCCGATGACCGTACCCAACACGGTAAGGCTCATTCGGCCCGGGCGGGCGAACAGGCCCGCCACCGCCTCGTTGGCGAGGTCCGCCGCCAACATGCCGGACGGTGTGATCAGGTCGCCGCTGTCATACGGGCGTCGTTCGTGAACCGGCGACCCGAGCCGCCCACGCAGTCCGCGTAGCGCTGCATCGAGGCGGCTCATTGAGGATCCTCGATCCTGCCATCGACGATGCGTAACTTCCGGCTGGCCCGCTGAGCCACGTCCGCCTCATGCGTGATTGTGACAATCGTTAGTCCGCTGCGATTCAGCTCGGCGAACAAGTCGAGGATTGAGGCAGTCGTGCCGGAGTCGAGGTTCCCAGTCGGTTCATCGCAGAGCAACACACGGGGAGAACCCATGATGGCGCGGGCGATCGCTGCGCGTTGTCGCTCGCCGCCGGATAGCCGCGTTGGTAGGTAGTCGGCTCTCCTGCTCAACCCCACTTGCCCTAATGCGGATCGAGCACGTTCATTACGCTCCCGGCGTGGGTACTTGCGATATACATCTGAGAGCATTACGTTTTCGAGAACACTCCTGTGGCCGATCAGGTGGAACGCCTGGAACACGAACCCGATTGCACGGCTCCTCAGACCGGCCCGCTGCTGGTCTCGCAGTCCAGCGACATCTATGCCATTGAAGCGGTAGCTTCCCGCCGTTTGAATATCCAGCAAGCCCAGAATGTTCAACAGCGTAGACTTGCCCGATCCAGATGGGCCGGCAATCGCCAGCCACTCGCCTCGCTGCACGACAAGATCCACTCCGACGAGGGCTTCAAGAGGCGGGTCAGTGCCGAACCGGCGTCCGATTCCGTGCAGTTCGATGACTGGAGGCTGGGTAATCACTGCTTGGCATTGCCCTCTTGGCCGAAGCCGACGACCACGAGGTCACCCGCGCTCAGAGCGCCGTCGAGCGCTTTTACAGCGACGAAGCCGTCAGCCGACAAGCCTGGTTCGACGGTTACAAACGCAAGCTTTCCACCTTCATTCCGCTGGATACGAGACGAGCCATCGGCAGAGAGTGTGACAGCGCTAACGGGGACCGCCAGCACGCTGCCGCCGGTCGACTGCACAGGGACGGTAAGGCGGACAGAGGCGCCGACGAGGGCGGGGGGCGACTGATCGACAACAACCTCGAAGTAGACGTGGAAGCTATCGACTCCGTTCGTCCCGGGGGAGTCTGCAACACGGCTGATCGTGCCGCTGGCCTTGATGCCCAGGTCAGGCTCATCGATGGTGACCGGCATCCCAGCTTTAGCCAGGGCGGCCTCTTCGAGGCGCAGGGAGCCGTCAACCGCGACACTGGCATTTGTTACCGTGATCAGAGGGCCACCGGTCTGCTCGTTTCTAGGCTGTACTTCGGATACCCGTACAGGAGCGTTTGACACAAAGATTAGTTCGTCAGCGGGCACCTGCACGCCCGCTTGCAGCTTAGCGATCGAGAGATCAGACGCCACGGAGCTCGCCTGACGCTGGCGCACGTTCAGAGCGGCGCTAGCGTTGCCGAGCGCCGCTTCCGCGGCTCTAATGTCGCGCAGGGACTTCGTGACCTCAGCGGCGGCGGCGGACCCGGCCGCCTCGGCGGCAGCAACGTCGTGGTCGCCGGTAAGCCGGGTGGCCTCCGCGCTGGCCCTGGCAAGGGCGAGCTCCGCTTCGGCAGCGGAAATCTCCGCCGGAGTTGCGCCTGCGGCCTGCAACGCATTGAGAGCCGCCTGTTTGGAATTGACCGCGGCGACCGCTGCCTGATCGTTCGCGTTGGCTACATTGACGGCCAGAACCAAGGATGATTGGCTGGCCTGCCATGCCCCTTGCGCCTGATCGTAGGCGGCGTGTGCGGAGTCAAGCGTGTTTTGCGCTGAAGCGACGGAGTCTCCTGCGCTTATCACTTCGATTTCGGCGCTGTTCCGATCCGTCTCGAGTGAACGAAGCGTCGCCAGTTGTTGTGCGGACGCCTCGAAAGGTGCGATGCCCGCTCTTTGGTACCAAGCGGAAACGGCGGCCTCCGTCTGCCGGTCGTAGACACCATCAACGGGCCCGGGGTCAAAGCCAAGCCGCACCAAGGCCTCCTCGAGCTGGCGAACGTCATCCCCCTTAAGGCCCGGCCCGAGGTCGCGGAAGGCGGGTTCTGCTCCGGCGAGCAAGAATACGGGCCTGCCGGAGGTAATGAACAGAATGTCTCCTTCGTGCAATTCGGTGCCGGGGAGCGGCAAGCGGGCGGCGATACCGGGACTCGTCTTCAGTACCGAAGAGGCCAAAGACAGCTGCTGTGGGGAGCCGAAGCGGCCCGTCCCACGCGTGACGATGTCTGCCGAAATAACCCGCTCCTCGGCAGGCACCAAGATCGGCGCGGCGGCCGGCGGGGCTGTCCTGGATGCCACCTCCGCAGGTGAGCTGATTTGTGAACCGACGACCCAGCCGATCAGGCCCGCCGCCACAACGACTCCGATTGCAATGCCCGCAATTCGGCCACGGCCAGTCATCGCCCGTCGTCCCCTTTCATATATTGGCTGATTCGACGCATGATCATCCCTCCATTAGTTGCGGCCGCTGATATCCCGCTCGACCTGGCGTTCAACATCCGTGACGTATTGCTCAAAACACTCGTTGTCGGCTTGAGCAACCGCACGCTCCTCGCCCTGGAGTTGCGTGAGACCGGCCTTATCGCTGCCGGTAAGCGTTTTCGGATCCGCGCCTTTGGTGAGCGCATTGAAGCGATCGGTGATCTCGCGCTCGGCATCATCCGGGTTTTCGTAGTCATACCCAGCCTCGCGCATGCAGCCCGACCACTTCTCGAGCGCATCGACCATACGCGGGTCCTGCTGGACCTGCGCGTCGAACGGATTCACGTAGTTGGCGTTACGCTGTTCCTCCGTGTACACCTGGTGGATCGCCTTCTTGGTACATCCCCCAGCTCCGGAGAAGTCTTCATTCTCGAGCATGATCACGAACGTCGCCTCGACGTTGTCTCCCCAGAGCGTGCGCTTGTAGGCGATTTGCTCGCCCGCACCGAACGCCTGCGTGGGCGGCAGCGTCGTTATGCCATACCCGTACTGTGCGACGAACTCCGCGTCCGTTAGTCCGGGGGCGCTCGTCAGCGCATCCATCGCACCACGGAAAGTCACCGGATCGATCGGCACATACTCGAAGCCCGCGTCCGTCATGCAGGAAGCGATGAGCGATTCGGCTCGCTCTATGCTTTTTACGAGTGCCTCATCCGTCATGCCGAACTCCTCGACACCGACCTGCTGGTTGCCTTCCGAATTCGGCTGCTGGGTCTGAGTCGAATCGCTGCTGGCTCCGCCGCCGCAGGCGCCCAGAAGGATCGCCCCGCCTGCGATTGCAGCCGCCCCCATTCTTGTTAACAACGTGCTCCTCGTCCTGATCGCTGCCACTAACGGAATCGACTTTACAAGCCCACAATGAAATGGCGATGAAGGCGGCAACTGCCATCCTCCACCCATGTCGCCGACGACCCTGCCGACGAAGTCCCTTGGTCACGGTGGAACCCCATCAAACCGTTTGCGCGGAACGCCGGGCGCGGCGACCAAACTGCAGATATAGCGAAGGGACGATGAACAAGTTGAGCAGTGTCGAGGTGACCAGACCGCCCAAGATCACCACCGCCATCGGATGCTCGATCTCGTTTCCGGGGACGCTGCCCACAACCACCAGTGGCACCAGTGCCAGCGCAGCCGCCGACGCGGTCATGAGGATCGGCGCGATGCGCTCTCGGGCCCCGCGCAAGACCAGGTCCGGCCCAAAAGATTCTCCTTCGTGGTCCTCGAGATACTGGAAGTGACTGATCAGCATGATGCCGTTGCGGGCGGCAATCCCGAACACCGTCAAGAAGCCGACAAGGGAACCAAGCGAGATGACGCCATCACCGGCATATGCCGCCAACACGCCGCCCACCAGGGCGGATGGCAGTGTAAGGAATGATAGGATGGCCAGCCGCCAACTCCCGAAGGCGACCCCGAGCAGAAGCAAGACGCCTATGGCAGAACCAATCCCAAAAACAAGCAACCGGTCCTGAGCCTGCTGACGCTCGCTAAATTCTCCGATCATCTCCGCGGTGTAGCCAAGCGGAAATTCAATCTCATTCAGCGCCCGCTCGACGTCACGCGATACCGAACCGAGATCACGCCCTTGCACGCCGGCTGTAACGTCAATCCGACGGGACTGATTTTCACGCTGGACGACGTTTGGAGTAGGAACGACCCGTATATCCGCAATGTCGCCCAATCGGACATGGCCTCCCTTCGGGGTGTCAATGAGCAGCTCCTCAATGCTTGCAAGGTTCTCGCGGGTATTGGGCGTGCTCCAGACTTGGACTTCGTAGGTCTTCCCGCCCTGAAAGACGTCGGCGACCTCTTCGCTTGACATCAGCACTCCAGCCGCCCGGCGCACGTCCCCCGGTTTAAGCCCGTACTGTTGGGCTTTTTCGAGGTCTACCTCGACTTCCACCTGAGGCACGTCGACCTGGAGGTCCTTTTGTAGTTCGTCGATGCCCTCGATTTGCGAGAGGGCCTCCTCGACCTCAGCGGCTTTTTCTCGCAAGACGGGCAAATCTGGGCCATTGATGCGGACAACGATCGGTTGAGAGGTCCCAGTGAGTACCTCTTCGGTTGTCTCTTTCAAATAGGTCTCTACTTCGTGAAGCAGGCCGGGATAACTGCCGACGGTCTCCTCAATGGCAGCAACCGTTGGGTCGTAATCCGCATTGGGATCGACACTAACCCAGTTCTCGCCGAAATTTATACCCACGACTTCCTCGGCAAGAAAGGCCTGTCCGATGTGCGCGCCGACGGTGCGCACGCCGGGGATCGCGCGGATGTCTTTGGTTCCCTCAATCGTAATCCGTGACTCCTCCAGATGAGAGGTACCAGGCGCCGTAATCCAGTGGGTTAGGAAATCGCGCTCTTTAAAGGTGGGCAGGAGTTCTTCGCCAAGCTGTGGCGCCACGATCAGGCCAACCAGCACGACCGTCGCAACACTGATGTATGCCGCTGAGGGCCTGCGGATGATGCGTCGAAGGATCGAGGTATAACCCGCCTGCAACCAACGCCTGAGAGGAGGTTCGCGGCCCCGGAGCGGCGCCTTCGAGAGCAAGATCAGACCCAGCGCCGGCGTCACGGTGAGGGCAACAAACATGGACGCGAGGACGGCCAGCACGAACGAGAGCGCAAGCGGCCGGAAGAATGAGCCGGTGAGCCCTTCAAGAAAGAAGACCGGCATCAGGACAACGAGGTCCATTAGCGTTGCGTGGACGATCGCGCTGCGCACCTCCAGTGACGCCTCGAGTATGATCGCGGCGGTCGACTTATCGGCGCCTTCGGTGCGCTGCTGACGGAGGCGGCGCCAGATGTTTTCTATATCGATGATCGCGTCGTCGACGACTACACCAATGGCAATAACCAGCCCCGCCAGGACCATGACATTGATCGTTGCTCCCAGCTGGTGGAGGACAAGCAGAGCCACCATAAGAGACAGCGGCATCGCAATGAGGCTGATCAACGCTGTGCGCCATTCGAAGAGAAACGCGATCAGGATGACCACGACGAGGAGCGACCCAATGATGAGGGCTCTGGTGAGATTGTCGATCGACATATCGATGAAAGTAGCCGGGCGGAAGATGTCGGAATCTATCTCTACGCCAGCAAGAGCCGGTCGCAACTCGTCTAGCGCTTGCTCTAGGCCGTGTGTGGTATCCAGGGTATTGGCCCAGGGAAACTTATCGACAACGAGCAGGAGCCCCGGGCGATCGTTGACAATCGCATCACCGACCAGCGGTTGATGGTCTTCTACCACTGTCGTGACGTCGCTCAGATGCAAGGCGGGGTGCTCTTTGAGGGGCACCTGACCGAGATCGGCGGGCGTGACAACAGGCGGAACGTGCCTGATCACCAGCCTTTGATTGGCCGTATCAAGGTAGCCTCCCGTGCCAATCACCGCTCCCTCTGAGAATCTTAGCAAGCCTGCATCTACGGCATCAGCGGTCGTTTCCATCACTTCGTTTAGCGAAACACCGTTATCGCGCAGCCGTTCGGGATCGACCTGCACCTGCAACATCTTCAGCCGCTCGCCCCAGATCGCCACATTTGCGACTCCCGGAACGCGCAACAGCCGGGCCCTGATCTTCCAGTAGGCGGTCATGGAAAGGTCCGTCAGTGGGATTTCGTCCGAAGAGAGACCGATCATCAAGACCCGCCGTGTCGCCGAAACGGGGGGCATAATGACGGGCGGCGCTGCCCACGTTGGCAGCGTGGGACTCACCACCGCGAGACGTTCTGATACCAGTTGACGGGCGCGCATCAGGTCCGTCCCAGGCTTCATGATCAGCGTGATGGAGGACAACTGCGGTACGGACTTCGAGCGCATCACGTCAAGGTTTTCCACGCCGTTGAGCGCGTCTTCCAGCGGAATGGTCACCTGGGATTCGACCTCTGTTGAGGAAAGTCCGACTGATAGAGTCTGGACTTCCACGCGCGGAGGTGCGAACTCAGGGAAGACGTCCACGGGCATATTCCGGACATCCCGGTAGCCGAAGAACATGAGGCCGGCTGCCAGGAAGATGAGGAGGAACCTAAAGCGCAGGCTCCAGCCTACGATCGAACGCATCATCGCCCGATACCTCCGCCCGGTGTCACTCTTCGAACTCGAATTCGGCGCCGAACAACTCGGCGGAGCCGACGGTCACGACCGCCGTACCCGACGATGGGCCATCGGACAGGACGGCCACGTCACCCTTTATGTAATCGACAGTGATAGGCGCGCGGACGAAGGTCAGAGGCTCCGGGCTGGTGTAGACGAAGGCGCCCCCGTCAACGTCATATAGAACGGCGGAGTAGGGAACCACTTTTCGTAGCGTTGTCTCTCCTCCGGCGGACTGAACCTCAGAGTCTGAAATTGCGGTTGTTTCGATGCCCAGACGTTCGGCTGCCTGTTCGGTCAGGACCACACGGCTCAATTCCGTTCCCTCGATAGGCTGAACCTCGGCGGGTCCGGTTTCGGTCTCAACTGCCTTGGTTTCGGACCAGGGGCTTATGAGTAGCAGTGCTACGAGAGCCACTAAACCACCTGCGGAAATCAACGCCGCGAGCAACCATCTATAGCTGCGCTGCTGCAGCTGGCTAGTCTTGATCATGACGCTGGGACCTCCTTTTGGCTGATGGTGAGCTTGGGACGCGCCGTGACAGCCTCGGGCTCAGGCGCGAAACGCAGGTATAAGGCCGGCAGGATGAATAAGCTGAAAAATGACGAAGTTATGAGGCCGCCGAGAATTATCGCGGCCATCGGTTCGATGACTTCGTGTCCGAACGGATCGCCGTAGAGCAAGAGCGCGACGAGGCCGAGCGCGATGGCCGTAGCCGTCATTAAGACAGGCGCGATCCTCTCTCGAGCTGCGCTGATAACAAGATCGGCGCCAAAAGGCTCCTGGCCGCTGCGGTGAAGGGCCTGACAACGCCCGATCAAGACGACGCTGTTGCGCGCCGCGATTGCCAGCAGAGTCACGAATCCGGCGTACGAGGCAATCGTGACGTCGCCCCCGGCTAGCAACGCTGCGACCACGCCACCCACCAGTGCTGTCGGTAGCGAGAGGAACGTTACCGCCGCCACCCGCCAGCTGGCAAAGGCGGCTTGAAGGAGCAGGAATATCGCTGCCGCTGCGAAGAGCGCCAACCAGAGCAGGCGGTCCCAGGCATTCTCGTTCGCCGACTTGAGGACAGTAGCGTGGTACTCGAGAGGGAATTCGACTTTGCGCAGCGCCTCCTGGACATCGTTGACAACGGCGCCCCGGGAACGGCCACTGACGCTTGCTACAACGTCCATTCGGCGGGACACGCCCTCGCGCTCGATGACAGTCGGGTTGGGCGCTATCTGTACCTTGGCGACATCCGCCAAGCGCACCTGGCCACCGCTCGGCTTGTCGATCAAGAGCTCCTGGATGCTCGTAAGGCTTGCCCGCGTCTCGGGAGTTCCCCGAACGATCACCTGGAACACCTTATCGTGTTCGAAGAAGCTTCCGACCTCAATTCCCTGGAGCACCGCGGCGGCCGCCCGGCGTACACCTCCGGGCTCAATGCCGTAGCGTTGGGCAGCGGCGAGGTCCACCTGGATCTCGACGTTCGGCTCCACTGCCGGCGCCTGCACCTGGGGGTCGACTACCCCGTCAATGCCCGAGAGTATCTGCTTGATCTCGTCCGCTTTGGTGCGCAGGACGCCCAGATCCTCACCAAGCACACGGACAGTAACGTCCGCGCTGGATCCCGTCTCTCCTTCCTTGACCTTTTGGTCTGAATAGGTGACGACCTTATGAGATAGCCCGGGATAGCCATCTACGGTCCTCTGAACAGCGGACACAGTCGAGTCGTAGTCTGCCGAGGAATCGACGGAGACCCAGAGCTCACCTGAATTCACGCCGACGGTTTGGTCGGACAGGATGGCGCGCCCAACGTGGCCGCCGACATTCCGCACGCCGGGGAGGGTACGCAACTCATCTCTCATTGCGTTCGCTACACGGCTCATCTCGGGCAATGATGTGCCGGGCGCGCCGTCGATCTGTATCAGTAGTTCGTGTTCGCGAAACGAAGGCGTCAGCGATGGTTTGTCGAGCAGGGGTATTGCCAAGAGACCAACAAACATGAGTACTGCAACGGCGCCAAGTATCACGGGAATGGGGAGGCTCAATACTCTGGAGAGCAGGACGCCATAGTTCCGCTGCAGCCAGCGGCCGATAGGCGCCTCGTGCTTCGCCGGCGGCACCACCGAAAAGAGAAGTACGCTTAGGGCTGGTGTCACCGTTATCGCAACGGCCATAGAGATGGCAATCGTAACCAGGTAAGCGATCGCGAGTGGCGGGAAAAACTCACCGGTCAGGCCGTCCAGAAAGAAGACCGGCGCGACTGCGGCGACAATAATGAGGACGGCGTAAGCAATCGCCGAACGCATCTGCAGCGATGCTTCGAGTACAGTCGCTATCGTGGACTTTTCGCTATCGTCCACCCGCTGACGGAGGCGCCGGAAGACCTCATGGGTATCGCCGACGACATCGTCGATTACGAGGGCAAGGGCCGCCACGAGCCCCGCGAGCACAATGACGTTGAACGTTTCTCCAAGCAGGCTGAGTGTGAAAACAGCGGCCACGATGGTCACCGGCAGCACCGCGAGTGCAACCAGAACCGTCCGCCACTGAAAGAAGAGCAGCCCGAGGGCCAAGGCGATGATGACGAGCGCAATGAGCCCAGCGATTTCGAGGTCGTCGAGGCCGCTGCGAATGGAGGTAGCCGGCCGGAATACGGAGGTGTCAAACTGTACGCCCGACATACCCGGCCTTAAGGCCTCTATCGCCTCGTCTACGCCGTGGGTTGTATCGAGTGTATTGGCCTCAGGGAACTTCTCGATTACCAGCAGAAGGCCGGTGCCGTCGCCAAGCACAGCATCGCCGATCAGCGGCTGGTGATCTTCAACCACACTAGCGACATCACCGAGGGTGAGATTCGTCTCTTCGACATTGACCTTCGCCAAGTCGTCGGGCGACGAGACGGGTAGGATATGTTGAATTCCGATCCGCTGGTTGGGCGTATCGAAGAAGCCGCTGGTACCCGGCGACGATGCTTCGACGAAGGTCAAGGGAGACACCCAGAGCGCGTTCGCGCTGGTCTCGACGACCTGAAGGAGTGAGACGCCGGTGTCGTGAAGATGTGCGGGGTCCACCAGCACCTGCAACTGACGCTCGCGCTGTCCCCAAATGGAGACGTTCGCTACTCCCGGGACACCCATCAGGCGAGGCCTGATCGTCCAGCGGGCCAGCACCGACATCTCGATCGGGGTGAGATCATTCGAGGAAAGCCCAACGATCATCACCCGGTTTGTCGACGACAGAGGTTGAAGCATCTGCGGTGGGCTGGATACGCCCGGTAAGGCGACCTTTGCCTGCGATACTCGCTCCTGAACCGCCAGGCGGGCGCGGTAAGGGTCGGTGCCCGGCTCGAAAACCAGCTCTATAGAGGAAAGGCCGGGTACTGACTTCGAGCGAATGAACTTAAGCCACGCGACTCCATTGAGGAGGTCCTGCTCCATGGGCACGGTGATCAGCTGCTCGACTTCGTTGGCCGATAAGCCGAGAGCCTCAGTTTGGATTTCGACAGTCGTAGGCCCGAACTCAGGAAGCGTGTCCACGGGCATATCGCGGACGTCCGTGAACCCGAGGAACATCAGGGCGGCGGCGATGACGACGATTGGGACGCGGGCCTTAAGGCAGCCATCAATTAGCCAGCGCATTGATGGTTACCTCCTTCGCCGCGGAGGTTTCTCATGCAGGTCATCGCTCACCGATGCCTTTAGGAGATAGCAAAAGGTGCTCCATGCTACGGACCCCTTCTCGCAAAAAGTCCTCAGCGGTGTCGGCCGCTGAGGGCTAAGACTTAATACTTACCGTTGACCTCCCCCTTCTGTGAGGCGCCAGTTTTTGGCCTTGTAGCAGCAACATATTGCTCGTGTGTCTGGAATGTCAACGGATTACGATGCGAGTTTTGCAATTCTAATGAATTTTATTTTTCTTCATGTGATTTTCATGGTGGCTTACACCTATATGCTTGCTCCACCGAACGCGAATGGAGTGCTGAGGGAAGGGGTCATGCGACTTCCATACGCTGCCTATATAGTCGTCGCTTCGCTGGTCGTTATTGCAGGAGCCGGTGCCTGCGGTGGCGATTCTTCCGCGCGCAGCAACAACACCCAGGCTAGTCCGGGGGCGACTAATGCCGCACCGACCGGCACGAATCAGCCAACGCCGGGACCGTCCGCCGCTGGCCAGGCGCCGCAACCGCAGTTCACGGAGTTCGATCCCGGCAAGTTCTCGCAATCGACAAATATCGACAACGAATGGTACCCGCTGAAACCTGGAACCAGATGGGTCTACGAAGGTTACACGACAGAGCGCAGGAAGAAGGTACCGCACCGCCTGCAATTCACCGTCACTGATTTGACCAAGGAAATCCTGGGTGTACGGACGGCCGTCGCCTGGATCGAGGATTTTACCGACGGTGAGCTGGTCGAGAAAGAGATTGCCTTTTATGCGCAGGACGATGATGGCAACGTTTGGTATTTCGGAGAGCACCCCGAGGAATACAAGGCGGGCGAATTCGTAGAAGCGCCAACCTGGATCGCCGGCATCCGAAATTCTAAGCCTGGGATCAAAATGTGGACCGACCCAAGGCCGGAAATTCCTAGCTACTATCAGGGCTGGGGTCCGGCGGTTGATTGGTCTGACTATGCCCAGGTGGACCAAACGGGCCAACAGACTTGCGTTCCTGTCGGCTGTTATGAGGACGTTTTAGTACTTGCGGAGTCCAGCCTCGGCGAGGGTGATATCTTCCAGATCAAGTTCTATGCTCGTGGCGCCGGCGAGGTTAGAGTCGGATGGAGAGGACCTGATTCGACAGCGGAGGAGCTCGAGTTGGTCGAGCGCTCTGAGCTAGCGCCGGACGCCCTGGCGGCCTCCCGCGCAGACGCACTCGCTTTAGAAGCGCACGCCTATGAAATCAGCACTGAAGTATACGGTCAGACAGCGCCTGCGCATTAGCTGGGGGCGTCACGCCCACTTCAGTTGAATGGCATTCGCCTGAAGCCTAAACAGTGTCGGAACGTCCTGTGAAGATTATCGGTTGGAGATAACTCCCCGAAAGAGGTAGTCCTCAGCGGCCGACACCGCTGAGGACTTATTGCAAGTGGGGTCCGTAGCGTGGAGCACCTCTTGCTCCGTACACCTTATCAGGTCTTGAGAAGAGAATCAAAAGAGAAGCCGCTCGCCGGCCCAGTAAAGTTGATCTCGCATTTTGCGGTAAATCCTTCACCGGACATCTGAGTACTCCGGCATCGATTGATAGGCAAGGCTTCTCTCTTGGGCGGTCTGTCTTCTGACCGACGAATCCGATTAGAATTTAGGCGAGACGTGAGTAACAAGCTGCGCGCACCTGCAACACCGGGTCTGCCGCTCGAAGATCAGCCGCAGGTACTGATCGTGGATGATGACAGGAGCCTCCTGGCTGCGCTTAACCTAGCGCTGGGACGACGCGGGTTCCGTGTATGCACTGCTGATGGACCAGGCGAAGCTTTTGAGCTCATTCAACGAGAGCCCTCCATTGAACTCATCGTCCTGGACGTCATGATGCCCGGGATGGATGGAGTGACGGCGCTCAGGCTGCTCCGCAACAGCACTTCGGCACCGGTGCTAATGCTTAGCGCTAGAGATGCCGTGGTCGACCGCCTTGCCGGATTTGAGGCCGGGGCCGACGACTACCTCGTGAAGCCGTTCGACCTCGACGAGCTTGTGGCGCGGCTGCTTGCGCTGCGCCGCCGCGCCCGCGAGCGTCAACCGATAAGCGGGGAGCACACATACGCCGACGTCTCTTTGGACGACCGAACGTGGGTCGCTCGCCGTGGCGACCGAGAGCTTTCGCTCACTCCTACGGAGTTCCGCATCCTACAGATCCTCCTCGAAGCTCCTGAGACGGTTCATAAACGCGACGACCTGATTCTTTCGGTATGGGGGCCTGCCTGGGCGGATTCGGCTTCAGGCAGCCTTGAAGTACACATTGCCAACCTTCGGCAGAAGTTGGAAGGGGAAGGTCAACCCCGGTTGATCCATACCGTGCGCGGAATCGGCTACGTTTTGAAGGAATAGACGCCGATGTCTCTTCGGCTTCGTATCACCCTGCTCTGCGTGGCACTGGTCGCAGTAGTCCTCGCCGGCTTCGCGATCACGGTCAACTTCCTGGCCAGCACGCGTATCTACGGCAGCCTGGACGATGGCTTAGAAGCCCAGGCGAATTCGATCCTCGCTACCTTGCCACCAGGAACGCTGGACGAAGCACTGATTGAGAGCAGCCGTCAGGCGTTGGAGACGGAGGAGGCCGCGGGGCTCCTGTTTCAGATCCGGGACTCCTCAGGCCAAGTGCTCTATTCGTCATTCCGAGGCTCCCCCGATGTTCTTCCCCGCGGCGGCTCGCCGAACGAGCCGGCAGTGTACGAGCGCAAGGTGGCGCAGCAACAGCTCCGCCTTCTTCATATGCCCATCGATTCCGGCTCTCACAGTGGAGGAAGCATTGAGGTCGCTCGTCCAATGAATGAAACGGATGAAGCACTGACTGAAATCCGCGGCACTCTCCTCATCGGAGGTATCCTCGCGCTATTGGTAACTTCGCTTCCGGCTTACTTCATTGCGGGACGCGCGCTTGACCCGATCCGGGAGGTCTCGCGCGTGGCCCGCCGGGTCGAGCGTACGAGCGATTTCAGCCAACGGCTGATCGAACGTCCGACAAAAGATGAGATTGGGGAGCTCACGGCGACGTTCAATGATCTCATCCAGCGCATAGAGCAGACGCTCGCGGCGCACAGCCGGTTTTTGGCGGAGGCGTCTCATGAGCTTCGCCGCCCATTGACCATACTGCGAACGAATCTCTATATCCTCCGTGATCCGGAGCTACCCGAAGGGGACCGCGCGGCTTGCCTGGAGCGCATGTCCCGTGAGGCGAGCGCGATGACCTCTCTCGTCGGTGATCTATTGCTGCTCAACCGGGATAGAGCGCAGTCGCTTGAGCGTGCACCCGTCGATTTCTCACGCCTATGCAGCGAAGAAGCATCGCGGATGCAGTTCGCTGAGCCGACGGCCTCATTGCAAGTGAACATTGCCCCTAGTCTCATGGTGCAGGGTGATGCGCAAAGGTTGCAGCAGGTCATACGGAACCTGCTCGAGAACGCGCTCAACTACTCGCCTGACGGCGGCGGCGTCATCGTGTCCCTCAACAAGCAGAACGGACGAGCAAGATTAAGCGTGCGTGACTCTGGAATCGGCATTTCTGCCGAGGAGTTGCCCAGGATCTTCGATCGTTTCTATCGAGGAGCCGAGGCCAGTAGGGTGCATCGGGAAGGCGTCGGACTTGGCCTGTCGATCGTAAAGTACGTCGTCGAAGGGCTCGGCGGCGATATCAGTGTCGAATCGCGGCCCGGTGGCACAACGTTCACCGTCGAGTTGCCCGCTTCTCAGCGCTCCGGCAGGCGGTTTCGGGATTTATTACCCGTTCCTTAGTGGTTTCTTAAGGTTTGAGGGTTCGAGCGCCGCTACAGTTGCAATGTAGTTAATCAGGCGCTCTTCGTGGCGTTCTGGGTTAGCAGAAAGGTGTGCGATGAGAGTTCCTCCGGCATCTATTTCATTTTCGAACGAAGATATATCGAATATTACCGAGGAAATAAGTGAGTGCCTGAGGACAGGAGCGCTCACTCTTGGCCAGAACGGCCGGCAGTTCGAGGAAGAGTTCGCAGCCCTTTGCCGGGTGCCGTACGCGGTTGCCGTAAACAGCGGCACGAGCGCTCTCGAGATCATCCTCCGGGCGATCGGAGTGCAAAACCGAGAGGTGATCGTCCCGACCAACACGTTCTTTGCGACTGCGGCCGCGGTTATTCATGCCGGCGGACGTGTGCGGTTCGCCGACTGTGAGCCAGGCAGCTTCGCCCTCGATTTGGGTAGCCTGCGGGAATGTCTTAACGCAAATACTGCGGCCATCATCGTCGTGCATATTGGGGGCTTGATCACTCCCCGCATCTCAGAAATTTCCGATGTCTGCAAGCAAGTCGGTGTGCCGTTGATCGAGGATGCCGCGCACGCGCAAGGCTCGACGCTTGGCGGTCGACCGGCGGGCAGCTTTGGAGTTGCGGCAGCCTTTTCCTTCTACCCAACGAAGGTGATGACCAGCTGCGAAGGAGGAATGATTACGACCAGCGATGAGGCTATTTATCATGAGGCTCTTATCTATAGAGACCAGGGGAAGGAAGGATTCACGACCAACTACCACGTTCGCCTTGGCTACAATTGGCGGATGAGCGAACCGCACGCAATCATCGGCCGGGCGCAGTTGCGGCGCCTCCCGGAATTCATCCAACGCCGGCGTCGTATCGCTGACGTCT
>Ga0209801_1001151_pt1 | contig 16630 bp, 10 predicted proteins | sample GraSoiAngelo_127_FD_185884 | JGI IMG/M metagenome (GOLD analysis project Ga0209801, IMG submission 185884) | Grasslands soil microbial communities from the Angelo Coastal Reserve, California, USA - 14_0927_09_40cm (SPAdes) (version 2) | ecosystem: Environmental > Terrestrial > Soil > Grasslands ... | reverse complement strand
GCCGATCTGCCCGCCGATCATTTGCACGCCCGTCTGGAACTGCGTCGGCGCCCAGACGTCCACGCCGTCGGCACGCACGTGCGCGGTGCAATTCATCGGCTCCATCGTGGCGTGCGCGAGGAACGGGAGGTCGTAGGCGGCATCGATCTTCGACGCGCTCGATGCCAGCGTGCCGCTGGGATCGCCGTCGTGTCGGGCGACCGCCCCCGCCTGCTCCGCCCGCTGGGCGAAGAGCTGCGCGATGCTCGCGCTCGAGACCTGCGCGTTCGGACCCTCATCCCAGGACACGTCGACTGCGTCACGGCCCTTCTTGGCCGGCCAGTAGCCGTCCGCCACAACCGCGACGCCGCTCGAGATCTGCACGACCTGACGCACGCCGGGCACGGCCTTCGCCTTGGTGGCATCGAAGCTCTTGACCTTGCCGCCGAACACCGGCGAGCGCGCGATCACGGCGACGAGCATCCCCGGCACCTTCACGTCGATCCCGAACTGGGCGCTGCCGTCCACCTTGGGCGGGGTGTCGAGCCGCCGGACGCGGGTGCCGAGGATCTTCCACTCTTTGGGATCCTTGAGCGGCACGTCGTGCGGCAACGGGACGGTCGCCGCCTTCGCCACCAGCTTGCCGTACGTAAGTACTCGCTTGCTGGGCGCGTGGATCACGGCGCCTTTGTCCGCGTGGCACGCGGACTTGTCGACGCCCCACGTCTCGGCCGCCGCGGCGACGAGCATCTCGCGGGCCGCCGCGCCTGCCTTGCGGAGCGGAGTGTAGGCGGCCCGCACGCTTCTGCTGCCGCCGGTCGCTTGCATGCCGAACAAAAGCGGGTTGGCGTACGCCTTGTCGGCGGGCGCGAACTCGATCTTGATCTTGGACCAGTCGGCGTCGAGCTCCTCGGCGAGCAGCATCGGCAACGCGGTCGTCACGCCCTGGCCCATCTCGGAGCGGTCCACGATCACGAGCACGCTCTCGTCGGCGCCGATGCGCAACCACGCGTTGGGGGCGAGCGGTGCCGCCGCCGCGGTGCGAAACCGGGATCCGGATGGGAGATGGAAGCCGATGAGGAGTCCGGCGCTCGCGGCGCCCGACGTCTCGAGGAACTCCCGTCGGGTAAGCGGAGTGCGCGCGCTCATGGTCAGGCCCGCTGCGCGGCGCGGTGGATGGCGGCGCGGATCCGCTGGTATGTGCCGCAGCGGCAGATGTTCGTCATCGCGGCGTCGATCTCGGCGTCGCTCGGATTGGCGTTCTTGGCGAGCAGCGCGGCGGCCGCCATGATCTGGCCCGACTGGCAGTAGCCGCACTGCGGCACATCCTCCGCGATCCAGGCCTTCTGCACCGCATGGGAGCGGTTGGGCGACAGGCCCTCGATCGTCGTGACGCGCTTGCCGGCCACGGCGGCGATCGGCGTCACGCACGAGCGCGTGGCGACGCCATCCAGGTGCACGGTACATGCGCCACACTGAGCGATGCCGCAGCCGAACTTCGTGCCGGTGAGGCCGAGTGTGTCGCGCAGCACCCAGAGCAGCGGGGTGTCGGCGCTGTCCGAGACCGAGCGGGATTTACCGTTGACGGTGAAAGTGATCGGCGGCATCGGAAGGGCTCCTCGAGAGAAGTGCGTCCCGAAAACTGTAGGGGTAGCGGGGAAGGGGGAAGGGGGAAGGGTGTTAAGTTCTGCGCCATGTCGTACCCTTCCCCCTTCCCCTTTCCCGGTCCCCGGTCCTGACCACCTACGCACGACGCGTCGGTCTCTTCTCCGGCACGATGGCGGTGATCGGCGGCATCATCGGCGGGGGTATCTACCGCACGCCCGCGGCCGTCGCGGAGCGAGTGGGGTCGCCGCGCCTGGCGCTCGCGGCCTGGGTGGTGGGTGGCGTGATCGCCCTGGTCGGCGCCTTCTGCTTCGGTGAGCTGGGACGGTGCGTGACCGCCGCCGGTGGCGGCTACGTATACCTGCGCGAGACGTGGGGACCGCTCCCGGCCTTCCTGTACGGGTGGGCGCTGTTGCTGGTGATCGCCACGGGCGCCATCGCGGCGGTGGCGGTCACGTTCGCCAACTACGCGCTGGCGCTGGCGGGGCTCTCCCCCGGGCTCACGGTCCCCGTGGCGATCGGCGCGATCGCGCTCTTGTCCGGGATCAACTACGTGGGCGTCAAACCGGCGGCGGTCACGCAGAACGTCTTCACGATCCTCAAGCTCGCCGCCCTCGCCGCGCTGATCGTCGCGGGTCTCGTGCTCGCCGTTCCCTCAACCGTCCTCCACCATCCTCCACCGCCCGCCACCGACCGGGGCGGGGTGGTGGGTGTGGTCGTGGCCCTCGGCGCCGCCCTCGTGCCGATTCTCTTCACCTACGGGGGGTGGCAGCAGACCAACTTCATCGCCGAAGAGATTATCGAGCCGGAGCGGAACCTGCCGCGCGCGCTGGTGCTCGGCGTCGCCGGGGTCGTGATCGTCTATTTGCTCGCCAACGTAGCGTACTTGCGTGTGCTGGGGCTGGGCGGGCTCGCCCGCAGCACGGCACCGGCGGCCGACGTGATGCGCGCGCTGCTCGGTCCCGCGGGCGGCACGCTCATCGCCGCCGGCATCACCGCGTCCACCTTCGGGTTTCTGAACCTGGTGATTCTGGTGACGCCCCGCGTGCTGCAGGCGATGGCGGCGGACGGCGTGTTCCTGCCGCGGCTCGCCGTGCTGCACCCCCGGTTCCGGACGCCTGCGCTGGCGATCCTGGTGCAGGCCGGCTGGGCGACCGTGCTCACGCTCTCGGGGACGTTCGCTCAGCTGGTGGATTACGTGGCGTTCGGGGACTGGATCTTCTTCGGCCTCACCGTGGCGGGACTGTTCATCTATAGGGCGCGGGAGGCGGGGGGGCCGGGGGGGCCGGGGGGGGCGGGGCGGGCGTTCCGCGTGCCTGGGTATCCCTGGACCCCGGGGCTGTTCGTGCTCGCGGCATTGTATGTGGTGGCGAGCTCGATCCTCGCCAACCCGCGCAATGCGCTGATCGGGGCCGGCCTGCTCGCGCTCGGCGTGCCGGTGTACCTCCTCGCCGCAAGGTACTCCGGTCGCGGCGTGGTCTAGCTCCGACAGGGCGTGGTGTGCCGGCACTGGTGGATCGGGGCGACGCCGACAGCACGCAACAAGAAAGACTTTGCGTGACGCGGCGTGTGACCGCGCTCACACGGTCGCGGCGTTGCGCTCGGAACGCCCTCGGAAGGTACAGAACTTGCCGCCCTGCGGTGCCTTCAGGCCTGGATATGAGGCTGAATAGATCATGGCACCGAAGATTGCATTCATAGTGGAAGGGCGGTACCTGCGCCAGGAGATGCCACGCGCGGTGATTCGCGAGCTCGAGGCGCGGGGCCTCGAGCCCGACGTGCTGTGCCCGCACGGGGCGCAGTTCGATCCGCAGTCCGGGATCTTCTCCTCCGACTCCAATCTCCGGCTCGACCTCAACCGGTGTGACGTTGTCGTGGCGCGCTGCCGCGACGCGCTCGGGCTCGCGATGCTGGCGTATGCCGAGACCGCTCACCTGCTTACCATCAACACGCGCACGGCGACGGAGCAGGTCCGCAGCAAGGCCGAGATGGCGGTCGCGCTGGAGCGCGCCGGCGTCCCCTCCGCACCCACGGTGTTGGCGAGCGACGTCGCGGTGGTGGCCGGGCTCTCGGAGGACTGGTTCCCCTTGCTGCTCAAGCCGACGTACGGCGACAACAGCCAGGGGTTGAGGCTGATCCGTCGCCGGGACGACCTGTGGGATGTGCACTGGCCGGAGCAGCTCGTAGTGGCCCAGCGGTACCTGCCGAACGACGGATTCGATCTAAAGTTCTACGTGTGCGGCGACCGTGTCTTCGCCACGCGCAAGCCGTCGCCGTTCAACGGTGATCGCTCCGCCGTGGCGCAGCCGTTCAAGCCCGAGGCGGCGCTGGTGGACCTGGCGTTGCGCTGCGGACGGGTGTTCGGCCTGGACGTCTACGGCGTCGATACGGTCGAAACGGCGGACGGGGTGGCGGTGCTCGAGGTCAACGAGTTCCCCAACTTCACCGCAGTCGCCGGCGCCGCCTGCACGATCGCGGACTACATTCTCGCCCGGGCCGAGGCCTGGGAGGTCATGCCGGTGGGAGTCGGGATCCGACCCAACGCCCATCCCACCGCCCGCGCGGTCTGATCCGAGGACTGCAGATCGAAGCCGCCGCGGGAGACGGCTAGCGATTCTCCTTGAGGCGCTCGCGCGCGTCGGCGCGCAGCTCGGGGTTGGGGTGGGCGCGGGCCGCCTCGGCCACGGCGGGGATCCCGATGCCACCCGGCAACGCCATCAGCCGGCGCAGCGCCTCCGCCTGTACGGCGGGCGAGCGGTCGTTCGCGAGCCGGTCGGTCAGGAGCTGCCTGGCGCTTTCAGGGGCTGCGACCTTGGCGTACCGCGCGATCGCCTCCCGCCGCACGTCGGCGCTGGAATGGACGCGGGCGAGTCGGGCCACGGCGTCCAATGCCTCCGACCCGCCCTGACTGGCGAGCGCCTCCACCGCTTCGCGCTGGAAATCGACGTCGGTTCCCGCCAACGCGGTCTGCTCGAGCAGCGCCGCCGTGGTGCTGTCCGAGGTGAACTCGCCCAGCTGTTTCCTGGCCTCCCGGCGCACCTCGGCGATCGGATGGTGGCGGGCGAAGGCGATGACGAGCGCGAGCGCGCGCGGGCCACCCACCTTCCCCAACTCCTCGACCGCTTTGCGTTGGACGTGGCGGTCGGGGTCACGGCGGACGACGCCTTCCAGCACCGCGAGCGCGACGTCGTGCGATGCCGCCTCGGCGACGGTCTCGACCGCGCGGCTGCGCACGTCCGGGTCGGCGTGGGTGCGGGCGATGTCGATGACGGCGCGCAGGCCCGGCTCCTTCATCTCACCCAGGCCTTCGACCGCCTCGCGCTGGACGTCCTCATCGCGATCGGAGCGCGCGATCGCGATCAGCGCCGGCAGCACGCGCGGGTCGCTCTTGTGGTCCAGGCCTTCGACCGCCTCGCGCCGCACGTCGGGATCGTCGTGCGCCCGGGCGAGCGCGAGCAGCGAATCGGTCGCCGTCGCAAACGGATTGATTCGCAACCCTTTGACCGCCTGCTCCCGCACGCGCGCGGCGGGGTCCTGCCGCGCCGCGTGGGCGAGCCCGCGCACGGCCGCCGCATCCGGATGATGGCCCAGCCATTCGGCGGCCTGGGCCCGCACCTCGGAGGGCACGTCACCCCGCAGCCAGCCGTCGAGCAGCGGCACCACCGCCCTCGAGCTGCCGTGTAGTCCGACGTCGGTGACGAGATCTTCCTTCAAATCGGCCGTCGGCGCCTCGGCGAACAGCGCCTGCAGACGGGCCAGGCTGGCGCCGTCATCCGCCGGTCCGAGCCAGACCAGCGGCGTACGCCCCAGGTCCACCGGCAGGACGAGACTGGTTACGCGCACGGTTTCCAGCGTCGGTCGGCCGGGACCGCGCGCGCGAAAGCGAAACAGCAGCGCGAGATCGTCCTCGTCACCGCTGTCCGCGATCACCGGCGCCAGCGGGACGCCCCGGAAGCCCCCGGCCCCCGGCTCGTCGCTGCGCTCGTCGTGCCGCTCACGGTGGTGCTTCTCGGACCGATGGGGCACGCTCGCGACCTGCTGCACCCGGTACCCGATCCAGAATCCGCCCCCCATCCGTGCGCCTCGCTCGAGCGCCCAGTCCCAGCGCCGCGCGAGTGGCTGGGCCGGATCGGGATACCGGAGCACGCTGGCGGGCGCCGTGCCGGCACCGTCGGAAGGATGGCGCGGCGGCGTTGCGCCGGTGCGCAGCAGGCGGGAGCCGCCGGCGGCCAGGACGAGCGACACAGCCATCATTCCCGCCGTCCACCGCGGAAAGATCTCCACCGGCGGGGGAGCGACCAGGCGCTGGACGCGGCCCATGAGGGAGCCGCCGGCCGCCGAAAGCGCGAGCATCGGGGTCGTGACCCGCAACCGCTCCATGCCGAGCAGCGCCGACGCATAGAAGTGCGCATCCCCGCACACCGCGACCGCCAGGTCGTCGCAGCAGTGCTCGCGCTCGTCCCGCACGCGAGCGGAGATCCACCACACCGCCGGATGGTAGAACAGCAGTGTTTCGATCACCGACTGGACGAGGTTGACGAGGTAGTCGTAGCGGCGCACGTGGGCCAGCTCGTGCGCGAGCAGCGCCTCGAGCTGCAGCGGCGTGAGGCCCGTCAGCGCGCTGGCGGGGAGCAGAATGACCGGACGCACCCACCCGAGCACGGCGGGCACCTGCACCATGGCCGACTGGAGCAGCCGCACCGGCCGGCTGACGCGCAGTCGCGCCGCGAGGCGGTGCAACGCCGCGACGCAAGGCTCGGGTGCCGGGAGCGTGCCCAGCGCGCGAAGGCGGCGCGCCGCCAGCCACCCCGACGTGAGCCGCAGCGACAACGTCACCACGCCGGTGAGCCACAGCACGACGATCCACGGGAGCAGGGGCTCGAGTCGTGCGCGGACGCGCGAGGCCAGCCGCAGCACCACGATCGCGGGCGCCGCGGAGCCGTAGCGGCGCGCCGACTGCGGCGAGAGCGGGATGAGGCCGGGCGACGCCTCCGGTGCCCGGGGGATAGCGGCGGGGGTGGGGGCGACGGCCGCGGGGACGGCGCTGTCGACGCTCGTCTCCGACGACGCGGGATGGAGCCGCACCAGCGTCCCGACCGGAAGCGCAAGCGTCAAGGCGAGCGTCGCGGCCGCGAGCGCGTACCGGGCGCGCGCCGCGCGCGCCGGCACGACGGCGAGCAGCGCGGCGAGCCCGGCTGCGGCGAGCGCGCATTGCCACAGCGAATGTACCAGCGCCCAACCCAGAGCCTGCGTCATGGTCATTGAGTTCCTCCTGAGACAGACGTAGCTACCCCCGGCGTGGCGTGCAGGTTTCGCGCGCGCACGGAACGGAGTGCGTGGCGTTCGGGTATCCCGCGCATGCCGGCGGTGTGGCGGTCGCTCATCACGTGGGTCGTGTGCTGCGGTGTGCTGGGTTCGTCCGCGCCGAGTGTCGCGGGCCCGCCACGCCTCGCGTGGCGTCCGCGCCTACCACTCGAGGGCTCCGTGGTCGTACTCGAGCTCTCGGCCCTCGCCACCGACAGCGTGACTGCGGTGCACGGCGAGCTCGCGGGCGAGCCACTGCATTTCGAGCGCACGACGCGCGGCTTGCGCGCGCTCGCCGCCGTGCCGCTCGGTGCGGGGGACAGCGTGGCAGCCCGGGCGACGATCGAGCACCCCGGCGGCGCGAGCGACACGGTGGTCGCGTGGCTCGTGCCCGGGCGGCGCCGGGCGCCGCGCGAGCGGTTGCACGCGGCGCCAGAGCTGGTGCAGCCGCCCGACTCGCTCACGGGGCGGATGCAGCAGGAGCGCGAGCTGGTGGACGGGGTGCACCAACGGGCCCACGAGACGCCGCGGCTGTGGCACGAGCCGTTCGTGCGCCCCCGCTCGAGCGCGGTGACGGGTCGCTTCGGCGTGGCGCGGGTGTTCAACGGCGTGCTGCGCAGCCGTCATCTGGGCGTCGATTTCGCCGGCCGGCGGGGCGCGCCCGTTCAGGCGGCGAACCGTGGCGTCGTCGCCCTGGTCGCCGACTTATACCTGAGCGGCACCACCGTGCTCATCGATCACGGCGCGGGGCTCGTCACCGGATACCTGCATCTCAGCCGCGCCCTGGTCGCGGTCGGGGACACGGTCGGGCGCGGCCAGCTGATCGGCTACGTCGGGGCGTCGGGGCGGGTGACCGGCCCGCACCTCCACTGGCTCGCCGCGTACGGCCGCATCACGTTCGATCCGTTGGGGCTGGTCGGTCTCGACTTCGACGGCCCGATGACGTTCGGGCCGCGGTGAGTATCGTCGTGTTGCGACTCCTGATCACGATGGTATGAGGGACTCAAGTCCCCACTCGGCGACGACGCGTCCTGAAGGACGCCACCGCGTCTGGCTCATTGTCTGCCTGATCGGCGCGTGCCACCATTTCCCTCCTCCAGCCCCGACTCCCCGCGGCTTGGCGATCCGCGTCAATCAAGTCGGCTACCTCCCCGACGCGCCGAAGGTGGCCGTCGTGTGCGCGCTCGAGCCGCGCGTCATCACGAGCTTTGATGTCGTCGACGAGCGCAACCGGAGGGTTTTCGGCCCGCGCGCCGCGGGCGCGGCCGGGCCGTTCGGGCCCTGCGCGGCCACGTCCCGCCTCGACTTCTCGACCCTGCGACAGACGGGCGTTTATCGGATCGAGGCGGCGGGCGTGACCTCCCTTCCGGTGCGGATCGGGGACGACGTCTATCAGGGCGCGGCGGACTCGCTGCTCGCGTACTTGCGGGAGCAGCGCTCCGGCTACAACCCCGTGTTCCGAGACTCCGTGCACCACCGCAGCGACGGCGTGCTGGTCGATCATCCGACGCGCAGTGGCGAGTTCATCCCCGTGAGTGGTGGGTGGGCCGACGCGTCGGACTACCTGCAGTACGGCGCCACAACGGCACACGCGACCACCATGCTGCTGCTCGCGTACCGCGACCACCCGGGGGCGTTTGCCGACAGGTATCAGGCGAACGGTCTGCCCGGCGCGAACGGGATCCCCGACGTGCTCGACGAGGCGCGCTGGGGGCTCGCCTGGCTGCTCAAGATGTATCCGGAGGACGACCTGCTCCTGAACCAGCTGGGGGACGATCGCGATCACGCCTTCTGGGACCTGCCGGTCAACGATTCGTCAGACTACGGGTGGGGGAGGGGAGGGCGGCGGCCGGTGTACCCCTGCACCGGGAAACCGCAGGGACTGTTCGAATTCAAGAACCGCTCCACCGGACTCGCGTCGACGGCGGGGAAGTACGCGGCCGCATTCGCGCTGGGCGCCGCGGCGTTCCACGAGCGCGACAGTGCGTTCGCCCAGCGGCTCGGCGCGCGTGCGCGGGCGGTGTACGCACTCGGCGTTGCGCATCCCGGCGTGTGTCAGACGGCGCCCGCCCGGGCGCCGTACTTCTATGAGGAGGACGACTGGGCCGACGATATGGAGCTCGGGGCGGTGGAGCTGTACGCCTTGACGCGCGAGCCGACCTATCTCGGCGCCGCGCTCCAGGACGCCGCCCTCGAACCCGTGAGCCCATGGATGGGACAGGACACGGCGCGCCACTATCAGTGGTATCCCTGGCACAACAATGGCCACTACGAGATCTGGCGCGCGGGTCCGGACAGCGCGCGGCGAATCGTGGCCGAGTACTACGCCCGCGGCCTCGCGGCGGTGGCGCGCCGAGGGCGTAACGGGTTCCGCATCGGGATTCCCTTCATCTGGTGCTCGAACAACCTGCTCGCGTCGTTCGCCACTCAGGCCCACTTCTATCGGCGGATGACCGGCGATTCGAGTTACCTCGAGTACGAGACGGCGGCGCTCGACTGGTTGTTCGGCACCAATCCCTGGGGCGTGTCCATGGTCATCGGCCTGGGAGCCACCTATCCTCGCACGCCCCACTCAGTCGTCGCGCAGCAGCTGCACCTGCAGCTCACCGGCGGGCTGGTGGACGGCCCGGTGTACCGTTCGATCTTCGAGCATCTGCGGGGGATCCGGCTGCTCGTGGCGGACCAGTACGCCCCGTTCAACACCGGCTTCATCGTGTACCATGACGACGTCGGAGACTATTCCACGAACGAGCCGATTATGGATGGGAGCGCGAATCTGGCCTATGTGCTCGCGGCGCGGGCTCCAGGAGCGGGTGCGGAGAAATGAGGTCCACTCTCGTTGCGGTGAGGTCCACTCTCGTTGCGGTTATGAGGGACTGAAGTCCCAACTCGGCACGAGCGCGTCCTGAAGGACGCACGTGGAGCAAGCGTCCTTGAGGACGCTCACGGGCCGAGCGGGGACTTCAGTCCCTCATAACACAGACGTCAACACTACTAGGGCGGAGGGCAGCGAACAGTCGTCCTGTTTGCTCCCGTCTGTTCACCGCTGTACGTCTGTGCGTCTAGTAGTTAGTTGTCCTGTTAACTGAGGTACTCCTCCCTATACATCTTGATCAATTCGAATAGGTAGGACAGTGCCAGCGGTCCGATGAGCAGTCCTAACAGCCCGAAGTACGGCACTCCCGCCAGCGCTCCCACCAGCGTCACCAGCGGGTGGATGTGCGCCCAGCGCCGGAACACCATCGGTCGGACGAGGTAGTCGACGTTCCCCACGACTACGAGGCCGATCAGGGCGAGCAACACGGCGGGACCGGGGCGGTGATCGAGCAGCAACGCGATGGCGCCCGGCCCCCACACCAGGCCGCTCCCCACGACGGGGAGGACGGCGAACACCATCGTGACCACGCCCCAGAAGACCGCGTTGGGGAGGTGGACGATCCAGAATCCCACGCCGACGAGCAGCCCCTGCACCGCGGCGGTCAGGCCGGTGCCGATGATCGTCGAGGTGGTCACGTCGCGGAAGCGCTGGCGCAGCTTCTCGGCGTTCTTGGCGGAGAAGGGGATGTAGGGTCGCACGGCTTCCCAGGTTTGCTCGGGCCGGAGCAGCAGGTAGAACAGGCCGAATAACGAGATCGTCAGGTTCAGGGCGAGCCGTGTGGCGGTGCCGATCAACCCGAACGCCGAGGAGCCGATCCACGACACCACCTGCGCGCCCAGGTCGGCGATGCGCGGGCCCAGGTCCACGCCGGCGATCTGGAGCTGGGCCAAGCGGCCGAGGATCGGGTTGCGCACCACGCTGCCGGCGATCTGCTGCGCCTGCGCGACCACGAGCCCCGCGAACGAGACCCCGGGCACGACTATAAGGAAAAGGGCGAGCGCGACGACGAGCAGGGCGGCGAGCTGCTCCCGCATGCGGCGCGCCAGCCATTGCTGCACCGGGGCGAACACGGCGTACAGCACGGGGACGCCGACGAGCCCGGTGACGTAGGGGCTCAAGGCGATGACGATGGCGACGCCGAGCAGCAGGACGATCGCGGCAGCGCTCTGCTGTTTCGAATCGAGCAAACCCATGCGGTAGAGTAGGCCCCGCCGGGTGGGCGCGCCAGGCCTTGGCGTCTTGCGGCCTGCACGAGCGCGCGGTAACGTCGGGCCCCATGGACCCAACCCCGGCAGGCCTCATTATGAAAAAAGGCGTCGTCATAGCGTTGCTCGGAATACTCTGCGTCGCTCCCCAAGCTGTTTCACAACAAAAGACCGTCACCGGCAAGGTGACGAGTGAGCAGGGCGCTCCCTTGTCCGGCGTGTCGGTCGTCATCAAAGGGACCAACACGCGTACCTCGAGCAACAACGAGGGCAACTACTCTATTCGCGCCGCGGCGGGCCAGGTGCTGCAGTTCCGGTTCATCGGGACGGGGCTGGTCGAGCGGACGGTGGGCGACGCCGACGTGATCGACGTGCAGCTGCGCCGGGTCGCGCTCGATCTCGATGCCGTCGTGGTCACGGCGCTGGGACAGACCACGGCGCAACGGGCCCTGGGAACCGCGCAGCAGACCATTCGGGGCACCGAGATCGCGCAGACGCAGCGCGAGAATTTCTTCAACGCCTTGTCCGGACGCGTCGCCGGCATCGACGTCACCAGTACGTCGGGCGTACCGGGCGCTTCTTCATCGATCATCATCCGCGGCGTCAGCTCGATCAGCAGCAGCAACCAGCCGTTGATCATCCTCGACGGGCTGCCGGTCGACAACCGGACCGTCAACACGGGCGTGCTCGCGTCCGATAAGAGCTCGACCACCGCGCTCAGTAACCGCGGTGTCGATTTCACCAACCGTGCCGCCGACCTGAATTCGCAGGACATCGAAACCGTGACCGTGCTCAAGGGCCCGGAAGCCGCCGCGCTGTACGGCATCGATGCGGCGAATGGCGCGCTGGTGATCAAGACGAAGCGCGGGAGGGCCGGTGGGGGCATGCAGTACAGCTCCAGCATGAGGATCGAACGGACCAGCGCGAACTATCGGCTGCAGCGCGTCTATGGCCCGACCACGGTGACGGGGAGCACGCTCGGCTCGTTCCAGTACTTCGGCGCCCCGTATCCCGCCGGGACGCAGTTCTATGACAATATCGACGGCTTCCTGAGAACCGGGCTGAGCCAGAACCACAATCTGTCCTTCAGCGGAGCGACGACCGACAATACGATCAACTACCGGCTGAGCACGTCCCTCGATAAGCAGGAAGGCGTCGTCCAAAGCTCGGCATACGATCGCGTCAACGTCACCGGATCCTCCCAGGCACGGATCAACTCCTGGTTGACCACCGACCTGTCGATGATGTACACCTATGCGAACAACGACCAGGTGTACAAGGGCGACATCGGTCCGCTGATGGGCCTGATGCTGTGGCCGCAAACCGACGATGCGAAGGACTACCTGACGCCCGCCGGCACCCGGCGCCGGCTGACCGCGCTCGCGGCCTCGACGGAGCTCGATAATCCGTACTTCAACGTCGCCAAGAACAAGATCAATTCCAAAACCAACCGCTTGATCGCCAACGTCGGCTTCATTGTTGCGCCGTTTTCGTGGGGAAGCGTCAAGTCCAACCTCGGCATCGATACATACACGAATCAGAACCTGCTGCTCAGAAACCCGGAAAGTGTGACGGGGAATGCGTCGAACGGGATACTCGATCAAGCGGACGTCATCACGCGCAACCTGAATGCCCTCACGGTTCTCAACGTGTACAACCACCCCCTCACAAGCAGCTTCTCGATCAGCGGCCTCGTGGGCCATCAGGTGAGCGACTTGAAGACCACGTCGGATGCCCAGACCGGCATCGGCTTCCTGGATCCGAACTTCGTGTCGATGAACAACACTAGCACGCGGTCGACCCTGACCACGATCGAGCAGCGCCGGCTGGTCAGCCTGTTCGGCCAGGCGGTGCTCGATTACAAGGACTTCTGGTATCTCACCGTGACGGGGCGGAACGACTGGACGTCGACGATCCCCCGCCCCCGCAATTCGTTTTTCTATCCATCCATCTCGAGCAGCTTCATCTTCTCCGAGGCGTTTCCCAGTGTCCGTCGCTTCGTGACCGGGAAGGTACGACTCGCCTATGCCGCGGTCGGCAAGGACGCGCGGCCCTACGCCTACCGGCCGTCACTGCAATTCAAGACGACGTCGTTCGGTGGGTACGGGTACGACTTCTGGGGTCCCAACCTCGCGCTGAAGCCCGAGTACAAGCGGTCCGTCGAGGGCGGGGTCGAGCTCTCCTTCTTGAACGGCCGACTGGGACTCGATGCGACGGCGTATCGTGCCACGACCAAGGACCAGATCGTCAACGACATCCGCGGCAGCTACGGCACCGGCTTCATTCTCTTCAACTTGAACGGCGCCGCGACGCGCAGCCGCGGTCTCGAGCTGACCATCCGCGGCACCCCGATTCTGAGGCCGTCGTTCTCGTGGGACATGACACTGAACTGGACGAGCTCGGGAAGCATCGTGACGCAGCTGCCCAATGGCATACCGGAATCGTACGTCTCGGACACCTGGCTGTACGGCAATGTACGCAACGGGACCCAGGTGGGCCTGTCCACGATGTCGCTCACCGGTTGGTTCTACCTGCGGAATAATCGGGGTCAGTTGTTGATCGATCCGGCGTCGGGCCTCCCCGTCCGATCGAACGCCGTGTCGGCGAACTTCATCGACGCCGGCTACGATCGCCAGCCGGATTTCACCATCGGGGTCGGGAATACGCTCCGGTACAAGCGGCTTTCCCTCGATTTCCTGCTCGATATCCGCAAGGGCGGGGACATTTTCAACGCGACGGAGCACTATCTCACGTCGCGTGGTCTCAGCCTGGAGACGCTGGACCGCGACCAGCCGCGCGTCATCGCGGGTGTGTTGCGCGACGGGAAGGAGAACAGCGCGACCCCGACGGTCAACAACATCGTCGTGATCCCGAGCGCGCAGCCGGTCTATTACACGAACATGAGCGAAGAGCTGTTCATCGAGAAGCACATCAACTGGCTGCGGCTGCGGGACGTCACCGTGCGCTACGAGATTCCGGGAGGGTTCCTCAGGGCCCGCAGCGCCAGCGTGTATCTCACCGGAACGGATCTGTTCGTCCTCACGAACTACACCGGCCTGGACCCCATCATCAACGGGAACACCGCGGCCGTGGGCGGCTCCGGGGCGGTGGGGATCGATTTCGGGAATCTCCCGATGCCGCGCGGCGTCAATTTCGGCATCAGCGTGGGGTTCTGATCATGAAGACCACACACACAGCCGTGTTGATCGGCACGCTGGCTCTGTCGGCCGGATGCAGCGACTTCCTCGACGTCAATACGAACCCGAACGGTCCTCAGTCGGTGTCGGCGAATCTCTATCTGCCGCCGATGTTGCATTGGATGGTGACGTCTCCCCAGTTCGATGGCCGCTTCGTGGGGCATTACGCGCAGGAATGGATCTCGACCTCCACGAATTTCAGTCCGGCACAAAGTTGGGGCAAGATGGGCTATGACGGCGGCAGTGACAACGGCGCGCAGCAGTGGCGCGACGTCTACTGGTCGCTCGGGCAAAACCTGATCGACATGAATACCAAGGCGCAGGCCGAGCAGCGCTGGGATCTGCTGGGCGTGGGGATGATCCTGAAGGCATGGGGATGGCAGGTGCTGACCGACCTGCACGGGGAGATCATCGTCAAGGAAGCGATCGACCAGACGCGGACCCAGTTCGATTACGACACGCAGGACTACGCCTATCAGGAGGTCAAGCGACTGCTCGATAGCGCGATCGTGCTCCTCAAACGCAGCGACGGGGCCGTCGATCGGGGGTATCTGGCGGTCGGGGACCACATCTACAACGGCGACAGAACGCAGTGGTTGAAGCTGGCGTACGGGATGCTGGCGCTGAACCTCAATCACTATTCCAACAAGGCAACGTACGACGCCGCGCGTGTGATCAGGCTGGTCGATTCTTCGTTCACGAGCAGTGCCGACGATGCGCTGCTCGCGTATCCGTGCGGCTCCACGGATTTCGCGGACTGCAATTTCTGGGGCCGCACGCGCAACAACATCACGCTGTACCGGCAGACGCAGTTCGTCGTGAACCTGATGAATGGCTCGCAATTCGGCGGTACCGTCGATCCACGGATCAGTCGCATGCTGGCGATCGACTCGGCGAATAAGACCTACCGTGGTCTTGATATCAACGCCGTCACTTCGCAACAGCCGTTTGGCCCGATCACCGATTCACTGCGGCCGAGGAACTTCTTTGGCTACGTTGGGAGCGGCGGACTGGGCCTGTCGTCCCGCTATATCTTCGGCGACCGGTCGAGGATTCCCGTGATGACGTACTTCGAGTTGCAGTTTATCAAGGCGGAGGCCGCATTGCGGATGGGTGATCAGGCAACGGCGCTGGCGGCCTACAAGACCGGGATCCAGTCACACTTCCAGTTCGTGAACGACCGCAGCACCGAAGCAGGTAACCCCGCGTCGATTACCACGGCGACTCGGGACTCGTTCCTGGCGTCCCCGAACATCGTTCCCGCCACCCTGACGTTGTCGCATGTCATGTCGCAGAAGTACATCGCGCTGTGGGGGTGGGGCCACAACGAAATCTGGATGGATATACGTCGCTATCACTACACCGCCCCCGACTCGATCAGCGGCACGCAGGTGTTCCGCGGATTGACGCCTCCCAATCCTCTCTTTAGCGACAATGCCGGTCAGGTCGTGCAGCGGATCCGGCCCAGGTTCAACTCGGAATACGTGTGGAACCGGGATGCACTCAATGCCATTGGTGGGCTGGCGGGCGATTATCACACCAAAGAGCTGTGGATTACGCAAAAACAATGAGCAAGCGCATGCAGGTATATCGGACCGCGGCAGTGCTGCTGACGGCGGCGGCACTGGCCGCGTGCGAGAAGAATTCGGTGCAGCAGCTTCCCGTCGAACCGCTGCTGGACGCCCGCATCAAGTTCTTCAACTTTGGGGTGAACGCCCCCGGGGTGAATTTCTACGCCGACGAAACAAAGATGACGGCGATCCAGTCCGGGACGGGGGTGGAACTCAATACGGGCGTGGCGTACGGCGGCGTGGGAAATGGCGGGGCCTACTCGCAGATCGCGCCGGGCCAGTACACGTTGGCAGGGAGGATCGCGGCGGCGACCGACAAGAACCTGCCCATTGCCACGGTCAGCACGACCATCGGCGACGGGAAGTACTACTCGTTCTATATGAGTGGATTTTACAATGCCACGGCGAAGACCGTGGACGGTTTCGTGCTGGAGGATCCGTTTGTCGCACCAACGGATTATACGGTCGCGACCGTGAGATTCGTGAACGCCATCGGCAACGCGAATCCCCTGACGTTGTACGCCAAGAGCACGACCGATATCACCCAACCCGAGGTGGTCGTCGGCGCCGCCGTGGCGTACAAAGGAGTCGGCGCGTTCACAGTGCTGCCGAACGGCGTGTACGATCTCTTCGCGCGCTATACGGACTCGACGACGAATAAGATTACCACAAGAGGCGTGTCGTTTTCTGGAGGAAGGGTCTATACCATCGGCGCGAGAGGCGATATCACGATAACCGACTCGACGGCTACCAGGCGGCCCATACTCGACAATACACCCAACAGGTAAGGCTGATCGCCGATCAGCGGAACGCACGGTCGCGCACCGCCAGGAGATAGCTTTCGCCCGGCCGCATGCCCCCGTGCCGCGCCATGAAGTCATAGGAGAAGAG
>Ga0209801_1001150_pt1 | contig 16631 bp, 18 predicted proteins | sample GraSoiAngelo_127_FD_185884 | JGI IMG/M metagenome (GOLD analysis project Ga0209801, IMG submission 185884) | Grasslands soil microbial communities from the Angelo Coastal Reserve, California, USA - 14_0927_09_40cm (SPAdes) (version 2) | ecosystem: Environmental > Terrestrial > Soil > Grasslands ... | reverse complement strand
CTCACCTCGCTGCGTGGCGGAGTCGAGGAGTTCGAGGGCGTGCCGCTGATCCACCTGCGCGAGTCGCCGCTCCAGGGCTGGAATCTTGTGCTCAAGCGCGCCACCGACATTGCGCTCGGCGCCGTCGCGCTGGCGGCGGCCGCGCCGGTGATGCTGACGATTGCGCTGACCATCCGGCTCACGTCGCGAGGCCCGGTGCTCCTGCGCCAGGAGCGCATGGGCCTCGACGGCCGCGCGTTCACGATGCTCAAGTTCCGGACCATGCGCGTCGATGCCGAGACCGAGAGCGGCCCGGTGTGGACCCGAGCGGACGATCCGCGCCGGACGCCGATCGGTGCGTGGCTCCGTCACTTCAGCCTGGACGAGCTTCCGCAGCTCGTGAACGTCCTGCGAGGCGAGATGAGCCTGGTCGGCCCGCGGCCGGAGCGGCCCGTGTTCGTGGAGGAGTTTCGGCGCAAGCTGCCGGGGTACATGCTCCGTCACAAGGTCAAGGCCGGCATGACCGGATGGGCGCAGATCAACGGCTGGCGGGGCAACACGTCGCTCGAGAAGCGCCTCGAGTACGACCTCTACTACATCGAGCGGTGGTCACTCGGATTCGACTTGAAGATCATCCTGCAGACCTTCTGGCGCGGATTCTCGACGAACGCCTACTAGACTGCTCGTGACCGGCGACCGGCTCCGCGTGATCCTGCTCGGCGCCTTCGCCGTCGGGCTCGCGTTTTCCATCACGCTCGCCGAGTCGGCGCTCGCTGCGCTCGCGCTGCGCCTGGCCTGGCGCCTCGTCTCGGGCCGAGCGCGACCCGCGGACTGGCCGCTCGCGTTGCCGTTCGCCGCGTGGACCGTCGCCTCCCTGGTCGCCGCCGGGCTCTCGAACGAGCCACTCTCGAGCGTCGTCCCGGCCGTCAAGGGCGTGCTGTTGATCGTCACGTTCTACGCGATGCTCGACGCGCTCCCCGACGCCGGAGCGGCCGACCGCTTCCTGAGCGGCCTGCTCGTCCTCGTCGCGATCGTCGCCCTGCTCGGCATCGTCCAGGTCGCGATCTGCCCGGGGCCCGGGGGCACGGCGGCGGCGCTCGGCCCGCTCGGACGGAAGTGCCACCGGGCGCGCGGCTTCTACAGCATCTACATGACGCTGGCGGGCGTGCTCAGCCTGGTCTTGCTGGCGACGGCGCCGCGGCTCTCGGCCTCGGCGGCCGCGAGGCCGGAGCAATGGCGGATCATCGCCTGGCTCCTCACGGGTGCGGGCTTTGCACTGACGTACGTCCGCGGCGCGTGGATCGGGTTCGTCGCGGGAATCGGCACGCTGCTGGCCGTGGTCAGGCGCGGCCGGATCGTCGTCGCCGCCGGCGTGCTGATCCTCGCCGTGGTGGCGGTGCTCGCGCCCGGCGTCCGGCACCGCGCCGAGAGCATCGTGGACCCGAACGATCCCACGGCCCGGGAGCGTGTCTTGATGTGGCGGAGCGGCCTGGCCATGGTGCGAGACCATCCGCTCCTCGGGGTGGGCCCGGGCGGGGTCAAGCGCGAGTATCCGCGCTACGCCTCGCCCGATGCGCTCCAGCAGCGTCGCGGCCACCTGCACAACACGCCGCTTCAGATCCTTGTCGAGCGCGGCGTCATCGGGCTCGGGGCGTGGCTGGCCATCTTCGTCGTGTTCTTCACACGCGCGGGCACGATCCTGCGCCACCTCGCGGCCACCGCGCAGCGCGAGCGAGCGCTCGTCACCGGGTGCATCGCCGCGCTCGTCGGGTTTCTCGTCGGCGGCCTCACCGAGTACAACTTCGGTGACTCCGAGGTCGTGATGATCGCCTACGTCGTGATGGCGGTGCCCTTCGTCGTGGGGCGCGACGGCTCACCCGATGGGTAAGGACGGCTGATGCGGACGATCGTGCCGGGCGACGACAGCGTACAATGCGGCCCGTGCGTCTTCACGTGAAGCTCCGCCACGCCGTGCTGGCCGCCGCCGTCCTTCTGGTCGGCGCGGTAGCCGCAGCTCAGCCGGTGGCTCCGGTCGAATCCGACACCGACCGCGCCGTACGGGATGTGATCGAGACGACCCGTGACTACCGTCAGGCCCTGGAGCGTGTCCTCGGCTTCCACGTGAAGGACGTGGAGCGTGCGTCGACGCTGGTCGACCAGCGGCGTGAGCTGTATGCGCGAGGCATCGCGTCCCTGCGAGAGCTCGAGACGGTCGAGCGCGCCCTCGACGACGCTCGCGCGAAGCTCGCAAAGACGCAGCAAGAGATCGCCCAGGCCGACCACGCGCTGGCCGAAGCGCTCGTGGCGGCGGTCTCGCCTCCGGTGCCGCCGTCACCCGCGTCGCCACCGTTGCCCGAGCCCGGCGTCGCGCCCGGGCTGGCGCCCATCTTCGTCCGCTTCCGTGGAGCGGCCCCGTGGTCGCTAGCCGACACTCCGCGGATCGATCGCTTCTTTCGCGAGCGCTTCGGCCGAGCGCTGCCGGTGAGCGCGTACGGCCAGACCCCCGTGCACGATCGCCTGCACCTCGATCACCATCAGGCCCTCGACGTTGCGGTCCATCCCGACAGCCCCGAAGGCGCCGCGCTGCTCTCGTTCCTGCGCGGCGCCGGCATCTCGTTCATCGCGTTCCGGGGCGCGATGGCTGGCGCGGCGACGGGCGCTCACATCCACGTCGGTGCTCCGTCTCCGCGGACCGCGGCGCTGACGCCGCCGGCCGCGAGGCCCACGCCATGAACGCGCGTCGATCGCTCGCCGTGGCGGCGCTCGTACCCTGGCTGCTCTCGGGCTGTGCCACGGCGGACATCGCCGAGTCGGTGCAGGCCCGTCTGACGAAGGCCGAGGCCGAGATGAGCCTCTGCAAGCAGAACATCGGGCTCGCCTCGGCGCCGACGCCGGCGACGACGGCCCTCTATGACTCGGCGACCGGCCCGGTGGCGCAGGACGCCTCCCAGGTGAAGATCAAGACGCTCTGTGGTCGCGAGCTCCGTGAATTACTCGACGCTCGGCGGGCCATGAACGAGCTCCGCCGGCGAGGGACTGGCACTGGCGGTTAGCGGTCTCTCGGAATGTCGAGGGCCGTCACGGCTTTGCCGGGACGGCCGGAGGGTTGGGGGTTTGGGGGCCATTTCGGGGCCCCCATGTTCCTAGCCCCCCATGTTCTTAATACGCCGGGATGGGCTCCGTGGCCAGGCGGACGCGGACGAAGTAGTCCTTGAAGCGCACGACGTCGCTGTCCGACACCATGTCCGACACGAGGAAGCACGCCAGATCGCCCTGCTTCCACACCCATGACGAGAACCCGGCGTCGTGCACGAGGGCGGGCCGAAACCGATCGGTGATCCTCACGCGCAGGCGATCAGGAATGGGCAGCCCGGGCACCGGCAACACGACGTAGGTCACCTGGTGGCCGTCGGTGTCACGGTAGTGGACGGCGACTCCGCGGCGCTGATCGAGGAAGACGGGCTCGGCAGCGACGAGCGTGAGCTGATCGTCACCGGCGAAGACCTTGGTCAGCGTGATGCCGGTCTCCTGCGTCAACCACGGCAGTGACGCCGGCAGGATGTCGGGGCGCCGCGCGCCCCACATGACCGCGCGCGTGTGCTCGGCCATCACGATCCGGGCCAGTCGCTCCGCCGGCTCCCCGGGCGTGAGCCGTGGCAGCAGCGGCATGAAGACGAGCACCAGGACGAGCGCCGTCGCCGCCGCGGCCAGAGCGGGCGCCAGCCAGAACGGCGTCCGGGCCGGCCGCTCGGTCGTGCCGACGATGGCGACGCGCAGCTGCGCCGGGGCGGGGTGGCGCGGCAGATCGCTGGCCAGGCGGCGGCCCAGCGCCTCGTCCGACAGTTCCGAATAGCGGTCGCTCATGTCTTTTCGTAATCGCGCAGGATCACCCGCAGGCGTTCCTTGGCGCGAAAGATCCTCGATTTCACGGTGCCGACCGGGCAGGCCATGATCTGGGCCACCTCCTCGAGCGGCAGCCCTTCGACTTCCGCGAGCAAGAGCACCGTTCGGAACTCGTCCGGGAGGCGCCGCATCGCGCGCTCGAGGTCCGTGTGAGCCTCCAGCACGCTCGGGTCCTCCGCCGGGGCTTCGTGGAACATCGGGGCGTCCCAGTCGGGCACGCCGTCCTCCGCCAGGGGAAGCTCACGCTCCCTCAGGCGGTAGAACGTCAAAAAAGTGTTCCTCAAAATTTGAAACAGCCAGGCCCGGAGGTGAGTTCCCGGCTGGAAGCGATGGGAGAACCTGAATGCACGCAGGTAGGTTTCTTGCACCAGATCCTCGGCCTCGGCCGGGTTCCGGGTCAAATAGACCGCAAAGTTGTAGAGCGCATCGAGGTGCGAGAGCGCCAGGCGCTGGAAATCGCTGTCGGCCATCGCCTCAGTCCTCGAACCATCGGGGCGGATAATCGCTGCGACGGACCGCGTGGTCGTCCGCGACCTCGTCCAACAGCTCGCTCACGCGCTTGTAGAGCACGGGATGCTCGAGCTCGGGCGCGACCTCGGCCAACGGCCGGAGCACGAATGCCCGTTCGTGCAGCAACAGATGGGGCACCTGCAGGCGATCGGGCACGCTGACCACCCGGTCCCCGTAGAAGAGAATGTCGATGTCGAGCGTCCGCGGCACGAAGCGTCCTGTCTCCGGCGTGCCGGCCGGGCGCTCGCGTCCCAGCATCACCTCGATATCTTGAAGCTGGCCGAGCAGATCGACCGGCGCGAGCGACGTCTCGATGACGACGGCGCAGTTGAGATACCAGTGGCGCTCGTGGAGCGCCTGCCCGGGCTCGCACTCCCACGGCTCCGTCTCGTAGAGCGCGGATGCCTCCACGAAGCTGATCTGGGACGCCGCGCGCAGGCGCGCCACCGCGGCGCGCAGCAGCCCGAGCCGATCGCCGAGATTCGAGCCGATGCTCAGGTAGACGCGCGCCATCAGCGTCGCCGCGTCAGCTCCACGCTGGGCGTGCCGACGAGGCCTTCGAGCGGTGGGGTGAGCTTTCTGACCTTCACGCGCACCTGGGAGATGGGGAACTCGCGCAGGAGCGCTTCGGCGATGAGACCGGCCAGGCGCTCGAGCAGGTTCACGCGGTTGTGCGTGCCGATCTCGACGATGCGGTGGACGACGCGCCCGTAGTCGACGGTCGCCGACAACTCGTCCGACACCGCCGCCGAGGCCAGGTCGAGCGTCATCTCCGTGTCCACCGAAAACCACGCGCCCACCGCCTGCTCGGCCTTGGTCAGGCCGTGCTGGCCGTAGAAGCGCACGTCGTCGAGGAGCAGCTTGTCCGTCAGAGACCCAACACGTCTTGCATGGAATAGAGTCCGGGCGGCCGCGTGGCGATGAAGCGCGCGGCGCGGAGCGCGCCACGCGCGAAGGTGTCGCGGCTGTGCGCGCGGTGCGTGAGCTCGAGCCGCTCGCCCGGAGCGCCGAACGACACGGTGTGCTCGCCGACGACGTCGCCCGAGCGCAGCGAGAAGACCCCGATCTCCTTGCGCGTGCGCTCGCCGGGCAATCCCTGGCGGCCGTACACCGCGGAGGCCGCGAGATCGCGGCCGAGCGCTTCGGCCACCACCTCGGCCATGCGGACCGCGGTGCCGCTCGGCGCGTCTTTCTTGCCTCGGTGGTGGATCTCGGTGATCTCGACGTCGTAATCGTCGCCGAGCGCCTTGGCCATCGTGGCGAGCAGACGGAGCGCGAGCGTCACCCCGACCGACATGTTCGGGGAGAGGAGGATCGCGGCCTTGCTGCTGAGGTCGCGGATCTCGTCGCGCTGACGTGGCGAGAACCCGGTGGTGCCGATGACCGCGCGCACGCCGGCGCCGGCGGCCATTCTCAAGTGTTCGAGCGTGGCGTCCGGCGTCGAGAACTCGACGAGCATCCGTCCCGCCGTGAGTGCTGCCGTCGCGTCGGCCGTCACCGGCACGCCGCGCCGTCCGACGCCAGCGATGTCACCCGCGTCGGCACCGAGGGCGGGATGACCGGAGGCCTCCAGCGCGGCCACCAGTCGGAGGTCGGGCGCCTCACCCAGGCAGGCGATGATGCGGGCGCCCATCCGGCCCGCGGCGCCGGCGACGACGATGTCCACCATGTGATGTCAGGCGCTGGCGCGGCTACTTCACGAGGCCGTACGGCTTCAGGATCGCGCGCAGCCGCTCGCGATTGGCGTCGGTCATGCGGCACATCGGCAGCCGGAACTCCGGCTCCAGCATGCCCGCCATGGCCATCGCTTCCTTGATCGGAATCGGATTCGTCTCGAGGAACGCGGCGCGGGCCAGCGGGTAGAGCTTGTAGTGCAGCTCGCGCGCGCGCTTGAAGTCGCCGTCGAGGGCGGCGTGCACCAGGTCGGCCGTGTCGCGCGGCACGATGTTGGCGATGACGGAGATCACGCCGCGGCCGCCGACGGCCATGAGCGGCAGCGTGATGTTGTCGTCGCCCGACAGCACGATGAAGTCGGGGCCGCACGCGGCGATGACCTGGCTCATCTGGTCGAGCGAGCCGGACGCTTCCTTGACGCCGACGATGTTCCGGCAATCGCGAACCAGGCGCTCGAGCGTGGCCGTCTCGACGTTGACCGCGGTCCGGCTCTGGATGTTGTAGACGAAGACCGGCAGCGAGGTGGACTCGGCCACCGCGCGGAAGTGGCGATAGAGGCCTTCCTGCGTCGGCTTGTTGTAGTAGGGATTCACGACCAGCGCGGCCTGGGCCCCGGCCCGCTCGGCCTGCGCGGTGAGATCGATGGTGTGCGCGGTCGAGTTGGAGCCCGTGCCGACCATGACGAAGATCCGGCCCGCCGCGGTGGCGACGATGGTCTCGACGACCCGCTCGTGCTCCTCGGGCGTCAGCCCGGGGTCCTCGCCGGTCGTGCCGCAGGCCAGGATCCCGTCGGTGCCCTGCTTGATGTGGAACTCGACCAGCTCGCGCAGCTTCGGCTCGTCGACCTTGCCATTCCGGAACGGGGTGACCAGCGCGACGATCGAACCTTGCATGCCCTGGCTCATACCATCGTCTCCCCCGCCACCAGGTCTTCGTACGTCTCCCGGCGGCGCACAATCGTGTAACCCGCCCCGTCCACCAGCACCTCGGCGGCCCGCGGCCGCGCGTTGTAGTTCGACGCCATCGCGAAGCCGTAGGCCCCGGCGCTCATCACCGCGACGAGGTCGCCCTCGCCGAGGTTCGGCAGCGCGCGGTCCTTGGCCAGGAAATCGCCCGACTCGCAGATCGGTCCCACCACGTCGGCCGTTTCCACGGGCGCCGTCGTTTGCGCTTCGTCCACCGGACGGATCTCGTGGTAGGCGTCGTAGAACGACGGCCGGATCAGGTCGTTCATGGCCGCGTCCACGACGACGAAGCGCTTGGCCTCGGTCGTCTTGCGATAAAGCACTCGGGTCAACAGGACGCCGGCGTTGCCGACGATCGATCGCCCTGGCTCGATGACCACGGTGACGTCGAGCTCACGCGCGAGCGGCACCAGCACGGCGGCGTAGTCCTCGTGGCGGGGCGGCTTCTCGTCGCGGTAGCGGATACCGAGGCCACCGCCCAGATCGAGATAGCGCACCGTGATGCCGCGCTGGCGCAACGTCTTGGCCAGCGCGGCGAGGCGGGCCCCCGCGTCGGCGAACGGCGTCGTCTTGGTGAGCTGCGATCCGACGTGCATCTGGACGCCGAGCACCTCCACGCCCTTGAGCCGCGCCGCCTCGTCGTAGACGGCGAGGGCCTCGGCGATGGGGATGCCGAACTTCGACGTCTTGAGTCCCGTCGAGATGTACGGATGGGTCTGCGGATCGACGTCGGGGTTGACGCGAAGGCCCACCGGCGCCCGCACGCCCATCTCGCGCGCGACCTCGTCGAGCGCGCGCAGCTCGCTGACCGACTCGACGTTGAGCATGAGGATGTCGGCCTTGAGCGCGTCGCGCATCTCGTCCCGCGTCTTGCCGAGGCCGGAGAAGATGATCTTCTTCGGCGGCACGCCGGCCCGCAGCGCGCGGAACAACTCGCCACCGCTGACGATGTCGGCGCCGGCACCGGCCCGGGCGAGCGTGGCCAGCACGCCGAGGTTGGCGTTGGCCTTCACGGCGTAGCAGATGACGTGGGGCACGGCCGCGAACGCGCGGTCGTAGGCGCCGTAGCTCTCGAGGAGCGCGGCGCGCGAATAGATGTAGGCCGGCGTCCCGACCGCGTCGGCCACCGCGCGGAGCGGGACGGACTCGCAATGGAGCTCGGCGTTCTTATAGGTGAAGTGGTCCATCACCGCGTCAGTTCAGGCGTTTTCGATCGTCGTGACCGTAGCATTCGCTCTCGCCCAAGTCAAGGCACGCTATCCTGACTGTGCATGGTGGACGAGTCGTTTCGCAACTATCGGGCCGAGGCTCGCGCGAGCGTGCGCGAGCTCTATCGGCTCAATCACCGGTTCCAGACCGTCGAGTTCGTGCGCGCCAAGCATTCCGAGTTCCTCCCGAAGGCACGGCGCGTCATGGGCATCTGGGAGGCGATGGAGTTTCTCGACACGCTGGTCGACGACAGCGACCCCGACACCGAGTTGCCCCAGATCGAGCACCTTCTGCAGACGGCCGAAGCGATCCGCCGCGACGGGCATCCCCGCTGGTTCGTGCTCACCGGCCTGATCCACGATCTCGGCAAGGTGCTCTGCCTCTTCGGCGAGCCGCAGTGGGCGGTGGTGGGCGACACGTTTCCCGTCGGATGCGCGCACTCGGACACGATCGTGTTCCCCGAGCTCTTCGCCGACAATCCGGATTCGCGCGTCCCGGAGTATCAGACATCGTGCGGGATCTACCAGCCGGGATGTGGACTGGCCAACGTCCTGATGTCGTGGGGCCACGACGAATACCTCTATCACGTCGTGGGCGGCCACCTACCCGAGGAAGCCGGCTACGTCATCCGCTATCACTCGTTCTATCCCGCGCATCGCGAGGGCGCGTACGCACACCTGATGAACGACCACGACCGCGCGATGTTGCGGTGGGTGCGGATGTTCAGCGCGTACGATCTCTACACCAAGAGAAGCGAGCGCCCGAACGTGACGGCGCTACGTCCCTTCTACGACGAGCTGATCGCGGAGTATTTCCCGCCGACCCTGCGCTGGTGAATCACGCGGACGGTTGGTGAGTCCCGTGAGCCCCCGGCGAATCCCGTGAGCCGGCTCACGGCACGGTGACGGTGACGTCCCCGCTGCGCGCGCTCTCGATGGCTCGCGCCGTCGCATCCTGCGTCGTGACCGCGTAGCGATAGGTGCCCGGCGGCACGTCGCGATCGACGAAGCTGGTCGTCGGCGCCGTCGTGCTGCCCACGCGCTCGAACTCGCGGCCGGCCGCGGCGCGATACACCACATAGCCGGCGACCTCAGCGTCGGTAGGCCCGGACCACCGGAGCTGCACGCTCGATCCCGCTGTGCTGGCGACGAGATCGCGCGGCGGTGCCGGGGGCGTGCGGTCGACCGGACTCGCCGCGACGACCGGCGTGACCCCGCCCCGCGCGATGGTACCGGCCGCGCGGCGCACAGCTCGGACCGTGTAGTAATACGTGCGGCCGTTCTCGACACCGCCGTCGACGAACTCGGTGGCGGCGATCGGCGAGGGCGTGATGACCTGCGGCGGCGCCCCGGGAGCCGGCGCGCGCAGGACTTCATAGAGGACGTCGGGACCGCCACGCGCCGGCGGCTGCCAGGTCAGCCGGACCTGACGCGGACCGGGCGCGGCCGTCAATCCCTGTGGCGCGTCCGGCGCCGCGCCAAACGTGACTGACACGCGTGACGACGGCGGGCTCACGCGGCCTTCGCCGTCCTCGACAATGACCACATACGTGTAGCGCCGGCCCTCGATCAGTCCCTGGCGGTCCGTGACCTGCACCAGCGCGCCCGTCAGGAGCGGCTTGGTCACCGCACCGGGAGGGCCTGGCATGGCGGTGAGCGTCAACAGCTCGGTGTAACCCGCGATGCGCCCGCGCACGAGGAGCGCCGGCCGCGGATCGCCGACCCCCTCGTCCTCGGTACGATAGACGCGCGCCGCCACGATGTCCCTGAGCCTCGTGTTGTCGGCTCGGCGCGTGGGGGTCGTCCAGGCGAGCTCGACGGCACCGTCGTGGACCTCACCGCGAAGATCGGTGACGGGCACGGGCACGCGCAGGGCCGGGTTGACCGGCGCCGCTTTCTTGCCGCAAGCGCCCAGCGCGAGGACGGCCAGCAGCGCTGGCCAGAGCCGCGTCATGCCGGGCGCGCGACGAGGCCCCGTGCGGTCTCCAGCGCGCGCCGCACCGCCTCGGGGGCGGTCCCACCCGTCACGGCGCGAGCGCGTAGCGACGCGTCCACGCTGAGGACGCCGGTCACGTCGGCCTCGAAGAGCTCCGAGAACCGGCGCAGCTCGCCGAGCGTGAGCGCATCGAGCGCCTTGCCCTGATCGAGGCCGTAGCGCACGACGCGACCCACCACCTCGTGGGCCTGGCGGAACGGCAGGCCGCGCCGAACGAGATAGTCGGCGAGGTCGGTCGCCGTGGCGAAGCTCTCGCCGGCCGCCGACCGCATGCGGTCCGTCTGGAAGCTCAACGAGTTGAGGAGCCCGGGCAGCACGCCGAGGATCGCCTCCAGCGTGTCCGCGGAGTCGAAGAACGGCTCCTTGTCTTCCTGCATGTCCGAGTTGTAGCCGAGCGGCAGGCCCTTCATCGTCGTCAGCACCGCGACGAGGTTGCCGTAGAGCCGGCCGCTCTTCCCGCGGATCAGCTCGGCCACGTCAGGATTCTTCTTCTGGGGCATGATCGACGAGCCGGTGGCGAAGGCGTCGGAGAACTCGACGAAGCCGAACTCGGCGGTGGCCCACAGCGTGAGGTCGGCGGCGAGCCGGGAGAGGTGCATTCCGGTGATCGCGCCGGCGCCGAGGAACTCGATGACGTAGTCGCGATCGCTGACGGCGTCGAGGCTGTTCGGGCTCACCGCGGCGAAGCCGAGGTCACGGGCCAGGGCCTCGCGATCGACGGCGAAGCCGGTGCCGGCCAGCGCGCCGCTCCCGAGTGGCAGGACGTCGGCGCGCCGGGCGCAGGCCGCGAACCGCTCGCGATCGCGCTGCAGCATGAACACGTAGGCGAGCAGGTGATGGGCGACGACGACGGGCTGGGCGCGCTGCAGGTGCGTATACCCCGGCATCGGCGCCTCGACCGTCTCGGTCGCCCGCGCGACCAGGGCGGCCTGAGTGCGCTGAAGCCCCTCGCCGACGCGCGCGACGAGGTCTCGCAGGTACAGTCGCTCGTCGAGCGCGATCTGATCGTTGCGCGAGCGGCCGGTGTGGAGCTTGGCGGCGGCCTGACCGGCCAGCTCGATCAGACGCCGCTCCACGTTCATGTGGATGTCCTCGAGCTCGGTCCGGAACGGAAACGTCCCGGCTTCGAGCTCGGCCCGCACCGCGTCGAGGCCCTTCACGATCGCGTCACGCTCGTCGGCGGCGAGCAGGCCGGCCCGGCAGAGGGCGCGGGCCCACGCCGCGCTTCCCGCGATGTCGTGCAGGGCGAGCCGACGGTCGAAGGCGAGGGACGCCGTGAAGCGTTCGGCTGTCGGGTCGGTGCGCTCGGTGAACCGGCCCGCCCAGGGCTTGCCGGCCTCGCGGCTCAAGACAGCAGGCCGGCGATGTCCGCCATGACGCGTGTGGTCACGTTCTGCCGCGCCTCCCGCACGGTGTCGCCGACTCCATTCGTGAAGCAACGCGGCGGGCCGAAGCGCACGCGGAACGGGTGACGCCGCGGGATGTAGAAACGGCGCCGGACCAGCGCCTCGTACGTCCCGACGATCCCGGCCGGCACGACCGGCACGCCCGACCGCAACGCCAGGAGCGCGACGCCGGGCAACCCGGGCTCGAGCCGGCCACGCGTGCTGAACGGTCCCTCGGGGAAGATCCCGACGACGCGCCCGAGGGCCAGCGCTTCGAGCGCTCGCCGCAGCGCGCCCACGTCCGGTCGCGCCAGGTTGATCGGGATGGAGCCCAGGTGGCGGTGGAACAAGGGATGGAACGGGGTCGCCCGCCAGACGCGGGGCATGACGAGAAACGAGATCGGCGCGGGGACGGCGACGCTCAGGACGACGCCGTCGAGGTAGTTGTGGTGGTTCGCCGCGATGATGCAGGGGCCGTGCGAGGGGACGTGCTCGATACCCTCGATGGTCAGGCCGAACCAGCGGTGCAGCACCCGGGCGATCGGCGGGCGCAGCGCGCGGTGGAGCAGGGGGGCGTCGAGACGGTCGGCGACGTCAACCCGGCCGGCCGCGAGGACGGTGCCCATAGTGCCGCGAGTTATAGCATGGTCACCGGGTGCGGGCGAGGCGGTAGCGTGTGACGGCGGTGTTGTGCTCCTCGATGGTGGTCGAGAACTGGTGGTGCTGGTCGTCCTTCTTCACGAAGAAGAGGTACTTGACCGGGGCCGGATCGAGGACAGCGTTGATCGAGCCGAGGCCGGGATTGGCGATCGGCCCGGGAGGGAGCCCCGGCCGCTGGTAGGTGTTGTAGGGGTGATCGACCGCCAGGTCGGCCCGGGTCAGCGTCCGCCGATCCTTACCGACCGCGTACTGCACGGTCGGGTCGGCCTGGAGCGGCATCCCCCGCCGGAGGCGGTTGTCGAAGACGGCCGCGATGAGGCGGCGCTCCTCCGGCGCCACCGCCTCACGCTCCACGATCGACGCCAGCGTGAGCAGCGCGTGGACGGTCAGGCCCCGCTCGGTCGCGCGGGCTCGCATCTCCGGCGTGAGCTTTTGCTCCATGCGCTGCACCATCCGCCCGACGATCTGCTCGGCGGTCATGCCGCGGACGAACTGATAGGTATCGGGGAACAGATAGCCTTCCACGCTCGACCCTTCGATGGCGTGCACGCGGAGGAAGACCGGATCACTGGCCGCGCGCGCGAAATCGGCGTAGGGAAGAATGCGCTCACGATCGAGCGCTCGGCCGAGCTCGGCGACGGTGTCGCCCTCGCGGAGCAGCACGACGTGCCGGCGAACGTGGCCACTCTCGAGTAATTTCAGGACTTCGGACGTCGTCGCGCCGGGGGGCACCTCGTACTCGCCGGCTCGCAGGGAGCGGTACGTCCCGTGGGCCAGGCTCAGCGCGACGAAGGCCTCGGGGCTGCGGATGGCTCCGTCGTACCACAGGCGGGCGGCGATCTCCGGCAGCCCCAGGTGCGCCGGAATTTCGACGATGCGCGGGGCGTCGTTGGGCGCTTGAGCTGGCGTCACGACCCGCCAGGTCTCGACCGCGCCCAGCCCCAAAACTACCAGGATGGCGAAGGTGCGGAACCGCACGTTCCTTCGAGTCTACACCACCCCTCCGGGCGGCCCCGCGAGGTCTGTTCTATTGTCCGGTCTGTTATACTGGCGCGTCGAGGGGCGCCTTGCCCGGAATTTGCTCAGGGGGTCGCAATGTTGGAGCTGGAGCTTCCTACCCACCACGACTGGAAAACGGCCGAGAACACCTACGGCAAGCTCGTCATCGAATCGTTCGAGCCGGGCCTGGCCCTGACCGTCGGTAACGCCTATCGACGGGTGCTCCTGTCCGCAATCCATGGCGCCGCGCCCACCTGGGTGAAGATCGAGAACGTCCTCCACGAGTTCTCGCACCTGCCCGGTGTGATGGAGGACACGCTCGACATCCTGATGAACCTCCGCAAGGTCGTCTTCCGTCTTCATCTGAACCGTCCGAAGATCCTCCGTCTCAAGGGTCAGGGCGTCGGCGTGGCGAAGGCCGGCGACTTCGAGCCCGACGCCGACGTCGAGATCCTCAGCCCCGACGTCCCCCTGGCCACCCTCGACAAGGACGGCATGCTGGAGATGGAGGTGTGCATCGAGCGCGGCCGCGGTTACGTGCCGGCGGAGCGGCGCGAGCCGGAGGCGCTGCCGATCAACGCGATCCTCCTCGACGCCGATTTCTCGCCGGTCAAGCGGGTGAACTTCCACGTGGAGACCATGGGCGAGCGCGAGCGGCTCGTCCTCGAGCTGTGGACGGACGGGAGCGTGACGCCCAGCCTCGCGGTGAGCGAAGCCTCGCGCATTCTGGACGATCACTTCGAGCTGCTGCGCGCCTTCCCCGAGACCGGGCCCGAGACCGAGGAAGTCCAGCGCGACGAGACCGGGCCGCGCGCCGAGCTCAACGACAACCTCTTCCGCAACGTAGACGAGCTCGAGCTCTCCGTGCGGGCATCCAACTGCTTGAAGACGGCGAACATCCGGACGATCGCCGACCTCGTGCAGAAGAGCGAGGGCGAGCTGCTCAAGACCAAGAACTTCGGCAAGAAGTCGCTGAACGAGATCAAGACGATCCTCGGGGAGATGGGCCTGCACCTCGGCATGCGTCTCGATCCCGAAGAATTGGAGCGCCTGCGCTCGCAGTTCGAGCGCTCGTACGAGGCGTAGCCACCGGCAAGCACCGCCCGGTTCGCGTGCCTCGCCTGGCGGACCCGGTTGCCCTCGCTCCATCTCACGTAATAGCCTCCTGTCACCTGCGTGATCCGACGGGAGGCCGACCGATGAGACACAGCACGTTGACCGTGGCGGTGGTCCTGGTGCTCGCGACGTTCCTGGCCAGCGCAACGGCCCAACCGAAAGACGTCCTGCGGCTCTCGTCACCGGTGTCGAAGGACCACGCCTTCGGACGTGGCGCCGAGAAGTTCCGGCAGCTCGTCGCCGACTCGACCAAGGGCCAGGTCGACGTCCAGGTCCACCACGCCAACGCGCTCAGCCCCATCCGCGAAGGCCTCGAGATGGTGCGGCTCGGCACCCTCGACTTCCAGGTGTGCGGCGTGGCCCACGTGAGCCGGTTCGTGCCTGAGATGAACACGCTCATCCTGCCGTACCTGTGGAAGGACACCGACACGATGTTCGCGGCGCTCGACGGCCGCATGGGCCAGATCCTCGAGCCCCTCCTGCTCGACAAGGGCTTCAAGGTCGCCGGCTGGTGGGACAACGGGTTTCGCCATGTGTCGAACAGCAAGCGGCCGGTGCGGACCGCGGAGGATCTGCGCGGCTTGAAGCTGAGGACGCTCCCCACCAAGGTCCACGTGACATTCTTCCGGGCGCTCGGCGTGTCGCCGACGCCGATGGACTGGGCGGAGGTCTACCCTGCGCTGCAGCAGGGCGTCGTGGACGGGCAGGAGAATCCTCCGGGCGTCGTGTACTTCGAGAAGCTCGCCGAGGTTCAGAAGTATTACTCGCTCACGGGCCACGTGAACGAGCCCGTCACGCTCCTCGTCAGCCGTACGGTCTTCACGAAGCTCCCTGGCGACGTCCAGGCATCGATCCTGACGGCCGCCAGGCAGGCCTCGTTGTGGCAGCGTGCCGAGAGCCAGAGGGACAACGACGAGCTGCTCAAGAAGATCGCCGCCGCCGGTATGCAGGTGAACACGGTGCCCGACGCCACGCTGGCCGATTTGCGCAAGGTGGCCCAGAAGATCTACAGCGAGGCCGTCCCGGACCTGGGGCCCAGGGGCAAGGAGCTGGTCGAGATCGGCATCGCACTGAACAAGTAGCTCGTGCTCGCTCCGCTCGTCCGCGCCGTCGAGGCGCTCGTGCTCGTGGGCATGGCCACGGTGGCGGTGGTCGTCGTCACCGAGGTCATCCTGCGCTACGGCGCCGGGACCTCGCTCATCATCACCGAGGAGCTGTCGCGCTACGGGATGATCTGGGTGGCGCTGCTCGCCTCCGTGCTCGTGCTGCGCGAAGAGGGCCACATCGCCACGGGCGCCGGCGGCTGGCTGGGGCCGCGCGGACAGCGGGCCCTCCGGGTCGTCGCCGAATTGCTCTCGCTCCTGTTCCTGATCGTCTTCGCCGTGGCCGGGCTCCAGGTCCTTCCCGCCCAGCGCGACCAGGACACGCTGACGCTGGGCGTGACGATCTTCTGGTTCTACCTCGCCCTGCCCGTGAGCGCGCTGCTGATGGCGGTCGTGATCATCGCCAGGCTGCTCGGCCTCGACCGGGCCGGTTCGGATCGCGCGGGCGGGGAGCTGTGATCCCGTGCTGATCACGCTGCTCATCGTCGTGTTCGCGCTGACGATGACACTCGGCGTGCCGATCGCCTTCTGCCTCGGCCTGGCTGGCCTCAGCTTCATCGTCCTGTCGGGAACGGTGCCGATCGCGGTGCTGCCGACGCTCATGTTCGGCGGGATGGATTCGTTCCCGCTCCTGGCCATCCCGTTCTTCATCATCGCCGGCGACCTCATGCAGCGCTGCGGCGTCCTGCCGAAGCTCATCGAGTTCGCCAACAGTCTGGTCGGGCACCTGCGCGGCGGCCTGGCCTACGTCGTCGTGCTGACCAGCATGCTCTTCGCCGGGGTCACCGGCGTCGCGCTGGCCGAGTGCGCGGCCATCGGCTCGATGCTCGCGCCCGCCATGGTGCGCCAGGGGTATCCGGGCGGCTTCGTCTCCTCGGTCATCGCCGGGTCGGCGGTGATGGGACCGATCATTCCCCCGAGCGTGGCGATGCTCATCTATGCGTACGTCTATGGAGGCGGCATCTCGGTCGGCAAGCTGTTCTTGATGGGGGTCGTCCCCGGCGTGCTGGTGGCCGTCGCCCTGATGGCCCTCGTCTGGGTGACCGAGCGGCAGCGACACTTTCCGAAGAGCGACACGAAATTCTCGCTCGGCGGGGTCGTGCGCTCGCTGCGGGGCGCCCTGCTCGGGCTCG
>Ga0209801_1001146_pt1 | contig 16662 bp, 20 predicted proteins | sample GraSoiAngelo_127_FD_185884 | JGI IMG/M metagenome (GOLD analysis project Ga0209801, IMG submission 185884) | Grasslands soil microbial communities from the Angelo Coastal Reserve, California, USA - 14_0927_09_40cm (SPAdes) (version 2) | ecosystem: Environmental > Terrestrial > Soil > Grasslands ... | reverse complement strand
GGTCGATCAAAAGGGCAGATTGAAAATCACCCGACCCTCCTTCCCGCGCGCAAGGGGTTTAGTGCCGAATTCTACATCACCAGCCAAGGTGCCTCCTCAGTCCGCATCTTACCCGAGGCAGGTCTGGAACCAAGTCGAGGAACGAATGGAGCACTGTGCCCACACAATGGCAACAACCAGAAACTTCTTGTCCGCGCGAAGTATTTCGGCCAGACTGTCGCGATGAACAACCAGGACAGCGTGCAAATTCCCATCGTTTTGAGGAGGAGTGCGCACATGAAGGGTGGGGTGGATATACTCGATTACCTGAATTATCTGGAAGTTTGGAACCATGGCCAATTCCTGAAAAATCTGAAAAGCAGTCCAATTACGGCGCAGGACAAAAAGATGCTGAGCAAACTGTCCAGCGCCCCACGATTTCCTCGGACAATACGCCGGAACAAAGAGGAAGGACATGTCCACGGAACAGAAATGCGATTCAGGATACACGGCCGAGTGCGTCCGGATGCACGCGGTCAAGCGGGCCAAGCCCTTACACGGGCACGGCACCTTGTGCACAAGACGGAACGCCGCGCCAGGGGCCGAAAACACCAATCCAAATTCTTCAGCTCGCAGTGCGGACAGAAAAGTCTCTCAGAGTGTGTTTGCCCACTGACAGGGATGGTTGGTCAGGGAAGGAAACACCCGTGAGCGATGTAACTCTGAAATATCCGTTGTGGCAGAACCACTACCTACAGGCAATGGCTGAAACTCGTCCTGAACTGCTGAAGAGTAAGATTAGCGCCGCAGAGCAGGTCGTCAGCCTGCGACTCAGGCAACTGGCAAGCACCACAGACGACTATGAGGAGCAGATATCGCTGGCGGCTGCGCTGAAATCTTTGAAAGTCCTCAAGGAGCGGTAGACTGACCCATCGAACGATTCACTGAGTCGCTGCGCAAGCGCGGCTTTGCATTCAGAGAGCGTCCGAAGAAAGGCGTCGACGAAAGGCATGCGCTTTTTGAATTTCTCGCGGACCTTCAGCTCTAGCTTTCATCCAGAACGCGTGGAGAATACAAGTACGGAATCAATAATTTTCAAGTGTGCTTCGGTCGTTGTGCCTCAATCTAGGGACAGGTCGGCAGAGACAGAAGTTTATCCGGTTGCTCTCTATCAGCGTCGGTTTTAAGGTAATTGCCGTATGCACTGGTTGCGACGATCACGTCAAGCCGATGCCCCCAGGTTTCTCGATGTAGACCACGGCGAGGGACAAGTCGCCAAGCTTAGCTTCCGGTCGTTCTGCAGTTCTCTTAGTTCCGTCTCCGTAATCCCTGTATCTGTGAAGACGAAAACAAAACCTCCATTACGTCTTCGGACCAATGAGAACAAGCCGGGAATTCCGTGCGACACGGAGCGAATCGGCAAGCTCCTTTTCGCTGCCGCAGGTTAGGAGCTTAGAGTAGGAGGACTTCGATTCTTTCACCGTCATGGGGATAAACTGCAATGCCTATGCTGACGGAAAGCAGGGGTCCCTTCCCATCATTGGCAATGTTGTCGCAGATGCGCTGCGCCACTTGGTTGGCCGCCTCTGCGCCTGTTTCCGGCAAGACAACTGCAACTCGTCGCCTCCGTAGCGCGCCGCCGTATCGATGTCCCGGCAGAAACTCAAAACATCGGCCACCCGGCAGATCGCATGGCTTCCCGTCAGATGCCCGTAGCGGTCATTGATTGCTTTAATCCATCCAGATCAAATAACAACAGGGCAAACTCCCGCCCGGTGCGCTCGGAACGCTTGATTTCCATATCCAGCACTTCCGCGAGATGGCGGCAGTTGGCCAGTCCTGTCAGTGGGTCGCGAGCCGCCTGTTGACGCAGATGGTCCTCCAACTGGCGCTGTTTGGTGACATCCTCAGTGATGACCTCATAGGCGTCCAGCTGGCCCTGCGCACCCAGGATTTCTTGTCCGAGGAACCGGACTTTCAGCGTTGTGTGGTCCTTCCGCTTCCATTCTATTTCGATGGGGTCGACTGATCCTTGCTGGTCTGGTTGCCCTAACAATTGGGCGCGTTTGCCAGGATCTTGAATCAGGCCACTCGCAAGGTTTACAGCCATGAGCTCCTCTCTTGATGCGTAGCCGAGCATTTTCACCATGGCCTCGCTCACTTCGAGAAATTTGCCGTGGCGGTCGCAGCGGCAAATTCCGTAGCTCAAATTACCTGCCAAGGCGCGGTAACGTGCTTCCGAATGCCCCAAGCCGTTTTTGGCTCGGTCGCGTTCCTCGCGCAGTGTTTTCTCTTGCAGCGACCGATGAACGGCTACGGGAAGGTGGCCAATGTGCTCCATTTCAATACAATCGTAGGCGCCTCTTGTAATGAACTCTGCCACCGTCTCCCGTTGCAGGATGTGACCGACGAAGATAAGCGGGATCTGCCTCTTCAATAGGTGCAGGAGTTCCAATGCCTGCGTTTCCCGCCAATCGGGGCCGGGGTACTCGGCAACAACAAGATCATAGGGGTGCGAGCCCAGCCGCTCGCTAAACTCTTCGGGAGTTCCGACGATCTCCGCGGTGACCGTGAAATGCACCTTGTTGAGCTCTTGTAGGCAGCGCTCTACTTCCGCTCCTTGACTATGAACAAAGAGGAGGTACAAAGGCAGATGTCTGCTTTCCGATCCGCTCAGGGCATCTCGCTTGAGGCGGGCTTGTGGCGTCGAAGCCATCGGAAGGTAGGAATAATTCACGGGAGCCAGCCCTTCCCCTTGCAATACTGGCCCCCGGGAATCTATGGATTCTAAGCACGTCAAAGATAAGTTGGTAGGGTATTGGGGTCTGTCCACTATTATACAAAAGCGATTTTTTTGTTAACTCTTGCGACACATTGAAAGCAAAGGGGGATGGAGTTTTGGCGAACGACAAGTTTCGGTCTAGTTGGCGGGTTCCGGCTGGCGATGGTCAGCCGATTCTGGCGCTCGTCTAAACCTGTCTCTGGCGAAATAACAATTCGCCAGAGACAGGTCTGGGAGAAAAAATACGATGAGATACGCAGGCGACCGCTGACCATCTCAGCAGAAGTAAAAAAGTTCTTCCGTTTGTCCTCTCGTGGTTGCGTCGCGTAGGTTTGGTCTGGTCACCCCTTGACTCTTCTTGCGAATAAGAAGGTATCTGTTATAATGATACCTAATATGGACACTTACGAGCTTCTCGTCTCGTTTGATCGGTATTTGGCTAAGCGACATCTTCACTTCGAGGCTGTGACCATCGGTGGGGCGGCGCTTAACTTACTGGGCGTTGTGTCTCGTTTGACCAAGGACTGCGACATTCTATATCCCGAAATTCCCAGGGACATCGCAGAAGTCTCGCGGGCTCTTGCGACCGAGGTTCGTGCCAGAGGCGATACACTCCTGAACGATTGGTTGAACAACGGACCGGCTTCACTTGCAAACCAGCTTCTGCCGCAATGGCAAGAACGCCTGCAAGCTTTGTTTTCGGGTAATGTCATTCGTCTCCGCAGCCTTGGTCGCGTGGATCTCCTCTGCGCCAAACTGTTCGCCTTATGCGATCGGGGTATTTAGGAGACTGTATCGCGCTCGCACCGACAACCGATGAACTCGCAAAGGTGCTTTCATGGCTGGAGCTACAGGACGCCAATCCAGACTGGCCAGCCCAAGTTCGGGCAACGCTTGTAGATCTTCGAAGGAGGCTAGGTCATGGCATTTAGCAGGACTCTCGCCCCCACTCAAACCCCTCAAGCCGATCTGCTCACCTCGTGCATGGCGGGTATCGGCATGAACTTTACAGCGGCTCCGTCGGCCGAGCCGAATATTGAGGATACGATTCTGTTCGCCAGCATTGAAGGCGTGGAACATTACGACCTGCGGGTGCTAGCAGTGTTGGTTACATGGTTTGGCATGCACGCACCCTGGGTTAATGCTGATCGGCTCACTAAAGTGGTCGAAACGCAAAGCTCGCCGCGGCTTCGTGCGTTCTGGTCCGCGCTGGCGAGCTGGTACAGGAAAGACCGGCGCTTCGCCCGCCTCGCTAGGTTGTATGTCGGACAACGCCAGGACTTGATCGAGACGGGCACAGATTTTCAGGTTAGGCGTCGCGGCGAAGACCCGCGTTTTAGGGGAAGCGCAATCCGTGTCGCCGCGAACGTTCTTCGCGATCGAACCAGCGATGTTTTGCAACCGGCAGACCTGGCGCAGCGTCACAACGCCTATCGGCATCGAGTGATGATGGGACCAAGCTACCGTGCGGATATGTGGGCTGCACTTGAAAGAGAGCCGACACTCTCGGCAGCGGAGCTGGCCCGGAGAACTTATGGGTCCTTCGCTACTGCTTGGCACGTAAAGCGTGAGTTCAGATTGCTGTCGCCTAGCGTATCGCGGGCCTCGGGCCGCCACCAAACGCCGCGACCCAAGCCGGCGAGATCTGCCTAGAAACTCGTTAGAGTCTTACCCGAGGGATCAAACCAGCCCGTGGATTTCTACGGATCGCAACACCACCACCAGTGGTCGAAGTCACCCATACCAGGGCCACAGGGGTTGGATCAGGGATATTCGGCGCATTCGATGTGCGCTACCTTTATCTATGCCAGCTACCAAACCCATTCGCTCAATCACCCTACGGGAATCGCGATCACCCCGCCAGGCCAAAAACGTGCCAAATAACGCTGGATTGTAGAGATTGGGGTTAGCTTCGAGCGAAAAACAGATTCCCCAACTTGTTGAAACTGTTGTTAATTCAAAGCACAGAATAGAAAGGATGGAGCGGCGCGACATGCTTGCAAAGCAGGTGCTCAACTTGCTCCGATCGGCATCTGAGCCACGGGCTTTGGGTCGAGTACACGGCATCGTGTTCCCGATTTTTTTTTTGGCCTACAGATGGCCTACGAATCGTCCACTCTGTCGGTTTTGTCGGTTTCTTGGTGTGACTTTTCTGTAAGTTGCGTGCTTTCAACGCGGCTCTTTGTACGACATCTACTAGTCTTGGTTTAGCTGAAAGCCAATTGGCCCGGGGGCGTGGAACCTCCGGGCCTTTTTCTTTTGTAGTTCTTTGTGCCTCCGTAAGCTTGAATTTCCTCCTACGAACGCAAAAGGGCGCAGGACCAAAAAAACTGTAACCATGAGCGCCAAAAACCAGTAATTAGGTATAGAGAGTGGCAGATGGAATTGCTGGAACGGTTCGCGGCGGGCGACCTGGAAGCCTTCGAGGCGCTGTTTCGGCTGCACCAGAAGGAAGTCTACGCCTGGATCGTCCGCATCGTCCGTGACCACGGAATTACAGAGGATCTTACGGTGGAAACGTTCTGGCGCATTTACCGGTCCCGATCGCGGTTCGACACGGCCGGCAACTTTCGCGCTTGGGCGCGAAGGATCGCGACCAATGCCGCCCTCGACCATCTCCGGCATTCGCGCCGCGAAACCGAACTCCCAGAAGACCTGGCCGGCCCAGCGACTGCGGATCCCGCAGTCCGCCGCGAAGCCCGCGAGCGGATCAGAAAAGCCTTCCAAGAGCTTCCGCCAAAATATCGCCTGGTAGCCACGCTGGCCTTGATTGAAGAGGAACCGTACAACAACATTGCTGAAGCCGCGGGCATGTCCGTTGCGCTGGTCAAAGTCCGCGTGTTCCGGGCCGTTCGCATGCTACGCAAGAAGCTCAATTCCTTGGGAGTGGAGGTCAACGCGAAATGAGCAACCCAGTAAATGACCCAGAGATGCGCGCGCTCCTCAGGGAGGCGATCGCGCGCGTAAAGGACACTGAACTCCGCCGCGACCTCTGGCCGCAAATGCTCCGCAAGCTCGTAGAACAACCGACCCCGGTGGTCAGCGTCCCCTGGTTCGATTGGGCGCTCGCCGCGATTTTGAGCGCAGTCCTCGTTTTCTTTCCCGGTTCTATCCCGGCGTTGCTGTATCACCTGTGAAGCTGGAGGCCTTATGAATCAGCACATTTATCTTCGCGCGTACATGGCGGGCATCGTGGTGCCCACGATTTTTCTCCTCGTGGTCGTCACCGTCTTTACCATCGCCCGCTACGTCTACAACATCCCTGTTCCCATGGAGCGCGTCATCGTGTTCCCCATGGCCGTTGTGCCCAACGCCTGGGGCCTTTGGAATGTCCTCTTCGTGGCCCTGCGCTCTCGCCTGCAACTCCCCATTGGCCTGCACGGCGCGCTCTTGCCCATTTTGCTCGCGCCGCTCGGCATCCTGGTCACCAGTCTTCTGAACTTCCCCATTCCCAGCTTCGCCGCGCACGCCTTTCCGATCGCCGCACCGATTGGGCTGCTGGTGTACTACTTCGCCTGGAAATACCTCGTCGGCCTGTGCAATCGAGTTCAAGGGATCGCTTGAAGCTGGGAGCGCCTAACCTGTCCACACGGACAGTGTTTGATCTGCGCAACCAACTACCTTTTCCTGGTTGCTCCGGTTGCCAGAGCCGAATAGAATCCACGCTGCTCCTCCCACCCGGAGCCGAATCAGCTGTTCTGATCGAATATGGGAGGAAGTATGTGGACCAAGCAACAAACACAAACCGAACCACACGCCGCACCGCCGGCGACAGGACCCGCACCTTCAATAGCATCTATTGGCATGCCCTCTAGCCCTCGCTCGAGCAGCTCCACGCCAGGCAGTTCTGCGCGCCTCGGCTCAAGCTTGCAAATCAAAGGTCATATCACCGGCACCGAAGACTTGCAGATCGACGGCAAGGTAGAGGGTTCGATCACCCTGCGCGGCCATCAATTAACCGTAGGTTCCACCGCCCTGCTCAATTCCGAGATTCACGCCGGCGAAGTGGTCGTTTACGGCAAAGTGGTCGGCAATGTCCATGCGCGCGACCGCGTCGACGTCAAGACGGACGGCTCGGTCGTCGGTGACATTTCCACGGCACGGATCAGCATCGAGGATGGTGCCCACTTCAAGGGCCGCATTGAGATCGACCCGTCCAAGTCTCAAGCCGTCGTGGTCTAGGCCGGGATAACCCCGGCTCCTGTCGAGGGCGCCGCTTTCTACGCCAAGACTTCTTCGGCGGACGGTCCAGCTGAAACGGGGAGCCGGACCTCCAGGCGCTCGGCCGCATGGCTCACACACGAATCCGGCTAGTCCGCAGCAGAGAAAAAAACGGCAAGAAAATCCTTCGACTAGGCCTATCAGCAGAAATGCGCCGATGGCCAGACCAGCACGAAGGAAATGATCGCCAGTGTCTCCTCTCTTCTTCTCCATCCGACCCCGGTAGATCCACGATTTATCCAATGGTGGAAATCAGATGGATTTCGCGCTGGCGGTCCTGGTGTGGCTGCCGGGGTTCGAGGTTAATGACTCCGACGAGCTTATCTCCGGACAGTACAGGCATTTGGGGGCTTGACCCTGTTGGGATTCGATGATCAGTCCGTCGCGTCGCGAAATGCGCAGCATCGTAAACATGGTCATGGCGTCCAGGCTCGCGAAATACAGCTGGGGACGGAGCGGCCGCAAACTCAGGGATTCTGTCTCACCGTTTCAGAGGAAGACTTCGGGTGCATCTCTGCGGCCGATTTCGGTGCGGAGATAGCTTGTTTGTCGTCCACGGAGAATAGCAAGTACTTGCTGAAGCTGTGGCGCCGATGAAAGCGCCGTCCTCTCCAGTCGGAATACACCTCAGCACTCTGCGGCAGCCACATGTCCAAGTTACGCTCGCGAAAATGTACAGGGCCATATTCGATAGCGGTGTGGTCGGCGGCGAGACGGATTTCCGGGACCGGCCTGACCAAATCCGTTTCCAGTCTCACGATATGATAACTTTCTGCTTCAATCCAAGCGCGCCCCTTCAGCGAGACCGGGTAGGTAATTCCGTTGATTCCGACCTTGTAAGAGCGGATGTTATTCGGCCGATCGGCCCTTTGACGAAAATGTAGTTGCCACGCGAGGCCGCCATTCCATCGCGCCAGCCCCTCGCAAGTCAGGTCGAAACTCCCCACGTTGTAAGGATGAAAAATGAGAACCAATGCAGGCAGACCGTTCGACTCCACGCCGTCCGGAAATTCGCCCAAGGCATTTCCAACTGTCCGGAACTCTTCAACATTGAAAAATCCCGCTTTTACTTCCTGGATGGAAACCAGGTAGTCAAACTTGCGCGTTTCCGGAGAGGAGGCCAAACCCCATTTGTTGATCGTTTCGTGTTTCAGGGATTCGGTCGCCGCGAAGCGATCGACGTTGCCGACAAATTCCTCAATCCGCTCGCCTGCCTTCTTAATGACTTCGTTGAGGGCACAGCTAGTGTTAGGTTCAACTGGAGGAACTTTCTCATCAATGTCAGGAGGCAACCAACTGGAGGGAAGAGGAAGCGCAGTGGCCTCGGCAAGCGACCCCGCCTCCAGCAACTCCGCGCTTGCCGCAGCAGCGGCACTCTGCGCCTCCGGGAACTGCAGATTCTCCAGTTGTTTCTTCGCCGAAGTGTCCGCGGGATGCTCCTGCACGTAGATTTGAAGAACACTTACCGCTTTGTCCCTTTCTCCGCGTTGGGCCAAAGCTGCTGCCAGGAACCGCTGAACAACGGCGGCCTGCCCGTGGCCCAGTTCCAGTGCGCGGTCGGCTTGTTTGACGGCTTCGTCTGGCGAACCTTGGCGCAAGTACGCATCCGCGTAGATCGCGTGAGCTCGCCAGGAGTATGGCTCGGCTCGAACCGCTCTGCCCAAATACGGCAAGGCCTCGCCGGGCTTGTTTTCGTCCAAGAGAGCCTGGCTCAGGGAAAGCAGCGCGCGAAAGTGTCTTGGATAGAGTTCGAGCGTCCTTGTCCAATAGGACTTGGCCTGCCCTGGATCGCTCATCCGCAGCGAGTAAACGCCAAAAAGATAATTGACCTCTGCGCTGGTCGGCGCTACCCGGTAGGCTGTCTCCAGGTGGCTCCGCGCCTCGGGCATTTTATTGCTCCGCAGCGATTCTATGGCCTTGCCAATTGCCTTCTGCGCTTTCGGAGCGAGTGCAGCCAGCTCCGTATCCGTGAAGGCGTCCTCTCCCTCCGGCGCCGGTTGCAACTCGAGGGTCACCTTCATCAGTGTCGTGCCCTGGGCGTGTGTATCGATGAGCTTGGTAGTTCTGCCGAACCCGGGTGCGACCACCAATACGTTGTACTCGGATTGCGGCACTTCGTTCATTCTGAGGTAGCCGGCTTTGGCTGTCGACTGTCTATAGATCTGGCCATTAAGCTGGGTCATGGTAACCACTGCCATGCCCTCAATGGGCGCACCATTTGGTCCCGTAATCTGCAGATCCAAATCAATGATCGCAATCGACCTGGTCAGTCCTCCCGACAGAGGGGTGTTCACGACCATCCCCGATCCGTTGCCTTGAGCCAACAGCTGGCCCGGTAATATGGCCAGGCAGACAATGGCCAGAACAAAAAAAGCTGATTTCATTTTGCGTACCAGCATGCCTAACTCCCAATAGGCGGGGAACCTGATTAGTACTGAAATCATACGCCTCAGATGCCCGCGTGGCGAGACGTAACACCCGCCGTTTCGCCGGCCCTCAGCATGCGGGTCTAAGACGCTGGCTTCCCGGCTACAGGTGTCACGCCAGGCTTGTTATCGATGGTTCCTCACTTGCTCGCCTGAGTTGATGTTGGGCTTGCCGTTCTGTTCTTGGCTGACAAACCTTCTCGTGACAATCGCCTGGTGCGTGGCTCCGACGTTGGATTTTCCTTCCCCGCCGGTCCAGAGTATTGAGATCGCCGTTGTGAGTGGTGGCGTCGCATGTTCTGCTCCCTATTCATGCTGCTTTGCCTGGAGGCCTTTTTTGTTTTTTGCCCGCCCGCGAGGTTCGAACCTCGCCATGTACTCGCCCCGACCAAAATGGGAAACGCTGAGCCATATCACGTTGAGGCCCAATACGATTGGAACGACGACGGAACGCCGGACCACTTCAGGCTGCGAGTCCAGAAAGAAGTGGCGCCCCTGGTAGAAGGCTTAGAACAGACGCCCGCAAGAAATCAACACTGGTCGTATCACTGCTGGCTGGTTGTTGATTCCGGCTTCGACCAGTCGACGCTGTGGGAAGACGAATGGTCTGTCAGGGAGTCCGATCTAGTCTCGTTTCAAGAGATTGTAAGTTTCGGAACTGCCGACGAATTCTTTCCGAAGTGGTTCACATGGAAGTTCCACGGAGAGCTTAACCAGGACCTGAACCTAAACTCATTCGAGGTGCGGCAATTGGAAGATCGCATAATACATGAGGATGTGCTGGGAAGTGAAATAAAACGCCTCAAGATCGAAGGTATTACGCCCGCAGAGCTTAAGGTTGAGATACTGGGCAACAAATTATCAAGAATCTTCGTCTATCGCGGTGGTCGGCGCGAGGACATTCGATGGGCCGTGTATGTTCCGCGCCTGCGCAAGGTCATGATGTTCCTGAACGGATTTGCCGACTGAAGCTGCCCCGGCCCGCGCTCTTCAGCAAATCGACTCCTCTGCCCATGGTCAAATCAAGGCTTCATCAACGCCCCGAATACCTTTCCTCTTTCCAAGGATCACCATACGCGTGATACCCGTTCCGCTCCCAGAAACCCAGCCGGTCATGATCGAACAACATGAACCCGCGTACCCATTTCACGCTTTTCCAGGCATACAGGTGTGGCACGATCAGCCGCAAGGGCCCGCCATGCTCCGCTGCCAATGGCTCACCGTCGTGTTCGAACGTAAACAGCACCTCCGGACGCAGCAAATCCGCCAGCGGCACATTTGCTGTGTAGCCTTCTTCCGCGAGCACCAGCGCGAACTGGGCCTCCGATTTCGGCTTGACCAGCTTCATCACGTCCGTGAACAGCACGCCTTTCCACCGGTTATCCAGCCGGCTCCAGCGTGTCACGCAATGAAAATCCGAGGTCACCTCCGTCCCTGGGAGCTCGCGAAACTCCGTCCACGTCAGTCGCAGCGGTTCTTCCAGCAGCCCCGAAATCTTGAAGTCCCACTTCGCCGGATCGAACGTCGGCACAGTGCCGTAGTGCAGCACCGGCCACTTCAGCGTCAGCGACTGCCCAGGCGGCAGCCGGCCTTCCGCTCTTGCCTTTTTCTCCAGCTCTCTCCGGTTGCCCAAATCCCCAAACAGTGCCATCTTCTTTTTTCCGTTCTTAGCTGCTATACAGGCGCACTTCCACTCATCGAAATTACTACTTGCTTGGATGTCGCGGAGAAATAGAAGATGCAGACCGGCCGGGGCGGTCAAACAGGGATTCGAACGCGAATCAACCTAGCTGATATCGACTTCGAGCCCGCCCACCCAGCCGGCTGCGAGATTGTACACCGCCGCTCCGACGACCCCGGCGACGCCCCCCACGATGCCGTACAGAATCGGGAAAAGAATAATGGCGCCGAGGCCAAACCCAAAGCCCAACGCACGCGCGCCGGGTACTCCGCCTCCTGTCAAACTTCCCAAGGATCCCGCCATCATGGAAAACAGTGCCATGCAAATCCCGACGATTAACCCAAGGATCGCGTATACGACAAGTCCGACCTTGAACGCGGATCCCGGCGCGATTCGCTTTACGGTGGCCATGCGTGCCTCCTCTGGCAAATTGGTGGGATGCTAGCAGAATGGGCCTCCTGCCCAAAGTCCTAAATGCGCTTACTCGTTTTTTGCGTGTGCTATGATTTTCTTTTGCACCGCCCGCGCGGGCGAAAGCGAGCACCGCATGACCGCACGCATCCTCGACGGCACTAAGATTCGTGACCAGATCTTCGCCGAGCTGAAAGACGAAGTTCGCCTGCTTACGTCCGCCGGTGTGCGGCCGGGCCTTGCTGCAGTTCTTGTCGGTGAAAATCCCGCCTCGCAGCTCTATGTCAAGAGCAAGATCGCCGCGTGCGAAGAGCTAGGGCTCGCGAGCGCGCTCCTCAAGCCATCGGCCACGGTGACCACTCTCGACCTGCTGGCCGTCGTCGAGGACTTGAATCGCGACAACAATGTGGATGGCATTCTCATTCAGCTTCCTCTTCCCTCTCAGGTAGATACCAAGCGTATCCTGGAAGCCGTCGATCCCGCCAAAGACGTGGACGGTTTCCATCCCATCAATCTTGGCCGCCTCGTCAGCGGACGCCCCGGACTAGTTGCCTGCACGCCCGCCGGCTGCATGGAAATTCTGCGCCGCACCGATATCAAGACCGAAGGCGCCAACGCCGTTGTCCTCGGCCGCAGCGACATCGTCGGCAAGCCCATGGCTCTTCTCCTCATGCACGCCAACGCCACCGTCACGATCTGCCATTCCAAGACGCGCGATTTGCCCGATCTCCTCGGCCGCGCCGACATCATCGTCGCCGCCATGGGCAAAGCCGGCTATGTGGAACCGGACTGGATCAAGCCCGGAGCTGCAGTCATCGATGTTGGCACCAATCGTGTTACGGATCCCCAAGAAGCGCAGCGGCTTTTTCACAATTTTCCGGACCGTCTCGAAAAATTCCGCGCCAAAGGAAGCGCTCTCGTCGGTGACGTCCATCCCGGGGCCGTCAATACTGCCGGAGCGCTCACGCCAGTTCCCGGCGGCGTCGGTCCCATGACCATCACCACGCTCATGAGCAATACGGTGAAAGCCGCGCGCCTCCGCCGCGCGTCACCCAAATTTTCCGCAACTCGACCGACCGCCACGGCGCGGTAATCGGGATAAAATGCTCCGACTCGGACTCACCGGCGGGATCGCCAGCGGCAAGAGCGCCGTGGCAGCCATGCTGCGCGAAATGGGCTTTGCTGTCCTGGACGCCGACTCCCTGGCTCACAGGCTCATCGAGCCGGGCCAGCCGACCTACAACGAGGTCCTCCAGGAATTCGGACAGACGGTGCGCGCCCCGGATGGCCGCGTTGACCGTGGAAAACTCAGCGCCATTGTCTTTGCCGATCGCTCCAGGCTCGACCGTCTCAACGCCATCGTCCATCCGCGCGTCGCGGAAGTTGTCTTCCGTCAATTCGAGGACTGGCAGCGTAGCGGCACGCGCGACGCCGCTTTTGTGGAGGCCGCCCTGCTGATCGAATCCGGCATTCACAAGAAACTGGATGGCCTGGTGGTCGCCTGGTGCGAGCCCGAACAGCAGCTCCAGCGCCTCCTCGCGCGTGGCCTCAGCGAAGCCGAAGCCCGGCGCCGCATCGCCGCCCAGCTTCCCGTCGAAGAAAAACTTCTTCTCGCCACCGAGAAAATCGATTGCTCCGGATCTCTCGAGCAAACCCACCGCCAGGTCAAAGCCTTGGCGGCCAAGCTGCGCCGTGGAGCGGTACGAAGCTAAGTCCATCATTCCGGCGTCGCGAGATACTCTGCGCCGTAGCGGTCTTTGGCGCGATGACCTCTTCGGCCGCCTCTCGCTTCCGAGCGGCGAGAGGAGAATCTCTTTGATTTTCCTTATACTATGGACATCGAGTGGATCAGGAAGGGACGACACCCATGAACGCAGTAAACGCCTCCAACCGCGCTCGCATCGCACTGGCCGCGCTGGTGCTAATCCTCGGCGCCTACTGGGCTGGCGAGCGATTCGGGCCGCGCCAGCCCACCCATGTCGAAGCCTTGCCTCTCGGCGGTTCGCGCTCTCCCGCCGCCATTGCGCAGCGCGATGCCGGCTTGACCGACGATGAATCGATCAATGTGCGCATCTACCGGCAAGCATCCCCAGCCGTGGCCAACATTCTCACCAAAGCAACAGAATATGATTTTTTCATGGACCCTGTCCCCGTTGAAGGCGCCGGCTCCGGTTTCGTGATTGATGCCCGCGGCTACATCCTCACTAACTTTCACGTGGTGCAAGAGGCCCAGTCCATTGAAGTTGTGCTGGGCGACCAATCCCGCTTTCCTGCGAAATTCATCGGCGCCGACCGGCGCAATGATGTCGCGCTCTTGAAAATCGACCCCAAGGGAAAGCACCTCGCCGCGCTGCCGCTGGGAGATTCCGGGACGCTTCAGGTGGGCCAAAAGGTCCTGGCCATCGGCAACCCCTTTGGCTTTCAGTCCACGCTCACCACCGGCGTTGTCAGCGCGCTCGGACGCACGGTGCAGACCAGCCAAACCACTTTCATCGACGAGGCCATTCAGACCGACGCTGCCATCAATCGCGGAAATTCCGGAGGACCGCTCATCAATTCGCACGGTGAAGTCATTGGCATCAACTCCGCGATTTATACGCCCAGCGGCACCACCGCCGGCATCGGCTTCGCCATTCCTATCAACACGGCAAAGAACATCGCCAACGACCTCATGACCGACGGCCGCGTTCACCAAGCTTTCCTCGGGGTGGTAACTGTTCCCGTCGGCGGCTGGCTAGGCGAAGCTCTGGATCTGCCCGTCAAAGAGGGCTTGCTTGTGGAGAGCGCCACGAAGGGCGGTCCGGCCGCTGCCGCCGGCATTCAAGGCGGCAATCGTGTCGCGGAAGCTGGCATGCGCAAGATCGCCATCGGTGGCGACGTCATCGTGGCCATCGACAGTCAGAAAGTCGCCAGTCAACTCGACGTCAACCTGCTCCTCAACCACAAGCGTCCCGGCGACAACGTGACGGTAACGCTCTTTCGCGGCGGCAAAAAGATGGACGTTGCCGTTAAGCTTGGCGAACGCACCGGCAACTGAATCTATTCCCTTGTAGGGTGCATACTGCCCTCCCGCTGATCGTCCATAACTCAATGATTGAATTCGGCGCGATGCTTGGCGCGCGCTTCCTCGCCAAGCCAAAACCAGCTCTCCGCAATATCCCGCACGCGTTCCAACTCCCGCTGCATTTCCGCATGCTTGGCTTCCATGAGCTCTGAACTGGCATCCTTCGGAACATAGATAGGCGTGCCGAAAAACATCAGGGTGCGTGAGAAGGGTCTCGGCAGCAGAAAATGGTCCCACGTCTTCTCAAACGTCTTCCCACGCTCAACGCCCACGTGAAAGACGAGGATCGGACATCCCGTTTTCCGCGCCAGCATCACTGGTCCCGGCTTGGCGACGTACCGCGGCCCACGCGGTCCGTCAATGGTGAAGGCGCAATCGAGCCCTTCTTCCAAACGCCGCGCCATCACCGCCAGCCCGCGCAAGCCTCCCCGCGAAGAACTCCCTTGGGCCGTCCCAAATCCCAGCCACTCGATCACTTGGCGCGTCCACCGCCCGTCGAACGCCGTCGTGTTCATTACCACCACGCCGCGGTTGCGCGCCCACCACGCCACCGGGATAATCACACGGTGCCAAAACGCCCAGATACACTGCTTCTTTGCCGCGTACACCTGCTCGGCATGCTGCCAGCCCAGCACCTCGTAACGAAGCGTCGGACCCAGCATGCGAATCACGCTGTACACCGCCGCAGCAATGATGGGAATCTGGATGCGCCGCGACCATGGCAAATCCGGCAGCCGGGTGTCGTAATGCACATTCACCGGTTCGTGCTCTGATTTCTTCGAGGTGTCGACCGCTGCGTCAGGTGTCGTCATCATCTCTATGTGTCGCCGTTAAGCCGCCGACGTATAGTATAGGCGAGACTTTCTGCCTTCGTGGCGGGGAGGTTCACCGATTGACGGCCTTCTTCAACTCGATCGTATACTGGCGTCGCGCCACAATGACTGCGGGCTACATGGCCATCCTCTGCGCTGCGCTAATCGCGGGCGCCTCTGCGGGCCCCGATGAATCGTCTTCCGACTCCGTGGGGATCATCGACGGCGAAGCCATCAGCGTCACTGGACCCATGAGCGTCGAGGTCGTCCACGGCCGGGTGAAAACCGTCCTCGGCAGCGGCAGTGACGTGCGCGTCAAATCCGGGACCGCGCGCATCGACCTCGTGGAAGGCGGCCAGATCGGCATTTGCGGTCCAGCGCATCTGTCGGTTCTCAAGTCCGGCGGTTCGCTGACGGTGGCCCTCGATACCGGCACGATTCACGTGCACATCGAGCAAGACCTTGCCCTGACCATCTACACTCCCCAGATTCAGGCGCAAGCCATCGCCATCGGCGACGCGCCGCGAGATGTCCTCGTCGGGTTCGACGCCTCCAGCGCCATGTGCATCCGCGCGAATAGCGGCGCCGTCCGAGCGGAGCAGCAGCTCACCGGGCAGAGCGTCCTCGTCCCGCAGACTGGCGACGTGCTCCTCCTCAACGGCCAGCTTGACAGCCTTCGTATTGGTGCCGGCCACTGTGCCTGCAATCTACAAGCTGCAGGATCAACTCCTCCACCACAACCCGAAGTCAGCCAGGCGGTAACCTCCGAGGAAGCGCACGAGACAGGCCCCCAACCAAAACCGAACACCCAGCCCCAGCCCGCAACTGTGGAAACGCCCGCCGCTGGGGAAGAACCCGTCTACCAGGTCTTTATCCCACCGCTGATCTACGATGCCAACGCCAAAGTCCAGCCGGAAGTCGATCCGAGGATGATCGTTCTGGTGCGCCACGTGCGAGTGCGGCCCGCGCTCATTTTCCAAGGCCGCGTAGAAGGCCAAGCCATTGCTGCCGGCGCACCCCCTCCTGTACCCGCACAGGCTGTCGCTGCGAGTGCTTCGAAGTCGGCTGGCCCCGCCGGCGATTCCTTTGTCGATCGCGTCCGTAACTTCGTCCGTAAACTTTGGCCCAGCGGCTCCTGACCGAAGTTTGCTGAGCTTTCAGCACGCTACATGGAAAGCGCGCGGTCATCCTGAGGCGATCCGACAAGGATCGCTTCAGGAGTCAGACACCCCCCGCGGAGCGGGTGGCTTGGTGAGTGGGGCCGCCTCAAAGGCGGTTGTCCCGTT
>Ga0209801_1001128_pt1 | contig 16840 bp, 11 predicted proteins | sample GraSoiAngelo_127_FD_185884 | JGI IMG/M metagenome (GOLD analysis project Ga0209801, IMG submission 185884) | Grasslands soil microbial communities from the Angelo Coastal Reserve, California, USA - 14_0927_09_40cm (SPAdes) (version 2) | ecosystem: Environmental > Terrestrial > Soil > Grasslands ... | reverse complement strand
GACAGGATCCGGAAAAAGCACATTGGCCCACGCCATCCCGCGCCTGCTGCCTGAACCCCCGGCTCGCATCGTCTCCGGGAAGATCTCCTTCCGCGGGGTCGACGTCCTCGACCTTCCGAAATGGAAACTGCCGCTTCTCCGTGGGACCGGGATTGGAATGATCTTCCAGGAGCCGATCAACTCCCTCAATCCCGCGTACCGCATCTTCGACCAAGTCGCGGAAGCCGTCGCCGTTCGGAAGCTGCGGGATGCGGGCGAATCGCCCACTCTCTTCCCCGCCCCGGAGCCGCACGACTACTCGAAGGGCATGGTCGTGAAAAGCGGCGAGGCACTACTCCATCCGATTGCGACCAAGCTGCCGGGTCGGAGGCGCCGCGCGCGTCGAGAGGCGTTGATGCAAGACGTCCTGGACTACCTGAGGCTCGTCCGCATCAACGACCCAGAGACGATCCTTGACCTGTACCCGCACGAACTCTCCGGCGGGATGCGCCAGCGGATCATGATTGCGATGGCCCTGAGCGCGAAGCCGTCCCTTCTCATCGCCGACGAACCCACGAGCGCGCTGGACATCACGATCCAGGCACAAGTCCTGACGTTGATGAAGGAACTCATGGAGGAGGTGCAGACGTCGATCCTGTTCATCAGCCATGACCTCGGGATCATCGCGGAGATGGCCGATGAGGTCGGCGTCTTGTATGCGGGCCACCTCGTCGAGTTCGGCCCGGTCGAAGAGGTCTTCGCGAACCCTCGTCATCCGTACACGAAATTGCTCCTCCGCTCCGTACCTGCGCAGTACAAGGATGACGGTCCCCTCCCTGCGCTTTCCGGATCCGTGCCGAGCCTCGCAAACGTGCCCCCCGGCTGTCCGTTCCATCCGCGATGCCCGATCGCGAGGGACGCTTGCAAAACGAACCCGGGCCCTCTCCTAGAACCGGTGAGGGGCATCTCCGCTCGCACCCATCTCTCCGCGTGCTACTACAGCGACGAAGTGGCGAGGATGGCATGACAACTCCCATCATCGAGGCCCAAGCTCTGGTCAAGCACTTCCCGCTCACGCGCTCCCTCGCCAACGTGATCACGGGTCAGCCCCAAGAGGTCGTCCATGCGGTCGACGGCGTCTCTTTGGGCGTTCAACCTGGTGAGACCCTGGGACTCATTGGCGAGTCCGGATCAGGTAAGACGACCTTCGGATGGCTCCTGTCGAAACTCCACGAGCCAACCGCGGGCAGCGTCTTGTTCGAAGGCAAAGATATCACGGGCCTCCGGGGACAAGAACTCCTGGAATGGCGGCGGAACGTCCAGATCGTGTTTCAAGATCCCGTCGGTTCGCTGGACCCTCGTCTGCGTGTGTGGCAGATCGTCGGCGAGCCGATCCAGGCCCAAGAGAACGCTGGGCGCGAGGAGATCCGAAAGCGGGTCTCGGAACTCCTCCCGCTCGTCGGCCTCCCAGCTGGAATCATCGACCAGTACCCTCATGAATTCTCGGGTGGTGGTCGCCAACGACTGTCCCTCGCTCGTGCATTGAGCGTTCACCCAAAGGTACTGATCTTGGACGAGCCGACGAGCGCCCTCGACGTCGCAGTCCAAGCGCAGATCCTGAATCGACTCGTCTCGCTCCAGCGCGAGCTCGCGCTCTCATGCATGCTCATCACGCACAACGTGGCCGCCGTCCGATACGTCGCGGACCGTGTGGCCGTCATGTACCTTGGTCTGCTCGCCGAAGTCGGTCCGGTCCGAGAGGTTCTGGAGCATCCCATTCACCCCTATACGAAGGCGCTTCTGGCGGCCCTTCCGCTCCCGGATCCGCGGCGCCGCCGGGCGCGCTACCGAATCGGCGGCGAGATTCCGACCCTCATCCATCCTCCGGTCGGCTGCCGGTTCGCGGCGCGGTGTCCCTTCGTCATCGACCGATGCCGAATCGAGGACCCGCTCCTTCGAGAGCTTCCGCAACACCCGGGTCGGGCCGTCGCTTGCCATCGGGCCGAGGAAATCGGAGATGTTCCACCAGAAGAGCTGATCGCGGGCCTGGGGACTCCCGAACGCGCGTGACGCCGGAACGATCCCCTTTCAGCCTTTCCTTGCGACCGCCGTGTTCTGCGTGACAACGAAGGGGATTGCCGCCCCCATCGGGTTCGAGACGAAGCCTTGGAGGTGGGTGTTCACGACCTGGAATTGCGTGGGGACGACGAGCCACGCGACGGTCGCGTTGTCGTACATCATGCGCGTCATATTGGCGTATTCAGCCCTCGCCGTGTTCGCGTCCGTCTGGGTGGCGGCGTCCAGAACCAGCGTGTCCATCGCAGGATCACTGTAGGCGGCCATGCAATCATTTGCGCTTCCACCGGTGATGGCATTGTTCTGGGTCCAATCGTCCGGCGAGATGTAGTCCGACGTGTAGAACTCTTGGCCGATCGGGAATGGTCCTCCACCGGTTGCGTTTTGAGCGATACAATTCCCATCAAGGTTCCGCTTCTGCAACTCGTAGAGGTTGTCGAGGTTGTCGATCTTCGTTGGTTTGATGTTGATCTTAATCTGCTTCAGGTCGTCCTGGAGCAACTTCGCCACGTCCGCCCAATCGCCGAGGTTCACGTACTCGTAGTTGATTTCTGTCGGGTAGCCGTTTGGCCAGGGGGACTCGCTCATGAACTTCTTGGCGAGGGTCAGGTTGTATTCGTACGGAGCGAGATGATCGGGGTTGTAGTATGGGTAACCCGGCGGGACCGGGCCCACCCACCGTTCGGCGTGGCCACCGAATGCGACGTCGATGATGCGCTGATAGTTGATCGCATGGACGACCGCCTGGCGCACCGACCAGTTCGTGAACGGATCCGTGTTCTGGTTCATGTAGATCCACCACCCACCCGCGGTGGAGCCGTACACTGTGTCGAGCGCATTCGCCGCCACACACGGGACGCCTTGCAGAGACTGGACCGTTGAGGGACCGATGTAGGCGAAGGACGCTGACAGGACCTTGCCGGTCTTCATGTCGTTCACCGCGATCGCAGCGTCGTTCTGGAAGTCGACCTGGATCGACGCGTGGGCCGGCTGGATGATGTTGTTCATCGGTTCCGCCTTCGAGTCATTGATTGCCCAGTAGTTCGGGTCTGGCTTCAACGTGTAGCTCGAAGCGGTCGGATCGAGGAAGCCATCCGTCAGGACGTAGGGCCCCGAGCCCACCATGTGGGTCGTCATCCACGTGTTCTCTTGGCCGGACTGGACCTCCCCGTTCTGTTGGATCACCTTCGGGTCGACGGCGCTGGCAATCGGTCCGGAAATGGACGCCAGGAGGAATGCGTAGGGATGAACATCGAGGTAGCCATTGCCGCCGTGCAGGACGAGCGTGTAGGCATCGACGGCCTGGAAGGAATTGTTGTCCGCCGCCATGAGCGCTTTCTGCGCGTCCGTGGGATTGAAAAAGTCCCAGGAATTCAGGGCGTTCGTGACCCAGGCGGTCGCATTCGCGCTCTCGTTCGCCCCCGAATAATAGGTGACGCCCGGAAGCCAGAAGTTCTCCTGTAAGATGAAACTCCCTTGCGCGTTCATGATAATAGCCCGATACAAACTGAACCACATAACATAGGAGTTGAACGGATGGCCGTTGGAGAAGTGGACATCCTGGCGCAGAACGAAGGTATAGTTCAGATTGTCCGCGGACACGCTCCAGCTCTTCGCGAGGACGGGCACGTAGGTCGTGTACGACGAACCGTTGTAATTCACGAGGGTCTGGTAGATCTGCTGCACGATGCCCCAGCCTGGGGTGGAAAACGTCACGTGGGGATCGAGCGTATCGGGGCGCTCAGGTTGGTCAAAGATCAATGGGTCCGTCGATGAGAAGTTGCACGCCGAGCTCTGGGTGAGCACGTAGAACACGACCGCTCCCGAGATAGCCAAGATGATGGCGATGAGCACGACGACGATTCGAACCGTCCTCGGATTTCTTCGGCCCCCGGCCATCGAGGGCGGCGCGGGCGGGGCACTGGGTTGGTCCTGACTGGGCTGCAAAGGTCCTCCTCCGAACCGCGGAACGGTCCTATCGAATATAACGGTTAGCCCTCACGCAAGCTACTGGCAATCTCGCTTTCACGCGTCCGTCTAAATCAGGAGAGGCGCGATGACGAGGGTGATGGTTGATAACAGTTTCACAAGGATGTGCAGGGACGGTCCCGCGGTATCTTTGAACGGATCGCCCACGGTGTCGCCGACCACGGCGGCCTTGTGGGTCGCGCTTCCCTTGCCCCCCAGGTTGCCCGCCTCGATGAATTTCTTCGCGTTGTCCCATGCGCCGCCACCGGTGTTCAATACGAGGGCCATTAGGACGCCCACGATCGTGCCCACCATGAGGGTCCCTCCGAGAGGCTCTCCGGGAAGCAGGCCGGGGGTGATCCGAACGAACCGGAAGAAGAGGCCGACCGACACCGGGGTCGCGACGGCGAGGAGGCCGGGCACGACCATTTCCCGAAGGGCGCTGCGCGTGACGATATCGACCGATCGGGCGTAGTCGGGCTTCGACGTCCCGGCCATGATCCCCGGATCCTCCCGGAACTGATCCCGGACGTCCTTGATGATCGCCCATGCCGCGCGTCCGACCGCGCGGATCGCGTACGCGCTGAAGAGGAAGACGAGCGCGGCACCGATCATCCCGCCGACGAACGTTTCGGGATGGACGAGGTCGACCGACGGGGTGCCGACTTCTTGCAGGTAGGCGTTGAACAAGAGGAAGGCCGCGAGCGCGGCACTGCCGACCGCATACCCTTTCGTCAGCGCTTTCGTCGTGTTGCCCGCGGCATCGAGCTTGTCCATGTTCCGCCGAGCATCCTCGGGCATCCCCGACATTTCGATGATTCCCGCGCCGTTGTCGACGATCGGCCCGAAGGTGTCCATGGCAAGGATGTAGGCGGCGGTCGACAGCATCCCCATCGTGGCGATGGCGGTCCCGTAGAGTCCGCCGTTGCCGATCCCGGTCGACTGGCCGACCGCATACGCGACCAGGATTGCACCGGCCACGACGAGGATCGGCAGCCATGTCGCCTCGAGGCCCACCGCGAACCCCGAGATGATGTTCGTTGCGGGACCCGTCTCCGAGGCCTTAGCGATATCTTTGACCGGCCGGTACTTGGCCTCCGTGTAATACTGCGTGATCCAGACGTACAGGAAGGCGGTGACCATCCCCACGATGCCGCACAGCCAATAGCGCGCCCAAGTGAGCGGGTCCGCGGTCCCCGGTGCGGGTTCGAGCATGGCCCACGCCGCGAAGCCGAACAGCCCAGCAGCGAGGACGGTCGCGACCAGGTACCCTCGATTCAAGGCGCTCATTGGATCTTCTCCCTCGCGCGCCTTCACCACGTACACGCCGACGATGCACGCCAGCACACCGAATCCACGGGCCACGAGCGGGAAGATGATGCCAGCAATCCCGAAGAACGGAAAGAGGACGACGCCGATGACCATCGCGCCTATGTTCTCTGCGGCCGTCGACTCGAAGAGATCCGCGCCGCGTCCGGCGCAGTCGCCCACATTGTCCCCGACCAAGTCGGCGATGACGGCAGGATTCCTCGGGTCGTCCTCCGGGATTCCCGCCTCGACCTTCCCGACGAGATCGGCCCCGACGTCCGCCGCTTTCGTATAGATGCCGCCGCCGAGCTGCGCGAACAGCGCCACCAAGCTCGCGCCGAATCCAAACCCGACGAGCGAGAGGATGAGATCCCGTTGGGCCGGTCCGGTCGGCGCGACGCCGTACCCGTAGCCGTAGTATAGGATCGCGACGCCGGTCAAGGACAGCCCGACGATTGCAAGGCCCGAGACGGCGCCTCCGCGGAGCGCGACGACCAGGGCCTCGTTGAATGACTTGAGAGACCCCGCTGCCGAGCGCACGTTGGAGCGAATCGCAATCTGCATGCCGATATAGCCGGAGAGGGCCGAAAACGCCGCACCGAGCGCGAACGCGCCCGCGGTCTTCAATCCGAGTTGCACCGCATCGGACGCCCCGGTCGCGGCGCGCTGGGCGTAGATGGCCCCCGCGAAGACGACCGCGAGGATCCCGGCGATGAGAGCGATCGTCCGATATTGCCGGCGCAGGAAGGCACGGGCTCCCTGCTGGATCGCCGCGGCGATTTCCCGCATGCGCTCCGTTCCCGTGTCCCGCCGGAGCACGTCGCGCGCGAGGATCCCGGCGAATCCCAAGGCCGCGAGGATCGCGATCGGGATGATGATGCTCAGGTCCACCTGCGCCATGCCCTCCGACTCCGTCGCCCGACCGCGGTCGCAACCTCCTCCTCGTATTAGATTCTGACGGGCCGCTCAGGCGCCGTACTTCGTCGCGCGGTTCGAGATGTCCAGGAGGAGGTTCATCACATCCTGGCCGCGGATCCGGCCCAGGGCCCCTGCGGCCACGCTCCGTTCGTCGAAGTTCAGCACGCCGTCCACGCGGACACCTTCGCCGAAGATCGTCAATGGCACCGGATCCCCGGAGTGGTCCTTCACGGCGACCGGCGTGGAATGGTCCGCGGTGATTGCCACCACGACATCCGACGAGAGCTTCGACTTTAGATGGCCCATCATCGCGTCCATCCGCTCGATCACGCGGATCTTCTCGGAGGCCTTGCCGTCATGGCCGCAGAGGTCGGTCGCCTTGATGTGGAGGACAACCAGGTCGTAGGTCTTGAGGGCCTCCAGCGCGGCGTCCGCCTTCGCGATCATGTCCGTGTCGAGCCCGCCGGTCGCCCCAGGGACATCGATCGGGTCGATTCCGACGGTGCGGAACATCCCGCGGATCAACGCGACGCCGGCAATGCCCGCCGCGGTGAGATGCATCCGCTCCGTGATGGGGACAAGACTCGGGTAGATGCCCGCTCCGCGGAGCACAACAATGTTCGCGGGCGGTTCGCCCTTCGCGACGCGGGCGCGATTCACCGGATGGCCTTTCAAGAGCTTGTAGGCCTGTTTCGTGAACGCATTCACGGCCTTCGCCGTCGGTTTTGCGGCGGCCTCGAGCGGCTCCGAATCAAGGACCTTCGCTCCGACCTCGTGAGGGTCCGTGTCCGAGACCTTGGGAGACAAGCCGCGCCCCCGCAGCACGAGCGCCACTCGATGTTCCGTCCCCGCCCGGACCGTCGCTCGGATCCTTCCTAAACGGAGACCATCGAGCACCTTTGCGAGCTCCTCGGTCCCCTCACGGATCCGGCCGGCGCGGCGGTCCGTGATCCGAAGATCGTCGTCGACTGAAGCGAAGTTGCCGCGAAAGGCGATATCGCCCGGTTGCAGGTCGATGCCGACACCCGCGGCCTCGAACGGTCCGCGGCCCGTGTATACCTCCCGCGGATCGTATCCGAACAGGGCGAGGTGACTCGTATCAGAGCCCGCGACGACGCCCGGGGCGATCGGATCGACGAGGCCATTCACGCCGTTCGCGGCAAACCAGTCGAGGTTCGGTTTCGGCGTGGACTCGAGCGGCGTCTTGTGTCCGAGCTCGGTGAGCGGACGATCCCCCAGACCATCGAAGATCACGAGGAGGATCTTCCGTTCATCCATTTCGGGCGTGGAAAGTGCGGTCCCTAGATATGTCTTTGGAATCAGAGCTTCGTCACCGAGACGTGCATGCCCGGCGTCGCCTCGAGTTGCGACGCCGCGTTCGATTCGCGCCGCGAGATCTCCAGGAATCCGCTGGAGGCCATCGTCGCGAGGAAATCTCCCGGCGCGACAATGCCGTATGTGCGTACGAACGGTACAGTCATTTCATAGCCACCGATCGTGACCGCGAGACGATCCCCGAAGGACCACGCCTTCTCGACGTTGGATTGCGGGATGTTCGTGACGATGTTGCCGAAACGGTCGTACGTGATGACGACGCCCTCGAAGCCTCCCTTCCGTTTCTTCGGCACCCCGAAGTCCAGGTCGACGAAGTCCTTGACGACAGGCCCGACGTCCTTCACCTTCGCACCCGACAGGAGATGGGCGGCGGCGGGGGCGAACAGGTCTCGACCGTGGAACGTGTCCGAAAGTTCCGGCCGGCCCAGTTTCCGGTTCGTGATCTCCCGCACCTCTTTCAGGCCGAGGCGCTTCGCGGCGGGAATCAATAGGCCGTTGTCCGGCCCCACGAGCAGGGCCCCTTCGCAGACGCAGAGGATCGCCCGGCGTTTCGTCCCCACCCCGGGGTCGACGACGCCCACGTGGACGGCGAAGGGATAGTAGGGCACGGAGGAATACAACACGAACGCCCCATGCCGAACGTCGTGCGGCCGGACCTGGTGGTCGACGTCGACGATTGTCAGGTCTTCGTCGATCGACAAGATGGCACCCTTCATCGCTCCGACGTAGGCGCCCGATCCGAAGTCCGTCGTCAGCGTGATGATGCCCGGCATGCCGTCCTCCGTTACCGAATCTTCTTGAGTCCTTCCTTGATTCGCAGGAGCTCCTTCTTCCGGCGCTCCAGATCGGCATCCGTCTTCTCGGCCTTGGCCTGGGTCTCCTTCAGCTTGGCCTCACGGGCCTTGTGCTCGAATCGAGTCTCCTGGATGTCCGCCCGCTCGGCCGCCAATTGGCTCTTCATCGCCTCAAGTTTCGCCGCCCGATCTTGGATCGACGCTCGGAGGGCCGCGACGGATTCCTCATGGCGCTTTCGTTCGGCCTCGGTCCGACCCGCTCGCTCCTCCAGGGCGGACTCTCGTTTGTCCAACTCTTGTTCCCGTTGTGCGAGGGTCGCCTCTTGCTCACGGAGGGCCGCGGTCGCGGCCTCGAGTTCGCGGGCCCGCGCCTCACGGGCAGAGTCTCGCCGGTCCACCTCCTGCTTCAGCTTCGCTTCCCGAGCCTCAATCGACGCGACTCGTTTCCGAAGCTTCTCCTGCTCACGTGCGAGCGCGGCTTCCGCCTTCTCGACAGACGCCTTTCGAGGCGCAAGTTCGTGAACGCCGCCCAGGAGGGCCGCCTCGTGTTCCTCAAGGCCAGCCTTCAATCCCTCCAGGGACTTGGATTCCTTCTCGACCGACCGTTCCCTTTCGTCCAGCTCGCGGACGCGGCGTTCGAGCGCGGCGCGTTTCGTCGCATACTCCCGTTCCATTTCGTCCTTGCGGGCCTTGAGATCTTCGGATCCCGCGCCGGTTGTCTCGGTCCTGTCGACCAGTCCCGCTTCTTCCGTCTCCACCGCCTTCTCGCGCTTGTCGAGCGCCGTCTCCCGTTTCTTCGTGACGGAATTGCGCTTCGCCAGTTCTTGCTCGCGAGCTTCGACCGCTCGGAGTCGCTCCTGGAGCGCCCGTTCGGAGCGGAGTAGTTTCACGGCCTGGTCCTTCAATGTCTCTCGGGAATGGGTGAGCTCTTCCACCGTCTCAGAGAGCTGGTGGTTCTGCCCTTCCAATTCCTTTCCCTGGGCCACGAGTTCGCGTTCGCGGTGTTGGACTTCCTCGTGCCGCTGCCGCACCTCGCGTTCTTCCTCGGCCAGCTTGCGGTCCCTCATGGCCAGTTCCTTCGCGATCTTCTCCATGCGCTCCGTCGCCCGGGCGAGCTCGTCTCGGCGGTCCTCCAGCGTCGTCCCTTGGCCGTCGAGCGCTTCCTCGTGTTTCGCGAGAGTCGCGGCTTCGGCCGCGATCTTAGCCTCCCGGGCTTCCAGATTCTTCGACCGAGACTCGACGGCCTTTTCCCGGTCGCCTACGGTTTTCTCGCGGGCGGAAACGGCGGCATCGTGCTGCCGCAGTCGGCCTTCTCCCTCTCCACTCGCTTGCTCTCGGAGAATCAACTCGCGCTCGCGGCGTTCGGCATCGGCGAGTCGGGTGTCGAAGACTTCGCGCGCTCCCGAGATCTTCTCCGTTTCCGCCTGGAGGCTCGCATAGAGATCGTTCATCTGCCGGCGCTCCCGCTCGAGGGATTCCTCTCGTGCCGAAATCGACGCCTCCCGATCGGCGAGGGACGTCTGCCGAGCCGCGAAATCCCGTTCGAGGTCCTCCGCCTTCGCGGTCCTCTCCGTCAGGTTCCGCCGTTGGACTTCCAACTCCGCGCGGGCCTTCTCCGATTCCATCGTGAGCACTTTTCGCTGGGACTGAATCTCCACATCCTCGGCGGTCCGGCGTTCCTCGAGACGCCGCATGATCATGCCGCTCGCCTCCTTCACGGCTTGCAGTTCCGCTCGGAGGGATTCGAGTTCCTTCTGACGCACCCCGCTCCGTTGGTATTCTTGCTCCAGCTCCCATTTCCGTTTGTACAGCTCCTCCTCGCGGTCCACGAGCTGCTGTTCCTGTTCTCGGCGGGCGTCGAGGTCCCGGAGGTAGGCGTCCCGTTCGGCGGCCTCTTGGATCAGGACCTTCGAGAGGACCTCGTCCGCATTGCCGAGGCCCTTCACGGCCGCCTCGGGGTAGCTGCGTTGCAGCTGGTCGATGCTGATCGCGGAATGGCCATAGTCGTAGGTGCGGACTTCGAGCTGCGCCCGTTCGCTCGAGGCATCTTTCAAGATCTCGGGGACCGCCGTCGGGCCGGCGACGTCGACCTTGGACCGGTGCTCCGCCAGGACGCCATCCCCGCCGCGGAGGACGAGGACGCCTTGGGAGGGGGTGTCACCTCGGAACACGGACGTCTTGAGGAGCCCGTTGAACTTCATCGCCCGCAATTCGGCCAAAATGGCCCGAATCGCCTCTTCCCCGCCATCCGAGATCCGTTCCACTCGGCCCGGCGGTACTTCCATCATCCGTGAGAGATAATTGTCACGTTAAGAAGGTTCCCACGATAGTCCAGTCGCTGAAACCAAAACGAGGCGGAATGGCGAGCCAGGCATGCGCCTGAAGCGCGTGAAAAACGTCTTTTGTAGGCGATGTCATCTGGGGTCCGCGTTTGTGATGAGAAGAGGTCAGCCGACCTTTCGGTGTGATGACCTCTGTGAGTGCTGAAACGCCGTCGGGCCGTTCGTTCAGGCGCTCGATGCATCGAGTTCTGCAATTCGATGAATCTCGACCGCGACGCCGGGAGCTCCGTAGTCCTTCGTCGCGCGGATCTCGACCACCTGGCTGTCGTCTGCGTACACGACATATGTCAACGCGTCCAAAACTGCCCGGGTAAGCTTGTCCAGGTCGGGCCTCTTGTCAGGCCACACCCGGCGCTTCTTCGGAGCGGATTTCGGTTTCGGAAGACCGAAGTGGAGGTCGATTCCAACAGGCCCTTCCCACGGTTCGTCTGGTGCAAAGCGCTGTGCCACGTCCGCCACCAGGCGTCTCCAGGAGGAAAGTCCCTTCGCGGTTGATGTAATCACCGGTTTGCCGTTCACGAGCCAAGAGCGGGTGGAGCCCTGAGGGATCGGCAAGCCGTGCACTTGGAAGGCAATCGGACCTGCCGTCCGGATGCCGCCCGAAGGCGGCAGCTGCCTTCGCCCTTGAACCTGTTGGGCACCGACTATTGACTTTGGCTGTCTCGCTGCCATGTCCCCATCCTCACCTCCCCTTCAAGGGAGGCGTCTGACGTAGAGCCGACAAAGCCCCGCATGGTATTAACATTTGTCGAGGACCGCACGGTTTCTATGGGACCGGACGGATATATAACCCGGGCCGGGGTGGGTGAAAGTGGTCGCGTCTACTTTAGCGTCGCTTTCGCCCGCTCCGTGTTGTCGACGACGAGGGCAATCTCCGTCCGGCCGTTCTTCGACGCGAGGATATAGATCGAATGGACATTGATCCCAGCTCGTGCCAGCCGCCTTGCGACTTTCGCGAGCTCCCCCGGTCGGTCGAGCAGCTCCAGGTCGAGGATGTCGTTGAGCTCGTACTTCAGGCCGGCCGTTGACAATGCTTTCTCGGTCGTCTGCACGTCCGAGGTCACCACCCGCAAGAACGAGTTGTCGTGCTTGGCCTCGCTCGCGATTGCGCGGATGTTCACCGCGGCCCCGGAAAGGGCCTCCGTGACGCGCGCCAACTCCCCCGGTTTGTCGGCCACATACACCTTGAATTCCTTCATCCTCCCCGCCCCCTCAGAATTGAAACATGCATCGACGAGGGAGCTACAAAAGACTTGCTTCGCGGGGGCGGTGCACACCTAGGGAATGAGGCGCGTGCGGTCCCGAGGGAAGAGGATGGCCTCCCGGATGTTCGGCAGGTCGAGCAGTTTCTGGACGAACCGGTCGAGGCCGAAGCCCCAGCCGCCGTGGGGCGGCATGCCGTATCGGAAGGCCTTCAGGTAGAAGTCGAAGTTCTCGACGTTCAGGCCTTTCTCCTTCATCCGCTGGACCAGTTGGTCGTAGCGATGCTCCCGCTGGCCCCCCGACGCCATTTCATCCCCCTTGTACTCGAGATCAAAGGAATAAGTGTAATGCGGATCGTCCGCGTCCGCCATCACATAGAACGGCTTGATCGCGGCGGGATATCCGGTCAGGAAGTAGATGTCGTGGCCTTCCTTGGCCATGCTTTGCCCGAGGAGTTTCTCCCCCTCCGTGTCGACGTCATCCCCGTCGCGGACGCGTTTGCCTCCGTCGCGGAGGATCTCGAGTGCCTCCTCGTAGGCCAATCGCTTGAACGGGACGGGTGGTCGCTTCGGCGAGGCTTGGAGGAGCTCCAGCTCGGCCTTCCCGTCAGATTGGACCCGCTGGATCGCCTGGTCCACCGCGCCCTCGAGGAACGCGAACACGTCCTCCTGGCGCTCGATCCACGCCACCTCACCGTCGAAGGACGTGAACTCCGTCACGTGGCGGACCGTGTCCGAAGGCTCCGCCCGGAACGCGGGCGCGATCTCGAAGACGCGGTCGAGGCCCGTCGACATGAGCATCTGTTTGTACAGCTGCGGGCTCTGGCTCAGGTACGCCCGTCGCCCGAAATAGTCGGTCTGGAACAGGGTGGCGCCGCCTTCCGCCCCGGCTCCCGCGAGCTTCGGCGTGTGGACCTCCACGAAGGCCTGGCCCTCCAGGTAGCCGCGAACGGCGGATTCGACGAGGGCCCGGATGTGAAAGATCGCCCGGCGTTCCGGTTTGCGGAGGTCCAAGGTCCGGTTGTCGAATCGTGTATCCATGTCCGCGCCGACCTTGTCGGCCACGGGGAGCGGGAGCGGAGCCGCGGCGGGGCTGAGCACGTCGACCGACGTCGCGAGGAGCTCCCAGCCGTTCCGGACCTGTCGGTTCGGCTGGACGGTCCCGCGGGCCGCCACGACGCTCTCCCGGACGATCTTCGACGCGCGATTGAACAGGTCGGCGTTCGCCTTCTTGACCGTGATCTGGAACGTTCCCGCGCGCTGTCGGACGATGAGGAACGCGATCCCCCCGAGGTTCCGCACGTCCTCCGCCCACCCGGCGAGGGAGACCTCCTTCCCATGATCCGCAGGTCCGATCGAGGTGAAGGACCGGAACGTTCCCGCCATGGAGCGGCGGAGAAGGACGAACTCCCTTAAAGCATCCGGTGGGTCACTCGCGATCAACGCGTGACCGCCAACTTCTCCTTCGCGGTTTCTCTCGCGGCTTCTTTGGCGGCCTCCTTGACCCGGGCCGCGGCTTCCTTCTCCTGGTCCGCCGCCGAGGGGACGAACTGCACGTGCGGGTAGGCGAACTGGACGCGCGGTTCCGCCATGAACGCGTCGAAGATCCGTTTCACGAGGCGCGTCCGGTACGTGCCTTTTGCGAAGACCGGGCAGAAGTAGACCAACGTCAAGTCGATCGAGGAGGCGCCGAAACCCCAACCGACCCGGGGCTCTTCCGCCATGTAGTCGGCGAGGTCCGCGAACTCGTATTTCGATCGGAGGTGCGCACGATTCTCGCGCATCATCGGACCGACGACCTCTTCCGCGGCTTCGTAGATGAGGCGCTCGGCGAGCTTCAGGTCGCTCTCGTACGTGATGTTCATCACGAGCTGGTCCCAGATGAAAGGCGTGTCCTTCGTGTAGTTGAACACGTTCCCCTTCAGGATCTGGCTGTGCGGGATCGTCACGTAGCGTCCCGTGAAGGTGTCGCCGTACAGCGCGCCGCCGAACTCCCGGATCGTCGTGTTCATCGGGGTGATTTCGACGACGTAGCCTTTCGAGTTGTTCATCTCGATCCGGTCGCCCAGCTTGTACAGGCCCATCGACACCAGGACGACCCATCCAACGAGATTCAACAGCGGCTCCTGCATGACGTAGATCAGGGCCGCGGAAACGAACGCCGTCCCGAGGAAAGTGAACTGACCCGCGCCCCCAAACCCGAGCAGGACGTAGAACACGAGGGCGATCGACGTGCCCCATACGACGTACGACACAATCTGGAAATGGGCGAAGATGTCCGCCTCGTATTTCACGTGGCTCTTGAGGGCGGCGCGGAAGACCGGTCGCAGCAGTTCGAGGAGGGCCTTCGTCGCGATCAGGATCGGGATCGCGTAGACCCAGGGACCGAAGGTACTGAGATCCACGTGCGGAGACGGAATCCCCGGGATCGCGATCGCGCCGGCCAGGAGGCCGAGGGCGGAGAGCACGATCAGCGTGATGATGGACCAGAATAGGGCTCGCGCTTTCCGCCAGTTTGCGTTGCGCACAACGTCGTTCACGGTTCAGGGATTTATAAGGCCGGTGCCGAGGTTATCAGGCCTGAAAGGTCTCGACGCTCGGTTCCTGGCCTTCCGCCAAAAGGTATTCAGGGACCGAGCCCTGTCGTGCGCGGGAGGAGGCGCTTCGTGGGGGAGCCCGTCATCAACGTCCGCGATCTGAAGAAACACTACGCGGACATCAAGGCCGTCGACGGGATCACCTTCGACGTGGAGAAGGGCGCCATGTTCTCCCTTCTCGGCCCGAACGGCGCGGGCAAGACGACGACGGTCGAAATCCTCGAAGGCCTCCGGGACCCGACCTCGGGCGAGGCCCGCGTGCTGGGCGTCGACGTCCGCACGGACTACCGCAAGATCCGGGACCGCGTCGGCATCCTGCCGCAGGATTTCGAACCGTTCGACCGGTTGCAGCCACGGGAGGCCGTCGCCTATTGGGCCCAGCTGTTCGACCGAACGATGACGAAGAAGGAGATCGACGACATCCTCCGGACGGTCGGGCTGACAGACCGAGCGGAGACCCTTGCCATGAACCTCTCCGGGGGCGAGAAGCGGCGCCTCGGGATCGCGATGTCCCTTGTCGGCCGTCCGGCACTCGTCTTCCTCGATGAGCCGACGACCGGACTCGACCCCGGCGCGCGACGGGAGTTGTGGGCCCTCATTCGCCAACTCAAGAAAGAAGGGACGACGATCCTCCTGACGACCCATTACCTGGACGAGGCGGAGCAGCTCGCAGACGACGTCGCAATCATGAACCACGGTAAGATCGTCGCTCGGGGTTCCCCCGCGGAACTGATCGCGCAGTACGGCCAAGGCCATTCCATCGTGCTGGCGGGTGCGGGCGAAGACGGGCTCAAGGCGGTGCGGGCCCGAGGGGTCACGGCGGAACTGCAGGGGGTCGATGTCGTCGTGCAGGTCCCGCTGGCGAGCGACATGCGCCGCATGCTCGAGAAACTGGCCTCGATCGACACGCCCCTGAACGAGATCTATACGAGGCGCGCGAGCCTCGAGGACGTCTTCCTGAACCTGGTCGGCGCCCGCATGCAGGAAGGGGTGCTCGCGACATGAGCCGGATCCTGGCGGACATGAAGGCCTTCGGCACCCAGTACCTTCGCTCGCGGGTCGGGACGTTCTTTGCGCTCGTCTTCCCGATTCTCCTCATCCTCCTGTTCGGCGCGATCTTCGGCTCCTCGGGTTCGTCGCAAGTCACCTTGTACGTGCAAGACTTGGACAACCAGTGGGCCTCCCACGCCTTTATGGATGCGCTGAACAAGACGAACGTCCTTACGATCCATGCCATCCCGGCGTCGGCCGATTTCTCCCAGTACATCCGCGACCATTCGATCAATGTCGCCCTCCAGATTCCGGTGGGATTTCAAGACGCGCTCTCCAAGGCCGAGAACGGGACGCGGGCGAATGTGAACCTGACCCTGGCCGGAGACCAAACCCAGTCGTCCTACGGCATCGCCGTGTCCGCAGTCGACGCGGTCGCGACGGCGTTCAATCTCCAGGTCGCTAAGGCCGTGCCCGTCGTGAACGTCCTTCCGACGTCGGTTCCGGGTCTACGCCATCTGACCTACATCGACCTGTTCCTACCAGGCATCATCGGCTTCACGATCCTCTCGACCCCGTTGTTTGGGATGACGGCCATCTGCGCCGAGTACCGCTCCCGGCGGTACTTCAAACTCCTCGCGACGACGAAACTGAGCAAGGCCGAATGGCTCGCCGCCAAGGTGGTCTTCCACATCGTCCTGCTGTTCGCCTCGGTGGCCCTCATGGTCCTCACCGGGATCGTGATCTTCGGGCTCAAGGCGGTCGTCACCCCGATGGCGATCCTGATCATCATTGCCGGCACGCTCGAATTCACGTCGTTGGGGATGGTCCTCGGGATCTTCGTTCGCGACCCGGAGACCGGGGCGGCCATCGCCAACGCGATCGGATTCCCCATGATGTTCCTGGCGGGGTCCTTCTTCCCGGTCGACGCGATGCCCTCCTTCCTCCAGACGGGGGCTCGGCTCCTGCCGCTCACGTACATCAATGAAGGCTTGCGGGCGACGATGACGTTCGGGACCGATGCGACCGCCCTCATCGACCTGCTTGTCACGTTGGGGTTCGCCGTCGTGTTCTTCGTCGTGGCCGCCCGCGGGCTATCCTGGAAATCGAGATGAACATCAGATGAATTCCGCGAATTTCGCGACGAGCTCGGGTTTCGCGTCCTTGAGGACCTTGAGGATGGCTCGGACACTGAGTTTGTGCACGCCGACTTCCGCCAAGACCTGGATGATGTCGTCGAACTCGCGGTCGGACAGGGTCACGAGTTTGTTCTTCGCCAGCCAGTTCCGATAGAGGTTCTCCTCGAGCTTCGCGCGCCATCCTTTCTCGTA
>Ga0209801_1001126_pt1 | contig 16858 bp, 23 predicted proteins | sample GraSoiAngelo_127_FD_185884 | JGI IMG/M metagenome (GOLD analysis project Ga0209801, IMG submission 185884) | Grasslands soil microbial communities from the Angelo Coastal Reserve, California, USA - 14_0927_09_40cm (SPAdes) (version 2) | ecosystem: Environmental > Terrestrial > Soil > Grasslands ... | reverse complement strand
GGCACCGCTTCGTGTGCGAACAGAATCGCTCCGTGGAGATCGTCTTCCTCCCAGGACAGGTCCCTCGACGCCAGTGCCTTCGCGTCGACATACCGGAAGTTGAACCGCAACGCCCAAATGCCCTCGGATGCGACGGCCTCCCCGAGCCGTCGGATTAACGGATTGCGCAGGTCATTCGACCGACCGTGGGCGATCACAAGGCCCGCCTTCGGACGCTCCGGACCGTGGACGATGCCGCGGAGTTCTGCGCTCCCCGATGCGGATGGGAACCGAACTTCCGAGATTTCGCTCATTCGCTCACCGCCAGGAGGCACCGGATGCGGCCATTCGGCTATCAACCCGGATAACCGCTCCCGAAGCATTTAGCCCCTCGGGATGAAGGTCTCTACACCCATGGCATGGATCCGGCCCGTCGTGGACCACATCTTCCTGGTCGACCGCGGTGGCGTTCCGATGATTCACCTTTCCCGCGGCCTCCCGACCGGCGCGGACCCAGACCTCATCGCGTCGATGTTCACCGCGATCGTCGATTTCATGAACCAGTCGTTTCACTCGATGGGTCACGGGGACGTGCGGAGCATCGAGCTTGAGGATTACCAGGTCGTGTTCGGCCGCGGCCGCAACATCTTGATGTTCCTCCTCTACCGCGGTTGGGAGTCGAATCGGCTGGAACGTCGGGTCGCGCGCGAGGTGAAGGCGCTGGAGCGTCGCCATGCGGCCGTGCTCGAACATTGGGACGGCGACACGGACCGCCTCGTCGAGGTGCGACAGGAACTCGAGCACCTGTGGCGCCTGCGGGAACGGCAGGATGTGGTCGAGGTCCTCCGCACGAAGCCGGCCCCGGTCGTTGATGCTCCACCGGTCGTGCGCTAAGGTCGAGCGGCCATCGGCATTTCTGACGCAGGCGAAGTCGCGGGGGCGGGTTTGGGGAGGCTAGCCAACGTTTCCTCGAGGACGTAGATGAGCTTCTCTGTCTCGGATGGCTGTTCCGGATACTCCGAGCTCCATTTCCGCCAGTGGGGCCGCTTGTGGGCGATCTTGTACTTCACGCCCGACATGAGCGTCGTGTAGCTGTCCGCGTCGATCTTCCGCACGCGTTGGTGCGCCAGGATGTACCAGTGGTACTGCGTCCCCACCGGGACGCCCGAACCGGGCGGCGCACTTCGCTCCCGTTCCTTGAGCGAGCTGAAGGTGAAATCCCAGCGGTCTGGGGCTACTTTCGTCTCTCGCCAGAGGCCGTTCGGATAGAGCCACGTGTGCTCTCCGCCGACGGCCACGCCCGTGTACGTCTCGCCCTCGAACTCTTTGAGGTCATCGTAGGCCATGATCCAATTCGCGAGACGATGCCGGCGTAAGTCTTCCACGCGGAGAGGGGTGAGTGAAAGTATCATCCCCTGGATGCCCCGGAGAAATCGGGCGTGTCGATTGGCTCGTTTGCCCCCTCTCGCAGAACTCTACGCGGCGGGGACCTCCCGGCGAAACGATTTATGACGCCGGTTGTATCGAGCCCGCGGACGTCTGGCAGTGAAGGAAGCTATTCGCGGCATTTCTTGCATCGTATCCGTCCTCCTAGTCTTCGCGATTTTCTCGACTCTGACGCGGGTCGACGGGGCCCTCCGAAAGCCGACCTATGCGGCCGGAGACAAGTGGGTCTACGTCCTCAGCGGGTCGCTGGCCGGTTTGCCCGGCTTCAACACCAGCCAAGGCACGTTCCATCTCGGGCTCGTCGGATTTGTTTACGTCAACGTGATCGGATCCGCGACGGTCCAGGCCAACAACACATCCGTGTCGGCCGTTCGCGTCGACAGTCGCGCGACCGGATTTCTCAACGGGACGTTCTCGGTGCCAAGAGCCGGGAGCGGTCAGATCTCGGGCTCGTTCACGACGACGTCCACCGAATTCTGGGAGGCGCAGGCGTACCTCCCAATCGAATCGCTCGCCACGACCTCGTACCACGCGGACGTCACCCTTGGCATCACGACACCCCTCGTCTTTGACCTGCGTGTGAATGCGACGACCTCGTTCTCCTCCATCCCACCGTTCGAACTCGATGTGGGCCAGAACGCTTCGGCCGCCTTCACCGCGCACGCCGAGCTGAACTCCACTTTCACCGCGTTCTTCCAGACGATGACGTCGCAGAACGTGACGGACCTCGCGTCAACGTGGCATCGCGACGTCCTCTCCCGCGAGAACGTCAGCGTCGATGCGGGCACGTTCTCCGCGTACAAACTCAATCAGACCCTCGGGAGCTTCCCCGGGATTCCGAGCGGCCTCTCCGGAGGCGGCAATGAAACGGCATACTTCTCGAACGACGTCGGATTCTATGTGAAGCGCGTGGCGTACGAGAACGGCACGCCGGGGGCCGAGATGCGCCTCCGGTCGTACTCGTACGGCGCAGGCCCGGCGACCGGAATCAGCACGACGCAGATCCTGTTGTTCATCGTGCTGCCCATCGCGGTCGTCGTCCTCGTGGCGGTCCTCCTTTGGCGACGCCGCAAAGATCGAATCCAAGGACAGGCATCGCCGCCCGCTCCGTCCGCCACGGAAGGCCAAGAACTCGGAGGGAATGATCGTGCTCGTTGAGACCGCCGGGCTGACGAAGGTCTTCGGCGAGGTCCGCGCGGTGGACGACCTGACCGTCAAGATCCCGGACGGCGCGATCGGCCTCGTCGGCCCCAACGGTGCCGGCAAGACGACGTTTCTGCGGCTGCTCCTCAGCCTGCTGCGACCTACGGCGGGCACCGCGAAGGTGCTCGGACGGGACATCGAGGACGGCCTCGCGGTGCGGGAGCGGATCGGGTACATGCCCGAGCACGACTGCCTCATCCCCGACATGACCGGGGTCGGGCTCGTGTCATACATGGGGCGGGTCAGCGGCCTCGATCGAGATACCGCGATGAGCCGCTCGCACGACGTCCTTCAGTTCGTCGGCGTCGAAGAGGAGCGGTACCGCAAGGTCGCGGAGTATTCGACGGGCATGAAGCAGAAGGTCAAACTCGCCCAGGCGATGGTCCACGACCCGCAGTTGTACATCTTCGACGAGCCCACGACCGGCCTGGACCCCCGCGGTCGGTCGGAGATGCTCGATCTCGTGGGGACGATCGCGAAATCACCGGGTCGCAACGTGATCCTGTCGAGCCACCTCCTCCCCGACGTCGAGACGATCTGCAAGTACATCGTCATCTTGGACGGCGGTCACCAGATTGCCGCGGGAGAGCTGAGCCAACTCCTGAGCGGCGGGACGGATCGCCTGCGAATCGATGTCCGCGGCGACCGCGATGCCTTCGCCCGCCTTCTCAAAGACGCGGGCTTCGACGCCGACGCGGGGCCCTCGGGGTTGCACGTCAGCCGCAAGCCGGGACTGGAGGCCGCCGTCTTCGAGACCGCGAAGTCCCTGGGAGCCGAGGTGCGGTACATGGGGAAAGAGATCCGCAGCCTCGAGGAGTTGTTCCTCGAGCTTGTCGCACGGACCGAGAAGCCAGGTGCATAATGTCGATCACCCTTCCGACCTACTCGCGACTCGAGATTCCACTTCTCGGCCGGCGGCAACGGGTCTGGGCCATCATCGCGACCGGGCTACGGAAGGAGCTTCGGCGTCCGGCCGCGATTGTCGTCATGGCGCTGGGCGCCGCCTTCACGACGATCACTTCGATCGCCATCCTGTTCATCGCAACGATCATCCCCAGCGGGCAGGCGCCTAATCTCACGTTTTTTGCCGGGCCTGCATCGAACTTTTTCGTCCTGTTCTTCGTGTCGTTGATGGCCTCCGTCATCGGTGCAGGTTTGATCGCGGACGACCTGCAGTCGATGGCCTTCACGCTCTACCTCAGCCGCCCGATCACGCAGTTGGACTATCTGCTGGCCAAAGCGGCGATCCTCGCCCCTCTCGTTGCCATGGTGACGATCTTGCCCCTGCTCCTCGCCGCCTTGGTCGCGGCGTTCCTCGGCTTCTTCTCGTGGACAATTGCTTTGGAAGCGATGGGCATCTCGATCGTCGTCGGCGGATTGTTGACTCTATTCTACACAGCCATCACCTTGTTCCTGTCAAGCCTCAGCCGCCGCAAGGGGATTGCTGGGGCAGGGGTCTTCGCGGTGAATTTCGGGCTGACGATTCCCGCTGAGGTCTTGACAATCGTGATCGGAAACCGGTCCATTCTGTATCTCTCGCCTTGGGACAACTACGTGGCCGTCGCCACCGCTGCGTTCGGGGCGTCGAGCACGGGGATCGACTGGGCCGTGGCCCTCGCGATTTTGCTCGGGGTGACGGTCCTCGCGGCGCTCGTTACGTACGTGCGAATGAAGGCTGTCGAGGTGATCACCGGATGAACGGCGTGGTGGAGGCCGTCGGCGTCTCGAAGTGGTATGGCGAGGTGCTCGGTCTCAATGCGTTCACCGCATCGTTCGGCAAGGGGATCACCGGCCTCGTCGGGCCGAACGGAGCTGGCAAGAGCACGCTCTTCAAACTCCTCATCGGCCAGCTTCACTCGGACCAGGGCAAGATCACGCTGCTCGGGGAAAACCCGTGGAACAACGTCCCCTTGAAGCGGCGCCTCGGATATTGTCCGGAACAGAATCAACTCTACGGGTGGCTCACGGGGCAGCAATTCGTGGAGACGCTCTTGCGACTCGATGGAATGCCAGCGGCGGAATCGCGAAAGGAAGCCACCGCGGCCTTGAAGGTCGTCGGCCTTTCGAGCGCGGCGCACCGGCCGACCCGGGGCTACAGTCGAGGGATGCGCCAGCGCGCGAAGCTCGCCCAGGCCCTGGCCCACCACCCGGAGATCCTGATCCTCGACGAGCCGCTTTCCGGAGCGGACCCGGCCGGCCGCGTCCACATCCTCCGGACGATCTCCGAATTCGCCAAGGACGGCGGCCACGTGTTGATGTCGACCCATGTTCTTTACGAAATTGAACGGGTCACGAACAACATCGTCCTCATTCACAACGGCAAGGCGATCGCGTCGGGCAACATCCACGCGATTCGCGCGTTAATCGACACGCATCCGCATGCGGTGCGCATCGAGACATCGAAACCGCGGCAGCTCGCTCAGGCCCTTGCGCGCATGGAGCACCTCGTCTCCTTCGAGTTCCCAGCCGCCGACACGCTCCTCGTCCGCACACGCAAGCCGGACGCGTTCTACAGAGAGCTCCCGCAAATCGTCTCGGACACGAAGCTCGACGTACGCGGTCTCGAGAGTCCGGACGACAGCCTCGATGCCGTGTTCCGGTATCTCGTCGGGTGATTGGATGGATTGGACGGGATCCTTCCGGAAGGCGTGGGTCGTCACGGGCCTGACTCTGCGCTACCTCCTGACGACCCGCCGAGCGATCGCGACCGGCCTCCTGGCATTGGTGCCGGTTATTCTCACACTCTCCCTGGCCGCCGCCCGCGTCGTCACGTTCGACATCGTGCTTTTCCAGCAGCTCATGATCCCGTTGTTCCTGCAGGTCGTCCTGATCTTCGTGACCCTCGTGAACGCGACGGCGTTGATTCGAGAAGAGATCGACGACAACACCTTGCCATTCCTCCTGACCCGGCCGATTTCGAAACCCGCCCTAGTGGCGTACAAGTACATCGGCTACCTCGTCGCGGTCTTGGTCGTCCTCATCCCCCCGATCATCCTGGCCTACGGCGTGACGGAAGCGTACGGAGGCCTCGCATTCACCGCGGACCTCGGTGTCCTTGGAGGATTCCTCGCGGCGACGATCCTGGGAAGCGCCGCATACGGGGCGCTCTTCCTGTTCATCTCCGTTCTCATCCGGCGGCCACTGGCGGTCGGGTTGCTGATCGGATTCGTCTGGGAATCGGTCGTGGACTCCATCCCCGGAGATGTGCCGAAGCTCAGTGTGATTCACTACCTGAAGACGATCCTGAAGGACGTCATTGCGATCAACCCACTCGGCCAATACCGGACCGACGTAAGCGCGGGCGTCGCGGCCGGGATTCTCGTCGCCGTCTCCATCGCCCTGGTCGTCCTGGCGGCGTTCGTGTTCCAGCAGATGGAGTTCCGGCAAAAGGCCGGATGAAGGTCACAGCTCGACGGACTCGAAGTTCGCGAACATGTTCTTCGATTCGCTCAAGCTGACCAGCGACTCGTAGGTGCACGCCACCTCGAATCGGGCCCACATGGCTTGAACGGCGGCTTTGGAGTGAGCCGCCTCTATCGCCGCGGCGGACTTCCATTCGAAGACCTCGATGAAGGTGCCGTCCGCGGCGCGCATCAGATACGGCGGGCGGTCCGTCACGAGCCGTTCTTTCCGGAGGATCGGGACGTGATCCTTGAGGACTTCCCGAAGCAGCCTCTCCTTTCCTTTTTTCGGTCGATACGCCGCAATGACATACACGCCCAATGCCCCCACCAGAGGAGCGGATTGCGATGCGCAAGCTAAGAGGTTGCGGTGCCGAACCTGCCGATCTCTAGCCGCCCTCGACCTTGGTCGGGTCCGCGAACTTCTTCAGGACCGCGCCCAACTCGGCAGCTTCCTTTCGCATCCCGTCGATGTCTTTCTCGAGGGAGCCGCGCCACTTCCGCTCCGCCGATTCGCCGTGGGTCGCGTACAACCGCGCCGCGGATTGGAGGGATTCGAACCGGCCGTCGTTCAACGAAGCGACGAGTTCGCGTCCGCGGTCCGCGGCGTCGTTCATCTTCCCGAGTCGTTCGAGGAAGGCGACGATCGAGGGCACGCGCCTCCGGAGCATCAACGCGTCTTCGCTCCATTGGATCTGGAGGGAACGGCGCTCGTCCTCGCGGACCGCCTTGAGCCACGACCAGGCCTCGTCGAGCGCCCCACGGATCAGGCGCGCATCGCCGTAGATGTGTGTCAGTTTCGCATCAGAGTATGCGGGGAGCTCGAGCAGTCCGTAGAACGTACGGCCGCGGAACGCGTCGACCTGCGGACTCGCGTTGCTCAGGAGCCGCATGAGGGGGTCCGGGTCGGAGCCGGGCGGGGGCGCCGGCACACCGATTCCGCCCCCTTGGCCCACATCGAGGAGGAGAGGGATCGCGAGGTCTGCGCGGGCCCGCGACAGGAAGTCAAGGTACGCGGCCGTCGAAGCCTCGTTGAATCGATCGACCGATTCGTTGAACGCCCGTGCATCCTCGGGCGAGGTCGGAGGCTTCGGGATCTTCTCGAGGCGCTCGACTTGAGTCTTCAGCTGCCGGATCCGGGATTCGACCGACCGGTACGCCTCCCGGTAGCGGGCCTGGAGTCGTCGGACTTCCGCGCCCTGCTCGGCGATCCGGTCGAGTCGGCGCCAGGCTTTCCGCGCCCCGTAGAAATCGCGACGGCGGGCTTTCCTCAGCGCCGCATCGAGCCACGCCACGAGGCGCGGCGAGAGACGTTTCTCCTTCGACGCCTTCCCGAGGTCGGCGGCGATCGTCTCGACGTCCCGGGTAAAGATGCGCACCTGCCGCCAGTTGTCCACCTCACTCTCCCGGAGGAGCCGGTCGATCCTCTCGCGATACCGGTCCAGCGTTCCGTCGAGGACGCCGGCGATCCCCTCGACCTTCTTGCGCGCCCGACCGATCGATTCGAGGAGCTCGGCGGCCTCCGATTCGAAGGAATCCGCCGTCGGCGCGTCGCCGGGAGGCATGAGAGTGACGCGATGGAACCGCGGGCCTATTTAGGTTCCTTCGGACGGCTGTCGAAACCCCCTCTCACCGCGGTTTCATATATCTCCGGACGACCATCGCGGTCGCGTGGGAATCGTCCAAGACATCGGTCACATCCTCCTCCCCGTGGATGACATGGACACGGCCCTCGCCTTCTATCGCGATCTCCTCGGGTTCCGGGTGGTCGGAAAAGGGAGCCCGGTTTGGACCGTGATCGAGACGAAAGGAGGCCAGCTCACCCTCTGGCGGACCGCCGAAATTCCGAAGGTGGCATTGGGCCCGAAAGCCGATTCAAGCCCGTTCGAGTTCCATGTGGAGAACTTCGAGCGCGCCTCGTCGGACCTGGAGTCGAAGGGGATCCGCGTGCGACGTAACGGAGCGCACGGCGGAACTATTTGGGACCCGTTCGGGAACGTCCTGCGATTGCACGACCATCTCGAGTGAGGTTCATCGCTCTACGTCAAAGTAGATCCGCACCGTGACGCGGTACGACTTCACTTTCTTCCCTTCCAACTCCATTTCGAGCTCGGACACCCGCGCCCATTTCAGATTCCGGACCGTCTCCGCCGCGCTCGCGACCGCGTTCTCCGCTGCCTTCGCAAAGCTCGCCGGCGAGGAGCCGGCCACATCGATGATCTTCTGCACCATGGCGGATTCCACCAGATCCGAATGGCGGACCTCGCACATGGCTCCTTCGGTGAAGGGGCCAATGGCATTGTAGACTCACTGTAGTAGGAAACGTTAACTAGGCGGTCTGCAATACATGCAATACATGCAAAACAGGACAGCCCGAAAGCCGACGATTTCGCTCCGCGTGCCGCCCAAACTCCTAGCGGAGGTCGATGATTTGGTTGGCCGGACACGCATGAAGTCCCGCACAGAATTCCTGGAAAGGGCGATCGAAGCCTATGTGCAAGACCTCCGTGATTCCAAAGTAGTCATCATGAAGAACTGGACCGAGCCGAAGGCGCGGGCGGCCGTCGTGAAGCACTTGCGGCGCCACCCGTCGGCGTTCGTTTCGGAGATCTGCGAAACCCTCGGAATCGACTTCGAACTCGGGTTCCGAGTGGTCCGCGGCCTGATGGAGGACGGACTCGTTGACCGAACTCCGTGATGCGGGCGATGCCGTCGTCGGGGAGAAACTTGTCGCGGTCGGCCGGAAGATCAGCAAGGTCCACTTGATTGCGCAAACGTCGGCTCATCGCGCGCAGGCCGTGTACGTCTGGGGCAAACCCGCGCGGTGTTTCGTCGACATTTCGATTCGACTCCGGCCGTGACGCGCCGACAGACCGCAAAGACTTAAGTGGCGGGACCCACTCGCGACTTCCGATGCAGATCCGCCTCTTGGAAAAACAGAAGGATTCCTTTCGTCTGGAGATCGTGAACGCCGACGACACGGTCATCTATCCCTTGATCACGGCCCTCTTGAAAGATCCGGACGTCGAGGACGCGTTGTACTACACGGGCCATCCGCAGCTCGACAAGCCCGTCCTCACGATCAAGGTGAAGAAGGGCAGCCCGCAGGCCGCCCTCAAGCGGGTCGCGGAAGGCCTCGCGGCCGACTTCGGCGGCGTGAAGGGCGTCCTGGAGAAGGAGCTCGCGTAAGTTCATGGAACGAGACGTCGGGATCGAAGGCTACCTGACGTCGACGCCGGGCCTCGGCGGGACGCTCAAGGCCACCGCGGACGACTTCGTGGTCGAAGAGATTTCCTCCCCGCCCCCGCCGGCCATCGACGGATCGTACACGATCGCCGCACTCCGCGTCCGCAACTGGGAGACGAACCGCCTCGTGCGGGAACTCGCCCGAGGGCTGCACATCAGCCGCAGGCGGATCGGATTCGCCGGGACGAAGGACAAACGCGCGCTCACCACGCAGCTGTTCTCGTTCGAGAACGTCTCGCCCGAGGCGGTCAAGGCCCTGCGGATGAAGGACGTCGAGGTCCTCGACCTGTCGCGTTCGGACCGCTCCCTCGAGATCGGAGACCTCGCCGGCAACCGCTTCCAGATCGTCGTCCGCGACCTCGCCCTCGCGGAGGATCGGGCGATTCCGATCGCCGAAGAGGCGGCCCGCCAGATCCGTTCGTTCGGGGGCTTCCCAAATTTCTTTGGCCTCCAGCGTTTCGGTTCCGTGCGGCCCATCACGCACGTCGTCGGCCGGCACATCGTGCGCGGGGAGTTTCAGCAGGCGGTCGACGCATACGTCGCGAATCCGATCGAGGGCGAGGGTACCGAATCCTATGAGGTCCGCGCCGCCTTGCGCGATACCGGCGACGTCCACGCCGCCCTCCGGTCGTACCCGAAATCGTACGGCTTCGAAAAGGCCATCCTCAATCATCTGGCGACCCGTCCCGGGGATTACGTCGGCGCCTTGCAGGAACTTCCCTTCAATCTCCTCCTCATGTTCGTCCACGGATACCAGTCGTACATGTTCAACCAAATCCTGAGCGAGCGGATGCGCCGCGGCATCCCGATCCACGAGCCGGTGGCCGGGGACCTGGTCCTCCCCGCCGACAGGCGGGGCCTGCCCGACCGGGATCGGACAATCGACGTGACCTGCGACAATCTCGACCGGGTGACGGATCGATGCCGCGAAGGCAAGGCATGGGTCAGCGCGGTCCTCTTCGGGTCGGAATCGGAGTTCGCCGGCGGAGAAGTGGGCCAGATTGAGAAAGGGATTGTTGCGAAGGAAGGCCTCCGGGCCGAGGACTTCATCATCCCCGAGATCCCGCGGATTTCCTCGAAAGGTTCCCGGAGGGAAATCCTCGCGCCCCTCCATGATCTTGCTGTGACGCTGGCCGACAACTCGTTGAACCTGTCGTTCGCATCGACGCGAGGAAGCTACGCGACCTGCCTCGTCCGGGAGTTCACGAAAACCGAGTGATCGGCCGGTTCAGCTCCGAAGCTTCGTCCAGAGGTCCGCGAACCGGTCGACCGCGTCGTCGTGGAAGCTCGACTGGTTCGCGAGGAGGAGCTTCCGGACCTCCTCGAGGTCCTTGATCGTGAAGACGCTCTCCCGTTCCCGCTTCGTCCGCACGAGCAGGTCCCGGTGCATCAGCTTCTGAAGGTGATACGACAGCGTCGACTTCGACACCCCGACGGACGCCTGGAGCTCCGCGAACGTCCGCCCCTCGTACGTCAGGAGCTCGACGAGGATCTTCCGCGGGACGTCCTGCCGGAGCACGGCGAGGATCCGACGCTGCGCCTCGACGAACGCGCGCGCGATGAAGTACCGCTTCCGGTGGCCGTCCTCCTCCGCCTTCAGCACGCCGTTGCGCTCCAGGTACCCCAGATGGTACGACAGCATGCCCGTCGACATCCCGAGCGCATGGCCGATCCGGCGCAGGTGCACGCCCGGGTTCGCGACCAGGAAATCGTAGATCCTGCGACGGCTCTCCAGTTCAAGGCCTTCCGACATCCGATCACCGCAGGAGCGCGAGGTAGAGCGAGACGAGGACCCCGAGGTTCAGGGCGAGCCACTCCGAACCGATGGACGACACGGCCGTCGTGGCCATCTCGAAGAGCAACCAGAGGCCTTGGACCAGGAAGATGGCGAACGCCGCGGTCAACAGGAGGAAGCGCCGCTCGCGATGGCGCGCGTAGGATTGCACGGAGACCGTCGCCAGAATCGCCGCGAAGCCGGCGAACGAAACCCTGAGGAACACGTCCAGAGGGCCCATCGATCCGCGCAATGATGCTTCTTCGGTAAGATACTTTGCGTACGCCGGTCGAAGGTCTCCCGGCGCGAATGAAAATCCGGTTCGAGATGCGTCCTAACGAGTTCCCCGTCTGGACCAAAATCCCCTTATCGGGGAAGCGACACTAGATGGTGGAGGGAGGACGGCACGGACGCGCGCGCATTTCTCGCGAGGGCGGCGGCGACCTTTACGGTGCTTTCGCTTCTTCCCGTCGCCCTGAGCGGATCTGCCCCCTCTCACGCGTCCCCCGTCCTCCGACCTATTTCGGACTCCGACCTGGGGGGCGTGCCGGTGGGCGACATCCCGTGGCCGACCGCGTTGTTCGCGGCGTTCACGTACGACCGCGGGCTCGTATTCGGGACGTACACGCGCTTCGCGTACAACGCGACCTCCGGAATCGTCACGACGGTCTCCGGCGTCGCGGGCGACACGCAGGTGCCGTACCTCGGTTCGATCGCGATCGATGGCTTTCCTCCCGCACGGTCTGCGGCAGCCCACGGGCCGATCTTCGAGGCGGACGGCTACCTCGTCACGCTGACGGCCCACGACGACCCGACCGGCCTCATCGAGATCCGGTCCGAGATGGCGCGCCTCGTCACGATCGAGCTACCGGCTTCCGCGACGAACATCTCCGTGCTGTCGGCACCCGGGCTGATGCGGGCATCCACCGTGTCGTTCACGATTGACGGGGAGGAGGCGCGGTTGTTCCTCGGGACCGGCTCCTTCAACGTGACCGGTACGCGAGTCCTCGCGGGGATGGCGAGTCCCGACCTGCTCGTGTTCAAATCGGTGCCGCCCGCTTCGACGAACAAGGCGGAATGGAGGGCCGTCCTCGACGCGATCAGCGCGGGCCAGGTCGTCGCCGAGTTGGATCTCGTCGCGACGAGCGACGGCCACTGGCTGCAGAACCCGGCCCGATACCGGATCGATGTCGCGGCGTGGCCCCTCGCGGTCCGACCGCGTGAGGCGTCGGTCCAGGTCGACACGTTGCGTCCCGGCGGCGCGATTGTTCTCTTCGCGTTCGATCCGCGCACCATGCCGATCAACGGGTCCGCCCAAATCAGCGTCAGCGCGAACGGCAAGGCGCTGAACCGATCCGACGACCCGCTCACCCTGTTCTACACGTTCGATTCGGTGGCGCGGAACGCATCGTTCACGCTCCTTCCGCTCCCGGGCACCGTCATGGCCGTCTACCTGCCCTCCCTCGCGGCGGTCTCGATCGACATCGTCAGCCTCCCGCCCGCAGCGCCGGCTCCCGCGTTCGATGCGGGATCCGAGGCGGCCGTGATCGCCGCCCTTGCGATTGTCTCGGTGGCGGCGGCGCGGATGCTGCGCCGCAAGCCGACATAGCGCTGGGACCGCGCACGTACAAATATCCGCCCCGGCATCGCCGCTTCCATGCCCACGGACGAGGTCTGCGGGGTCCAGGGTTGCGGCAAGGAGGCGAAGCGGTCTCTCTCGACGAAGAAGGTGAAGGAGGTCCTCCCGGAGCTCAAGCTGATCGGCGAACCGAGGCGCGTCCATCTGTGCAAGGATCACTACAAGCAGTTCCGGAAGAAGACGAAACAAGAACGGGAGCTCGATCGCGCGGCGTGGCAGTAGGCCGCGGACGCGTCAATCGAGGACGAGTTCGCGCATCCCGGTCTTCTCATTGAACCGGCGGTTTAAGGCGATCGAATCGAACCGCGCGAGTTGGATCTCGTTGACCACCGCCGTCCTCGCGCGGAATAGATGGCCGCCGATCGCGCCATGGTCCCGTCGGCCGAGCGCGGTGTGCAGGTGGAGCTTCGGGTCGGCCCCCATCGCAATGCTCCCGTGGAGCGCGAGCAGCTCGTGACGGTCCGCGAAGACGGTCTTCTCGTAACCCTTCGGCCCGAAGTACCCGATCTCGAAGTCCTGGAGCATCCCGATTCCCCATAGGACCGAGCCGCTCTCGATCTGGTGCTTCCGGGCGGCGGCCTCGAGGCTCGGGAAGAGGTCGTCGCCGTCGGACAGCTTCACGACGACGGTGTTGCCTTCCTGCTGCGTCTCCATCGGCTCACCGCGTGAGGAGCGCCTCGGCTCGGATCTTCAGCCGACGCTCCACGGCCTTCGCGAGGTCTTTCGCGCCGCTGAACGCGGTGTACACCTTCCGCGGGCGGCACGCTTCGATGAACGTCATCACGTCCTCGAAGTCCCCGTGGTCGCTCAGCGGGAACTGCGCGTCGAGGCCGTAGCGGCCCGTGTAGTCGAAGAAGGCGCACCATCCGCTCACGTACGCCGCCTTGAGGCCGACCGAGCCGAGCCACGAGACGCTGTCCTCGAGCGGCGGCCGCAGCCATCCTGGCGGCAACACGTAGACGCGGGGATCGTTCCGCTCATTTTCCGCGAGCTCCGAGAGCCGGCGGTACTCGAGCTTGATCCCGTAGGCGCCGTAGAGGTCCGCGAGGTCCGCGATCTTGTCCGAGACCGCGACCTCCACGCCGAGCCGGTTCACGAGCGCGATCAACTCCTGGCTCTTGCCGAACTCATACCCGCCGAGGGCCACGGGGCCCTGGGCGAGCTCCATCTCGAGCCAGTTCAACAGGTCCGACTCGACGTCGTGCTTCGGGGGGAAGTTGTACCCCGGCCGTCCGTACGTCGCGTCGACGATCAGGTCGCGGACGAACTCCGGCTGGGCGCGGCCGCACGTCGACCCGCCCTCGGGGTTGAAGTCGCCCGTGTACAGGAGGTCGTCCACGCGGACCATCGCGCTGCCGAACACGTGGCCGGCGTCCTTGAGGACGACGCGGAAACCGTTCAGCTCGATCTCCTTGCCGTACGGGAGCGGGTGGCCGGTCCCGCCCCGCCGGACCTTCAGGACCGCGACGGTCTGCGGGGTCATGATCCCGCCCGAGGTCAGATGGTCCATGTGTCCGTGGCTCACGACGCTGCCCGGCGTCTTCCGCGTCGGGTCCAGGATGACCTCCCTCAGCGCCTCCTGGACGAGGATGCCGCCTTCGTAGCGCACGCGCGTCACGATCGCCTCGTGAAGATGTACCGAGTGGGCACGCGGCGCTTCAGACCGGTCCAGTATTTACAACGCTCGCAGCGATAGCCGAGGGTCACGGTCCCGCCGTAGACGGTCATGTTGCGCACTTTCTTCAGGCGAGCGCCGCAGACGGGACACTTGATGAGGGACCGCATCTCCTCCGTGTCGCGACAGCGGATCTCCAGGTCGACGAGGCCGGATTCGATGGCGAGATGTCGAAGCCGCGGCTCCCCGACGCGATACTTTTCGTCGCCTTTCAAGTCTTTTTCGACGAGTTGCTTGAGTCTGCGCTGGCTGTCGACCATCGGCCGCGTGCTCAAGATACGGACGAGGGAATCCCGGACCCGATCGTCGCTCGGGATCCGGTACGACGGCATCCGTTTCGCGGAAGGGCCGCGCCCATACTAAGGTTTCTGGAGGGAGCGGGAACGGCGCTCATCGGAGGTCGGAAGGAGTCGCGCACTCAGTGCGGAGACAGCCGGCATCGCGACCATCGGGAGGCCTGCAAAGGCGATTAGCGGGAGGCCCGAGACCATTGCCGGTGCGGCGACCACCCGGTAAATTGTCGAGGCCGTCGTGACCCAGAGGAATCCGTCCGGACCCATCTCGATATCGAGGATCCCGGACGGCACCGTCAAGAGGATGCTCTCGCTGACTACGGTTGTCCCGTCTGCGGAGAGGGCGAGGTCTCGGAGTCGCGCATCGTTGTACGCGCCGAACATCAGGTCGTTCCGCGAATGTGTCAGGAGGGAACCGGTGTAGAACGCCGCGTTCGTCGGAGCGATCGTCGGCGTCCACCAATCGATGGGCATGACAGGACTCGGGCCGTCTTGGTTCGTGTTGCCCGGCGGCGGCGGAGGCGTAGAACACGTCGCGGCGGGTCCCCAGCCGTAGTTGTCGCCTGCGGTCAAGAGGTTCACTTCGTCGTTGCAATTCGGCCCGTTCTCGGTGACGTAGGCGCGTCCGGTGGTCGGATGCCAAGCGATCCCGAACATGTTCCGGTGGCCGTACGTGTAGATGAGATTCTCGACGGAGAGGCTGCCGTAGAACGGATTGTCGAGAGGGGGACTTCCATCGGAGTTCATCCGCAGGACTTTCCCCAGGCGGCTCATCCGGTCCTGCGCCAGAGACGGGTTCGCGTTCTCGCCGACGACAGCCCACAGTTTTCGGTCCGGGCCGAAGGCGATCACGCCGCCGTTGTGATTCGTAGCGGTGCTCAAGGGGGGCATCTGGAGGATGACCGTCGCGGAGGTTCCGGCGTTCCCGTTCGCCAGGATTCGGACGATGCGATTGTAGATCGTCCCGTTGCCCACGTCATTGAACGTCTGGTACGCGTACACGTATGGGGTCGTCAGAAAATCGGGATCGAGGGCGAGGCCCAGGAGGCCCCGCTCGCCCGCCGTCGCGGTGCCCGTCAGTGTGTAGAACGGGGTTGGCAAAAGCGCCCCGCTCTCGATGACTCGGATGCTGCCGGTGTTCCGCTCCGCGAAGAACACGCGGCCGTCGGAGGCAAAGGCGAGGGCGATCGGCCACGCAAGGCCCGTCTGGACCGGCGCGAGCTGCACCGCCGGGTTGTTTGGATTTCCGCCTCCTCCCGGGCGGTTGACCAAGTACCAGGCGAACGCGAAGGTGGCCAGAATCGCAACGGCCGCGATGACGACCGCCACGATCGTCCGCCGATTCCGCGGGTCCACGGAGCCTGAACGCCTGGTCCGCCTAAAGGGCCTTGTCGTTCGATCTCACTCGGCCAGTGCGACGAGGCGGACCGGGGAGCCGGACGTCCCTTGCAAGTTCAGGGGAAGGGCTAGCAACAGGAATGGGGACGAACCGAGGACCTCGAGATTCGCGACGTTCTCGATCACCGGCACGTTCGCCCCGAGGAGGGTGTGGTGTGCCGGGTACGTGCCATCGTCCGGGTGGTCGATGTTCGCGGTGTCGATGCCGACAAGGCCGACTCCCCAGTCCAGGAGTAGCTCCGCCGCGGCTCGCGTCACCCCCGGATTCTGGAACAGGTACGCGGGCGCGCCGCGGTGCCGTTCCCACCACCGGGTGCGAAGCAAGATCGCGTCGCCCTTCTGGACCGGACGGGCCGCCTCCCGCAGCGACGAATGCAGATGCCGAGGAACGATCTTGCCTTTCTTCGCAAGACCGCGAAGATCCAGAACGTGACCGGGCGCGATGAACCGATCGAGGGGCATCTCGTGGAGCTTGCGCCCCGTTGGCTCGAAATGGAACGGCGCATCGACGTGGGTGCCGGTGTGGCTCACGAAGAACATCGATTCCGCGAAGAACCCGTGGACCTCCCGCGTCGTCCATTGGGTGAAGGTCGGTGCCGGATACGCGGGGAACATTTGCGTGTCCGGCCCGATCGGTTGAGACAAATCGACGATGCGAGAGAATCGGATCGTTCGAGATTTCGGAGCCACGCTACCGCCTCCGTGGCGGAGGGTCGGTGGAGGTCTTAGCGGTTTTCCATCGGGCACACGCTTTTGCGACGAGAAGGAATGTCGCTGCGACCGTGTCGTCGGATCGCCTCGAAC
>Ga0209801_1001114_pt1 | contig 16903 bp, 13 predicted proteins | sample GraSoiAngelo_127_FD_185884 | JGI IMG/M metagenome (GOLD analysis project Ga0209801, IMG submission 185884) | Grasslands soil microbial communities from the Angelo Coastal Reserve, California, USA - 14_0927_09_40cm (SPAdes) (version 2) | ecosystem: Environmental > Terrestrial > Soil > Grasslands ... | reverse complement strand
AGACAAGCCAGCGGAACGCGGACCTTCTCTTTCGCGCATTTTCGAAAGCAATCCCCAGCAAGGTCCCGGCCGACTCGGGCGGCTCGATGAACAACGTCATGATGGGCGGAACCTACAAGGGACGAGACTGGGCTTTCTACGAAACCATAGGCGTAGGCCTCGGCGCAAGAAACGACGCGGACGGCATAGACGGCATCCAGGCAAACATGACCAACACAATGAACACACCAATCGAAGAAATAGAACGATCATATCCACTACTCATCAAAAATTACGAGATGAGACCCGACGGCTTCGGACCCGGGCGACACCGCGGAGGCACTGGAATCATCAGATCGTACCAGGCTCTAACCGATAATATCACCGTAACAGTTCTTGCGGACAGAGGCAGAAATCGCCCACGGGGGCTCTTGGGAGGCGGGTCCGGCGCACGGACCGAGGTCAACCTCTACAGGAGGGCGATGGGAAAGACTCGCAAAATGAGACTGCCTGTGAAGGTCACGCTTGTTCTGCTGAAGGGAGACGTGATCGAAATCAGGACTGCCGGCGGAGGCGGCTATGGGAAGCCAGAGAAACGGGAAGGGGCAAGAATCAAAGAGGATATTCAACAGGGAATTATTACGTCTCCCAATGTGAGACGGGCACGTTACCAATTCAGGGGTATCTAGCGATTCAAAGGGAACGACTTAACGTAAGAATCGATTCGAGCGACTTCCGTTTCGTTCAGCTAGGAAGTGATGCACTTTGCGGCTTCAAAGCATGGAGTTTGACCTGAACAGACCCGTGATAACTATAGAATTGGACGGCGGGCTTATCTACAGCGTGACGAACATATTCTCTTCGGATATCCACGTGATCTGATGTCGGACAAGCGGTTTGTCCAACAGTCCGGTATCGACGCCTTCAACGGTAACGAGCTAATAGTCAAAGGCGCACTGGAAAGCCAGGTCGGCCTCATGGCCGGCTACCCTGGGTCGCCAGTGGCAGAAATCTTCACGATTCTGGAGGAGAACGCGGATATTCTCCGCGAGGTTGGACTCTGGGGCGAAATGACCAACGACGAGTCCCAGGGCGCAGCCGCCCTCAACGGAGCGATGGATGTTGGCGTCAATGCGATAGCCGTCATGAAGAGCGTAGGACTGAACGTCGCGGCAGACCCAATCAACATAATCAACTACAGTGACAAGTACGGCCTGAGCGGAAAGAAAGGCGGAGCAGTCGTCGTCTGCGGTGACGACCCACATGCCTCCAGTACGCAAGTAGCCGGCGATAGTCGCGCTTTGATGGAGCATCTCAAGATGCCCATCATCGAACCCAGCAACCCACAAGAGATCAAGGACTGGATCGGAGAAGCACTGAAGCTCTCAGCTTACTCGAACTTAGTCGTTGGATATCTCATCACTACCTACCTTGCTGAGGGCGGGGGAAACGTAAAGATCTACGAGAACAAATCTCCTGAGATCAGCTTCAAACATCCTATCACCATTGACATTTCGAAAGTAGACATTAAGCGAAAGGTCAGCATCCCACCCAACACGTGGGACCTAGAGAAGGAGATAATTCGCGACCGCTTTCCAAGAGTCCACGAATATGTCCGACAGAACCACCTAAACAAAATCCTCTATTCCAACGGCAAGAAGCATAACATCGGCTTCGTCGCCGCAGGAATCTCCTACAGCTATTTGGAGCAAGCCCTCTGGGAACTTGGCTGCGACGAACAATTCCCCATCCTCAAACTTTCCATCACATTCCCGCTGGACCCGGAGGTAGTCGACGAGTTCTCGAAACTGGTCGACAACATAGTTGTCGTCGAAGAGAAAGGTCCCATCATTGAGGACCAGATCAAAACAATTCTCACAGACCTCGTCCAAGACGGGAAGATCAAGAAGGAACCCAGTGTCTGGGGCAAGATATTCCCCAAAGACGAGGACGGCTTCCCTGAAGAGAGTGGACTAACACCCTCAATGGTCATCGAAAGACTCGGAGGCCTGATTCTCGAAATAGGAGACCCCTCTGCAAAATACGATGAGAAGAAGATTCACGGCGAATTGGACCTTCTCACCGAGATCAAAGCCTACGGGGTACTAGTTCCACCGCGGTCCCCCGGTTTCTGCGCCGGTTGCCCGCATAGAGAGACGCTCAGTACGGTGCACTCGATGAGGGACCAGCCTGAGCACAAGGACATTTTCGCTCACGGAGACATTGGATGCTACTCCATGAGCTTCCTCCCACCCTTCGGCGAGATGCACAACCTGACCGCGATGTCGCTCGGCGGTGCGGCGGGCAGCGGGATGGACCCGTTCGTCACCAACAAGCAGTACGCGTTGATGGGTGATTCAACTTTCTTCTGGAGAGGCATGACTGCCATATCTAACAGTATCAAAGAAGGCCAGGACATTCTGTACATCATCCTCGAAAACAAGAACACGGCCATGACCGGACACCAACCAACTCCCGAGTCAGGACACAACATCATGGGCGACAAGACCACCGCCCAAGACATCGAGAGCATCGTCCGGGCAATGGGCCAAGACCAGATCTACGTCCGGAAGATGCCCCCGTCCAACCGGGAGAAGTACATGAAAGAACTCGACAAGGCCTTTAGCATGCCCGGCACCAAAGTGGTTATCGCCGACAAGGAATGCGGCATAACCTTCCACAAGAGAAAACGCGCCGAGAGAAACAAGGTCATCGACAAACAAGGATACATCCCACGAGAGACTTTCATCAACATATCCCAGGAAGTATGCGAAAACTGTCGCGAATGCACCAAGAATACGGGCTGCCCCGGACTAACAATAATCGACACTGACTATGGAGAGAAGATCGGAATCGACCAGTCCACATGTGTCTCAGACACGTACTGTACAAAGATCATGGCTTGCCCGTCCTTCGAGAAAGTAATAGTAACAAGAAGTAAGCCGCCAATTCCCCGCGTGAAGAAGATCTCCTTAGACAATATTCCAGCACCCACTCGACACGAATTCTCGGATACGTGGAGTGCGTTCATCAGTGGAGTTGGAGGCATGGGAGTCGGGGTCCTCTCCTCGACCCTAGCAAGAGCCGGGACGAAGGAGGGCTACACTGTCAAGTTCAACGACAAGAAGGGTCTTGCCATCAGAAACGGGGCGGTTTCGGCGCACATCAACTACGCCAAGGGTAGCGCGAAGATCAGCACCATCGTCCCCAACGGTAAAGCAGACCTGCTGCTTGGCCTTGATATGCTCGAAGCAGAGCGAAGCCTAGTCTACGCCAGCCGCGCACGGACAACCGCTGTCGTGAACAGTAGCGTCATCCCGACCATACCAATGCTCGCGGGAATGATGAACTACCCCGCTGATGTAGAGGACAATATTCGGAAGCACACCAACTCCGACGAGTACCTGAGCGGAAGAATCGGGGAGATCTCGGAACTCTTCTACGGAAACAAGCTCTTCACGAACATCATCCTCCTCGGAATGGCGTTCCAGAGAGGCCTCATACCCGTCAGCGAGAAAAACCTCCTCGAAGCAATAATGGAAACGGTCAGCCCCAGCCAGCGCGCAAGAAACGCAGAGGCCTTCGAGCTCGGACGTAAATTCGCAGCGGAACCCGAATACTTGGAATTCAAGAACATAGTAGCCGACAACAAGATACTCAGACTCTTCGGTGCCAAAGAATCATACATGGAACTCCTGGCCCGGAAATCCGACACCATAGCTCACTCCTACTGGATGTGGTGGAAGGGCGAGCATACCGCCGAAGAATACCGGACCATGGTGGAAGACACTGTCGCAAAGATGAATCTGGACGAGGAGACGAACCGAAACCTCGCGCGACGAGTCTATGATATGATCATGTGGGGAGGCTTGGACTACGCAAGAAAATACGTGGACCGAGTCTTGGAGGTATTTGCGGTTGACCAACCAGAGAAGAACTACGCGGCCACTAAAGCTGCGATATTGAACCTTGCCAAGGTCAGCCTCATCAAAGACGAGATCTACACACCGCTTCTTCTGACCGATGATGAGAAGCTGGAGAGGGACAAGGTCCGTTACAATATCGACGAGGAGAACGGGGACAGAATTACCTACGAGCATATCAACCGTCCGGAGTTCGAAGTCTTTGGAAGACAATTGAGGTTCAACCTGCCCCAGTGGCTTGCCCACAATTGGCTCATGAACATCTTCAAACACGCAAAGTTCACGCGTGGCATTCTCACTCGCTGGGGATGGCATAAGAAAGAACTCGGATTCCGCGACTGGTACCACGACGAGGTCATCGGATTCTTCCTACAAACCGCGCCCACAAACTATGAACTCGCCCTACGAGCCCTACGCGTCATCAACGACCCCTACCGACCCAACGAGTTCGCAGTCACAGGTTTCAGAGAAGTCATCTATCCCAAGATGGAAAAGGCAAGAAAAGACTTCGAACAACTAATAGGATCAAGTCCGCCGCTACCGGAGATCCCGGTGCTCGTTTCCTAGCAGGAACATAGCCAGAACTTCTCCGAATTTTCAGACCCTTGATCTTTCTTCCTTCCACGCGAGTTTGCTCGTGGCGGTCGACCGTCGGGGTATCGGTTATATCATGGTCAAACCCAATATCTCTAACTGCCCGGGGTAGCCGTTGACATTAGAGGACCGCCTCCGTAATCCACTCACCGAAGTTCTGGGCCAGAAACGGTACTCGCAGGCTGCCCTGTACCGTGCGGCAATCCGCGACACGCGATTCTCATCCGGTTTCGGGATGTATCCTCCTCATATTGTCAAACCGAGGAGGTGGAGACCTGCTGCGTGGCTCGTCTTCAAGTTCGGATTCGTAGGGGGATTGGGGCTATTCCTCAACGTATACATCATGTACGTTCTGACCCAGATCACAGCCCTGACAGGCCTACTCGCAGGCTTTCTGGGAGGCTCTTCCTACCTTGTCTACGCGATCATCAGCAGTCAAGCGGCGGTCTTGGTCAACTTCCTCATGAACGATGCTCTGGTCTTCAGGGGAAGAGTGAGGGCGACTGGACTTATCCGAAGATTCACTTTCTTCAACTCTATCGCCTCTGCGGACCTTCTCCTGCGACTGCCCATATTATGGGGATTTACGACGTTTCTCTCTATCACACCACTGCTGTCGAATTTTGACAGTATCCTAGTAACATTTGCGGGGAGGTTCCTGATCAGCACGAAGAAGATCTGGCCGAAACAACACAGCTAACGCAACGCCCCATACTGCTATCCTTCTCCGCCTCAAGACGCTTCACGCAATTGACTGAATCTCCAGGTTAGAGAAACCGTCCACTGCCCACTCGTAGATAATTAGCAAAACTGATACGTATAGGACTTCAATCATTCTTCGTCTTTGCTGTCTTACGCTCTCAAGAGAATCACCCGGTCCTGGAAGCTTTTCGCAGCTCTAGCACTCGGCATGACACTAGCAGCTACCTTCTTCGGAGGCATCAACGTCGCAGCAGATACGGTCGGAAAACAAGCCTTAGACGCTCAGCTCGCCAATACTCCAGTCGACATGCAGCTACGCGACTTCTCAGTCGATGGAGGGAAGAGTCTAAACTCCTCTGTCAAGGGCCTCGTTTCGAATCTTCAGAAGATAGATGGCGTAGTAGCCGCTGAACCTGTCGGAACGTCCAACCTGTTCATTCCTTTCAATGCTTCTTCTTCCATTATCGTTACTTCTTCCATTACCCTTACTGGAATCCAAGATGCCTCCGTATTGTATCAGCATATGACGTTGGTCTCGGGAAGGAAAACGCTTCGCCCAAATGAGACGTTGATAAATTCGGACTCGCAGCAGGCGCAGAATTTCCCGGTCGGTCGAAGGATCACGTACACGCTTTACACCAACTCTTCGACGAAATACAACGTGACTCTAACAATAGTTGGGTCGGTCAGCCTCGACACGGTAGCCGTTAACACTCTAGGCATCGGTTACTACTACCAACCATTTCCAGGAAATCCAGGTCTAACAACCGCTAACCAGCAAGCAAGTATCCTTATCGTCAGCTGGGAACAGACATTTCTTCCAGTGCTGGCCAAGAATTACAACTCTTTTTCGATTTCTGGTAATTTTTCAAGATTCTATAGCATCTCGGCACAGGTGAACGTGTACCTAGACCGGAACCGGCTGATAAGCCCCTTCGCGATAGAGAGTAGCATATCGACGATCCAGCAGATAGATGCTCGAATCTCGAACCTCGCATTGCAGTATGGATTCTCACCAAACGATAATCTTCTCGGCCAACTGCAAGCATTCTCCTCTACCATCTTCTCACTTAGACTAACTTTCACCGCGGTCTCTATTCCAGTATTCTTTATGGCCTGGTACGTCGGACGCACTGTCTCACAGTCATCCTTCAACTTGCGACGGAAAGAGATCGGGCTGTTATTAACGAGAGGATTCACGAGAAGCCAACTGGTTCGCCATTTTATCACTGAAGGGCTCATGGTAGGTCTAGCCGCAGGATTGGCGGGGATCGCTCTCGCTTACGTTCTGAACCCCCTCTTCCTCCAGGTCCTAGGGAGTAGCTCTGGAGCAACCGCGATCCTAACCAGCGATACTGCCATAATCACAGTAGTCTTCACATTAGTCCTCACGCTCTTCGCAATTCTCGCTCCTGCTCGCCAGGCGGCGGCAATGGATCCAGCCCAGGCGCTGAAGGGCTATGTCTACCTCGAGGAGACTCGCCCCATCAGAAAGCGGGGCGCAATACTAGCCCTTACCCTAGGTGCGTACCAGCTAATCACGCTTGCAATCGGAATAAACTACATGAATATTGGCAGGTACGTTTACAACGCAAACTTTCTCCTAGTCCTATTCCTAATAATCGCCGCCGTCCTCAGCTTCGCATTATCCTTCATCGGGCCGTTCCTCTTCCTCTACGGAGCAGCACAGCTATCCACAGGTCTGGCAGAACGATTTCACAAGAAATTCTCCCGCATCTCTAGATGGATTATCGGGGATGTTGCAGCGCTCGCATCTAGGAGCGTCTTTAGGAACCCTCGAAGGGTCGCGGCCCTCGTATTCATAGTCGCCCTTATCGTCGGATATTCAATCTGGGTGATCGGGGACCTTGCCAGCCAGCAAGACTACAACTATCGACAGGCAGAGGTCGCAGTAGGCTCTGACATCCGCCTCTCAGGAATAAGCTCGATTGCAAACGCGACAATGATTGCAAACAAGCTTCAAACTTGGGGCAACATTACAGGAGCGACGGCCGAGTCCGACTTCTCTGGGACAGCTACCGCGGGCGGAATCCAGATCAAGGCAATAGATCCGCTGACTTGGAGACAGGGCGCATACTACGAGCCTGGTTGGTTCACGGGTGATGTAAATGCGGTATTCACGACTATGGCAGGCAATAATCACACAATGGTCCTCGACCACGGAGTCGCCTCATACTATTCCTTCGGCATCGGGACGACGATCGTCCTCTACTATCGATCGATAAACGCATCGGTGATCAGCTACTTCGGCCCAGACTACTCCCAATCATCGGGAGGACCCTTTGGTCGTTCCTTCTCACCTGAGGGCTGGTCATTCATACCGATCGGGCTCATAAGACCAAACGCCACTCTATTCAATCCAACCAACATTGTACTAGCCAAAGCGTCTCCAAACGTCTCCCTCACACAACTCGCTCTCTCCTTACAGGCCGCCTATCCCAATCTCACAATAACAACAGCCCAAGTTGCCACGCAAGGAGTCCCTGGAGTCATAAATGTCGGCACGCAGAATGTGCTCCGGCTCGGAACGGCCTTCGCAGCCCTCGCGGCAAGCATAGGCGTCGGTACCATTGCTTATACCGGCTATCGAGAAAGGGAGAAGGAGATCACCATGGTATCAGTCCGGGGGTTGTCATATAGACAGCTGGCCGGCCTTCTCATCACCGAATTCCTACCACTAGTAATCTTCGCTCTAGTCCTAGCTACAATTGTTGGGCTCATCGTAGTCTGGGGAGACGCCCTCGGACAGAACTCCCTAAACCAGAACTACCTTCAAATCCTCGCGGCCCGACGAGTAGTCTTTCCACTCTGGGCCTCTGCAAATATTCTCGTCATCGTCGCACTCGTGCTGATCGGAGTCTTCTTACCTGCACTGACGGCTGCGCGCAAAGACCTTTCAAAGATGAGCAGAACGGTGAGATTCGCTTGACATCTGTCGAAGTGACGATCAACTCACTAGTAAAGGCCTACAAGCTTGGTCGAATTGAAGTCCAAGCGTTGCGGGGGCTCAGTCTCAAGGTCGAAGCAGGGAGAATGGTTTCAATCATAGGTCCCAGTGGCAGTGGAAAAACCACGCTTCTCAACATACTCGGTGGACTCGACCGAGCGACCGCCGGCACCGTAACGGTCGGCGACACAACACTCACCGAACTCGCCCCATCAGAGCTAGTAGGCTATCGCCGAGATGTCGTTGGTCACATCTTCCAGGCCCTAAACCTGATCCCAACACTGACAACGGAAGAGAATGTTGAGCTGCCCATGATGGCTGCAGGAGTCCCGAGATCGTCACGCTTGTCAAGGACAAAGGAGCTTCTCAGCATTGTTGGACTCTCCGACCGGCAGGATCACAAACCTGATGAGCTGAGTGGTGGAGAGCAGCAGAGAGTAGCCATTGCAGCAGCCCTCGCAAACGACCCGCCCCTGCTCCTCGCCGACGAGCCCACAGGCGAGTTGGACAGCGTCAACGCAAGAATGGTTACTGACTTCCTTGTCAAAGTAAACCGGGGACTAGGGAAGACCGTGATCATGGTGACACATGATCAGAACGTTGCTCGCGTGGCAGACAACATAATGCGAATAGAGGATGGAACCATCAAAGCCTCCCTGACACCTAGCCAGATAGCAGGTCCCGAAGTATCGACATCGTACCTAGACCAGTTGAGGAAGCGCGTCGTTGAACTTGAGGCTCAGATGAAGCAGCTCGACGAGGATTTCAAAGCAGGACGAATCAACGGGGACGAATATGCGGAACACCGCGTCCGGCTGAAACAGATACGCGCTGGTATTCAGGACGAGTTACAGCGACAAGGCGTAGTCGGCTAGAACCATCAGACGGATTTCTGTTATCAAGAAGTTGGGCCAGGTTCAGTATTTTCTGACGAAACCGTCAACTGGATGCGCAAAGTCCAGGTATGGCTGAAGTTCCAAGTGGAACAATTCTCCCGGAGGGGTCTTCTCGAACATTTCAGTCTGCTTCTGGACGAGGTCACTTACCAGTAGTACTCGTTTCTTGATGTAGTCGCTTTCATCAGCGGCCGGGAGCGGACCGAATACTTGGGGAGCGACGAGGCTGACGGCGGCATACATTGACCATGCAAGGTCTCGAATCTCCCATTGAGCGTCAGGGGCGCATCTCAGATTGAAAAAATGGATTAGCTGTCGGGGACTCATGCTCATCACGATGTTCGTCGTGGCTGCGTTGGGACGAAGGTATCTGCCGTCTTCGGCTTTGATTCCCTTGGCGACTAGTCCTTCCTCAGCCTGGCGGGTCAGGTCCATTACGTCGGAAAAGGTCAGATCGAGTTTCTGTCCATGTATTTCGACTGGGACTTTCAGATCTTCGGGGATTCCTGACGGTTTCAGGTATCCATAGCTCCGGGTTATCTTCACATAACGTTGTGATTGTTGAGAGAAACTAGCAATTCTATGACGTACAATCTGGTGGCTTGCGGCTCGGCTGACACCTTGTAGGTCGAAAGTGAAGCTTCCATGCCGTAATAGATCGTTCTGCCCCATTTTGACACCTTCCTTCTCGAGGTTAGAGAGGAGACTGGGATAGTTGGTGTAGCTGAACAGGATGACCTTGGTTGCCGTATCGTTCAACTCTTGACTGTAGCAGCTAAGGTGGAAGCTATGTTGGGTGCTGCTGTGATGAGTGTGGCGACGAGTTCTGTGCTTAGCGGTGGCGGGGTCTTGGCTCGCGCGAGTTCCACTAGGACCCTGAGGTTAGTGGTTACGATCCATTTCTCCTCGTCGACCTGGCTTGTCTCGAAGAACTTTGACGAGTCAAGGAGGGAGAGAATGTCTTTCTCGCTAGCATCCACGAGCCACGTGATGCTGTTGTGTTCCAGAATATCGTAGTGTCCCAGTTCCAGGGATCTTCTCAATAGCCCCGTTATCCGTTCCTCGTCGAAGACCTTCTCTCCCTCCAGTGCCTTGTCGGGTGAGGTATGAGCGAACAACTGGTAGCCCGGGTGGGGTGAGTAGCATGAGCGCATAGCGGCCGCGCATACCCTTTCCAGGTCCGGTTCGAAGCCTACGAGCTGGACTCGCACCTTGGAGAAGCGCCTATCAATGATTGGGTGTTCAGCCCCCTAAAAAACTACTGAGCATGTCGACTAGCAAAATCTCTCACTGGCCAATGGGTCTGTGCCTTCCAGCTGTTGCTTCTGGAGACACCACGCTTAGCTATTCGTCTAGCTAGTTCGAGAATGCTGGTTAGAGGAGGCTCTAAACGATGGCGGCAGACGAGGCTCAGAGTGAGACTCAAGAGGACTCGCTACCTGAGGCTACGATAGAACCGTTTCTCGACATGCGAGACCCTACGTTCCGGCGCATTCTGCGAGCGGCGACAAGCAAGTTCAACCAGATGATCTGTCCCCTCATGGCTTCCGTCTGCGTCCGTGACCTCTGCATGTTCTGGAATGACCATTCAAAATCCTGCTATATTGTAGATACTTTGAAGACGAATCTCTACCACACTATCTGTCCCAAGTGCGGCTCGACGAACATTCAACTCTCCACCCGTGAGGGACGTACAGGGAAGACGAAGAGTTTCAGATGCGACACCTGCAACAATGAATGGAGCTCAGTACACTAACCAGCTTCTAGCTCATAATCGGCTGATTCATCAATTCCTCTTCCTTCTCCTCTTCCAGCCGCGTCTTGATTCGTTTCAGCCTGAAAAAGTCCTCTCTGGCTCTCTCCTGTAGACTCATCTCGATATACCGTATCGTATTCAGAATCCGCGGGATGACGATATACTCCAAACTGTTGACCCGTCTCTTCGTCGCCGCAATCGCCTCAGCAAGCCTGCGAATCGCCTCTTCCGCAGCCGACAATTCCACCACGTTCTTCACCGCCTCGGTCATCAACGCCACCGCCTCGTCTAGCTTCGCTGATGTCCCAATCATCGAGTACGGATAGCCCTCTAATGGTCTCAGCTGAACCTCGACGTCAGGGATGGAGACCCCGATAACGTTCCTCGTCGACGCGTCCACATCAAACCTGTCCTGCGCTGTCAGCGAAGTCTCCTCCAGCCTTGTCGATCCCATCAACATCTGAGCCTCGGCAAACCGGAGATACGTCCTGTTCAGAATGTCCTGAGTCTTGGCCCTCAACGCCGTTATTTCCCGGGCGAACTGGAAGAACTCGATCATCAACGCGTCCAGCTTCTCTCGGAGAAGGTCCTGGCCTCTCTGAGCGATGTTTCGTCTCTTCCGGAGAGCAATAAGCTCCATCCGAGTCGGACGGGCACCAGGCAGGATATCGGGCATTTGCTAGTTGTTCTTCCCGCGGTTCTTCGGAAGCCACTTCTTGATTGTTGCCGGGTCTATCCTCTTCAACTCGGTCTCGGGTAGAACGCTGAGGAGGTTCCAGCCAAGGTCGAGGGTCGTGTCGATGTCTCGGTTCTCGTAGAGGCCTTGGTTGATGAACTTCCGTTCGAATTCATCAGCGAACTGCAGGTAGAGCTTGTCACGCGCCGAGAGTGCCTCTTCACCGACGACTGCGACTAGGTCACGGAAGGATCGCCCTTCAGCGAATGCGTAGTAGAGCTGGTCAGAGACTTCCCTGTGATCCTCTCGGGTCTTGCCCTTTCCAATTCCTTCTTTCATTAGTCGCGAGAGCGAGGGTGCAGGGTCTATCGGTGGATAGATACCCTTCCGGTGGAGTGACCGGTCGACCATGAGCTGGCCCTCTGTAATGTAGCCTGTTAGATCAGGAACAGGATGCGTCTTATCATCTCCAGGCATCGTCAGGATTGGCATCTGAGTGATCGAGCCCTTCGTCCCATGCAATCTACCCGCTCGCTCATAGATCGTTGCAAGGTCCGTGTACATGTAGCCGGGGTAGCCTCTTCGTCCTGGGACCTCTTCTCGCGCCGCGGAAATCTCACGCAATGATTCGGCGTAGTTCGTCATGTCTGTAAGAATGACGAGCACGTGGTTTCCCTGTTTGATCGCGAAGTATTCGGCGGCTGTGAGAGCCAGCCTTGGGGTCAGTATTCGCTCGATCGCAGGGTCATCGGCAAGGTTGACGAACATGGTGACGTGGTCAAAGGCGCCCTGCTTCTCGAAATCGTCTCTGAAGTAGCGAAGCTCGTCCGCTGTGATTCCCATCGCGGCAAATATTGTTGTGAACGGCTCATCTGAGCCTACGACCTTTGCTTGTCGGGCGATCTGGGCTGCTACCGCGTTGTGAGGTAGACCAGACGCGGAGAATAGTGGGAGCTTTTGGCCTCGTACGAGGGTATTCATCCCATCGATTGTTGAGATACCAGTCTGGATGAATTCCCGTGGATATTCTCTGGCGAAAGGGTTGATGGGGTTGCCGTTGACGTCGAGATAATCGTCCGGTATTATTCTCGGTCCGCCGTCGATGGGGCGTCCGCTGCCGTCGAAGATTCTTCCCAGCATATCATTGGATACAGGTAGCTTGACTGTCTCACCTGTGAATCTGACGCGGGTCTTTCCGACATCGAGGCCCGTTGTTCCTTCGAAAACCTGTACGACTGCAACTCCTCCGCCTATCTCTAGGACCTGACCCCTTCTCTCTTCGCCGCTAGGAGTTTTGATTCGTGCGAGTTCGCCATATCCCACTCCCCTGACAGATTCGACGAAGAGTAATGGACCAGAAATCTCTTTGATAGTTGTGTATTCTAAACCTGCAAGCGACATCGATTACTTTCCTCCAATCGACTTGAATTCCTTGTTCAATTCTTCTTCGATACGCTCAGCGAAGCTCGGGAAATTGTCGGCTGCTGTCAGTCGCATTCTGTCAATCTCAATCTTTACAGGAAGATCCAGAATCTTCTGGAGTGGAATGTTCTCGTCAACCGCTTTCTGCATGATCTTGTGATAGTCGAGAATCAGCTTGATCATCAGGTCAATCTTGATCTTGTCACAATAGGTGTCGGAGGGATTGTATGCGGCCTGCATGAGAAAGTCCTCCTTAATCATCCTAGCAGTCTCTAGAATCACTCGCTGGCTCTCTGAGAGCGCATCGGGTCCGACAAGCATCACAATCTCACGAAGCTCGTCATCCCTCTGTAGCAGGTTCATGGCTTCCTTCCTCATCATAGTCCACTCCGGACCTATCTCTTTCCGATACCAGTCGTCCAGAATATCCGTGTACAGGGAATAGCTGGTCAGCCAGTTGATAGCTGGAAAGTGGCGTCTAGCCGCCAAGTCTGTATCGAGAGACCAGAAGACCTTGGCGATTCTCAGCGTGTTTTGTGTAACAGGTTCCGAGAAATCTCCGCCGGGCGGGGAGACTGCTCCGACAATTGAGATGGACCCGACACGGATATCTGAGCCTAGCACCTCGACTCTTCCCGAACGTTCGTAGAATTCTGCCAGTTTAGAAGCGAGATATGCAGGGTAGCCTTCTTCGCCAGGCATCTCCTCTAGTCGTCCTGATATTTCTCGCATAGCCTCGGCCCATCTACTGGTCGAGTCCGCCATCAATGCCACGTCATAGCCCATGTCCCGGTAGTACTCCGCTATCGTAATTCCAGTGTAAACGCTGGCCTCTCGCGCGGCAATGGGCATGTTCGAAGTATTCGCGATCAGTACCGTCCGGTTCATGATGGGCTCGCCGCTTCTAGGGTCCACAAGCTTCGGAAACGTTTCCAACACTTCCGCCATCTCGTTTCCTCTCTCGCCGCAGCCCACATAGACAATGACGGAGGCGTCTGCCCATTTTGCGAGTTGCTGCTGGGCCATAGTTTTTCCGGTCCCGAAGGCGCCGGGGATGGTTGCGGTGCCCCCCTTTGCGATTGGGAAGAAGAAGTCGATTATGCGTTGGCCAGTTAGTAGAGGCGTGTTGCTGGGGAGTTTGCGTTTGAAGCCTCTGGCTGTTCGCACAGGCCAGGTGTTCAGCATGAACAGTGGAACAGGCCCGCCGGGCGAGTCTAGCTCACCAACCGGTTCGCCGATGGTGTAATCGCCTTCGTTGACAATTGACGTTATTTTGCCGGAGAGATTCTGTGGAATCATTATCTGCTGAGTGATAAGGCTCGTTTCCTTTACGTGACCGATAATGTCGCCTGCGGTGACTGTCGCGTGCGATTTGGTTGTCGGGACGAAGTGCCATTTCTTGCCCTTGTCGATGGGTGGGAGAGTTAGTCCTCGCCGGACGAAGGGTCCTGTCTTCTCAAATAGGATCGTGAGGGGTCGCTGGATACCGTCGTAGATCTGGCCAGTTATTCCGGGACCAAGTTCTACTGACAGAGGTTTGCCGGATCGCTCAACTTTCTCACCTGGTCGTATGCCAGCAGTTTCTTCGTAGACCTGAACCGTGGCCCGGTCTTGTTCGATCTTGATGATCTCTCCAATGAGGCCTTGGTCGCCAACTCGAACGACCTCATACATCTGGGCCCCGAGCATGTCTCCCGCAACGATTACCGGGCCTGCAACCCTCTCAATCTTTCCAGGCTTGAAACTTGACATGAAGCATCATGTAAACGCGAATTTGGGAGTCGGCGGGCCGAGTCGTGATTAAAACCTTGTCCACTTGATGAGCGGTTACATTACCCTCATTATGGTCCTAGCGCATGGGAAGGTCCTTCACTCGTTTCAGTCGTGATGTTTGGCCTTGTTTAGGGGAGTAGCGTCAAGAACAGCGCAGTCCAACTACAAGCGACTAATCCAAGTCCTAGTCATCGGTTCAGACGGAGATCACTGTCCACAAGCCACCTATGATGCGGCAAAAGAGGTCGGCGCACAGATAGCTGCTAGGAGCGCGATAACCGTGACAGGTGGGCTGGGTGGAGTGATGGAGGCGGCAGGACGCGGCGCGAAGGAGAAGGGCGGGATGGTTGTCGGGATAATTCCTAACGAGGACATGAGCTACGCGAATCCGTATTGTGACATCATCATTCCCACGGGCATCGGCTTCGCTCGAAACTTCATCACAGCATACGCAGCAGACGCTGCCATAGTAGTGGGTGGTGGTGCTGGAACTTTCATCGAGGCGTGTGTGGCATATCAGAAAGGGAAGCCTATCGTGGCGTTGGTAGGTAGCGGCGGGACCGCGGACAAGATCGCAGACACTTTCCTTGATGATAGAAAAACCGTGAAGGTCATTTCAGCCTCAAATCCGAAAGACGCTGTGGAGCAGGCGCTGGATCACGCGACGAACGGGAAGAAAGGCGTGAAATACTTCCAGAGCGTCGCCCGAATGCTCTAGGCAGAACGAAAGCGCCCCGCATCCTTCAGGACCCGAAGGGCGTTGAGGGTTACGAACTCGTTGGGTCCAACGCGCCCCCAGTTTACAATTTCAACGTTTGAAACAGCAAGTTTTGCTCGTGTCTTCCGTTTCAGGCTCCAGTAGTAGCCCTCAGGCCTCCATCGACCATCTTCTCCACGTTTCGACTCGACAAGGTCAATTGCCTCCTCTGCACGGGGGTCTGCTAGCTTTCCTGCTCGATGCAGGATTGTGAGCGCTTGGAGAATGTCGTAGTGCCAGTACAATGGATAGTGGAGCTCGGTGAACGAGTGAATCGACCTATGAACTTTCGAGTGAAAAGTTTCGGGCTGGCGTACCTCGCCTGTTCGGCAAGAACGGAAGAGGCGATGCCTTAGAAAGAATTCAGCAGCCTTCTCCGCAGACTCTGCTACCCGCTTGTCATCTGTGGCGTGATAGTATTCGACTAGTCCCCAGAGTGTAGATAGGCTCTCGTTGAATGAGGAGTGATTCGCCTCTTCTCTCCGGTCGCAGTTCCATCCTCCATCGGGCCACTGCCACTCCACTAATGACTCTGCGATCCGTCTGACGCGAGGGTCTTGGGCGATTCCTAGACGGCTGCAGACAGCTAGGGCGTTGCCTTCTTGAGACGCGCATCTTCGATACCGCCCGTGGATTTGTGGAACATTGCGGACATGAGCCTCGCCGAGCAGCCAGTTTAGTACGAGGTTGGTTGCTCTGACCGCTGGGCGAAACCCCTGAGGTATTCCCAATTCGACGAGAGACACGAGACGCCAGTGAGCCCCCGTCCATTTCTGATACGGATGTACGCCGAAACCACCGTCAGACTGTTGGCCGTCAATCAAGGTGCAGACCTTCGGTCCGCTATGAATGAGTTTCCGCGTCTTCTCAACTTCCGGGGAATCCTTTGGCTTGTCCAGAATATCGGTTAGTGTGAAGTAGCGTACTGACGGATCTTCGGATTGGAGAAGCCATTCGACAGCTGAACTATCCGCGTCTTTCGTTATACGCTCGCGTGCAGCTAGCTCCAACAAGTTGATCTCGAATTGGATCCCTCAGCTAGGTATAAGGACATACCGGGAAAACTCGGACGTTCAATTATTGTTGAGCTGACGGGTCCATACCAGAGCTGGTTCTGGGGCAAAATAGGAATGTCTCATTATTGCGTGTAATGTCTTTTAGAAAGGACGGCTAAACAGGAAAGTACCTTTGGCTTCCCGCGTCTTGCAAGGTCAGCTAGAAAATCTATCAAACCAGTTCAAGTACTTCTCGGAAAAAGTCTATCCAGGCTCTTCTCCTCTATACCAACAGCTGGCCGCCAGAATTGTCGAGGATCATGAGATCCTATCCCTCGCTTCACACTCTCGGAAGGGAGAGCTCGTCCCAAATCTGCTCTTTGCAGCTGTTCATTTTCTACTTCTTCAAGGAACAACTCATCATTACCTGTCCTCCTTCTTTCCGAGTGTGTCTCATCCCCC
>Ga0209801_1001113_pt1 | contig 16911 bp, 16 predicted proteins | sample GraSoiAngelo_127_FD_185884 | JGI IMG/M metagenome (GOLD analysis project Ga0209801, IMG submission 185884) | Grasslands soil microbial communities from the Angelo Coastal Reserve, California, USA - 14_0927_09_40cm (SPAdes) (version 2) | ecosystem: Environmental > Terrestrial > Soil > Grasslands ... | reverse complement strand
CTTGGCGCCTGGTGGTCCCGCTAGGAGGCGCATAGATGGCCTTCACCGAAGAGCCGGGAAAACCACGTAACTTCCAGGAACGGATTGGTATCCTCCAGGATCGCATCTACGACAAGGTTTTCCATAACTACATCTGGCAGTCGATCTTCCGTTCCGGCTATCCCAACACTCCCCGCAACCAGATGCTGGTCGTGGCCACGAACGTCTTTCTCCACCTCCACCCGACCCGCCTCCACCGGACGCACGTCAAGATCACGCACACTTACTGCCTGGGCGGCCTCACCTTCTTCATGTTCCTCGTGCTCACGGTGACGGGCGTCTTGCTCATGTTCTACTACGTCCCATCAGTCGACCGCGCCTACCAGGACATTGCCGCCCTTGAAACGAATGTGAAGTTCGGCCTCCTGATGCGCAACCTGCACCGCTGGACGGCGCACGCGATGGTGATCCTCGTCTTCCTGCACATGATGCGCGTTTTCTACACGGGCGCCTACAAGCCTCCACGAGAGTTCAACTGGGTCGTTGGCGTGATCCTCCTCGTCCTGACCCTCGTCCTCTCCTTCACTGGCTACCTGCTTCCCTGGGACCAGCTGGCACTCTGGGCGGTCACCGTCGGCCACGGAATCGCCGGCTCGGCTCCTTACTTTGGCGATGAGACGCAGCTAATCGTCTTCGGCGGCTACGAGATCGGTCCGAATGCTCTCATTCGCTTCTACACGCTTCACGTTATCGCCCTGCCGTTGCTGGCCGCCATCTTCATGGCCGTCCACTTCTGGCGCATCCGCCGCGACGGCGGCATGGCGAGGCCGCTCTAGGAGGCTGCCCCGCCGATGGCGATTGAAGCGCCTCCTGCACCAGGCCGTGCCCCCGGTGCGGCCCGTCCTCGCCCCAAACGTGAGCGCGAGGAAGAAGTGCTCGTCTGGCCGGACCTCGTCTTCGTCGAATTCATCTCCGCGGTACTGTTCACGATCACATTCGTCATCCTCTCGGTCCTAATCAACGCGCCTCTCCTGAACCGCGCCAATACGGACGTTACGCCCAACCCGTCTAAAGCACCCTGGTACTTCCTCAATTTACAGGAGCTATTGCTGCACATGGACAAGGCGTGGGCGGGCGTCCTCCTGCCGACCATCGCCCTCGGCTTCTTCGCCGCGATCCCGTACCTCGACCGTAGCCGCGAAGCGCAGGGTATCTGGTTCGGCACGAAATACTCAGTCCGAATCACGATCATCACAGTCGTCTACGCCACTTTAGTCTGTGGCGTCTTGGTCGCGTTCGACGCCGGGGACCGCACGAAGTTTGAGTACGCTACACGGTGGATCCCGTCATGTGACAACACTGCTCAACACGTCGGGTTTCCTTGTCTGCGGGATGAGCCAGGGGCAAAGCACCTGGGCATCGTCACGACGAAGGACTTCTCCAAGCGGCTGCAATTCAGCATTCCCTGGCCGGATGCTCTAGGGACGGATGACGGCCGTCTGGACTGGCCGCGTGATCTTGACCGTATACCGGTGCCGTTCAACAACGTTGATTGCTGCTATGGGAGCCTTCACCTGTGGAAGGGAATGAATCTGAATATACCGGACATCATGGCTAACCAGGTAATCCCACTCTCCACAATCGCGTTCTTCACGGTGCTGATCATCTACGTGCTATTTCGCCTCGGCTGGGTCCGTACGCGGCGCGATGTGTTCATCACAATGTTCACGGGCGTACTGACGGCCTACCTGGTGCTGTCGCTCGTTGGCAGCTTCTTCCGCGGCCAGGGACAGGCGCTGATCTGGCCCTGGGAGATCAAAGTGGATCCGGGATAGGCCGAGGAGGGATGCTGATTGGAAGCTGAAGCTGAAAGCGTGGGCGCGGGGTCGTCGGCGCAGGCAACCCCTGCGGTCGCACCTGTAGCCGCACGCTCAATCGCTGTTGATACCCCGGTTGCTAAACCAGTCCCCAAGCGAAATGTAATCACCCGTCGGATATTCATTCTCGGTGGTTTCTGGAGCGCCGTCGGCCTTCTTCTCGTCGGAATACTCGGGTCCCCGCTGGACTTCATGTGGATCCGAAAAATTGTCGGCTTCGGCGGGCCGGTGCCTGTTTCGCCGGACAGAGTGCCGGCTCAGGGTGCAGACCCAATCGTCATTGCGGAGGGACGATTCTTCCTTCTGAACCTCGAGCCGGGCATCACGCCCAACGGCGAAACCACCCCCGGCGGTCTGCTGGCCCTTTGGCGCAAGTGCCCGCATTTGGGCTGTACCGTTCCCTGGCGCCCCGACTTTGTCTTTCAGGGGCGCAAGGGATGGTTCCGATGTCCCTGCCACGGCTCTACCTACACGAAGGAGGGCGGAATCATCGTTGCCGGGCCTGCGCCCAGGCCGTTGGATGTATTTCCGATTACCGTGCAGTCGGACCGCAGTCTCCTAGTGCAAACCGGCCGCGCCTTTGAAGGTAGCGGAAGTGTGCAAAATCCCACTCGCGCAGTGCCTTACGCACCCGGCAACAAGACCCCGGACAAGGCGTAGCGGAGTCCGTAAGGCACCTTGAACACCAGCAAGCAGGTCAACGTAATGATAGGCCTGCTCTTCGTCGGCGCGCTGGCTACTCTGCTGTATTTCGTCTGGGACCCTTCCCGCCAGGACGAGGCGCAGGCGCGACAGCTAAGGGAGAACGTGGATTTCGGCGGGGCACTGTTCGCGCTCAATTGCAGCTCATGTCACGGATTGACCGGCAAGGGGCTGACGGAACGCGGCGGCCTGCCGGGCGCCATTCTGAATGATGAGAGCAGGCGGTCCACTGCCCTCGGCGAAGTGAGCTCAAATGTATCCCGCTTCCGGGACACAATCCACTGCGGTCGAGTCGGGACTCTGATGCCCGCATGGTCGCAGTCACAAGGCGGTTCCCTCAACGACTACCAGATCGAGCAGTTGGTTGCCTTGATTACGGGAGTCATGCCCCCGCAAGGCGGATCGGTTAGCCAGGGCGATATCCCTAGCGATCCGAACGTCGTAAGCGAATCTGGTTGGGAGTATTCACTCGAGCAAGTGAATCACAGGGCGGAATTCCAACCCCCTAAACATCTCCAGCAGGCTGTCACTGCCAGCGATGCCAGACTAGTGCTCGACGACGCCACCGACCTGAAAGCAGAACCGCGCGCGTCCGCCAGCGAGCGCCCCCTTGCACGCATCGACGATAACCCAAACGACTCCGTATATGAGCTAGTGAGACTAATTGACGCTCCGGCTGGAAGCATACTGAAGAGCGAAGCGGGCGCCTCCGACATCGAGCTCACTCTTGAGCAGCCATCCGTATTTCAGGCTGGCGATCTGATCACGGTGGATTCCGAAGTCATGGAAGTGGTCTCCGCGCCCTGGGTTACCACACTCGCGACCGACGTAACCGCAGATGCGACCACCATAACCGTCGTCGACGCAGGTGGCCTTGCCGCCGGCGCCACGATCAAGATTGGGTCCGAGAAATTGAAGATCAACTCAGTCAATGGAGACTCCCTGTCGGTCGAACGCGGGGTAGAGGACACGACCGCGGTCGATCACTCGAAGGACTCCACGGTGACCGAGCAAGGCGACGCAATTCAAGTCAAGCGGGCGCAGCAGGGTACCGCAGCCGGAAAGCATAACGTCAAGGCGGAGGTGGTCGAACAAGGCAACGAAGCAACAGTCGAACGGGGCGCCGAGGGCACCAAGGCGGCGGAGCATAGTGCCGGCACGGAGCTATTTCAAGGCCCGATTCTGCCACCGACGGGTCCGCTAACCGGCGAAGTTGGTACTCCGCCCTGCGGGCAAAAGAGTGCGCAGCCCGCCGCTACACCCGGCCCCCCCGCGCCGATCACGGGCACAGTCGCGATTTCGCTAAACGATAACTTCTTCGACCTCAACGGACAGCAAGACCCAACCATGGCGGCGAAGGTCGGCGACCCAATCACAATTCAGCTTACGAACAAAGGCAGCCAGCCCCACAATATGCGCTTCGCCGGCGCTGACACCCAGCTAGACAGCGGCGACGACATTGTCTCCAGTCCAGATCTGATTCCCGGTGGCGCTACGGGCACCCTTTCTTTCACTGTTGCACAGCCAGGCACGTATCCCTATCGCTGTGACTTCCACCCGGACCAGATGAAGGGCGAAATTACGGTCACCCAATGAGCCCGACGGGGGCTTCGCGACCCAGGCTAAGCCCGGGACGTAATATCGTTGTGAAGTTCGGAAGAAGCGCGGCCCTTGGAACTGCCGCGGTCGTTGCGGTGTTGCTCGTCGCCTGCGGCAGCGACGATAAGAAGGACACGCTCTCTACCGTGACGGTCGCTCAGGACACCGCTCCCGCTCCTACTCCGCAGCTCCAACGCCAGGCGACCCCCACCCAGGAACTCGATGCCGCTGCTTCGCAGCCGGAGAACCGAGTCATTTCGATTGGTATCAGCGATGTGAAGTTCAGTCCCAACCGCTGGAGCGTCGCTCTCGAGGAGCCGATCACCATCCGCGTGACAAATAACGACATCCAGCAGCACAACCTCCGCATCGCCGGGCTCGATGGTGAATTCGAGACGCAGGACGACGCGATCACGGACCCTGAAGCGCTCCAGCCCGGCGAGTCGGGTGAGCTAACGTTTGCCCCGCAGGTGTCCGGCAACTACACATTCCGCTGCGACTTCCACCCCGCGAGCATGGGCGGGCAAATCGAAGTTAACGCGGGTTCGCCGTAGCACCGATTTTGGCTCGGCTATCGCTGACTGTTGACGCCTTGAACGCGCTCGCGCTACCATTTTTGCGCTGGAAGAGGTGAACAACGTTGGCAAACCAGGTAGGCAAACGCTACCAATGCACGGTGTGCAACACTGAGATGATCGTCACCAAAGGTGGTGACGGCGCGCTGGCCTGTTGCGGTCAGCCCATGCAGCAGAAGCAGTGACCGGGAGGCAGCGCGAATGCCCAATCAGCTAGGCAAGCGGTTCCAGTGCGAGACCTGCGGCACCGAGGTGCTGTGCATCAAAGCCGGGGACGGGCAGGCGGAGTGCTGCGGCAAGCTGATGGAACTGATGCAGCCGAAGGTCCTTCCCTCCGCGGATTGAAGATTCCAACTTCGTCTTGGACACCGTTCGTCCCGAGTAGTGTCTTTTAGACGCTGTATCGAGGGACCGGAGCCGTGGCGCGGCCCTTCTTCGCCTACATCCTCCTCTGTGTCGACAAGTCATATTACGTTGGTCACACTGATGATCTGGAGAATCGGCTCGCATCACATCGCCAGGGCGTGATCCCCGGCTATACAGTAACCCGTCAGCCCGTGACCCTTGTCTGGTCGCAACAGTTCCCCACGGGCGAAGAAGCGTTGGCGGCGGAACGGAGATTAAAAACTGGAGCGGGCCAAGAAGGAAGCGCTAATTCGCGGGGATTTCTCAAGCCTAGGGCAATCGGCAAAGAAGAAGGATTGGGCCGGCTACCGAAAGCGAAAGCAGCACTAATTACGGCACGTCGTCCACGGCCCCCGATACGTCCTTCCTTTTGTGAACGACTACTCGGGTCGAACGGCGGACTCAGTGGCAATCCGCACGAAGACACCCGTTCGCCTCGAGTAGCCGCCATAGGCGGCGTATCGAGAGGCGCGCCGCACGCGATCGCGCACGTCTGCAAGCACATTTCCTTGACAGCCTAAACGTCAAACCATAGAATACGCGAGAACGCCAAAATCCGGTGCATCTTAAAGGGGAATTATTTTTGCCAGAAGTCCATATCAGTAGCAGCGATAGCTTTGACCAGGCCCTAAAGCGTTTCAACAAGCTGGTCCAGCAGACCGGCATCCTGGCCGAGGCGCGCCGGCGAGAGCACTACGAACCGCCGAGCGTCCGTCGCAAGAAGAAGGCCGCGGCCAAGCGCCGCAAGAGCCTCAAGAACGCCCAGCGCGGCTAAACCCGAACCCGTCTTCACCTCCCCCCGGAAACGTCTCTCTATGTCTCTAAAAGACTCGCTTGCCGAGGATCTCAAGGCCGCAATGCGCGCCGGCGACGAGGTCCGCAAGACTACGCTCCGTCTGCTGCTGACCGCCATCACAAGGGCCGAGGTGCCGGGCGAGGACGATCCGGCCGCCGCACGCCAGACCCTGGACGATGAACAGGTGCTGACCGTAATCGGCAGTCAAGCTAAGCAGCGACGACAAAGCATCGAGGCCTTCAAGAAAGCCGGGCGCGATGACCTCGTGCAGAGGGAGCAGCTAGAGCTCGACGTGCTCCAAGCCTACCTACCAGCCCAGCTGACACGCGAAGACATCGCCGCAGAGGCGCGCAAAATCATGGACGAGACGGGCGCGCGCTCTCCGGCGGACAAGGGCAAGGTGATGCCTGTCCTTATGAAGCGCATTGGTGACCGCGCCGACGGCCGCATGGTGAACGAAGTCGTAACCGAGCTGCTTTCCGGCTCCGCTTCCTGACGCTGCTACTTTCCCACAGTGTCATCGAAATATTTGTTTAATCGTCTGTCTGCTATCATGTATTGTGCTCCGCCAAAGGGCGGGCAGCGCCATGCCGGCCAGACGAAGGGCTAACGATGTTATTTCGCCGCTGCGAGCGTTTCTGTTCGCTGCGGCGCTCAGCACTGCGCTCGTTCTCGTCCTCGCGCCGGTCTTTCCCGGCGAGACGCACGTATCCGCCGGACAACCCGCCTTCAAGACCTTCCGCATCAACGGCGAAGTAGTCGCCTCGAAGGGCGCCGCGCTCGACCAGGACATGATCGATCGGATTCGCGGCGCAGGGCTGCTCAATAACACCGTAGAGGCTGACGCCGCAGCCGCTGCGGTCATCGTCGGGATAATCGGGGCGTCGCTGCTGGCGTTGTACCTCTACCTCTTCCAGCCGCGAGAGGTGAACACCCTCGCCCGGCTGGTGATGGTGGGCCTGCTGGTCTTCCTCTGGGTGGCCGCAGCGAAAGTGTTCCTCTCGGTAACCCTACCCGACAACGACCGGCTGTACCTCGGGTACATCCTGCCGGTGGGTTCAGCTGGCATGCTGATAGCCACGCTTCTCGACGGCGGCTTGGCGGTTGCGGTCGCTGCCCTGCTCGCTATCCTGGCCGCCTTCGCCGGATTTTACATGCCGGACGCCCGCAATTCGATCTCCGACGACCCGCTTCAGGCGTTGCAGATGCCGGTCGCTTTCTTGCTCGGCGGGTTCGCGGGCATCTTCGCCGTGCGCCGCGCAGAACGCGTTAACCACTACGCGATGGCTGGCGTGGCTGTCGGGGCGTTGACATTCGCCATCCTGTTTGCCTTCTGGCTGCTTTCGCCTGAGCGCGAGGGCGTTGACCTTTTCTGGATGCTCATTGTCTCCGGTCTCACAGGCTTCGGCAGCGCCGTGATCACGGTGGGCGCCACCGTCGTCCTCGGCGTGATGTTCGGCGTGACCACACGCATTCAGCTCATGGAGCTCGGGCAGCTCAGTCACCCGCTGCTGCGCGACCTGCAGGAGAAGGCGCCCGGCACCTTCCACCACAGCGTGATCGTCGGCAACCTTGCCGAGCGCGCAGCCGACCTGATCGGAGCTGATTCCCTGCTCGTGCGCGTGGGCTGCTACTTTCATGACATCGGCAAGCTCGCGAAGCCCGAGTACTACATCGAGAACCAGATCGACACCGCGAACCCGCACGACAAGCTTCAGCCGAACGTCAGTGCCCGTCTCGTCTCCGAACATGTCCGCATCGGCCTCAAGCTGACCGGTCGCTACCGGCTGCCCGCCCGCGTGCGAGCCTTTATTCCCGAGCACCACGGCACGCGCCTCGTGACTTACTTCTATCGCAAAGCCAGCGCCCACGATCCGTCTACTGATCCCGAGAAGTTCCGCTACCCCGGGCCCAGGCCGCAGAGCCGCGAGACTGCGATCGTCATGTTGGCGGATTCCGTCGAGGCCGTCGTCCGCTCGAGCCGCGACCGCTCGCACGAGAGGATAGGCGAACTCGTGGACGGCGTCATCGCGGAGCGCTTGGCTGAAGGCCAGTTCGACGAATGCGACCTGACGATGCGCGACCTTCGCGTGATTGCCGACTCGTTTAAGGCGACGCTCCGCGGCATCTACCATCCTCGAATCGAGTACCCGTCACCGACGAAGGGAGAGCTCCAGAAGGCAGGCTCCGCGGGTGTCGCGTACCTGAAGCCGCCGGCGGACCCTATGGAAGCTCCACCCGCGGTCTAGCGCAGAACCCTCCGCTTGACGCCGCCTATGGCGATAGCCATAATGGCCCTGCCTGAGCGTTTACTTAGCTAAGGAGGTCATCCACATGGACGCAGTCTCTCTTCTCAAGGATCAGGTCAAGCAGGCCCACGAAGTTGTCGAAGGCACAGTGGGTGACCTAACCCCTGAGCAACTGGGCTGGAAGCCCGGTGGCAACGCCAACCCGCCAGCCGCCCTGCTTAATCATCTCACCTCCGGCGAAGACTTCTTCCTCAAAATGATGACCGGCCAGCAGCCGCTCGCAATGGGCCCGTACGCGGGCAAGACCGGCGCCAGCGAGCCGCATCCAATGGGCAACTACGGCGAGTGGGCGCAACGCGTTCAGATAGATCTCCCACCGGCGCTCGATTATATGCGCGCCGTCTTCAGGAGCACCGAGGAGTACCTCGATACTCTGAAGCCCGAAGACCTTGACCGCGAGATTGACCTGTCAGGTTCAGGCCTCGGCAAGATGTCCCTGGGTGGCTTCATTTCCATGATTGCTGTGATCCATTCGTCGAACCATATCGGCGAGATCTCCTGCATGAAGGGCCAGCAGGGCGGGAAGGGCTACCCCTTCTAGTCCCGGCGCCCCCTCCATTACCCTGCCAGCCGCGCCAGCGTCCTGACCGCCCGTTCCACGCTCGGGAAGACTGCCACGCCGGCCTCGACCAGACGCTCGCGCGCCTCTGATATGAACCGCCACCGATCCTCGTCGCCGTAGTCCGACGGCCCAAGGACCACTGCGAAGGGTTTCTTGGTTTTCGCTGCCACTTCGATGAAGCGCTCGGTTACCCGCCGCACGATGGCCTCGCCGTTCGGCCGCCCGAATGCCCACGGCTCGCCGATGTTCCCCACCAGCATGTCGATGTCGGGGCTCTCGTCCAGCCATTCCAGGACCTGCGCCCCGCCCAGCCCGCTGCCCGCCAGGATCGACTGGTCGACCGGGTTCGTGACCCATCCGGCCAGGTCCGGCGCCTTCTCCGCCACCTTCGCCTCGACGTCGTTCGGAAGCGGCGGCACCAGGAGCCCGAGTTCTTCGCAGAGGTCTGCCGTCAGCACCGAGCGGCCTCCTCCGGCACCGACCATCGCCAGCCGGGGTCTGGACGCCCGATCGGCCGGGTTGCTCTCGACCGGCCTCTTCATGTAGGCGGAAGCGATCAGCGTGTCGATCAGCTCCTCCACCGTCTCCACTCGGATCGCGCCCGACTGACGCACCGCCGCGTCCCACACGGCGGCCGACCCCGCAAGCGCCGCCGTGTGTGAGACGGCCGTTCGCCCGCCGGCGTCAGTCCGGCCGCCCTTCAAGACAACGGTTGGCTTCTTCGAGGCTGCTCGCCCCAGCGCCTGAATAAACGCCCGGCCGTCTCTCACGCCCTCGATATAAGCGCCGACTACGCGCGTCTCCGCGTCGTCCGCGAAATATTCGAGGAAAGCGCACTCGTTGAGGTCGAGCGCATTCCCGTAGCTGATTGCCTTGGAGAAACGCAGCCCGCGCGACTCCCCGAAGTGCGTCAGCTCGAACAGCAGGTTGCCACTCTGCGAGAGGAACCCGATCGGCCCCGGCTTCCGCGACATATCCGTCCGGAAGGAGATGCCCAGCTCTGGATACAGCAACCCCATGCAGTTCGGTCCGATCAGCCGGACGCCGGCGTCGGCCGCTGTTTCGCGCAGCCCGTCCTCGAGGGCCGCATCGTCGGCGCGGCCTGTCTCGCTGAAGCGGCCGGTAAACAATTGGAGCGCCTTTACTCCAGCCGCGGCGCAATCGCGCACAAGGTCGAGAATGTAGGCGTTCGGTATGCAGGAGATGACGTAGTCCACGCCGCCCGAGATGTCGCGCAGCGACGCAAAGGCCGGCAACCCCAGGATCTCGCCGCCCTTCGGATTGACCGGGTAGATCCGCCCCTTGTACCCGAATTCTTGGAGTGAACGCACATAATCATATCCAGGCGTATCCGGATTCGCCGACGCCCCGACCACCGCGATGGAATGAGGGTGAAAGATCGCATCGATCTCTAATGCGACCGGCGGACGTTCACGATCCTTGGTCACGCGCTGAGCGTAGCCGGACTGGCCGTCCATGAACAAGGAGCCGTAACGGCTGGTGCTGGCCTGCGTCCTTGGTGTGAAGGCGCCTGAGGATGTGCCCGTAAGCGAGAAACACCGCATGTGCTTTCGTGAATGGCAAACCATTCTTCCGTGGGATCTCATTTACGCTCTCGGCGTCGTCGTATTAATCATCTTTCTAACCCTGATCGTCGCGCTGATCGGTCTCCTTTAACGCTGACCTTTAGTCTCGTAGTGGCGCGCCGTTGACGAGTCTTGTTCCTTGTTCCCTGTTCCGTGTTCCATAATGGAATCGATGCGCTTCGCCGTCCTCGTTTTCCCCGGCACCTGGAGCGACCGAGACTGCCAGTGGGCGCTCTCCAAAGTGATGGGACACCAGGCGGACCTCGTCTGGCACCGGGAAGGCGATCTCTCCTCCTACGACTGCGTCGTCCTGCCGGGCGGCTTCTCGTACGGCGACTACCTGCGGACTGGCGCCATCGCCCGCTTCTCGCCGGTAATGGCCGCTGTCAGTCGTCACGTGGAAGAAGGCAAGCCTGTCTTTGGCATCTGCAACGGCTTCCAGATACTCTGCGAGGCGCACCACCTGCCCGGCGCGCTCATGCGGAACGACTCGCTGCAGTATCGCTGCGAATGGGTGCATCTTCGGGTCGAGAACGCCGAGACGCCGTTCACGACCCCATGCGAGCCCGGACAGGTGCTGACGATGCCGATATCCCACGGCGAAGGCCGCTACGTCGCGGATGATGCCACGCTGGCGAAACTCGAGTCCGGCAACCGCATCGTATTCCGCTACTGCACCCCCACCGGCCAGGTGACGTCGGCCGCCAATCCCAACGGAAGCGAGCGCAACATCGCCGGCATCGTCAATGAGCGCGGCAACGTGCTCGGTATGATGCCGCACCCGGAGCGCGCCTGCGAGGCGCTCATGGGCGGCGAAGACGGCCTGCTCTTGTGGCAATCAGTGGTCGAGTGGGCGAGGCAGGGGGTAGGGGTCTAAGCCGGCGATTGGTCGGAACTGTGACTGAGGCGTCCGCTTGATCCAGCCGCCGCCCGAAGAACGCTTCTGTCACAACTGCGGTGCCCCTAACGCGCCCGACTTCAACTTCTGCCTCCGTTGCGGCGCGCGCATCAACTTCCTGCGCCCGCTGCCTCTCCTCGCCCGCGCGCCCGGCGCTTATCCCGTCACATTCGACGTCGAGTACCCGCAAAAGGTGTCACGGGTAAGCACCCTCGTCCGCCTGCTCCTCGCGGTCCCGCAGCTGCTGGTCGTTTACGCGCTGGGCACAGTCGTGGGGATCATCACCTTCATCGCCTGGTTCGCCATCCTCTTCACCCGGCGCTACCCGAAAGGCTTGTTCGAGCTTGTCGTCTCGTTCAATCGCTGGACCGCTAACGTCCACGCGTACATGGCGCTACTCCGCGACGAGTACCCGCCCTTCTCGTCGGACCCCGGCCGCTACGCGGTCACCTATGATGTCGATTATCCCGAGAAGCTCAGCCGCTGGCTCATCTTCGTCAAGTGGTTCCTCGTCCTCCTCCACCAGATAGCCCTCTACTTCCTAGGATTCTTCGCCTTCCTCGCAGAAATCATCGCCTACGTCGCGATTCTCATTACCGGGCGCTTCCCGCGCTCCCTCTTCAACTACATCGTCGGCGTAATGCGCTGGTATTACCGCGTGACCGCCTACTCTTCGCTCCTCCGCGACGAATTTCCTCCCTTCAGCAGACGCGCGGACGCCCGCCCGGGCTCCGGCAGGGCTATCGCCGTCTCGGCGGTAATGATCTTCCCGGTCGGCATTGCTCTGATCGCAGCCTTCGTGGGCGTCGCGCTGCTTGTTGGCAGCTTTACGGCGAGCACTGAACGAGTGTCGATAAGGTATGCCGATATACTCGCCGGAGATTCCACCGCTCCCGCCGACATCGACGGGAATCTCGTCGTGCTCCTGAGTGCCGAGGACCCATACAACTTGTCGGGTGTCTTCCGGCAGCCGAAAGCCGGCTACCGCTTCGTTCAGTTCCAGCTTGAGATCACCAATGTCGACTCCACGTTCACATCCGTAAACAAGCAGCACTTCGGGCTAAAGGACATGCAGGGGCGGGATCAAGACCTACTTCTAGTTCAGGCGCGTCCGCTTGGCCGGGTTCAGCTCGAACGGGGCGAGACGGAACGAGTCGGTGTCGTTTTCGAGGTACGAGATGGGGTCAACCCCTCGGAACTCACGTATGCTCCGGGCCTCGCCGCCTTCATCCCCTTCGGCGAGAAGGTCCGCTTCGAGTTCAGATAGCAGCGCCGTGCAGGCCGAAACCCAGTATCCTGAGAGCATGCCCGTAACCCAGGATGTCTTGAATACCATCGCTATCAGCCGCGATGAGTACGCTCTCATCGTCGAGCGCCTCGGCCGCGAGCCCAACGAGGTCGAGCTCGGGATGTTCGGCGCGCTCTGGAGCGAGCACTGCGGCTACAAGAACTCGAAGGCGCTTCTTCGCCAGCTGCCCGCCGAAGGCCCCTACGTTCTCACCCGCCGCGGCACCGAAAACGCAGGCGCGATCGATATCGGCGATGGCGTATGCGTGGTCTTGAAGATCGAATCGCACAACCACCCGTCAGCCATTGAGCCCTACCAGGGCGCGGCCACCGGCGTCGGCGGCATCGTCCGCGACATCTTCGCCATGGGCGCGCGCCCAATCGCCATCCTAGACTCTCTTCGCTTCGGCCCGATCACTCCTAACGATCCCTCCATCCCCTCAGCGGATTCGGGCCCCGGCCCTGAGGCGATCGCGCGCAACCGCTATCTCTTCGACGGCGTTGTCGCCGGCATTGCCTGGTACGGCAACTGCCTCGGCATCCCGACCGTCGGCGGCGAGGTCTTCTTCGAAAGCGCCTACTCCGCCAACCCACTCGTCAACGCCATGTGCGTAGGCATCGCCCCCATCGATCGACTCGCGAGCGCAAAGGCGGAAGGTCCGGGCAACCTGCTGATGCTCGTCGGCGCCGATACCGGCCGCGATGGTATTCACGGCGCCTCCGGCCTCGCCTCCCGCACCGATCCCCACGCGCGCTTCGAGGAGCTGCGGCCCGCGGTGCAGGTGGGCAACCCCTTCCTCGAGAAGATGCTCATGGAGGCCTGCCTCGACCTTGCCCACCACCATTCTGATTGGATCACAGGCATCCAGGACCTCGGCGCGGCCGGGCTCACGGCATCCAGCGCCGAATCGGCCGCGCGCGGGGGGACCGGCCTCGTGATCGATGTAGCGAAAGTCCCGCGGCGTGAGGAATCCATGACGCCATATGAGGTCATGCTCTCCGAGTCGCAGGAGCGCATGCTCATTATCGTCCGTAAAGGCCACGCGGACGATGTCGCGTGTCTCTTCGAGCGCTGGGAGGTCCCCTGGACGATCGTCGGACACGTGGCCGATGATCGTCTCATTCACATTATGGACGGCGCCGGCGAGGTGGCTACGCTCCCCGTCGATACTCTCGTCGAAGCGCCCGAATACACCCGCGAAGGCGTCCGCCCGCCTGAGCTCGACGAGCTCGAGGCCCTCGACATCATGTCGCTTCCCGACCTCGAAGCTTCCGCTTCTTCGGCTCCGGCGGCTGATGGCGACGGATCCTCCCCTCTCGCGCGCACGGGAGAGGGGACGGCGGTGAGAGATCCAAACGCTGCCCTCCTCCGCCTCCTCGCCTCTCCGAACATCGCCTCGAAGCGCTGGGTCTACCGCCAATACGACCAGAGCGTCCTCGCGAACACCGTCGTCGCAGCCGGCGCCGACGCCGCCGTAATGCGAATCAAAGGCACACCGAAGGCCATCGCGATCAGCGTCGACGGTAACGGCAGCTATGCTCAGCTCAGCCCTTACGCCGGCGGAGCGATGGCCGTCGCCGAGGCGGCTCGCAACGTCGTCTGCACCGGCGCACAACCGGTCGCGGTGACCGACTGCCTCAACTTCGGCAACCCCGAACGCCCAGAGGTCTACTACCAGATGCAGGAGGTTATTCGCGGCATAAGTGACGCTTGCTCGGAACTCGCCACGCCGGTCATCTCCGGCAACGTCAGCCTCTACAACGAGACCGACGACCGGAGCATCTACCCAACCCCGGTGATCGGCATGCTGGGCATTCTCGACGACGTCACCCGCCATTGCGGGATGGCGTTCGCTAACGACGCCGACGAGGTCTTCGTCCTCGGCGCGATGCTTGAGCAGCCCGCGGCTTCGCTTGCCGGAAGCGAATACCTGAAGGAAATCCGTGGTTTAATCGGTGGCCGGCTCACTATGGACCTCGGCCTCGAAGCCCGCCTGCATCGTGCTGTCCTCGCCCTCATCCGGCAGCGCATCGCCACCACCGCCCACGACTGCTCCAACGGCGGGCTGGCTGTCGCGCTGGCCGAGATGTGCCTCGCGGGAGGCAAAGGCCTCGACGCGTCCGGCGCCGACCTTGGCCTGCGGCTAGACGCTGCGCTCTTCGGCGAGGCGCAATCGCGGGTCATCCTCACGACCCGCCCCGGCGAGCGGGGCGCTCTCGACCAGATCGCCCGCGCCGGCGGCATCCCCTATGCGCGAATCGGCCGCGTAACCGCCGAACGCCGCCTCCGCCTCGGCCCGATCGACCTCTCGCTCGACGTAATGCGAGACTCCTACGAGAGCGGGCTCGAGCGGGCGCTGATTGACAAGCCGGTTTGACGCCCGGCGCACATCCGTTCTAAAATCGGCAATGAACAGTCCGCCACGCTTGCTGTCGACAGAAGAGAACATCCTGTAATGACCCAAAGTGGACAACCCGCTATCCTCTCCCCATTGCCCCATCTAGTCTGAAGGAGATCGTCATGAGAGTCGTTTTCCTCGAAGAGGTCGAAGGCACCGCCCGCACCGGCGACGTCAAGAACGTTGCCGACGGGTTTGCCCGCAATTTCCTCCTTCCGCGCAAGCTGGCCGCGCCCGCGACCGACCACTACATCAACATCGCACAGGCTAAGGCCGGCAAGGAGGAGCGCCGCCAGGAGAAGGTCGATGAGGAAGCCCGCGATCGCGTGCTCCCGAAAGTGGACGGCAAGGCAGTGGAGATCGAAGTCCGCGTGGGCGAGCAAGGCAAGCTTTTCGGCTCCGTCACGGCCCGGGACATCGCCGAGGCGCTCCAAGCCGTCACCCGCGTGGAACTCGAGCATCGGCAGGTGGACCTGAAGGAGCCGATCCGAGAGCTGGGCGGACACGAAGTCACGATCAAGGTCACCCGCAATGTCCTCGCGACGGTGACCGTTAATGTCGTGCCCGTGGGCGGGTTACCTGCGGAGGAAGCAGCTGAGGAGTCCCCAGAGGTGGCGATCGAGTCCGAGGCGGAAGCCGAAGTGTCCGCGGCTTCCGAGGAGCTGATAGAGGAAGAGATTCTTGAACAGGAACCACCAGCCGAGGCTGGCGATGCCGGCGAAGAGTCGGCCGACGAAGAACTAGAGAAAGAACTAGAGAACGATAGCGTAGAGACATAGCCTCCCACGCAGGCCCGTTCGTTTCTTGAGCGGCCGGCCCCGCGCGGGAGTCTTTGGGGGAAAAGGGGAACACATGGTCGTCGAGGCCGGACGCGCGGAGACGCTGCCTCCGCACGATATTGACGCGGAAGAGGCCGTCATCGCATCACTGCTCGTCGATTCAGAGGCCATCTATAAAGTTGCGCCTAGGCTCAAGGCCGAAGACTTCTTCCGCGAGAAGAACGCCTGGGTCTACGACGCCTGCCGCGCGCTCTGGGACCGCAGCGAATCGATAAACCAGATCACCGTCGCCCACGAGCTGGCGCGGCGCAACCGCCTCGAAGATGTTGGCGGGGCCGCCTACCTCAGCCGTCTCGTCACGGACCTGCCCACCTCCGTCGGCGTTGAGCACTACGCCGGAATGGTTGTCCGGGACGCGATCTATCGCAGGGTCATCAGCGCCTCCGGCGAGATTGCCCGCATCGCGTACGTTGGTGGTCCGGACGTGACGGATGTCCGCTCCCGCGGCGAAGCGCTACTCGCCGCCGCGTTCGAAAGCGAGACGCTTCGCGACTTTGTCCATATAAGAGAGCTCCTCACTGGCTACTTGGAGTCGGTCGCGGCTGGTACGGGCACAGTCGCGAGCGATGTCCGCGCTATCACGACCGGTTTTATGGACCTCGACACACTCCTCACCACCGGACTCAAGCGCGGCGACCTGGTCGTCGTCGCCGCCCGGCCCAGCCTCGGAAAAACCTCGCTCGTCCTCAACTTTGCGAAGTCAGCGGCCGAACGCCAGTCCGCAACGGTTGCCTTTTTCTCGATCGAGATGGCCGCCGAGCAGCTCGTTCAGCGCATGCTCGCGATGGAGTCGGCCGTCGATTCCGCGCGTCTCGCCTTCGGCCAGCATTCCGACCGCGATGAGCGAAGGATATCTCAAGCGCTCGGGCTGCTGTCCGACCTCTCGATCTACTTCGATGACTCAGCGATGCTAACCGTGGCCGAGATGCGATCGAAGGCGCGCCAACTCCAACGCGAACGCGGGGGCCTCGATCTCGTGGTCGTCGACTATCTTCAGCTCATGCAGTCCGGGGCCCGCAACGAGAACCGCGTCCAGGAGGTCAGCTACGTCTCCCGTTCGCTCAAGCAGCTTGCCCGAGACCTCGATGTCCCGGTCGT
>Ga0209801_1001093_pt1 | contig 17118 bp, 19 predicted proteins | sample GraSoiAngelo_127_FD_185884 | JGI IMG/M metagenome (GOLD analysis project Ga0209801, IMG submission 185884) | Grasslands soil microbial communities from the Angelo Coastal Reserve, California, USA - 14_0927_09_40cm (SPAdes) (version 2) | ecosystem: Environmental > Terrestrial > Soil > Grasslands ... | reverse complement strand
TTATCGACGCGCTCGTCGATTACTACGAGAACTACAACGCCAACATCCATCGTGCAGTCCACTGCCTCGGCGAAGAGGCGACGGCCGCCTACGAAGAGGCGCGAGCGAAGGTCGCGAAGTTCATCAACGCTCCTTCGCCTGAATCCATCATCTTCACCCGCAACACGACGGAGGCGATCAACCTCGTCGCCTACACTTGGGGCCGCGCCAACGTCCGCGAGGGAGACGAGATCCTCCTGACGCAAATGGAGCACCACTCGAACCTTATCCCCTGGCAGCGGCTGGCAGCCGAAAAAGGCGCGAGCGTCCGCTACATCGAGTTGACGGACTCGCAGACACTGGCGCTCGACGGACTCGAGAATCTGTTCGACGCCCGCACGCGCATCGCGGCAATGCCGCACGTCTCCAACTCCCTCGGCACTATCAACCCGGTCGAGAAGATCGCCGCGGAGGCGCGCCGGAACGGCACGCTATTCCTCGTGGACGGGGCGCAGGGCGCGCCGCACCTACCGGTCGACGTACAGGCGATCGGCTGCGACTTCTACGCCTTCTCCGCGCACAAGATGCTCGGCCCAACGGGCGTCGGCGTGCTCTACGGCCGCCCGGAGCTGCTCGAGGAGATGGAGCCGTTCCTGAGCGGCGGCGAGATGATCCGCAAGGTCACGTACGAAGGCGCGACCTGGAACGACCTGCCCTGGAAGTTCGAGGCCGGAACGCCGAACATCGCCGATGTGATCGCTTTTGGCGCGGCGATCGATTACCTGAACGAGCTGGGCATGGAGAACGTACGTGAGCACGAGGTGGAGATCACTGACTACGCTCTCACCCACCTGAGTCAGCTCGAGGATATCGTGATGTACGGCCCGCCCGATCCGCGCGAGCGAGGCGGCGTCGTGTCCTTCAACTTCGGCGACCTCCATCCACACGATATCGGCACGGTACTCGACCACCACGGCGTGGCGATCCGAGCGGGACACCACTGCACGCAGCCGCTCATGCGGACGCTCGGTGTCTCAGGTACGGCGCGCGCCAGCTTCTACGTCTACAACACGCCCGAAGAAGTCGACGTGCTGGTCGAGGCGCTAGAGGCGACGCGGGACTTCTTCAAGCGATGAAGCGAGATTTGGCAAATCCTATGGCTTGTTCGACGCCCCGTCCCGCTCGTCCTGAGGCTCTCGAAGGGCCAAGTGTAGCAACGGCAGTCCGATTGGAGCCCGCATGAGCCTCCGCGAAGAATACGCCAGCCAGGAGGCCGAGCTCGATGAGCTCTACAAGGAGATCATCCTCGACCACTACCGCAACCCCCGCCATCGCGGCTCGCTCGCCTCGCCGAGTGCGACGCATGAGGGACTGAACCCGCTCTGCGGCGATGAGGTCACGGTCGAGCTGCTGGTGGAGGCGAACCGCGTCGCCGATGTCGCCTACAAGGGCTCCGGCTGCTCGATCAGCCAGTCGTCAGCCTCGATGATGACCGAAGCGATTAACGGCAAGCCGCTCGACGAAGTGAAGCACCTCAGCGAGGCGTTTACGGCGATGATGCGGGGCGAGGAGAGCATCGACCCGGAGTCGCTCGGCGACCTAGAAGCGCTCTCGGGTGTGCGCAAGTTCCCGGTGCGCGTGAAGTGCGCGACCCTGGCCTGGCATACGCTGGACGAGGCGCTGGAAGAAGCGGGCCCTTAGTCCAACCTATCGAATCTAGCGCCTTTAGGGCCTCCACCGGCTGCCGCTCAGCTGACGTGAAACTCCCGAAAGAACTCGCCCATGGCGACTGGCGCCTCGGCTCTCTCGCACAAAATACCGTCGATCGTCTCGAGCAGTGGTAGGTCGAGCCCGCTTTCGGTCATGAGCTCCTTGATCGCCCCGCAGGCGATCACTCCCTCGACTGTCTTCTCGTCACGAAACTGCCGCCAGTCACCTCCGCTGCCGAGCATCTCGCCGATCGTCCGGTTGCGGCTGTGGTGGCTGTAACCGGTCGTCAGCAGGTCGCCGAGGCCGGCCAAGCCATAGACGGTCTCCGCCCGCCCGCCGAGCGCCTCGCAAATGCGGCCCATTTCGCCAATCGCGAGGGTACCGACGAACGCCTTCGTGTTCGCCCCCAGCCCCATGCCATCGCAAATGCCAAGCGCGATGGCGTAGACGTTCTTGAGGGTGGACGATAGCTCGAGGCCGCAAAGATCCGTTGTCATGCCAGCCTTCACCCAGTCGTTCTGGAGCAGGGATTGGACGCGTTGCGCCGCGGCCTCGTCCTCAAAGGCGACGACCACCGCGGTCGGTTGTCCTCGCGCCATCTCGATCGCGATCGCCGGCCCGCCCATCGCACCGATCGTCGCGCCGCGCGGGCCCAACTCGCCCGCGATTACTTCGCTCAGCCGGCGGTTGGTGCCCGACTCCAGCCCCTTGGCCACGTTCAAGACCAGCTGGTCTGGCTGGAGATATCCCTTCAGATCTCGCGTGATGTCCGCCACTATCTGCGATGGCACGCTCGTGACGACAACGGCCGCGCTCGCCGCGGCCTTCTCGATGTCCCAGACAGCTTGGATACCCGGGTGTAGCTTCACACCTGCGAGGTACTTCGTGTTCGCCCGCCGGTCGCGCATCTCTTCCAGCACGTCGGTCTCGATGCTCCAGGCGCGGACGGTGTGGCCGTTGGAGGCGAGGACCTGCGCGACAGCCGTGCCCATATTGCCGGCGCCGAGAACGGCAATGGTCTCAGACATGGCACTCAGATTACTGTGGGCGCCGAACAGGAGTCCAGACGGTCTGGCCTAGAAGCGAAACGTCTTGAGGTCCGCGGCGCTGACTACGTTTGGGAGTCCATCCAGGTGAGGCTGGCCGCCGAGGTGAGTGAGCACCATCATGGTCTCCGGCGCGATCCGCTTACGAATGACTTTCACATCATCGAGGCCCATGTGCTCCGGCCCGCAGCCTTCGTTGTATGTGCAGTCCACCACGAAGATGTCGCTACCGTCCGCCAGCTCGATGATCTCGTCGCAGAACATGGTGTCGCCTGTGTAAGCGACGGTCTTGCCGTTGATCTTCGCGCGGTAGCCGAACGCCTCCATGCTCTCTTTCACGTGGTTCATCGGCACGGACCAAAAGCTAATGGCGCCGGCCTGCTGCTGCTTTCGAGGCACAGCGTCGACATAGATCCGTCTGTAGCCCGCGTCTCGGGTGATGTTCGGGTAGCAACGGTCCGCGAAGTCTTCGATCCATTCACGAACCCCGGGCGGCCCGACGATATACAGGTCGTTTGAGCGCTCGGTCATGTACAGGTACTCGAGGAACAGGAAGGGGACGCCCATGAAGTGATCGCCGTGGTGGTGGGTGAGGAAGATGACCTCGATATCGGGCAACGGCACTCTAAGCTGTTTCAGGTGCGGAAGCAGCGTGGGCGGCGCATCGAACAGGTATTTCTTGTCGACGAGAAAGGAACTCCAGTAGCGCCCGTCTGCCGCAAACGCGTTGCCGGAGCCCAGGAACGTTATCTCCAACGCGCTTCTTCTTCCGTTGTGCCCTCTTTCTTCTTTCAGTCTACGCCGCCACGTATTCCCTGCACACACCGTCGAGGAACGTATTGAGCGCGACCGTCGCCTCATCGACGGCGTCCAACGCTTCTTCCTCGTCTTTAGGCGTCTCGCCGTACTTGGCTACGAGGTTGCGGGCCACCTTGGAATGCTCGACGTCGAGGCTGTGGTGGACGATGAAGAACTTTAGCCCCTGCGGGTCATCGATTCCGTAGAACTGCTTGAGGCCGGCCATCTTCCTGCCGGCGACCTCGGGAACCTGCGACTCGTAGGCGTAGAGCGCCGCGATCCCCCCGATGAAGGGGCTGTCTTTCGTCAGCCGGCGGTAGGTTGTGATGAGATTTGTCGTCTCGGGTAGCGGCGCCGACTCGATTATCTCCTCGCGGGAGAGGCCGAGCGCCTCGCCGAAGCGCAGCCATAGTTCTGGGTGGTTGTTCGGCCCCTGCTCCTCCTCGACGAGGTTCTCGAGAAGCTCCTGGCGGTCCGGAAGGTCGTCGCAGTTAGCGTGGGCGCCGCTCACGTAAGTCGGGAACTGGAGCACGTGGTGGTAATACTGGCAGGCGTACCCCTTCAACGAGTCGACGGTAAGCTCGCCGACCTGCCACTTCGTGTAGAAGGGGTGCTTTAGCAGACTGCGCTCCGCGATCAGCGCGTCGATTCGGTCGCACAACGTCTCGCCAGTCCTCGCCTGGGTCGTCATCGCCACTCCCTTCTACTAAGAAGGGGCCGCGCCCGACTTCCAGGCGCAGCCCCTCCCGTATTCAACTGTAACTGCTGGCTGGCTACTTCTTGAGCACGTGGATCGTGCAGGCAGAGCCGAGGCCGATGACGTGGGCGAGTCCCGTCTTCGCGCCCTCAACCTGCCGCGCACCCGCTTCTCCGCGCAGGTGCCATACGATCTCGACGATGTTGGCGACGCCGGTCGCGCCGAGCGGGTGCCCCTTCGAGAGCAGTCCGCCGCTGGCGTTAACGGGGATCTTTCCGCCGACGTAGGTCGCGCCTTCGTCGATCATGTGCCCGGCCTCGCCCTCGCCGCAGAGCTGGAGGTTCTCGTAGTGCAGAAGCTCAGCGGTCGCGAAGCAGTCGTGCAGCTCGACCATGTCGAGGTCTTCCGGACCGATGCCCGCCTTCTGGTAAGCCTCAGTCGAGGCGTTGCGCGTCAAGGTATTGATATCGAACATCGTGGGGTTGCGGGGCGTGTAAGGGTCCGACGTAAGGACGGAAGCTGCAACCCAGACGGGATTCTGCGTGAACTGCTTCGCCTTCTCGGCGGACATGAGGACCGCGGCCGCAGCGCCATCGCCTGTCGGACAGCACATGTACAGTGTGTTCGGCCAAGCGATCGGGCGCGCGTTGAGGACGTCCTCAAGCGGCGTCTCGATCCGGTACTGGGCGTAAGGGTTGTTCACGGAATGCTTGTGGTTCTTGACCGCGACCTTCGCGAACTGCTCCTGCGTCGTCCCGTACTTGCGCATGTGCTCAACGCCGGCCTGGCCGAAGACGCCCGGCATCAGCCCGGTGCCCATCACGCCCTCGGTGCTGTACTCGCGCGATGCCCCGTCAGCGCCCAGCAGGCCCATCTTGCCCATCTGCTCGCTACCGATCGCCATCGCGACGTCGTAAGCGCCGGAGGCGACGGACATCCACGCTTCGCGGAAGGCGGTGGAGCCGGTCGCGCAGGCGTTGGCGACATTGATAACGGGCACGCCGGTCGCGCCGATCTCCTTCATGATCCGCTGCCCGATCATGGCGTTCGACTGGTACAGGTTCCCGCTGACAACGATCTCGACGTCCTTGATCGAGCACGTCGCGTCTTTCATGGCGCCGATCGCCGCCTCGGATGCGAGCGTGACGACATCCTTGTCCGGATAGCGCCCGAACTTCAGCATCGTGGCTCCGACAATCGCTACGTCTCTCATGGTGTTCTCCCTCCTGCTCCTCGCAGAGAGGGCGAGGCAAACCCCGCCCTACTTGCCGTCGGTTACTTTGAACTTGGCCGCAATGATGTCGTTGCCCTCGCGGTCGACTCGGACCTTCTCCGTGAACATCTTCACGCGCTTACCGAACCACTCCGGGCCCGGCTTCGAGATATCGAGCCCGTAGACGTTTGCGCGCACAGAAACGCCATCGTCGAGGTCGACGATAGCCGCCACGTACGGGGCCTCGAGGCCGGGTACCGTCTGGTGCACGACGGCGAAAGAATAGATCTCGCCCTCGTCGCCGAAGCGCGTCTCCTCGAACGGCCCGGTCGAACCGCAGTTGCCACAGGCGGTGCGGTGGCCGAGGTACTTGGCTCCGCAGTTGTTGCAGACCACACCCCAGAGGTACGCCGGCTCGTCCGGGTACCTCTCAGGCAGCTTCATAAAGGGGACGATTGGGTTTGGTTTCTTCTCAGCAGCGGTGGCTGCTTCCTGCGTCAAGGGCGACCTCCTTCAGTGATGCGTCCTGTATGTAACACGCCCTCACGCGCACGTCAAGGTCTTACGTAGCATCACTGACCCTTTGTGGCCGGGCTTATCTACGCGGTAGACGACGATGACTCCTTCTCAGTGACGGCACCGCAAGATTCGCACCGGTGGCTGACCCTCAGCGTCGGTGAGCTGGTTGGCGTGCCGACGTCCGCCTGTCGCGTCGACTTCCAGATCTGTTGCTTCAGGACGCAAAGCTGAGCGCGCAAATCGTGATGATGATTTACTCGGTAACCCCGCCCAAGGCGTTCGACCGCTTCCTTAATTAGGCCAAATTGTTTCTTGTACTCGGCCTTGCCATCACGGCCGAAGTAGCGAAAGTCGTTGCTTATGAGAGCGTTTGCCCGCTCATAATGCTCTCCAAGGTCGTGGATGATATCCCCCGGCCCATGATGAAAGCGCGCTCTGGGTCTTCTATAGAACCGTCCCCGACGAAGGGCATATATACAATCAGGGCGCCGAATGAAGCGCTCATCCAGAAAATAGGCACCACAACTAAGGTTGTCCGTCACTGCAGCGGCATAAATTAGTCGATTGTCTGCGTGGAGCGAATTTGCAGCGAAACCGAAGATCAAATCTCCAGGCTTCGCGGAGCGCCGGATCATCGGCTTGCAGATGGCCAATGAAAGCAGATTGTCGTGGACACATGGCGCGCCCCCGTTATCGCAAGTCAGTTTGTAGATATAGATCCTGTCCCTACCGGTCATTTTGGTCAGTTGTTGGCGCGAATCAAAATGGGCTGCTTCCGTTCGATCCAGCGAAGACACCGCGATGGGTCAAGGAGAACCGGGAGTCTAACGCTGCGCTGGATATAGCCATCCCTGCTACTTAGGTGGCCCCACTCCTCTATTAGCTGTGATTTGAGTCGATACGCTCGATGGCGATATTCACCGATGGGCAATCACCTTTCGAGGCGGCCAGACCGTTCAGGGCGACCTTTGACGATTACGTCTGCCGCCTCGCGACTAAGAACTCGCCGCGAATGAGCGTTTATGTCGCGGTCTCGCTCGCTCACGTCAACAGCGTTGATGAACGATTCAATCTCGAAGAGGCCGATAATTGCGTATACGAGTCGGGGCAGCCGATTGATATCTCTAAGGCCCGAGTAAAATAACATGAGGTCACCAGGCCGCAACTTCTCGCGAATCTGTTGCCCGCGTTGTCCCGCATCGCCGTAGGTAAGATGGTCGAAGTCGGGACCAAGGTGCATATTTCGAGCCCGTAGGTGATCTGGTAGCACTACACCGAACCGGGCGAGAACAGGTTCTAGTTTGCTATATGGCCTTTCGAAGCCGGCGTGCACGAGACTATTCTCCGGAATCGCTACGTACACGAACTCGTTTGTCGTGCTATCGACCGGCCCGTTCCATCTCCCGCCACCGCGACTCAAGTCTGCGGCGACGCGGATCAGCATCACGTTCATGACTGAGAGCCGGCGCCGGTCGCGGAGATCACTCTGCCGGGTGCTGATCGTCCGGGTCCAGCGGCGGGATCGAGAGGCTGAGGACGAGCGCTTCGCCGCGCAGCGTGCGGACGCTGTGCACGACGCCCTTCTCGATGCGGACGGTCTCGTACGGGCGGAGGCGGAGCGTGTGGTCGCCGACGCGGGCCTCGACCTCGTGCTCGAGGACGGTGTAGATCTGAGCGCAGTTCTCGTGGTAGTGCGCGGCGACGTGCTCCTGCTCGAGCATGCGGATGATTCGCAGGCTGCACTCGGGCATCGAGACATGCGAGAGGATCTCGTAGAGTCCCATGTTCTCCTTCACGGTGCTTTCCCTCGCATCAGTCGATGCCCGGCTCGTGGCCAACTCGGCGTACTTCCGTTGAGTGCTCGAAACCGCCCGCCTCTTCCTCGGCGAAGTACTTCGCCTTCGCTTCCTCGTACTCCTGCGGCGTGTTCATCCCGACCAGCACGACCTCGGAATCGAACGGCAGCTCGACGACATCTGCCTCGTGCTGCTCGAGGAATCCGCGCAGGCCCTCTGTCCGCTCGCGTACCCGCCGCAGCTCGGGCAGCAGCCAGCCGTCGACAACGGTCGGGTGGCCGCGCTTGCCCTCGAACGTCGGCACCGTGATGAGGTTCGACGCCCGGACATGGTTCTCGATCAGCCGCTGGATGACGCGACGCGGGCGCGGCTGATCGACATCGAGCACTACGATCGTCCTGGTGTCATCCGCGACGGCCCGCGTGCCTGCTCGTAACGACGACGCGCGCCCTCGCTTGTAGAGCTCGTTGACGAGCACTTCCGCGCCCGCCTGCTCGACAACCGGCCTTATTCGCTCGGTGTCATGACCAAGGACGACAACGACTCGCTCGATGGGCGGCTGGCGGAACTGGTCGATCTGGTACTCGACCAGCTTCTGGTCGCCCCACGGCAACAAGGCCTTTGGCTGCCCCATGCGGCTCGATTCCCCGCCGGCGAGCAGAATCGCGGCGACGGTCATTCGTCAGCCGGTGTTACCAAAGAGGCCCGACAGCTTCATCGCGAGGGCCATATTGCCCCCGAGCTTAACCTTTCGCGTCATGATCGCGATCGGCGGGCTAAGGTCGCCGGAGGCGAGGTCCATCCACAGCGCCGGCTTGGTCTTGATCTCGCAATCGTGGGGATCGACCGGACCTTCCGCCGTGTCCGCGCGGCCCTCGCCGATGCGCATCGACCACTGGCCGCCGCCATCGCCTTCCATCGTGAACTGATAGGTCACCTTCATGTCTGCGCCAGCATCGCGGTTGAAGATGAGCGGCATATAGTGCAGCAACCGATCGACGTGATAGTGCACTCGCTCGGGGGGGATACCCTGTATCCAGTGAGGAAGCTTCTTCTTGTTGACGCGGCGGATCTCCTGGTATTGGTTAACGAGAAGCAGGTAAGCCTGGAAGAAGTAATCCCGGATCGTGCCGGGGCGGTCCCAGCCGGGGTTCATCGCCGGCTTGTCGAGGTCGGCCTCGCTCACGCTATCTAGCAGGCGGGCGTGCTCTTCGTAAGCTGCCTTCAACCGCGAGAGCAGTTCGTCGACCGGGAGGTCCTGCAGCTTCTCGGTGATGGAGTGCCGGAAAGCCGACTCGTCTTGACGCGTCTCGAAGCCGGGAAGTTTGATCGGCTCACCGGCGATGGCGGCGCGCGTCACCGCCAGGTGTTCCTCCTCGAGCGTGCCTGCGGTGTATGCAAGGTGCTGCTTAGCGGTCCAGTGGTCGGACGCCTTCTTCTCCCACTCCTTCTCATCGAGCTGCGAGTAGGCTTGAAGACAGCGCTCGGCCGTCTGGGCGTAGAAGAGCTTCATCTGTTCTTTCGTAGGGGTCATTCGCTACTCCTTGCTGGGTTCACTAGAGCCAGAGAACGTTACCGTCCGGATCGGCGATGCGGGCAAAGGGGACGCCGGGAGCGTGCTCCCCGCGTTCAAGGACATTGCCGCCGGCGCGCTCCACGTCGGCGATCGCGTCTTCAAGCTTTATGGCGTGATCGATATGAAAGCCGACGTTCTGAGGCCCGCTGCCGGCCGCCGCGGCGTCACGCACGACTCCGACGGCAGTGTCAGTTCCGGGGATGCCCATGAACACGATCTGTTCGTTCCGGAAGACCTCTTTGAGCTCGAATGCGTCGCCATAGAAGCTGACGGCCTTCTCGAGGTCTCGTACCGGTACGATGAAGAGGAGGGACGTGATCTTGGCCATGCCGTCAGTGCCTTCGCCGGCCGCTCTCGAATCCTCGGGTATAGATTGGAAACACGGATCCGGTGGGGTTCGAACCGCGCTCGTACTGGTATGGCGACTTTGACTCGCCTCGGCGTTTAGCCGGTGGGCTTTGTCTTACATACCATTGACTATCCAGCCTTTCGAGCGTGCCGATAAGATGTTCCCGTTCGTTGGCGACATAGTGCTTAACGACGCCCTTGGCTCTCAAAAAGACGGGCTGGGTCAGAACTTTTGCACGGCACACCGGACAATGAACTCGTCCGAATATGGGCCGTCCCTTTTTGATGGTCTGGCCCGGCTGAATCACGAACTCTCGAACGAGCACTAGAGCTTTCCCAGCGCCCGTAGCACCCGTTCCGGCGTGAACGGCGCCTCCGTCAAGTGCACACCGAGCGCGTCGGCGATCGCGTTGCCGACTGCAGCCGCGCCGGCGACGATCGACGGCTCGCCGACGATCCGGGCGCCGTACGGCCCCTCCTCTGAAGGCACTTCGACGATTATCGCCTCGATCGGCGGCAGGTCGCGCGTCGTCGGCATCCGGTAGTCGAGCAGGTTACCGTTCAGCAGCCGCCCCTCGCTGTCGTACATCATCTCTTCGGACAGCGCGATGCCGAGCCCCTGGCTGGCGCCGCCCTGCATCTGACCCTCGACCGAGAGCGGATTGATCGCGAAGCCGGCGTCCTGCGCGACGGCGAAGCCAAGCACCGTCACCTCACCCGTGTCCGTGTCCACCTCGACCTCCGCCGCCTGTGCCGTGAAGCCGGGCGCCATCTTTCGCGTCGTAATGGCTCCCCGCCCTACGACCGCCGGGAAGGGTGCGGCGAAGTTCGTGCTCAGCCGGCCGAGCCGCTGGAAAGTCAGCGTCTTCTCGTCCGATCCGTTGAGCCGCACGACACCGTCCGCCATCTCCAGCTCCTTCGGCGCCGCCTCGAATCGCTTGGCCGCGATCTCGAGCATCTGCTGCCGGGCGTCCTCCGCGGCCAGCTTGACCGCACGGCCGACGGTGTACGTTGTCTTGCTGCCTGCGCTCATGCCCGCGTACGGAGCGGTGCGAGTGTCGCCCGTCGTTACGTTCACCATCTCCAACGGGACGTTCAGCACCTCCGCCGTGATCTGAGCAAACGATGTGTTCGTGCCGGTGATGTCCGCCGATCCGACCGTCACGTTGATCGTGCCGTCGCTGTTCAGGCAGACGATTGCGCTGGCCGGCTGAAGCCCGCCCAGCCAGCCGCCGACAGCCAAGCCAACCCCCCTGTTCCCTGTTCCTCGCTCCCTGTTCCTTCTTCCCCAGACCTCGCTCTCCGCAATCGCCTCGAGGCACTGCTTTAGGCCGATGCGTGGGTAAGGCTGGCCACTCGGCAGCGGATCCCCCTCCTCTACGGCGTTCTTCAGCCGCACCTCGATGGGATCGAGGCCAAGCTCGCGGGCCATCATGTCCATGTGACTCTCGATGGCGAAGGTCACGTTGTGCGCCCCGGGCGCCCTCAACGCACCGACGCTGACCTTGTTCGTCAGCACCTCATAACCCTGGATGTCGAGGTTCTCGCACTTGTAGTAGCCACCGACGAGCAGACAGCCCGGCAGCATCGGCGCTCCGGGGAAGGCGCCGGAATCGTACACGACGCGCGACTTGAGTGCGGTCAGCTTCCCGTCCCGCGTCATACTCGTCTTGAGATCGATGACTGCCTGCGGGGCGGGAGTGGCGGCGAGCATGTCCTCCTTGCGGCTCATGATGTACTTCACGGGCCGTCGTACGGCCATCGCGAGCGCGGCGACCATCAGCTCCTGGAGGTAGATCTTGCCCCCAAAGCCGCCGCCGACCTCTGTGGCTGTCACGCGGATCTTGTTCTCGGGCAGCCCGAGCGTCTGCGACAACTCGTCGCGGATGTAGAAAGGCGCCTGAGTGCTCGTGCAGACCGAAAGCTCGCCCGACGCATCGTAGTCGGCCACAGTCGAGTGCGGCTCGATGTAGCTCTGATGGACGACAGCGGACCGCCAGGTGTGCTCGACGACCACATCGGCCTGTTCGAAGCCGGCCTCGACATCGCCGCGCTTGAAGTTCATCTGCGAGGCGATGTTGCTTGGCTTACCTTCGGCCTCCTCCTGCTCGACGCCGACCGTAACGTGCCCGCGCTCCTCCGACCTGTCGACATCGCCCAGCGGCGACCGCACCAGCGGCGAGCTTTCCTCCATAGCGGTAATCGGGTCGACCACCGGTGGCAGCGCCTCGTACTCGACCTTAATCAGCGCGAGCGCTTCTTCGGCAACGTGCGGGTCGCTGGCGAGAACGGCGGCGACCGGCTGGCCGTAGAAGAGCACCTCCTCGTCGGGGAAGATCACGCCGCGCCGGTTGGAGAAGTTCTTCTTGTACTCCGGCAGGTCGGCCGGCGTGAACACCGCCTCGACCCCCGGGTGCTGGCGAGCGGCACCTCCGTCTATTGATTTGATGCGAGCGTGGGCATATGGCGAGCCAAGCACTTTCGCGTGCAGCATGCGCGGAAGCTGCATGTCGTCGGCGTAGATGGTCTCGCCGGTCACCTTACCCGCCCCTTCAATGCGTGTGACGGGCTTGCCGACGTTGCGGTATTCGCGCTGCATCTCTTCTTCGCGGACTTCCGTCTCTTGCGCCATATTCGCCTCTCCTCCTACTTCCCAGCGTTCGCCGCGTGCATCACGGCCTCGTAGATTTTCGCGTAGCCCGTGCAGCGGCAGAGGTTTCCGGCAAGACCTTCGCGCACCTCTTCCAGCGTCGGCGATGGGGTGCGATCCAGGAGCGACTTCGCGGCCATGATCATGCCCGGGGTGCAGAAGCCGCACTGCACGCCGCCCGTATCGATAAATGCCTGCTGAACGGGGTGGAGCCGTCCGTTCGTTGCGAGCCCTTCGATTGTCACAACGTCGCGCCCATCGACTTGGGTGGCGAGCATCAAACAAGAGGTGACGAGCCGACCGTCCACGATCATCGAGCAGGCGCCACAGTCGCCCGTGCCGCAGCCTTCTTTTGAGCCGCTCAGGCGCAGCTCCTCGCGCACCATTTCGAGCAGCGTCCAGCGCGGCTCGACGGCCACTTCGGTGCGCCTGCCGTTGACGGTGAGGGTGATGAGTTGCTGGGGCATCTCTTATCCGCTCCGTGCGCGATCCAGTGCTTCCCGCAGCATCCGTTTTGTCATCACGCGCACGATGTGCCGCCTGAACTCCGCCGACCCGCGTAAGTCCGCGATCGGGCTGCATTCCGCAGCAGACACGTCGGCCGCCCGCGCGAACAGCTCATCCGAGGGCACCTGGCCTTCGAGCGCCGCTTCCGTCTGCGGTGCGCGCACCGGAGTCGGCGCGACAGCGCCGAGCGCCACCCGCGCGCTCTCGATACGCTCTCCGGCCATCGTCAGCGCGGCGGCCACGCCGACGACCGCGATGTCCATCTGCTTTCGTGGCGTGTGCCGGTCGTACGCGCTCCCCGTGCCCGGCGGAGGCAACGGAACGCGCACCTCCGCCAGCAGCTCGTCCGCAGCCAACGCTGTCTTTCCGGGGCCGAGGAAGAACTCCTCGAGCGCCAGCTTGCGTCGTCCCGAAGGACCAACGATCACTGCCTCGGCCTCGAAGGCCAGGAGCGGTGGCGCGATGTCTGCCGACGGCGCTGCATTGCAGAGATTACCTCCAACAGTCGCCATATTCATCGTCTGGATCGAGCCGACGAGGGCAGCCCCCTCGGCGATCGCCCGATAGCGCTCTCGAATGATCGGCGAGTCGGCGACCTGCGACATCGTGGCGCCGGCACCGATGCGCAGCCCTTCGCTCTCGCTGAAGGAAACGCCGCTAAGCTCCGGGACTCGGAGCAGGCTGACGATGTGTGAGGGCGCGGCGAACTTGGTCGCCTTCTCCTTCATCTGCACGACGAGATCTGTCCCGCCGGCGAGTGGGCGCGCAGCCTCGCCGTACTCTTGGAGCAGCGAAATGGCCTCGTTCAGGCTGGTTGGGGCGTGGTATTCAAATGCGCGCAAGCGACCGTCCCTCCGAATGCGAAGCACATTCTATAACAGCCACCTGCCTTCAGCTATCAAGCACCGCTGGACACTAGGGTGGCTGCTGGCCCATTTCCCATTTCGCCTTTCCCATTTCCGCTTTATAATCCGAACCGTCTCTGGGAGGAGGTAAGAGCGATGCTCTTCTACATCAAAGGCGAACTGCGCGAACAGGAGTCCCTGCCCGTCGAGAAGTGGCTTGGCATGGTGGCATCGACCTGGCAGCTGATTAAGCAGCTCGAAAACAACGGCAAGGTGCTGGCCGGCGGCGCGATGATCGGCCAGAGGGCGGGGTGCGTAATCGTCGATGTCGATTCGAACGAAGAGCTCTCGGATCTCCTCACACGGCTACCGGTCGCGGGGTACATGAACTGGGAGGTCGTGCCGCTGATCCCGGCGGACACTGCGCTGGAGTCGGCGAAGTGGGCGCTCCAGCAGCTGTCACTCGCCGGGACGCGCTAGATCGCGTTAAGCCTCCAACCCCAAAGCCCGGAAGACCGCCTCGTACTGTCCCGGGTTCCCCGGCTGGAACCAGCGCTCGACGTGCGCGATCCGCCCACCCTGCTCCAGGACGAACACCGCTCGCCTCGAGCGTTTGCCGCTGTCATCAACAACGTCGTAGGCCTTCGCCGCGTCCAGCTTCACGTCGCTGGTGAGCGCGAACGGCACGCCGCCGAGCCGTTCTGCGAACGCCCGGTGGGAGTCGATACTATCCGCGCTAATGGCCACCACTTCCGCGCCCAGCTCCCGCACGACCTCGTAGTCGTCCTTGAGCATCGAGATCTCGTTCGAGCACAGTGGCGTCGCATCCTCGTAGTAGAAAGCGAGCAGCACCTTCCCGCGCGCCGTCAACTCGCTTAGCTTGATCTCGCCGTCCGTCGTCGGCAGCGTGAAGCCAGGCGCCTGGTCTCCGGCTTCGGGCATCAGTCGCTCAAGCCTAAGTCGATCAGATGCGAAACATCGATACCTTTCGTTTGCACGAGTACCTTGATCCGCCCGAGGCCGGCCGGGTCGACGAGTTCCGATACACCCCGCCGGCGCGCCAAACGTTCCTCGAGGCTTAGCTCATCGTTATGGCCAGGCAAGGCCTCCCCGATCCCGAGGTTCGTGAGAAACTCCGACTGGGTCACCAGTCCCAGAGTCTTAAGCCCGGCCATCTCGCCCGCATGCCTCAGGCTCGTAAAGTCCACATGGCTCGTCATGTCCTGCCGCCCAATCCGGGCGTACGGGTCGTTGCTCGGATTGTGCTTGTAGAAGCAGAGGAGCGTACCGTCCTTGCGCCACGGCGTATATAGCTCCTCCGCCTCGTATCCGTAATCGAAGGTCAGCACGAAGCCGCTGCGCAGCGCCGCACCCGTCCGCGACATCCACTCGACGGCCGCCAGATTGACCTCTGACGTGCAACCTTCGCCCGGGAGAAGGCCGAGGCGTTCGAAGTACCGTCCAATTTCCGGCGTTGAAGACCCCTGCACCTCTTCCCGGAACTGTTTCTCATCCCGGTCGACGAAGATCTCTCGCAGCTCGCCGTCATCAATTCGCACTCGACGCACAGGCATGCTGTCGAGAAGCTCGTTGCTTACCACGCATCCCTCGACCACCTCCGGCATCTCATTCAACCAGCACACCTTCGACTCGAGCGCGTCCGCCTGAAGGCGCTCGCGCTGGCGTGCTTCAACGCTAGGAATCGGCTCGACGATCAAGTACCTGATCGCTTCGAAGAACTCGAGCGCCCCACGGTGCGCCCACCGCAGAACATCGCGGCAGAGCGTGCCGTTGCCCGCGCCGGCTTCGGCGATATTCCACCGATCGGGCGCGCCCATCACCTGCCACATCTCGCGCAGCTGTCGCCCGACCATCGCGCTGAATATCGGGCTGACTTCGGGGCTCGTCAGGTAGTCCCCGTCTCGTCCCATCGTCTCGCGTCCAGAGCAGTAGTACCCGAGACGCGGTTCGTAAAGCGCCATCGCCATGAAATCGCGAAACGTGATCGGCCCTTCATCCCGAATCCGCGCGATGATGCGTTCCTTGAGGGCCTGGTTTTCGGTCGCCGGGGCGAACTCGTTCTCCATGCTCCATATCGTACCCCATCGCATAGAACCCACGAACCAGAGCCCAGTCGTGATAAACTCTTAACGATTCCGCAAAGGTTGTACCGAATGCAAATATCTGACACAACACGAGACGAGGCCTTCCGGCTGTTTGGAAAGCTGGTGGCCCGCTCCGACCCCGGCCGCCTGGAAGCCTGGGCTGATCTCGGCCTGACCATGACCCAGCTTCGCCTCCTCTTCTTGCTGCGCCCGGCAGATGGACTCTCCGCAGGCGCTATCGCCGATCAGTTGGGCGTTACCCCTTCGACGCTGACGCGAATCATGGACCGGCTGGTGCGTCATGACCTCGTGCGCCGCGAGACGGACTGCAACGACCGCAGGCTCGTGCGCCATCACCTTACGGCCGAGGCGCGAAGGATTATCGAGGAAATGGAGCGTTTCGGCCGCGCGCGCATGGACCGCATCCTCGCCCGCCTGAGTCCTTTGGAGCTTGAGCGGGTCGTGCTGGCACTGCGCGATCTCTCGGCCGCCTTTGAGACAGCGGAGGTTGAAGAGAAGACCAAGGAGGCGGTCGCATAATGCCGGCCCCCGCCCCCGCGTTCGGACCCATCGCCAACATGGCTACCCGCACGAAGGTCATCGTCATGGCAGGCACCATGCTCGGCATGTTTACGGCGGCCATGGACCAGACGATTGTGGGCACATCGATGCCCCGCATCATCGCTGATCTGGGCGGCTTCGGGCTGTACAGCTGGGTCGGCACGGGGTTCTTGCTAGCCTCCACTGCCACCGTTCCCGTCGTGGGAAAGTTGACGGACATCTACGGCCGCAAGCCATTCTACATGGCAGGGATCTTCATCCTTATCCTCGGCTCCGCACTTTGCGGGTCATCCCAGAACGTCGAGCAACTGATCGCCTTCCGCGTCATTCAAGGCTTGGGCGCAGGAATGATCATGGGCATCGCCTTCGCCATCCTCGGAGACGTCTTTACGCCGGCAGAGCGGGGCCGCTGGGTCGGCCTGATGTCGGGCGTGTTCGCCTCGGCAAGTGTGATCGGCCCGCTCATCGGCGGGACCCTGACCGACCATGTGCACTGGCGCTGGATCTTCTACGTCAACCTGCCCCTGGGCGCCCTGGCACTCACCGTCCTCCTGGTCGGGATGCCGAATATCAAGCCTCCGGTGAAGCCCCGGCTGGATTATCGTGGAATCGTACTGCTGTTGGCCACCGTGGTCCCGCTGCTCCTCGCGTTCTCATGGGCCGGTAGCCGCTACGACTGGCTCTCCCCGCAGGTGATCGGCTTCTTCGGCTGGGCCGCGCTGGGCCTTGTCGTCTTCACATACGCCGAACTGCGCACCGAAGAACCCC
>Ga0209801_1001090_pt1 | contig 17134 bp, 13 predicted proteins | sample GraSoiAngelo_127_FD_185884 | JGI IMG/M metagenome (GOLD analysis project Ga0209801, IMG submission 185884) | Grasslands soil microbial communities from the Angelo Coastal Reserve, California, USA - 14_0927_09_40cm (SPAdes) (version 2) | ecosystem: Environmental > Terrestrial > Soil > Grasslands ... | reverse complement strand
GCGGAGACGGCATAATTGATTGAAAGAACGGATGTTGGAATCCCCGGTGGAATGCAGGACCAGTATGCAGCAGCAATGGGTGGATTCAACCTTATCCGGTTTGAGAAGCAAGGTGTAACTGTCAAGCCCCTTGCCATCTCGGGGGCTGTAAGGAATGAACTCGAATACCGGCTTCTCCTCTGTTCCACAGGAACGACTCGTCCCTCGGGAGGAATCTTAGGGAGACAGATCAAGTCCTACCGCGAAGGGAATCCTACAGTCCTAGAGGCTCTCCACGAGATCAAGAAGCTTACCCTCGATCTCAACGATGAGCTGGTGAGGGGCCGAGTGGAGGAGTTCGGTGAACTGCTCGGTCAGGAGTGGGACTTGAAGAAGAAGCTGGACCCGGCTATTTCCAACGAGGATGTGGACAAGCTATACCACACGGCTCTGGAGAACGGGGCGATCGGTGGAAAACTCCTAGGTGCGGGTGGCGGGGGCTATCTTCTCCTTTTCGCGGAGGATGGCTCTCATAAGAGACTCTCATCCGCGATGATAAAGGCGGGTTCTCGGGTCGAGAATGTGAGATTCGACGATGTTGGCTTGGAGACTTGGAAAGTCGGCTACCGCGACCGAGAGCAGAGGGATCGAGCCGGTCAGAGGCCCCAGATCAGCGAGGCCAGGCCCGCATCCTACGCTCTCTGACAGCTTATCCAAGCGTTGATATGATAACCAATTGTCTCGAGACTGTCGAGCCACTGTGAGACGTGGACGACTCTGTTGACCTCTAAGCCCACAGAGGTAGGAAAGGCAAAGTCAGCGACGATCGAAACATATCTCAGAAGAGGAGCGAGGCTCCGGGAGACATCGATCTCCCTGACCAGCGAAATTGAAAAGGCGGCTGAAGCCATATCAAACTGTTTCCGAAATGGCGGTCGACTCTATGCTTTCGGTAACGGCGGAAGCGCGGCCGACGCTCAACATATTGTAGCTGAATTCACTGGGAGGTTCCGGGTGGACCGTGACCCATTACCAGCCGAGGCGTTGACGACTAACTCTTCAGCAGTCACGGCAATCGCCAATGACTATGCGTTTGAAGAGATATTCGCGCGACAGGTGAAAGCTCTCGCGAGAACCGGTGATGTCGCTATTGGCATATCGACGAGCGGGGAGTCGAAGAATGTTCTGAAAGGGTTGCAGGCTGCTAGGCAGTCTCACGCCATGACCATCGGGCTATGCGGTCAGAAGGGACAGATGAAACTATACTGCGACATCCTCCTGTCAGTTCCAAGCGATGAAACATCTCTGATACATATCTCATTAGGACACTTGCTCTGCCTCCTAGTCGAGGAAGACCTCTTTGGCTAGCTCACCAGCCATATTCGTTGACCGTGACGACACAATCATGGTCGACGTAAAGTACTGCGCTGACCCAGCCATGGTCCGGCTCATTCCAAGTGCCTCTGAAGGGCTTCGAGCATTACGAGAAGCCGGTTACAGGGTAGTAATCGTGACGAATCAGTCCGGGATAGGCCGCGGTTATTTCGACGTTGAGACGCTTAGGCGGGTTCACAATAAGCTCCGCGACGAATTGCGTCGAGAAGGCGCTGATTACGACGCCGTCTACTACTGCCCCCATACGCCGGAGGAAGACTGCCAGTGTAGGAAGCCCAAGCCGGGACTATTGCTGAAGGCAGCCTCAGAGCTCAATATCGACTTAGCCTCTTCCTACACGGTGGGTGATCGTGATCTCGACGTTGGAGCCGGTAAGGCTGCGGGGACCAGGACGATTCTTGTTTCGGGAGCGAATCATCCGGATAATTCAGGGTCGAATCCGCTGGCAGATTTTGTAGCACCGAACTTGGCAGACGCTGCCAGGCTGATACTGTCTCATTCTAGAATCCGAGACGGAAGAGAAGGACCACGTATCCGACCCCGCTCCTGACGAAGCTTAGCTTGCTTGTCCCCCTCGGTCTACGCCTAAAACTGATAGGCACTTCCGTTATTGAGAATCCTTTCTTCTTGGCCCTTATCAGAATCTCCGCGGTCACTTCGAAGTTCTTCGCCACGAGCTCCTCGCGGACGCTCTCGACGGTCTTTGTCGAGTAGATTCTGAAACCTGATGTGATGTCGCTAGCCTTCATCTTGAAGGCGCGCCGGAGAACCCAGTTTGTGCTGGCGCTGATCATCCGCTTGAAGAACGGAAGCTCTTGGACCAAGCCTCGGCTCTTGGTTCGGCAGCCCACCACAACATCAGCCTCCTTGGACGCCTGCAACAGTCGTGTTATCTCCTCAGGATCATGATTGAGGTCTGAGTCCATTGTTAGAACGTAGTTCGAACTTGAGTCGACCAGCTCAAGCCCCCTCTTGAGAGCCCTCCCAAGTCCTAACCTTTTCTGATTATATTCAACTCTAACCCGGTAGTTCTCCTCGGATAATTGATTGACTTTCTCCAGAGTGGCATCGGTCCCTTCAACGATAAAGATGACCTCGTAATCGGACCCAAGTTCCTGAAGAGACCGGATTAACCTAGTAGAGAACTCGTCAATCACCTCCTCTTCATTGTAGAGGGGTATTACAGCGCTAATTTTCACAGTGACCGCGGACCCGTCCTATCAATGCTGGGGCTAAAGTTGTTTGGGTTCCTTCGACAGTAGCGTTGCGATTGACCCGACCGTTTGGCAAATCTCGAAGTCGGGTCCGCGCGAGGTGAGTGATCGTCACTTGACCAAGTTCGATAGTCAACCCAAAGATTGCGGAATATTCCCTGGATTGAGTAAGAAGAGTCGGATTACACTGGATCCTCGTCGACGGATGCTCAACTTGTTTGTTTCTGATTCGAGTTTTACCAACATATGGTCGGCCACGTGGTCGACGGATCTGGATACTACTAGGCGATGTTACTTCAGATAGTTCGTAATAAGCACAAGGTAATTTAATCCCTAATTCCTCAGCTCTGCTATGAAAACTGTCAGCGTCATCATTCCAGCGATGAACGAAGCGGAGGGGATCGGTTGCACTCTAGAAGCTTTACCGATCGAGCAACTTTCAAAGTCCGGTTACTCGACAGAGGTCCTAGTAGTCGACGGTTGCTCGATAGATAACACGCTCGACATTGCGCGATCAAAAGGGGCCAAGATCATTGTTGAGCGGCGGAGAGGCTACGGACGAGCCTACAAGACAGGATTTCAGAGCGCCGCTGGAGATTTTATTGTTACAATGGATGCTGACGGATCGTATCCTGCGCAACAAGTTCCTCAGCTGCTAGACTATCTTGTAAAGAATGATCTTGACTTGGTCACGACTTGCAGACTGAGCCACATGCAACCTGGGGCGATGAGCGTTTCGCATCGTTTCGGGAACGAGATCCTCAATCTCTTTTCACGAATCTTCTTCCGTCTAAATCTAAGAGACACCCAATCGGGTATGTGGGTTTTCAAGAGAAGCCTTCTAGGTATTGTCGGGGTTAGATCTGATGGCATGGCCTTCTCTCAAGAATTCAAGATCCGCAGTTTCCAGAAGGCCTCCTGTCGGGAAGTGGCAATTCCCTACATGGCCAGACTGGGCACTCAGAAGATCAGCACGTTCCACGACGGGTATGGAAACTTCAAGAACATGTGCAGCCTCCTTCAGAACAGAGATACGCCGGCGTTGATTCCGGCTCTCGGGACTCAACCGGACGTATCGCTCAACATGGCCGTGTTCCAGCCAAAGACTCTTCAGAAAACATAGCCTCCCGTTATGCCGGACGCCGGGAGTGAGTGAAGAGTTAATTTCTCAAGGAGCAGGCGATTTCAACAAACCTTTGGTATGCCATGCTCGAATCATCGAGATTGAAATCTCTGACCGTCGTCGGTATGAGAGGAATAGTCCTCTCGGTGCCCCTCAGTGTCCTTCTGATTATGTTCTCCTATACACAAGTAACCTCAATACGTTTCATCCTCGCTCTCGTCTTCCTTCTTTTCCTTCCAGGGTTTGACGTCCTAGAAGTCCTCTACGAGAGAACCAGCTTCCTTACCCAGCTTCAACGATTCGTCCTCAGTATCGCCTTGAGCATCGGAATAGTCATCGTTGACAACTACGCATTAACCCTCCTCAACATCGGGATCAACCTCACAAATCTAGTCGCTGTGCTCGCGGGAGAAACAGTGATCGTTTCACTCATTCCGATGATTCTCCGCCAGATGAAAGAGCTCGGCCCCAAGCGAGTGGTCTCGTGAGACTCCGTCGCAGGCAGGCCGTCACCTACCTGCTCTTGGGTGCAATTCTAGTAATGGGCGGATTCATTCGTGGCATTTCGCTAATCTCGAACGGACCCGGAACACTCCTAGACCTTGACTCTTTCCACAGCCTGAGGGCAGTAGAGTCAATCATGAACAACGGGAACCTCCCCAGATTCGACGCCCTCTCCTCAGCCCCCAACGGGACCAGCTACGCCTTTGCCACATCCCAAGGATACTACTCTTTCATCGGCTCGATCGGTCTGCTCGCGGGACTATCTCCCAACGAGGCCCTAGCCATCTCTCCATCAATATTCTTCGCCCTAGAACTAATCTCACTCTTCGTCCTAACGCTTGCCATCTCAAAATCAAGCGTCGCCGCACTCCTAGCCGCCTACTTTGCGACCACTCTCAACGGATGGTCAGCCATATCCCTCCTCGGAGCTGACCCAGTTGCAGAAAATCTCGGAGCAATCATGTTCCTCTCCGCTATGGTTCTCGCCGTACTCCTCAGTCAGCGACGCTCCTACCTGCTAGTAGGCATACTCGGAATCCTTGATGGAATATCAATCGAGGCTCACCCCGTTACCTACTACTTCCTCAACCTAGTTCTCGTCACAATGGCTCTCGCCTTTGTCGTACAAAGAGAGTGGAAGAAAGCAACAAACATGTTTCTCGCAGTCCTAGCATCACTCTACTCAATTGCCCTGATTGAAGCAAGCGGTACAGGTCTAGGCGAAGCGGGACTCTTCTCTAAGAGCGCATTCTGGCTCGCGTCTCTGAGCCACATCTACACGATCGACAACTCAATCCTTCTCACGGAGATGGGTATCCTGATCATTCTGCTCTCGGGGGCCTCTATTCTTGTCATTCTCGTGCACAAGCTGGCGACACAGTATATTTTGATCGCATGGGCAACTATTCTCTACCTGGTAGTCCTGGTCGGAGAGCTTGCCGTCAACACACCGTACGGGGCCGTTGTTGAAAGCATTCCCTTCTCGGCCCCCATCACACTCTCTCATAGAGTGATGCCCTACCTCCCTCCCGTCCTTTGCGTACTCGCAGCAATCGCAGTAGGAAAATTTCTGGTGCCCTCGGTCGCAGGCTTGTCAAGAAGCCCGAAGATAGGACAAGCCACACTCGGAGCAGCAATACTACTGGCGGTCCTCGCAGCATCAGCATTCCAATTGGCCGACGCATACAAGTTTTCCTCCAGCTATGCGAACTCCTTCAATGTCGAACCGACTTACTCCAGTCTCTTTTTATGGATCGGTACACATACACCTGCGAACTCCATCTTTGCTGCGAATGACGTCAACATCGGAGTGTACATCAAAGCGATTAATCAGAGACCCGTATTCTTCACAACCTCGCAAGAAGACCTTACCGTGCCGGACCTGACCCAGAGAGCAACACTCCAGACATGCCTGTTCCTACCCTTGTGCAGCTCAAACAATACAGAGCAAATGATACGATCCTACGGGATAGAATATGCTATCATCATTACACCCGCCTTGATCATCAACGAGAACGCAAGCTCATTCGTGCATTTCAACTACTACCCAATAGCAGGCCAATATCTCCAATGGTTCCAGTCAAGACCAGGATTTGTCGAGGTATACAGCGATTCGAATTCTGCAGTTTACGCAGTGTGAAATCCTGGCGGGACATTGAGAGATGAAGAACGCCCGGGTATGGTACATGGTTGGGCTGGCGCTTCTCCCGTTCGTTTCTTGGCTCACAATTTTCATCACTCAAGGCTTCGGCACGATCGGCGGCGACACCTACTATCACATAAAGTACGCACAGGCCATCATATCGGCGGGCAAGGTAGTAAGCTACGACCCATACTTTCCGACAGACCCCCTGGGTTACACTTTAGGCTCCCACATCGTCGTGGCTAACCTTTCAATTCTTTCCGAGATATCCGTTATTCCCGTAGTCACAGTGACTCCACTTCTCTTTGGAATACCGACTGTCTTCGTCTTCTACTCCTTCGCGTTAAGATACTTGCAGAGACGCTATGCATTCCTTGCAACCTGGTTCTTCTACGGGGCCTCCCTCATCCCTGTGCCTGAATCATCGGTCAACGGAGCCGTAATTTCCAACTCCATCGCCTACCCATACACTTCTGTGCAAATGGGAATGTATCTGTTCTACACGCTCCTTCTCTTGCTAGCTCTAGAGAGAGCCTCTCTAATCCAGAACATTCTGACTGGAATTGTACTCGGTGAATTGACCCTTACTTTCCCTCTGCTTGCGCTCGCAACGGGCCTAGTCATGGTGGCGTACACGGCGGTTCTCCGATCACGGAGGACTATCATGAATACAGCAGTGATATTCGCATCCGGAGTAGCCCTATCTAGCTTCTACTGGGTTCACATTCTCGCTTCTGGATTGCCATCTCAAACGTCAGCGTTCGGAACGTACGTCCAGCTTACAGCTGGTCAGTATCTTGAGACTCTTGGGGCCGCGACCGCAAGTCTCCTGTTTGTAGGCGCAGTAATCCTAGCTCTGAGACGACATAGGATTTCGCTCAAACAGATCGACGAAAAGTATCTCTTGCTACTTACTCTTGCGTTATCACTCGTTGTGGCATCGCAAGCCTGGCGAATTGGACTAGTTCTGGTAAACGATCTATTCTTTTTCTTTGACATTGGGCCGTTTGCTGTGCTCGGGGCCATTGTCCTTGCATTTGTTGTCCGGGAAATTGAACGGAGAGACCAGAAGATTCTGGGAACAGCAATCATCTCCCTCCTGGTACTCGCTGGTCCGACCATGGCTCTCAACTCAGTTGGTCCGACACTAGGCGGACCGAACGCGAACATTGAGGTACAGAACTTTGGAGTGATTGACTGGATGAACGCTCACGCGTCCGGAGCGGTTTTCGCTTCGGACATAGGATCGCAATTTCTCATAGCCTCGGAGGCGAACGTCATCCCCATTGCGATCCCACCAGCGATAGCAGACTATTACGTATCTGACTTGAACGCACGTCTCCAAGGACTCAACACTATTTTTGGAGATTCAATCCAGGCTTCAGCAGCGGCTCTGTTACAGTACAACGTGAGCTACATCGTCTCGACATATTCTCAGCCGTACAATTCCATTACGGGCAGCACGTATGTGACCCCAGTGTATCCGGTTCAGCCGTGCTTCAGAGGCGGCGGCACTCAATACGACTTCGAGGCTACCGGTGTTCCTCAAATCTTCGATCTGTATAGTGGGAACACGACAAACTACTACCTCTTATCAAACCTGGGACGAGTACCCAGTTTGTCGATAACTTACCTTTTCAATCCCCGGACTTCTGGTCCTGTGCAGATTTACGTCAACAACACTCTAGTTCAGATCCTGACCGGGATCTCTAGGGGAACTTGGATAAGCAGCACAATACAAATCCCCAGCTCACTGGTAAGCCAAGTAGAACAAGTCAAAATCGTCAACATGGATCCTGGGAACGAATGGTATCTGCAGACAATTACCACTGGCACGGGGTCACAGTGTCCTTTCGCACCGAGTATGATTCCGCGCGAGACAATATTTCTCGTGAATAGAACCGCCCTTCACAGTTTCATGCCAGTCTCGCCGTTGAATCTTCCAATCCCAGCTAATCACCCTCAAAACTACACGACCAATCTGAATCTATCGATAGGTATCCAACAAATCCGAGGCAAGGCTCAGCCTGAGCTTACGAATCTTATCGAATTTTTGAACGAGATTCTAGGTGTGCCCTCGAGGCAGACCTTCCATCTCAACTATCTGCATCGACTCTGATACGAATGCCATTCCCGCGTTAGCGGCATCGACTCCATGAACACGCTTAATCCATACAATCAGTCCAAAAGCAACAGAATCCTTTTCATATTGAAAATCGAGGAAAGTACAATGAAAAGAGCACTGGTGACCGGCGGAGCGGGCTTTATCGGAAGCAACCTAGTCGACGCTCTAATGGAGCAAGGTCACCAGGTTAGAGTCGTTGACAATCTAACATCTGGCACTTCTGACAACCTGAAGCGCTGGTTGAGTAACCCTCGGTTCTCATTCGAGAATAGTGACCTGCTGTCTCCGCTTGGATCTGGGCTCTTGGAGAACTACGACATCGTGTACCATCTAGCTGCCAACCCGGACGTGAGGACTGGCACAAGCACTCCGGGAGTCCACTTCGACCAGAACATCAAAGCAACCTACAATCTTCTGGAAGGAATGCGACAGACTGACCCTGAGACCCTCGTCTTCACATCATCGTCCACCGTCTACGGTGAACCAGAGAAGATACCCACACCTGAGGATTATGGTCCCCTGAGGCCGGTTTCGGTGTACGGTGCGTCGAAGTTGGCTTGCGAATCACTAATATCGGCTTATTCGAGCACATACGGGTTCAAGGCATCTATCTTCCGGCTTGCAAACGTGATGGGTCCTCGCACAACTCATGGGGTGGTGCATGATCTCGTCCGGAAGCTTCTCCAGAACGCCCACGAGCTGAGCATGTTCGGTGATGGCACTCAGGACAAGTCCTACTTCCACGTTGCCGATTGCATCGAAGCCCTCTTGGGCGGAATGTGGATGTCCCCCCAGCACTGTGAGACTTTCAACTTGGGCTCAGAGGACCGAATTAACGTCAAGAAGATCGCCGACATTGTCTGTCAAGAGATGGGGCTATCGCACGTAAAGTATGACTTCCATTGCGAGACTGGCGACGGAAGAGGATGGCCAGGGGACATCAAGACGATGCAACTGGACGTTTCGAAGATCAAGCGTGCAGGCTGGACCCCGGTCCTGAACTCGGAACAGACCGTTCGGCGCACCGTCAAAGAATTAGTTCGTGAACAGCAACGGGTGCACCTGTCTCGAGCAAACTAGAAACTCCGAGAATTGCAATTGTCGGACTGGGTAAAATGGGGCTCCTCCACGCAGGGATCCACAGCGCCCTGAATGGTGAACCCGTTAGCGTTGCGGCTGAGACCGACGGCTTCCTGTCGAAAATGGCACGCAAGATTCTACCGAATGCGAGAATCTACCAAGACTATAAGGAGATGATCGAAACCGAACACGACATTGAAGGAATCATCGTCACGACTCCTATCCATACTCACACAACGATAGTTTCGGAGATTCTAAGATCCAAGAAACACCTGGGAATATTCGTCGAAAAACCACTCTCAACCAACTACGACGACGCTAGGAAGATCTGTGATGCCGCCAAAGGTTCAGGCGTCACGAACATGGTGGGATTCCAAAAGCGGTTCGCGGCAACATTCCGACGAGCTAAGGACGCAGTCGCGAACGATGAGATCGGAACCCCCCAATTCTTCAAGAGCTACTCATTCATGTCCGACATTTTTAGAAAAGGCCAGGGCTGGCGATTCCAGCCCGACAGCGGAGGCGTCACACTCGAGGTCGGACCACACATTCTCGACCTAATCATATGGCTCTTCGGCGAACCCACTATTGTCTCAGGCTTCCGAAAGAAGCTCTACTCGGACGAAGTGGAAGACTACGTTCACGCCGCGATGCAATTCGGTTCAGGACTTAATGGATACACCGACATTTCTTGGAGCGTACGCAACTATCGACTTCCGGAAGTCTTTCTTGAAGTCAACGGAACTAACGGTGTATTGACAGTATGTGACGATTACGTAAAGCTGCAACTGGACGAGGATCGAGGCCAGACACGCGCCGGGACCCACATGCTCCGCAAGCCCCAGCTGCAACCGTCAGTTCCCTTCCTTCTTGGCGATCCAGAATTCTGCGTTGAAGACCAAGCCTTTCTTCAGGCCCTGAATGAGAAAGGATCAGTTGACCCGGACTTTAGCGCCGCTGCAAAGGTTAACTCGCTTATGGATAAGATTCGAGCCATGTAGGTCCTAGGAACTTGGCAGAACACTTGGATACGGTTCTGATCGGCGACAACCCGTTCATCGGAGTCGACCACATGTCCCAAGACCGGGCCCGCGAACGCCTGGCCCTGCTGAATTCGGAGAGAGAAGCAAGAGTGCTCCAGACCGCGTTTAAGAACGGGGCATCTGGGTTCGTATTCTCAATCCATCCAACTCATCTAGAGGTCTTCAGACTCTTGAGAGAGCGGGATCCTGACCTCTCGTTCGACCTGTACCCGCTTCTACCCTACGCGCAAGGGTACGTCAGAACAGCGACCGAGAAAGGAATGATCGGAATGCTCTACGACCTCATAGGACAGCTAAGCTGGGGCGGAAAAATGAAGGCTCTTGTCGGAGGCGGCGTCTCGGCCCTGACTATGAACCCAACGAAGATGCTCGCAACATTCGTAGACTTAGAAATCGACAGATTTCTCAGAGTGGCCCCTCCCAGAGCCAAACTCAAAGCGGTCTTTCTGCACGAGATAATCGTAGACCTAGCGCTAGCATTTCAACTCAAGGAGATCTTCGAAAGCTACATCTCGCATGTCAACGATCGATACAAAGTGAGAGCCGGACTGGTGACAAGAAACTTTCCGCGACTGATTCAACTCATAGACGACACCGGGATATCATATGACAAAATCAGTCTGATGACACCATTTAACAAACTCGGATTTCAGATGAACCCCTCCATGGAAGCTTGCGAACGATCCCTCGCTCAGAAGCCGGGCATTGACGTAATAGCAATGAGCGTGCTTGCTGCGGGAATGCTCAACTTGAAAGAAGCCACAGAATATATTCACGGTTTGGAAAACTTGAGATCAGTGGTCGTGGGCGTTTCCAGCGAAGACCATGCTGTCCGAACTTTCCAGACGCTAAGAAAGACCTCCACTCTTGAAGCGCCAATCCCTCAGAGGGCTCCAGAAGTTCTGGCAAGAAACTAGCGATTCGCGCGCATGTCTATCCGTTAAGCAGAAGCGTCAGCTACAGACAAATTGGTCCCCGGACTCTTGGGAGGCCCCGCTTGCTCAGAAGTTCCAAGAGTGTTTCGGCGAGCTCTTCTGCTGAGGCGATTCATGATGGGTTTTCGAAATGCGACTGCTGCGAATACAATTGTCATTATCGTGAGGACGTCGGGGTACCAAAACTGGAGGAGAAAGAGGGTCTGGTCGAGGTATATGTTGACAGTCGTTACTCCTTGAGGTATCTGGAGCCCGATCAGTCCGCCATTTGCTTGGTAGACTTGGGCTGAGTCACTCTTCCACGTGGGGAAGAAGCTCTGTTTGATGACAATTTCTGACGCCCCCGTCAGGTCTCTATCGACGGAAAGGCCGTTGGGTGTATTTGTCACTCGTACAGCCGGGTAGCCTAACTCCACGGCTGCCACGTCAACGCTTTCGCGGCTCCTGTTTCCAACAACTCCGACCGTTACAGATGAAATGGCTGCGTTAGAGAGACTGAATCTTAGCCATTGCCAGTTTGGACCTAGCGGATACCTGCTTGCTAATGCAACTGAATTACTCGATTGACTCTGATAGGCCGCTCCAAAATACGACTTGTTCTCGCTTCTCAATTCAAGCAGCAAAGTGGCGCTATTGGTTAGTCCCGACTGAACAAATGGCAGGTTTACTTCTCCCGAGCCGTCCCCGGTTGCGGGGGTCGTAATCGAGAGTCTGATTGCAGACTGCGTGATGTTCTGGAGGTTTCCGGAAGTAGCACTCCCGCTCAGGTGGAGCTGCTGTTTGAATTGAAGTGAAACCTGTGAGATGCCCCGATAGGTTGCGTTGATATCGCCGTCGAACGGTGTGAGGAGGGGAAGAGCCTCGTACAGTCTTGCGTGGACTGGAGGGTTGTTCTCTTGATAGTCGAATGAAGTAAGCTGGAATATTCCTTGAGGGATGAATTGGTCGTAGAATGGGTCCGCGACCAGTATCCATTTGATGCCGAAGAGATCGTAGCTCGCCAGCACGTACTGAAGCACTTGTGTCCCGTTCGGATAGTTCTTGGCTGTGTTGAAGTCGTCGATCCCGGAGTATCTGAGGAAATTCTCGAGTCGACCTGTAGGGTAGTTATTGTCCATGAGAGGGATATTGTTGATCTCAGGAAGATCGTATATGTTTGCTGACAGTCCGAGAGCGAGCAGTCTCCCCCACTGTCCTTGCGCCACCTCATTGGATAAGTATGCTGAGAGGTTTGTTGGAAGATTGTAGGTTGATCCTAAGCTCAGGCCGAAGGGCGGTGGAACTACCGGGAGGAATCCCAAAGGGATCGTAATTATGGCGACCAGCGTTATCGCGATAGCTAGGGGGCGCCTTCTTAGACGCGGTGAGCTGGCCCGAGACAATTTCCTCAGGAATCCGGAAGAGAACACCACCGCGAACGGCAGAAAGAACATTATGAAGACGTCGTAGACTAGCCAGTTTGTAAAAGGAAGGACTGCGTCCAAGCCTCCTTGAGGAGCTGCTCCGATCCAGAGAAGAATCGCGCAGAAGACAACGTAGGGGATGAGCCCTGAATTATTTCTATGGAAGGTCGTCCATCGAAGGCGGGTGAAGAAGAAGGCTGAGGCTAGCACCAAGACGATGATCAGAAATGGTCCCAAGGGCTGAATGATGTTGAAGTTTGAGACGTCAAGTATGGTTCCGCTTCTGGAAGAGTGTGGGATCGGCGCTTCGGAACCTGTAGCCTGAACAAACAGGAAGAACGGAGTGAGAGCCGGAGTTGCAAGGGCGACTCCAGCGAATACTGAAAGGTATGGACGGAGTCGGTAACTATTGCCCATCTGTGTAAGCTCCAAGAATCGATTGCTGAGAGAATCGTAAATGAAAGCTGGGACGATCAAGACTAGCGACACGAGAATCCCGTACGGATGTGCTATCGAAGCCAGAGCAAATAGCAATCCCGCCATAAACCCCAGCACTGGCCGCCTTTCCTTTCTGAAGCGGTGGAAGAACGCGTAACCAAGAGTCATGAAGACAAAGGCGGTCATAACGGTCAGCCATCCCGCGAAAAGTGCCCGAGCGGTTGCGGGGGCTGTAGCTGCCAAGAAAAGAGAGGTTGCGGCTCGAGTCGAAGACGGGTCAAAAGACTTTGAGAGGAAGTAGACGGAACCGATCGAAGCGAAGAAAACAACGTAATAGAATATCTTGAGGCTTAGGTAGGGGTTGGCCAGCGAAGTTAGCGCCGACGTAAACTCGCTTGCAAGCAATAACGCCCCCGGTGGATAATCGATGGTTGTTACACCAGCTGACCAGCTGGGATCCCATAGCCCCCTCTCAATGCGATAACCCATGTGGTAGTGAGTTGAAAGGTCAAAGGTCAGCGGAAGGCCTGAGGAGAGAAGGTAAGGTAGAATCAGTCCGGCGAGGAAGAGAACTCCTCCGGCCGCGAAGAGAAATTCTGGTGCGGAAAGTCTCCTAACCACAGACTTGAGCAGTCCGAGGCTCATGCCAAGAGTCTCTGGTAAGTGCTTGAAATATTGTCCGCTATCAGATCAAATGGCACGCTCGTCCTCGCCAGATTGCTACACAAATGCCCAGTGAGCGAATCGTCTCCGAGGAGCTCCAAGACCGCGCTCGCGATTAGCTCGGAGTCTGCTTCAGGGATTACGTAGGCGTCTAGAAGATGAGCGATTCCTTCCTCCTTCGCAACCGCCGTGGTTGTCACCAGCGGTTTCCCGTATTGTTTTGTCAAACTGACGCAACCGCTTGACCCTGAAATGGAGGTGCATGGATAGACCACGATATCGGCCGCGGAGAAGACGGTCGGGATCGATTCGGTCGGCAGGTAACCGGTAAATTTGACGCTCGCATCTTTTTCCCGGGCTAAGTCTCGCAAGTGGCCTAAGTAGTCATGGCGGATTCTACGATGATTCCCTCCCGCGATGATCAGTGTTACGTCGGATCGATGCCTCTGTACCATTGCCTGAGCTTCGATCAACGCTTCCAGTCCCTTGTAGGGCGCGAGGTGTCCGAAGAACAGAAGCACTTTCCTGTGGTCCAGACCAAGGATCCTCTTTGCGGGCTCAGAGGAAACGTCGTGTTTGAGAGCTGGCCCGCTAAGAGGGACAAGTTTGATCTTATCACTGGCGATCCGGTACCTTTGTTGGAGGATGACTTGAGAGTTTCGTGTCTGAGTAAAGATTGTATTGGCGAACTTTCCAATCAAGAAGTAGAAGTATGTCAGACCTATCCTTACGAGTACCGATGTATGGAGCCAGGACTGGAAAGCGTGAAGAAATGCAGGGTCCACCTTGCCAACATCCACAACATCAGAGAATGAGACGAGAACCCTCTTTCGCAAGAGGCGAAGAACGAGAGCCAGGAATGGGACAAAGGGGACGGTGAAATAAGGGCCAAAGACTGTTGGTCCTAACCTTTCGAAGTGCACGACTCTAGCGCGAATCTTCACGACTTGTCTTAGCATTCTAAATGGGTATTGGAAACCGGGCTTCCAGACTCTATAGACTCCAGGCTCACCCCGGGCGGCCTTGGCTGTCTGATTCGCAACGACTTCGATTGTCCATTTCTTCCTCAGGGCGCTTAGGAGATCCCTAGAATAGAGAGAATGGCCTTCAAAGTCTTCCAGGTTGTTCCCTTCGGAATCTCCCGGAGCGAGAGGAGTCACCAGGCAAACCGAAGTAACCGCGTGACCGAAGCTCTCCACGGGTCGAATATCACTCGTCCGAGCACTATGAAGATCTTGTTCGGTCAATTTAGAATCTCATCCCTCTTTGGGTTTGTCATTCAAGAATCGTATTTGATCAATGCGGAGTCTGGGCGGCCCTATCGCTCCCCAGGGTTTGTAGCGCGCGACATATCATTTAACCAATATCTTTAAGGCCATCATATGGAACTTGCTCATTGTTCTTTGCCTGACTGAATGAGATTTGTTACCAGGAGGTTAGCAACCGAGGTACGAATGGGGTCTAATGAGGATGACTCGAGACTATCGAGAGGAAATTGTTCCCCTTCTACTTAGGACGGCAGGTATGTGTCGGGCTTCGACATACCACCTCAACCTGCAATTGCATGAAAGACTCGCGATTATCACTGGTTTCTGGTTTCACAAAACTCTTAAGAGTTAATTGTAGGGTGCGAAATCTTTAGTGATATAGAACCGAGCGTGATCCGAGAGATGACCTTGCCTGGAATTTTCAGAAGAATCTCTCTAGCCAAGGCGGACCGTTTTTTTGGCTTTGGCTCCGACAAAACTCAGCCAGCTGGGTTGGCACGTTTTGGGTTAGGATTGTCTGGGAGTTTCCTGGTAGGTGTGGGTCTCTGGGTGCTAATTGTTGATCCATTCTTGCTCCGGACGCAGGCGTTTGCTGCCGGGTTGTTCGCATTTGGAATATTCAATCTCCTCCGTGCATACCAAGACAGACTGAGCCTTCTCCGCGTCAATCAGCTCTCGCTTGCTGGTTACGCCGTGTCTCTTGCTGCGATGTATCTTTTCTCGTCGAGGTTCGTGATGGTCAGTTACACGACTGATACCATCGTTGCCACTTACATGGCTGTCCTAAGAGTTCTGCAACTCCAGAGTCCTTACGGAGTCTCCATCAAGCCATTACTAGACAAGTTTGGGTTCTCTCCTTCCTTCTACACTCCAGGAGTGAACGGCTCTTTCGACTTCCACATAGCATACCCGTCGCTTAGTTTCCTCTCAGTCCTCCCCTTCTACGTCTTGGGCCTCCACGATGTGCGCGATACTGTTTTTCTCTTTTTCGTTTTGTCGGTCCTTCTGATATTCGGGCTTGCCCCGGCGAGACTGAAGAGCGTGAGCCTGGCTCCGTTCGGACTCTTTCCGTTTGTGATTGCGGGCAGCTGGACCGATAGTGTCTGGGCCTTCTTCCTCGTCCTCACCGCGCTTCTCTGGTATCGTCACCCGAAGACTAGCTGGCTATCGTTCGGCCTGGCTTTGGCAGTGAAGCAGATCGCGATCGTGGTCGCTCCCTTTCTTCTCATTCGCCTATGGCATGAGAATCCCAAGTCGAGAATGCGTAGCCTCGGCACTAATGTTGGCTTGATGCTTGGCGCGTTCTTCCTACCTAACCTTCCATTCATCATCTCTACCCCAGCATCCTGGTGGGCCGATGTCGTGGCCCCCTTCTTGCCAAACACGCCAGCACAGGTTCCTGGAGGGATTGGCCTTTCCAGCGTTCTTCTGGACCTCGGTATCGCACTCCCATCTTCGTTCTTCCTCGTCCTGATGCTGGGGGGTTCAACTGCCATGTTGTACCTTTACGCTCGACACTATCGAGGATTGAACAGTCTCGTCTTCGCCTTTCCGATTCTCGTCTTCTTCTTCTACTATCGATCTTTCCCCAACTACATGGCCTTCTGGCTGTTTCCGCTGGTCTTTGAACTGTGTCGGCTTGGACGTCCAAACCTCAGACTTGCGTTTGCGATGAGACTGCCAAGCATCGCCTGGCGCGCCCCTAACGGAACCTTTCTCAGAATCTTGCGCCAACGACTGACCCCATCGGTGATGGTAGTGATGGCCCTAACGGTGGCTTTTGTCGGAGTGTCTGGAGCATACATATCGCAGGCGTCGAACCCAAAGACCTCGATCCATATCAACGCGGTTAAGGACCCAGACAGCATCGGGGCTGCCACCATGATCGACGTGACCGTCACAAACCTGTTGTCAACCCCAGTCTCTCCCATCTTCTTCATCAAGTATGGTCAGCTACCATATTTCTGGGCGAGTAATTCCAGTCCACCTCTAACCAGTGGCTCCGCGAATTCCTATCTGATTACAGCACCTGATGCGTTGAGTGCCGTCCCTCGTGGCGACCAGTTCCACATCATGATCTATGACAAGCTGAGTGGTCAACTACTGGGCGAGTCATCATCTTGGAAGGCAGACGTTCCAGCTCCAGCTTTGCAGAACCCAGGATTGAAATGGTGGGTTCTGGACCCGAGCGTTGGGACCAAGGTTCCTTTCAACTGGAAGCTTTCCCTCTCCAACACTGATCCCGCATGGTCCGGGATCACACCCTTGGGCGTTAACGGAACAAATGGCGTGCAAATGACTCTGAATTATACGTCCGGCGCT
>Ga0209801_1001083_pt1 | contig 17222 bp, 17 predicted proteins | sample GraSoiAngelo_127_FD_185884 | JGI IMG/M metagenome (GOLD analysis project Ga0209801, IMG submission 185884) | Grasslands soil microbial communities from the Angelo Coastal Reserve, California, USA - 14_0927_09_40cm (SPAdes) (version 2) | ecosystem: Environmental > Terrestrial > Soil > Grasslands ... | reverse complement strand
ATGGATGAAAGGTCCCGTCGTCCGGCAGGAGCACGATGAGCCCGTCGTTCCCAAAGAGGAAGCTCCCTTGTCCCGCGCGAAAGATCAACGTCGGATTCGGGCCGACGCCCGCGGTTGGCGGTGGCGTCATCGCGACCGGTGGCGGAGTTGTGACCGGGCAGATCGCGCGGGTTGGTGTCGGGCTTCCCGCGCCGACCTCCGCGGAGGAACACCCTTCGGCGCTCAGGAGCAATAGCGGCACCAGCCACCGCATCCTGTCTCTTCTACATCACCGCGCGAGCCCGGTTCCCTACGCGGAGGTAACAGACGCCGGCGGTGGAGAATTGAACCGTGACCGTTACGGCGCGCGTCGTTCGAGCCCCTCGCGGCAGCTCGCTGCACTGTCTCGCCTGGCCGCAGGAGGCCGCGTTCCGCATGATCCAGAACAACCTCGACCCAGACGTCGCCGAGCGCCCGGAAGATCTCATCGTGTACGGCGGCACGGGCCGCGCGGCACGCTCGTGGGCCGCGTTCGATCGCATCCTCAAAACCCTCGCCCGTCTCAAGAATGACGAGACCCTGCTCGTCCAGTCAGGCAAACCAGTAGGCGTCTTCCGCACGCACGAGTGGGCGCCGCGCGTGCTCATCGCGAACGCGCTCATCGTCCCGCGCTGGGCGACCTGGGACGAATTCCGCCGGCTCGAGGATGCCGGGCTGACGATGTACGGGCAGATGACCGCCGGGTCGTGGATCTACATCGGCACGCAGGGCATCCTGCAGGGCACGTACGAGACGTTCGCGGCGGTCGCGCGAACGCACTTCGACGGGTCGCTCGCCGGCCGCCTCGTGGTCACGGCGGGGCTCGGCGGCATGGGCGGAGCACAGCCCATGGCCGTCGCGATGAACGAGGGCGTCGCGCTCGTGGTCGAGGTCGATCCCGCGCGCGCCGAGCGGCGCAAGGCGCAAGGCTTCCTCGACGAGATCGCGCCATCGCTAGACGACGCACTCGCCCGCGTCGAACGGTACCGGCGGGACCGCACGGCACGATCGGTGGGATTGGTGGCGAACGCCGCCGACGTGCTCCCGGAGCTCGTTCGGCGCGGCGTTCATGTCGACGTCGTGACCGACCAGACGAGCGCGCACGATCCGCTCGACGGCTATGTCCCGGCCGGCGTCGCCGACCCCGACGCGCTCCGGCGCGACGATCCCGAGGACTATGTTCGTCGCTCGAGGGCCTCGATCGCGCGGCACGTCGAGGCGATCGTCGCGCTGGCCAAGCGCGGCGCGGTCGCGTTCGACTACGGCAACAACCTGCGTGGCGAAGCGCAGACCGCGGGCTTCGCGGACGCTTTCAGCTACCCCGGTTTCGTGCCCGAGTACATCCGCCCGCTCTTCTCCGAGGGACGAGGCCCGTTCCGTTGGGTCGCGCTCTCCGGCGATGCCGCGGACATCCATCGCACCGACGACCTCGTGCTCGAGCTCTTCCCTGAGGACCGCACGCTCGCGCGATGGATACGGTTGGCCCGAGATCGGGTGCCCTTCCAGGGACTACCGGCGCGGGTCTGCTGGCTCGGATACGGCGAGCGCGCCGCGTTTGGCGAGCGGATCGACGACCTCGTCGCAAACGGCGCACTCAAAGCGCCGATCGTCATTGGTCGCGATCACCTCGACTCGGGTTCGGTCGCCTCACCGTTCCGCGAGACCGAGGACATGCGCGACGGAAGCGACGCCATCGCGGACTGGCCAATCCTGAACGCGCTTGTGAACACGTCATCCGGCGCGACGTGGGTCTCGGTGCACCACGGCGGCGGTGTGGGGATCGGGAACTCGATCCACGCCGGAATGGTTGTCGTCGCGGATGGGACGCCGCTCGGGCGCGAGAAGCTCCAGCGCGTCCTGACGGCAGACCCGGGGACCGGCGTGATGCGACACGCCGACGCGGGGTATCCGGACGCGATCGAATTCGCGCGACGGAACCGGATCGACCTCCCCAGCACCTAGCATCGCGGCGGTGTTCGCCGCGCGCAGCGTGCTCGCGCCATTCCTGCTGACGCGAGTCCTCACGGCGATCGTCGCGCTCGCCGCGGTCACGCTCTTCTCCTCGCCGACGACCTGCCCTGACGTGTGCCACCCATCAACGAATCCCCTCCTCGACGCGGCGACGCGATGGGATGCGAAGGCCTACGTCGACATTGCGCACGATGGCTACGGCGCCGTGCCAGCGAACAACGCGTACTTCCCGCTCTATCCGTTCCTGATTCGCGTTCTGGCGACGATCTTCGGCGGCAGCGGTGATGCGTACCTCGCCGCCGGCGTGCTGATCTCCAATGTCGCCCTTCTCGTCGCGCTCATCTATCTCGCGAGCCTTGTGGCGATCGATCACGACGCCGCGGCGGGGACGCGCGCGGCACTGTACCTACTCGTCTTCCCGACGAGCGTGTTCCTCGCGGTCGTCTACCCCGAGTCGCTCCTGATCGCGCTCTCGATCGGCGCGGTCTATCACGCGCGTCGAGGCCAGTGGTTACCGGCCGCGGCCCTGGGTGCGCTCGCCGCTTTGACGAGGCCCTTCATCGGTGCCGCCGTCGCGCTTCCCCTTGCGATCGAGGCGTACCGCCGGTCGGGGCTGCGAGCCGCGCTCGCTGCCGCTGCACCCGCTGCCGTCGCGCTCGTCGGCTGGCTCGTCGTGCTCTGGCGCATCACCGGAGACCCGAAGGCCATCCTGACAGCCGAGGCGAACTGGGGTGTGGGGCCGTCAGTGCCGTTCGAAGCGTTCACCGATCTCTTCGACCCGAAGGTGTACGGCTTCCCCTACTTCGTTCTCGGCTTCACCCTGTTCATCGGGGCGCTGGTGATTCTGTCGTGGCGTTTCCTCCGGCCGAGCCTCGCGGCTTACGCGACGGTCGTCTTTCTGATCTCCGTCGCGACGGGCTCCCTCACTTCGTCGCCGCGGTACTACCTCTCGGTCTTCCCGGCCTTCATGGTGCTGGCGCTCGTCGCACGAGGCTGGACCGGCCTCGCCTACGTCGCGCTCGGTGCCACGATCAGCGTGAGCTTCACTGCGATGTACGCGCTGTGGTACTGGGTAGCCTGAGTCCGACGATCGACGGCGCAGGACGCAGCACCGTCACGATCGCGACCACGAAGAGGACCGCGACCCCGAGCAGATGCAGGAGGATCGGCACGAGCGTTCCGGTCTGCTGCGGCTCCATAAGGACCCACGAGCAGACAACGAGCGCGACGATCGGCACACGCTCGCCCGCAGGTCGCGTTGCGGCGCGACGCAGCGTCTCCGCAGCCAGCGGCAGCGACAGGATGAGGAACGTCGTCCAGAAATAGCCGAACGGCGCGAGGTATCCCGCGGTCGCCAGCGTAAGCGTGTGCCACGCGTTCTCGTTCCAGCGGTCGCGTCGTGCGGCGATACCCGCCGCGATCGCGAAAAGCACGGCGCCGATGGCGAGCGCGAGCGGGAACCAATCCGACCAGAACAAGCCAGCGAGCTCCGGCGGTCCCGGTCGCGCGATGTGCGCGTAGACCCAATCCTGCTCGAGGAGCCGAGGAGCGAAGCGGACGTACTCCGCGGTGCGGTCGGGCATCAGGAGGGCGCCGACGGCGAGTGCCGCGGTTCCGATCAGACCTCCGGTCACGACTGGGCGCCAACGGCCAGACGCGACATAGAAGAGGAGAAGCGTGAGCGGCAGGAACTTGAGGCCGACGGCCGCGGCCAGGAGCAGTCCCGCCGGAAGCGCACGGTCGCGGAAGCGCCACGCGGCGAGCGCGAGGCCGAGCGAGAGGAGATTCACGTTGCCGAGGGTCACCTCGAGTACGAGGCCGAGAAAGAAGACGTAGCCCGCAGCGGCCCACGGGCGCCAGAGCGGCGGAAGCTGGCGGATGAGCGCGATCCCCACCGCGGCGGCGGTCGCGACTTGCAGGGCGGTCCAGATCGCGAGCGCGATCGAGTAGGGCAGAACCGCGAACGGAATGAAGAGGAGAGCGACGATCGGCAGATAGCGGAACTCGTCGGGCAGGCCGAGGATCGTGTCGGGGCCGGGATAAAGCGGCGCGCCGTTCAGGAGATGCTGCCCGGCGAGCCAGTACGCGCGGAAGTCGTATCCGGCCGGAAGCGCGCTGGCAACGACGACCGCGGCACCTAGCGCGAGCACAGCCATGACGACGCCGGCGGACCAGACGACGCGGCCACGCATCACGGCTGGTCCGGCGTCGGCTGACCCATCGGGCTACAGGCTACGGCGGCTCGCGAACGGTTCGGGTCGCGCGCGAGGGTCAAATACCGTCAGACGTTCTCGCCGTGGTACTTGCCCTTGTATCCCTCCGCGGTAGCGGCCGAGAGTCGGAAGAAAACGAGCTGCGCCACGCGCGCGCCGCGCTGGAGGCGATAGCCGCGCGAGTTCAGGACCGCCATAAGGCCCTCACCGCGACCGGAATAGCCCGCGTCCCAGACCGCGCCGTGGATCGCGACGCCGGAGCGGAGCAGGCTCGATCGCGGGCGAGAGAGCGCCATAAGGTCCGTCGGAAGGTTCACCTTCTCGCGGTACGTGATCACGTACGCGCCCCGGTGGAGATCCCACCAGCCGTCCTTGTCCGCTTCGACGTCCTCACGCGCCGCCGGTTCGCGGACGTTGTCCGCCGCGCCGAGCAAGCCGGGAGAGGTCAGTCGCTGCACGCGCTCGACGCGAAGATCCACCCCGTTCGGCTGCAGCTGGAGGTGGATGTCGGCGTCCTCGATGAGCGGCGGCGTGGCGGCCAGCGCCACACGGAGCTCTTCGCGAGAGAGAACGGTCACCGGGCGATGCTAATGGGGCGCGGATGACAGAATCGCGCCGTGCCCCCGAACGCGAAGACCGTGGCCGGCTCGAAGACCGTGATGTCGCGGACGATGCTTCCGTCGGACGCCAACCCGTACGGCAACGTCCACGGCGGTGAGGTCATGAAGCTCATCGACGCGGTCGCCGGAGCCGCAGCGACCAGACACGCTCGAGCGCGCGTGGTCACGGCGCGCATCGATCAGCTCTCGTTCCTCGCCCCGGTCTACGTGGGACATCTCGTCACCGCGAAGGCGTCCGTGAATCACGTCGGCCGGACCAGCATGGAAGTCGGCGTGCGCGTGGAGGCGGAGGACATGCTCACCGGAAACGTCGTCCACGTCGCCTCGGCGTACCTCGTGTTCGTGGCGACCAACGAGCAGGGCCAACCGGTCTCCCTCCCCCCTCTGCTCGCCGAGACAGAGGAGGAGCGTCGGCGCATGAAGGCTGCCGAGGCTCGGCGCTCATCACGGCTGCAGCGACCCCGAACGTCCTAGACTGCCGCTCCTACCGCTGGGAGGTGCACATGCGAAATGCCATTCGCTTCGTGACCCTGTTCGTCGCCGCTTTGATCGTGGCCGTCGCGTGCAGCGCGCCCCGCGCCGCATCGACGCCGACCCCATCGGCGACCGGGACGCCGAACTTCACGGGAAAGACGCTCAACATCGTTACCGGCGGCACCGGCGCGGTCTACATCGTGTACGGCGCGGGGCTCGCCGACCTCTTGAACCGGAAGCTGGGCACAGCCGCGAGCGCGCAGTCCACCACTGCCTCGGTCGACAACATGAAGCTGATCCGTGACGGCAAGGCCGACGTCGCGTTCACGCTCGCGGACACGGCGTTCGACGCGGTGAACGGCAAGGGTTCGTTCGCTTCGCCTGAGAAGCCCGCCGATGCCAAGGTGCTGGCGGTCCTCTACTCGAACCTGACGCACCTTGTCGTAAAGGAGTCGGGCGGCATCAACACGGTGACCGATCTCAAGGGGAAGCGCGTGTCGATGGGATCGGCCGGCAGCGGTACCGAGATCATCGCGAACCGCACCCTCGAGGCATACGGGATGGACCCCGCGAACGACATCTTTCGCGAGAGACTGGGTGCCCAGGATTCGGCGGACAGGCTGCGGGACGGGAAGATCGACGCGTTCTTCTTCTCCGGAGGTCTGCCGGTCCCTGCGGTGCTGGACCTCGCGACCGGTACGAAGATCAAGATGCTGGATCTGGCGGACAGCATCCAAAAGATGTCGACGAAATACGGAAACTTCTACTTCCCGATCAAGATCCCGAAGACCACATACAACACGGCGGCCGACGTGACCGTATCGGGAGTCGCCAATCTTTTGGTCGTGCCGTCGAGCTTCGATCCGGCGCTGGCCCAAGCGATCCTCGCGACGATGTTCGACAACAAGGCCGATCTGGTGAAGGTCCACGCCGCCGCGAACGACCTCATCCTGGAATCGGCGGTCGTCGGTTCGCCGATCGACTACCACCAGGGCGCGATCGATTTCTACAAGTCAAAAGGCGTGTGGAAAAAGTAGGTGCTTCAGTTGGGAAGCCTTTTGGCTTGCTGCGCAGACCGCCCGTAGGGCGGCGGCACTGCGCAGACCGAAGTCGAAGGGTGTCTGGAAGAAATAACGCTCTCGTCGCGCTCGTCGCGGCGGTCGTAACGGCCGCGGGGGTGGCACTCGCCACTCCCGTGCCCGTCCTGACCCTGAGCGACGGGACGACCGAGTTCGTGCGTGCGCTCGATCACGCCGAGCCGCTTCAGTACTCGTACCGCCAGTCGATCTACCAGGTGACCGTCGTCGAGGAGCTTGCACGCGAGGGGAACGCGCTCCGGATTCAGCGGGTCCGATCGAGCGACATTCGGTCGATCGAGTACTTCGGCTGGAAGGGCGAGCCCGCCCAGTTGAACGGACTGTGGACCGAGGACTCCCCGCGGTCGGTCGCTGCCGACACCGAGCTCGTCATCCGGATCACACCCGCCGGGGAGCAGGCACTTTCGACGTCGCGCTGGCGGGTGGTCCTGAAGCCTGAGTTCGGTGAGACCGTGATCCGCGTTCGCGCGCAGGACCGTCCCTGGCTCCTCGCCGTGCTCGCGGGCGCCCGATGACCGGGCCGACGATCGAGCCGGAGGTCATCGCGCGCCCCGATCTCGAGGCGGTCCTCGCCGACGACAAGACCAAAGAGCTCATCGAGGAATACGAAGCCGAGGCGAGGACGCGCACATTCACCGGCTGGTGGGACCGCCTGGTCACGGGGCTCGCCGTCGCGACGACGCTCTTCGCGCTCTACTACGCCGCGGCGGGCGCAGAGATCCCGTTCACGGGTGTCGTGCTTGTTCCCTCATTCCGGATCCTCGGTCAGACGATCACGACCCCGCAGATCTACGAAATGATCTTTCTGACGGCGATCCTCGTCCTGACGTTCCTTCTCTACCCGATGCATCCGCGGTTCATCAAGCGCGTGAACGTCGTGGATCTTGCGCTCGTCGCGATAACGGGGTACGTCTTTTTGAACTTCGAGACGGTCATCTACCGCGTCAACAACCCGAACGCGTTGGACTTCGCCTTCGGGGTCACCGCGATCGTCACGGTACTCGAGGCCGGGCGTCGCACCATCGGCTGGCATCTGCCCGCGATTGGCATCGCCGCGATCGCGTACGCGTACTTCGCCGACTTCATGCCGGGTCCCTTCCGTGGACCGCCGAAGGATCTCGACTACATCGTTTCGAATCAGTACCTCGGCCTCGATGGAATGCTCGGCACACCGCTCCAGGTCGCGGCGACGTTCATCATCCTGTTCACGATCTACGGCGCGATCCTCGATTACACCGGCGCGGGGAAGTTCTACGTCGATCTCGCGTTCGCCTTGACCGGGAAACGCCCGACGGGGGCGGCCCGCACCGTCACGGTCGCGTCGTTCCTCCTCGGCACGGTCTCGGGATCAGGCGTCGCCACGACGGTGACGCTCGGGTCCATCGCCTATCCGATGCTGAAAAAGGCGGGACACGACCGGGAGTCGAGCGGCGCGATCCTCTCAGCCGGCGGTATCGGCGCGGTCATCTCACCGCCGGTGCTCGGACCAGCCGCGTTCCTCATGGCGGAGATCCTTGGCATCAGCTACCTGCAGGTCGTGGTCATGGCCATGATGCCGACGATCCTCTACTACCTCGGCATCCTGCTGACGATCGAGATCGACGCCCGCCGGCTCGGTGCGCGCGCCATCGCACTCGACGCGCCGGGCTTCTGGGAGCTCACGAAGCGATACTGGTACCAGTACACGTCGCTGTTCGCGATCATCGTCTTCCTCGTCGCGGGCTTCTCCACGATTACCGCGGTCTTCTGGTCGATCATCGTGGCGATACTCGTCTCGTACATCCGGCGCGAGACGTCGCTCTCCCCGAGCAAGCTGGTGAAGGCGCTCGCCGCCGGCACGAAACAGGTCCTTCCCGTCGGCGCGACGACCGCGGTGGCCGGTATCGCGGTGGGCATCCTTCTGCAGACCGGGCTCGGCCTGAAGATCTCGCGTCTCATCCTCGATCTTGGGCTTGGCAACCTCGTCCTGACACTCGTTGTCTCCGCGATCGTCCTCTGGGTGCTCGGCCTATCGCTTCCGATCACGGCCACGTACCTCGTCGCGGTACCAACGGTCGTCCCCGCGTTGATCACGCTCGGAGTAGCGCCGCCCGCGGCGCACATGTTCGTCTTCTACTACGCAGTCCTCTCCGAGGTATCACCGCCGGTCGCGCTCTCGCCATTCGCGGCCGCCGCGATCACTGGAGGCAACCCCTACAAGACGATGATGCTCACCTGGAAGTACGCCCTGCCCTGTTTCCTCGTGCCCTTCATGTTCACGCAGCCCGACGGCCTCGCGATCCTGTGGACCGGATCGACCATCCCGGACGCGATCCTCGCGTCGGTCTCGGCCGCGGTCGGGATCATCGCTCTGGTCGCCGGCGTCGGCGGATTCCTGCTCGGCCCGACCGATCTCCTCGAGCGGGCGCTTCTGATCGCCGGCGGTTTGCTGCTGCTCGCCCCGGGCATCACCGCTGACGTCGCCGGTCTCGCGCTATTCGGTTTTGCCGGCGCGTCGCAGCTCGTCCGCCGCGCGCGCCAGCCAGCCACCGAAGCCGGACGTCTCTAGAGGACCCGCTCCAGGTAGTCGGCGAGGATCGTGAACGTGCGGATCTTCTGCTGAATGTCGGCGCTCCCGTGACCCTCGTCGGCGAGCTCGACGTACTCGAAGTCGTCGCCTTCTCGCTTCCCCAGCGCAACGAGCTTGTCGCGGAAGATGCGCGACTGCGAAACCGGGCAGCGCGGATCGTTCACCCCATGGACCATGAGGAGCTTTGCCTCCAGGCGATCGGCGAACTCGATCGCGCTGCGGTCGCGCCACAGCTCGCGGTCCTTCTCCGGATCGCCCATCTGCTCGCGAAGGAAATACCGGAAATGCTCCTTGCTCTCGTCCCACATCCGGTGCAGGTCGCTGATGCCGACCCACGAAACGGCGGCACGCCAGAGCGCCGGCTTCTTCGTGGCCGCGATGAAAGTCATGAACCCGCCATAGCTTCCACCGAACACCACGAGCCGGTCAGCGTCAACATATGGCAACGACGCGAGATACTCCGCGCCGGCCGCGACGTCCTCGAGATCGGCGCCGCCCCAGTCCCTGAGCGCCGCGTCGCGAAAGTCGACGCCGTAGCCGGTCGATCCGCGGATGTTCGGCTCGAGCACGACGAGCCCGCGGTCCACGAGGAACTGCGCGAACGGATCGAATCCGCGGAACCATTGCGCGGTCGGTCCGCCGTGGACGTGTACCAGCGCCGGCAGCTTCTCGCCCGGGGCGATGTCCTTTGGCCGGTACAGAAGAGCTGGCACCTTCTTGCCATCGAAGGTCTCGTACCAGACATGCTCAGCATTCACGAAGACCTTTTGGTCGATCGACCCGTATTCGGGCTCGATGAGCGTCTCGGAGGTGTCTGTCGCGAGGTCGTAGGCAACGAGCGCGGTACGCCTCACATCCGTGGAGTAGTTGAGGAGAAGCTTCGTGTCGTTCGCGAAGAACTGAGCGCCCTGTGCGAATCCAGCCGGCAACACAAGGTCGCGCGCCTGGCCTGTCTCGACGTCGTAGAGGATCGGCCGAACCTCGGATTCCTCGTTTCGGATCGTGACCAGCCATTTGCCGTTCTTCGAGAAACGGAGGGCGTGCTCCTCGATCCCTTCCGGCGAATACCAGCGAACGTCGCCGGTCTCGATGTCCACGATCCCGGCGCGGTTCTGACCCGAGGCGTCGCTCGTCGCCGCGATGCGCCGGCTGTCCGGGTGCCAGTCGCCGAGCGTGTCCTGAGCGCCCCCTCGGATGCTGAAAACCTTGCGCGCGCCTGACCCGTCCGGAGCGACGATGTAGCCGTCGCGATTCTTGAGGTTCATCAGGTCCTCGTTGGTGACGTAGCTGACCCATTTGCCGTCATCGGACCAGAGCCCGCCAAAGGCCGGGAACGCGTGGCGCGTCAGGGGCGTGTAGTCCGAGCCGTCCGGCCGGATCTTCCAGATGTTGAGCTGACCGGGCCGTTCAGGGCTTTCGGGAAATCGCTTGTTCGTGTCGACCGTAAGCCATTCGTTATCGGGGCTGAATTGGACGGCGTGCTCCTCGGCGCCGGGATCGTTCGTCAGCTGGGTGACCTTCCCAGTTTCGACGTCGATCTTGTAGAGATCGTGCTGCTCGTTCCCGCCGGTGTCCTTTCCGAACGCGATGAAGCGATCGTCGCGGCTCCACGCGAATCCGGTGCGCATCGCGCGCGGCACCTCGCCGTGGCTGACCTGGCGCACCGCCTTTGTCGCGAGGTCCATCACATAGAGCTCGATCCGCCCCGACTTATCCCAGTAGAACGCCACTTCGTCGCCCTTCCACGAGACCTGCGGGAAGAAGAACGACGGCAGGCGGCAGAGCTCGTCAAGCGGTATGCGCGGCTGACGGCTGGTCGCAACGGACACGGCTGGTCCTCCCCTGGGTGCTCGCTTCACTCTAAACAGCGAGCACCGCCCGTGCACCGTCCGACGCCACGGCGCAGAGCCGAGCTACGAGCGTCGCCGCCGGGTACTCGTCTTCTTGCGCGACCCCTTGATCTCGCCCTTCTCGCGGCGCGTCTTGTTGGTCGTCGCCGCCGCGATCCGCTCCGCGACCTTGTTCGAGCGTCCGCGCGCCGTCTCGCTCCGCTTGATGTCCTCGTACTGCCGCTTGCGCTTTGCGCTCTTCACACCGCGTGGTGGCATGTGCGCACCTCCACGAATTTCGTATCTCTTCGTCCGTGCGACCGCAAAATCCGGACCACACGGCCTCTTCGTCGGTACGCTTGGGTCGTGAGGACGGGCTTCCTCGCGGTGTTTCTGCTTTCGGTAGCCGCTTGTGGCCCCGCGGCTGCGCCGCGCGACACACCGTCATCGGTTCCAGTCCAGGTCCAACCATCGCCGCCGGAGCCAGGCCTGCCCACACCCATTCCAACCTTGAGCATCGGCGGCCCTCCCGGGATCGCAAACCCCACCTTCGTTCCGTCGGCCGCACCGCCGCTCGACGCCGGCGAAATCGCGGGAATGCAATTCGCGTTCATTCGCGGACGGAGCGACCTACGCATCGATGCGAGCCTTTCGCGCGACGACACCGAGGTCGTTTACACGACCGTCGCAACCGACATGGCAGCGGTCGAGGCCGAGTTTCAAAGGAACTTCACCGTGCGGCCCACTATCTACGTCTTCGCCGGCACGGAGAGCTACACCGAAGGGTTCGTGCGTATCTTCGGCTACTCACGCGCAACGGCCACATTTGTCGCGGAGAACTCCGTCTCCTTCTTCGAGCCTTCGCTTCGACTCATCGCCGTGAACTGGGCGGCGGTGGGCGACCGCCGCCCGGTGGCCGCGATCCGGCACGAGCTCACGCATCTGCTGACGCTCGATGCGTGCTCGCCACGATGCGACCTCGTCCCCGCGTGGCTCAATGAGGGACAGGCGCGGCTCGCCGAGGCGCAAGTGCCTGGCGGGGAGTGGCGTCTCGTGCGCGTCCGGTACGAGGCGGCGTCCATGGCCGCGACGGGAACTCTCATTCCGCTCAACACCCTCGTCTCGCAGCTTTCATGGAACGCCCTCACGGATTGGGCCGGGTACTTCAAATATCAGGAATCGGCGCGCGCGGTCGAACTGCTTCGTGAGGACGTCGGCGGCACTGCGCCGATCGCGCGCGTGTACGAGAGGCTTCGAAGCGGCCAGAACCTGGCGCAGGCGTACGCCGCGCTTACCGATCGATCGTTTAACGACTTCGTGGCGGGGCTTCCCGATCGCATGCGCGCCGCAGTCCCGGCGGGACAAGGCCTCATCCCAGTCGCCTCGACGAGCTATCTCGTCTACGGGTTCCCGCCCGCTTCGACGATCACGCTCACGGTGAGCGGCCCGCGTGGGAGCGAAAGCTCGCCCATGGTGATCTCGCCATTTGGCTCAAACTTCGACGGAGTCGCGCCGACACGTCCTCGAGGCGGCTACACCATCAGCGCCCAGACAGAAACCGGAGTCTTCACGATCAAGCTGCGAAAGACAGACGCCGGAGACCCGACCGACATCAGGTAGAGACCGGCGAAGCGTGCGATCCGCCGCGGGCGTCCCTCTCGCTCGGCCCCGGTGGGATCGCGATGCACCGCCTGCTAGGGGCCGCTCGCTCGAGGGACGCCCGCGTCGGCTCGCCGGTCCGATGCAACCAGCGCTCGGTTGGGATCAGGAGCTAACTGTGAGGACGACGTTTCCGGTCTTGCGCTCGGTCTCGACGTAGCGAGTCGCCTCGACAACGTCCTCGAGTGGGTAAGACCGATCGATGACCGCTCGGTATTTCCCGGCCTCGATCAGCTCCTTGAGGAAGAGGACGTCCTTCTTCGCGAATCGGGGTGGAATCGCGAAGCGCACCTTCTTGTCTCCGACGATTGAGGTCAGCGGCACCAGAATCAGGTTCCAGAGACCGTCGGTCGGAAGGTAGATGCCGCCGGGCCTCAGTGAATTTCTGCACCGGCCGAACGACAGCTTGCCGACCGCGTCGAAGATCACGTCGTACGTCTCACCGCTCTTGGTGAAGTCTTGCTGCGTGTAGTCGATCACCCTGTCGGCTCCAAGCGATCTCGCGAGCTCGGCATTCTTGGTGCTGCACACCGCCGTGACGTCGGCTCCGAAGTATTTCGCCAGCTGCACGCCAGCCGTCCCGATGGATCCGGATGCGCCGTAGACGAGGATCCTGCGTCCTTTCCGGAGATCGGCCTGTCTCAGGCACCCGAGGGCCAGCATCGCTCCGTCGCAGACCGCCGCGGCCTCTTCGAACGTCATAGCGGCCGGCTTGTGTGCCAGGGCTGCGCTCTCGCGCATGCAGATGAACTCGGCGTGGGCGCCGAACCGGCCCGCACTGGTGCCGAAGACGCGGTCACCGACCGCGAACTCGCTGGCCGTCGTGCCGACCGCTGCCACCTCGCCCGCGAGCTCGGCGCCGAGGATCCGCCGCTTCGGCCGACGGACGCCCGAGTAGAGCCGGCTGAGAAAGGAGACGAAGAGACCAGAGCTCGCGTTGGCTGCACGAATTCCGCAGTCAGACCGAGTGACCGTCGTCGCGTGAATCTTGATGAGCACCTCGTCTTCGTTGGGAACGGGTTGCGGGACGTCCTCGAGTCGCAGAACCTCCGGGGGCCCGTACCGGTCGTAGACAACTGCTCTCATCCGTTCACTTCCCCGAGCGCGAGCATCACCTCGGCCGAGCGCCGCGGTAATGACGCCGTCACATCCGCGGCGGGGCGGACTCTCCGGTTGCGAGCCAGCGCTCGACCTTGGGTATGTAGCGTTTCGGGTCCTTTGCGAATCTTTCGAGACATCCCGGGCCACAGAACGCGTATTCGCGCTCGGGTCGCTCGATTGTTAGCCCCTGATCGCGCTGCTCCGCGAGGTCCACGATCATGTCGCAGACCGGATCGAGCATCTTTCCCTCGTTCGGCACAGAACAAAAATAGCCGAATCCCGGACGGTCCCCCGATCGGGGTAGCCGAAATCTCCCACCCCGTACGGTGTTCTCAACTGGCTTGGCGCGGCGCAAAGTGCGGAGCGTGAAGCAGGTGGCGGGCGGACCTTGGGACCGGGCCGGCGTGGACCGTGAGACCTGGAACGCCGTCCGCATGATGGCGATGGCAATCCGCGAGACCGCACGACTCCCGATAGACCCCTCGGAGAAGGACGAAGCCTTGCCTGCGGACCACGAGCGCCTCGGGGAGTACGCCGATCAGCTCGTATCAGCGGTAGAGAACGGGGACCCCGAGACCATCGCGATGCTCTTGCGGCGCCAAGCGCACTCCGCGAGCTAGAGCTCTTCTCCTAGGGCCGGCGACCCCGGCCACCGGTCTGCGGCGTGCTCGTGGCGTCGGTCCGCGCGATCGTGAAGCTCGATCCATCACTCGACAGCGTCGACGGTTGCGCGATCGGCTGACCTTGTCCGTTGATCATGGTGATCGCCTTGGCACCCAGGGCCGATAGCGACATCGCCTTGCCGTCTCGGACCGCGCTCGCGCCGCTGAACTGCACGGCGCCGAACTGGTCGAGCGAGACGAGACCGCGGCCGACGCTCGGCGCCTCCTGGACCCACTCGGCGGATGAGTTCGAGGAGCTGTACTGCACGGTCACGTTGTACGTCCCGCCGGTGGTGTTGTTCTTCATCGCAATCAGCCAGTCGTTGCCGCTCTGCTGGGTGATCGAAACGGTGACGGAGTCGCCTGCGCTGATGGAAAGCGGTACGTCGCGCGAAGACTGGGGCAGCATCTCGATCCACGACGTGTAAGTGACCCCGCTACCGTCGACCATCGCCTGCGTCCCGGCCTGGAGGAGATCGCGGCTCGAGAGCCCGCCGATGCCGACCCAGGTCGCGTCGGCTCCGGTCGAATTCGCTGAGACGGTCGGCACGGTCCATGTCGCGGTGACCGAGGTGAACGTCCCACCGCTCGCCGCGTAGCCGGACCAGTTGCTCGAGCTGCTCGTCACCGAGGCCGGGGTGCCCGGCTGCGTCACGGTTGGCGAGGTGCCAGTGCTCGGGTTGATGATCTGTGTCGTGGGCTGCACGTCGGCCGAGATCTTCCACGCACCGGACTGAAGCACGAGCGTGTAGTCGTTCCGATCGGTGCTTTCCGCGACGGACCCATCGGTGTACGTCGTCCGCCAGGTCTCGTTCGTCGAGGCCTGCGCCGTCGTGCCGGTGATGGTCACGTCGACCCAGTCGAGGCTCACGAGTGCGATCGAGCGCGCGCCACTGCTCTGGATCCCCTGGTTGGTCTGGACGAGCTCCTGGTAATAGGAGTCGGTCGCGGTCGCGCGCATGAGCGTTGGGTCGTTGCGCGCGTACGCCTGCGCCTGGGCTTGGTTTGCGCGCGTGATCACGTCCTTCACGGCGGCGGTGGCCGCGGAGTCGCTCGAGTTCGTGGTCGTCTGCGCCGCGGGTGAGCCTTGATCGACGTACGACCGCGCAGTCGTGAGGAGGGCGCCGAGATCGAGCCGCCCGCTGAACGCCGCAAGCGCGAACGCGAGAAGACCAACGGCGACGAGGCGCCCCGCCGGAACGCCGCTGTTTCGGACGGGGGGCGGCGGCGGTGCGATGGGGCTCATCGGCGTGGTGGCGGTCGGATCACCTTCGAACATGCCTATAGCCTCTCTCGCGCACCTAAGCCCGGCCTAAGAGCGCCCTGAAATCACCATATGAATCCCTTTTTCGCCTCTTGCGCGGCAGCTGGGGAGCTAGGCGGCCTTTGGAGCTCGGATGGAGCGCACGCCCAGGGCCAGCGCCGCGCCGATGGCCATGAGCACGAGCCAGACAGGCAAGAGCCAATCCGGATAGGTCAAGCCGAGAAGCCGATCGAGCGACCACGCGCCATTACCGGCGAGGGCGATTGCGAGGGCGCCGGCCGCGAGCGGTAGCGGGAACTCCCAGCCGACCTTTCCGCCACCGGCCCAGAAGCCCTGCGGCCAGTGCGCGACTGCGGTCACGACGACAAGATCCGCGGCCATGATGCCGGGCCCAATCGGTCCGCCGAGCCCGAGCACCGTGAGCAGACCCCCGCCGGCTTCAGCGAGCGTCGCCACGTATGCCCAAAAGATTCCGGGGCGAAGTCCCATCGAGTTGAACCACCCTGCGACCCCGGCGATCGATCCGCCCTTGCCGACCACGCCGAGCTTCAGGAGTCCGTGCGGAATCACCACCCCGCCTATGACGACTCGCAGAATCAGAAAAGCCAGGTCGGGGTACATGGACACGACAAATGATAGTCCGCACACTTGCCCCGAATGCGCCTCGCGGTCCGGATCGTCGCATTGCTCGCTCTGCTCGCGGGAGTGGTGTTCTTCTTCCAAGGCATCGGGGTCATTCCGGGCTCGTTCATGACCGGACGCAGTGAGTGGGCCGTCATCGGAGCGGCGCTGGTCGCAGGTGCCGCCGCGTTGCTCTGGCTCAGTGGAATGGTCGGCACCGGCCGTACGCGCGAGGGCTGACTAGCGGGTCGCGGCGGGTAGCAGATCGGTAAGAGGACGCGCGTCCCGCGCTGCCCCGAGCCGGGGCAGACCGAATGCGTCTTCGATCGCGGCCAGCAGCGAGTAGTGGTCGTAGGAGGCGTCGACACGGCGCCCCGCGAGATCGTGGGTCGCCACGATCAGCGGCACGATGCTGGATCGACCGTCACCTTCATCCCACACGATGAAGAGCGCACCGCCATCGCGCCAGGCGGACGACGCGACGATCTTGGCGACGAGACTTTCAAGCCAGGGCCCAGACTCGGCGAGCGCGCAGTCGTGGCCATCGTGGCAGAGCCCGGGCGTGATCCATACGAATCGCGGCGTGTCGTGCGCGAGATCGGCGTCGAGCGCATCCAGCGAAACGACATTGTCGGGGCAGGACCCGCCGTAGTACGCGAACGGGTTGTGCTTCAGCGCGTAGGGGTATGGGCTGCGCATGCAACCTGCAGACGTCAGGCCCTCCATGTACGCGCGCCAGCTGACACCGGCTGCGGTGAGCTGCGCTCCGAGACCACCGGCCGGTAGCGCGTGGTAACCATCGTCGGTGATCCCCCAGGTGCTTCCGGACGTCAGAGCGAGGTAGTTCGGGAGACTGGGTGACGAGACCGCGTGGTAGTTCGTCGCGAGCGTGTACGTACTCGCGAGGGACGAGATCGAGGGTGCCCGCAGCGCCGTCGCCAGCGACGTGTTCTCCATGACGATCACGAAGAGGTGCTGGGGGACGGCGGACGCCGCGGTCGGCAGGACGACCTTCGTAGTCGGAGCCGACGATGCCGGCGCGGTCCCCGGTGTTGCGGAAACCGACGGCGGGGACGAGGAGATCGCCGTGGGCGCAGAGCACGCGGCTATAAGCGCTACGAGGA